>Ga0247810_10000195_pt1 | contig 95414 bp, 86 predicted proteins | sample UWRJL119311C1_FD_179918 | JGI IMG/M metagenome (GOLD analysis project Ga0247810, IMG submission 179918) | Plant litter microbial communities from Arlington Agricultural Research Station in Wisconsin, United States - UWRJ-L119-311C-1 | ecosystem: Environmental > Terrestrial > Plant litter >...
CCCCTCCTTCAAAACCAACCCCCCCCCCCCCCATCAAACACCACCCAAAAAGACCAACCTACCCGTCCTGAAAACAAAAAAACCACAAACCACCCAGCTCACCACTCCTAATCCAGCCATGCCGCCCTCGATCCAAACCTACCACTGCATCTGCAGCACCCTCCTCCTCGCCAGCAGCCACACGCTGAGCGCGCTCCCGCGGCGATCGCCCGCTGAAAACCCATCCCAGAGCCTCGACCGCGCCATCATCCTCCCGCTCGCAACCGCAACCGCAACTGCAACCTCACCCTCCCCGTCCGCCGCGGGCTACACGCAGCTGCTTGGCCTGCAAGCTGATAGCAAGGCCACGGTGGTGCGGAAGGAGGACGGCTTCGAGCGCCGGCTGGTGCACCGCTGTGCGCGGTGTCATGTCGTGGTGGGGTATGAGATCGTGGGCGAGCGGGACGTGGTCGCGGAGGGGATGGTGCAGAGGGCAGAAGCAGAGGCAGAAGCAGAAGCAGATGGGGAGGGAGAGGGTAAGGAGGGGGGGTATAAGGGACGGATATTATATGTGCTTCCTGGCGGGCTGAGGACGACGGAGGCGATGGTCAAGGGAGCGAGGATCGCGGAGGAGGATGTGGAGATTGGTGCGAGGAGTGCGGCGGTCTTGGGAGAGGTGTGAATATGGGATTGGGATTGGGATTAGGATTAGGCATTGGGTATGGTGTATTAAAAGAAGAAAAGAACTGGGCTTTGGAGTTGAGGATGACCGTGTAGGCTTTGATGCTGCCTACTGCATACATGGCATGCCATATATCATAGACAGGAGGTATGACGCATCCTGATATCATAAACAAGAGAGATCCGAGAGATCAGGTAGAGAAAAGTAGACTCTTGCGAAAATATCACAAAGATACCAACCATTGGAACATAGATAGGACGGAAATATAGATGTAAATAAAGAAGAGAAATCATGTTTCCTAAACTCCACGAAACAAGATATCCATCTCCCTACTCCCCTTGCTTATCCTCTCAATAAATCTAGTCTCAAGAAGCAAATGCAAGTACAAACGCCCCCAAAACCAACATAATATGTGGTGACCATCCATGAACCCCCATCACAGCTCCTATCCATGCCGTGATTGATGTATTCCTACAAGTTTCGTTTCATATGATTTCTTTGCTACTCATAATCGTGCTCCTTCTGTGAGGCTGGGTGTCTAGTTGGCAAGGATTGTGCGGACAAGGTCTGTTTTGGTCAGCGTCTGTATTTGAACAAAAGGGGTACCCCCAATTCCTATAAATCTAAATGGCGGTAGGTGGAATTGCAGAACATACCGGTGTAGTTAACCTCGCCATTTCCACTGGTGTCCACGGCCTTTAACAGCTCATTGACTTCATCATCGGTCATCTTCTCTCCCAGATTCGTTAAGATGTATCTCAGCTGTCCGACACCGATAAATCCCGTCATGTCCTTGTCGAAAACTTGGAATCCGCGGCAGTATTCTTCAGGCTCGCCAGGGTCACGGAATCCACCTGGTCGGTTGAGGATCTTGGAGAAAGTCTCGAAGTCAACTGTGGGCGGGCGAGCGTTAGCAAAAAACCATGGTTTTGAAAATCTACCCCTCGATGCGTCCCCAACTCCAGAAATGATCCAAAGAGGCAATTTGCAGAGGCAGAGGGTGTAGAAACAGAATTGGGAGGGGAGGCCGTACAATCACTTCCAACATTCTTCTCCAGGTCGCGAATCTCTGCAAGGGTAGGGTTTTGTCCACATGCTCTCAACAAATCACCCAGGCTCTCGAGCGCAACACGCTGGTTACCGCGTTTGTCGAAGAGTGCGAATGCCTCTTTGTAGTTGGTGCTTGCCTGCTCAAAGGTGTTAGACTGTGCCATCTTGTTCTCGCTACTCGTAAAGTATCCCGCAAGAAAATCGTGCCCGAAAGTCAGGTTGTTGTTGTTGTTGATGGTGGAAGATTGAAGCCCGGGGTTTTGCGGGTGCGAAGAATGCAGCAGCAAAGCGGGGAACCGGCGAAATGGTGCAGATAGCAGTGGTATAAATAAACAAATGCAAGAATGCGCGAGTGTTGACAATGACTGCGTGGTAGGTGGTGTTTGTGAGGGAGAGTTGAGTATATGTAACAATGTGTATGGGATGTGTGATGCCAGATTCCAGTCCGTCACCACGCCCACGCACGTAAACAACCACCCACCACACCAGCCAAACTCAAAATCGAATCACGCCTTGCCGTTCTGCGCGCGCGAACTCTTTTCTTGTTATCCCGCACTGCAGAGCCCCGCCTTTTCTGTACCCCCAAAGAAACAAGCACGAATAAACAGAAGCAGGGGTACGTACCATATTTAACTGTATTGAGATATTAAAGAATTGAGTGATGAGGAATTGGGATGATGTCTGGCGTTGGAAGAGGTGAAGCGGTAAAGATTAAAGGGTCAAGGGGGAAATATGGTGGTTTATTGTGGGGAGAGAGGTTGATGCTTGGTGGCACGGCAACCAGAAGGGGGAGACTTTCAGGGGGGATTCAGGGCGGTGGACACCCGGAAACAGGCAGAAAATAATAGGGGGAATGCCTTGGGGTTGTTTACTCGTATGTTTGGGGTTGGACTCTCTCTCTCTCTCTATACATGTATATATATATATATATATATTTTAGAGTCCGAGCCGAGTGTGACTCTACGTACGGCTTTTCTCCATATAATCTGTACAAGTTGAGCTGTATTTCATTGCGTCCATTAATCAATTTATACTACTGTAGATAGATGATTAGCTTTCTCTTTCTTTGAATGATACCCATACATGAATCTATGTCGTATCTCCTCATGTCAAGCAGTTATTTCTCACTACGTGCATCTTACAGTTCATGACTCTCTACTCATATGCTCTACTTCCTCTTTGCTAACAGAATCACACTACCCCATTCATTCTCCACCTCGATATCTCGCCATGCATCTCCCTTTGCCCTCCAATCTGGCTCTGCTTCAAGCATCTTCTTAAACAGCTCATCCGTAATGTCCCCCTCTCCGCCATCTTTCAAAGCCTTCACCCCCTCGTGGGCACTCATCCAGCTGTGATACGCACTGAATGTTCTCAAATACCCCTCCATCTCCCCTAGCTTCATCCTTCCACGCATCAAGACCTCCCCATCACCACTTGCTTTTCCCTCGCACTTTGGCTGATACTCAATTCTCTGCACCTGCTCCCAGTCCGCTTTGGGCGGCACGATTTCCCTATACAACTCTCTCAATATATTGCGTCCTGGCTGTTCCCAATAAGGTCCCATGGTCTCCTTCCCTTCTCCATAGCAGAACTCGTCTAAGATGCTGGTGGCAGTAGGGTAATCCACAAAGTAGTTATCTTTGTAGCCCCAAAACGCCAGAGTGCCACCCTTCCTCACCTTCCTCGCAATTGCAGGCCAAAATTTGCCGTAGTCAAACCAATGTGCCGCTTGTCCCGCAACGACCATGTCCAAGCTCCCGTCCTCAATCCCACTTAGATCCTCCGCTGAGCCAGTGCGGAAAGTGATGTTTTTGTATGCGCTGGACGAGGCTGTAGCTTGTTTGACCATGGGCTCAGAGGGGTCCGTTCCGATCACAGAAGTAAAAGAGGGGGAAAGGGCGCGAGATATGAGACCATGACCGCAGCCTAGGTCGAGAGCGAGGGTTTTGGGTCCTTGGTGGTAAGAGAGGACTGTTTGGAAGACTTTGGGGGGATAGGAAGGGCGAAAGGCGGCATAGCCTGCTGCGCTGAATGTTGCTTTGCTTTGAAGATAAGGTCAGTTATTGTATGAGTCTAGAGAAAAGGGTTCGTGTTACGCAAATGTAGCCATTACTTCTCCTGAATGGTGGTAATGTATGCGTGTAGGCGGTGCTTATACTGGCGGAAGCAACTTCCTCCCAACTGGGGTGGTCGAATTTAGAAACTTACAGTAGGAAAGGTCTCTCTTATATATGCACCAATTGACCAAGAGATATACCAGATTTCAACCAGGTCTTAAGAGGAAGCTCACTGTCATGGCGAAGAACGGATAGTTCCCCGATTTCGGCAATTCATCCCACGTCGGCTCGGAGCAATCGGCTCGGATCTTACCTTAGCCTTGCATCATCCCGCAACCTCAGCACGCCTCGCATGTCTTCCAAAAAGTCAGCAACATCTCTCGTCTTACATCTGCTCTTTCAGTCTGATCACTTTCTAAAAAGAAACCACTAGACATCCATCCACAATGGCAACCGAAGCAGCAGCTCGTGCGTTCTTCTCCGCCTCACACTTCGCAGTCGTAGGCGCATCCAGCGATCCTTCAAAGTTCGGTCATAAAAGTAGCCTTCCCTCCCCACCATGCAATGGCATTGAATTGTCCATGGTAAGACTGAGATGCTAACGATGGAACAGTATTCAACTGGTATCTCCAACATTCCCTCTCTTCCACGCCCATCAATCCCTCCGCTACCAGCATCACCGTCGGTTCCGATAGTTACCCCACACTCGCCAACCTCTCTCTTCTTCCCAACCCTACGGAAACCTCCGTATCCATAATCACCCCTCCCAAAGTCACCAAGCTCGTCCTAGCGGAAGCGAAGAAACTAGGAATCAAAGGCGTATGGCTTCAGCCGGGCACATTTGACGATGAGATTTTACATGAGGCGATGAAGGATTTCGAGGCAGTGGTGGGTGGAGATGGGGGAAGGGGAGGCGAGGGCTGGTGTGTGCTTGTTGATGGGGAGAAGGCTGCTAGGGGTGCAGGGAAGCTGTGAGTTGGTCATCGGGGCAGACGAGGGGGATAAAATGAATTATGATGGCGTTGAGTTTGGTTGCCTGTATTGGGGATCTAGGCTATGTCGTGTTCTTATATCATGAGATATTTATTTCGATTCCCAAAATTCACTGTTGACATTGATCATATATCCAATGCATCTTTCTAATACAGCGAACACCGATTAATATGAGTGCTCAGGAGAATTAAACCAACAACCAGATCTGCTGTTCAGAAAAAGAAAAAAGAAAGACCTACGCCAAACTTGTACAAGCCTTTCATACACTAGAGATTCAAAGTCCAAACCCAGATTTCTTTTGTGAATGTTATAGTCTATCTTGACGCTAGCTGCCCAGCTCATACAAAATCCTACCACTGTCTCTTTGTCTTGAGAGATACATTATCACCTTTCGAGCAACAGATTTTTCTCGACAACAGCATTGACAAAAACAGCACAATCTCACTAGTCAACACGGCATCTTTTCTTGAACATTCTAATCCACCAAGCCTACCACTATGCATTCGCCATACGTTGGATCTCTTGAACCAGCTAAGCCAGACCACCAGAACCTACCGTAATCCGACCGTATTCCACTTACTCTTGTATTTATCTGGAAGTGTTGGTGTTCTGCGTGAGCAAGGCTAGATATGATTACAGTGTGTCTTTTATAGTCATCTTTCATAAGTGACAGGCAAGGGTTAATATAAACCAGCTTTGGCTTCTGACGGTGACTCATGGGTGCCACATGACAGTGAGTCGAAATTTGCTTTATGGTACCTGGTATCCAGGGCTAGAGCGCACGGAAAGTGAGGTTTTCTCGTCATACGTAAATCCAGTCACCTATTCTTGCAACAAGCAAAGACTGTATGGCGCTCACCAGATACGGTGGGCGCCTGGGAAGGCGGATTCTCTCATACCATCATCGATTTGAATGTCACGTACTGTTCAACTCGTGATTTTTGGAATTTCATGTCTTCTTTGAATGGTTCTTTTTGTAGATAGAAGAACAGCGTTGATCAGAAAAGCAACAATGTGCTCGTCAATAACAATACCGGGTGTGATGATGATGCTTTATTTTTCGCAACTATTTCCACCCCATGTTCAGAGTTATGTCTAGATTTAGCTATCAATGGAATTCTCAACAGTACTCAGAAAGTGACTTCTCCAACATCAAAATGGTTGGAGTTTGAGCTGAAGGTGGAAGGATACCTGGAGTTCCGTTTGCTACACTACCGTGGTTGAGCAAATTATACAAATACAAGTCTCTTAGTTCAACATAGAGTGCGCTCGTCAAAGCAAACGCGAAGATGTTCCCCAACCTTCAAGACACACCCATCAACTACCACTATCGAAGCGGCCCGCTGAACCGCGTCTGCGTTATCCTCGGTGGTATTGTAGATCATACCATTGGCAGTACCTTCGTCACACTGTCGCAAACCTACTTATTTTAGCCGTACTTTATACCCGTCTCCAGAAGTTGCTGTGGCAGCATATATTCTTCATGTCTATTGGCGCCTTCAGATTGGATCTTGCTGTTACTCGGATGGGCATTTCCTTAAAAGAATGGATGAAGCATGGTTGAGCAAAGATACTCAAGTCATTCTGGACGAATAGAAAGATATTCAAGAATTTCAGCTCATCTATACACGATTAATCCTTGAAACTTTCGGCAATCTCTTCGTAAATGTTCGAAATATCTTGTATTCAACCCTTTTAAAGTGGTTTCCGTAAACAGATTCATATGAGATTCTGTATTAAATCAAGCAGATCAGTCGTGTGCTACCAGATATCATAAGACCAACGCCATCATGCTGTTGCCTTGTACCCAATTCATATCTTCCTGCAAAACTGAATCAATCACGTATTCGCAGCCATGAAGCATGTTATCTTTTATCTTTTATATGGAAACAAAAGCGGCCGAGGCTTTCAACACTCCCAGCTCATAGCTCACTTTTGTGAAACTCAAGATGCAACATATAACCAAACTCTAAGATGAGCCATGAACAGCCAGGTACCTAAACCATCATTTTGGGCTTCTGAATTGTATGTAGATAGGCACCTCGTACTTTGGTGACTACGTGTTCCTCAGGATTGGATTGGAGATTCATTATTTAGCCATTAATGAGCCCAATTTGCATTGAAGGTGGTACTTCGGCGTATATATTATCTTTCTATCAAATGAGAAATTCTGATTGCAACGCAATATTTGAATATGTAGATATTGCTAGGACCTTCTGTATATTTTTTGCATCCACAATCAAGAATTTTTAATATCGGAATCTTGTCTGTCAATGATCGGCGTTGGGGACGGATCACCAATTTGGAATTGAAGCTTTTGTGAGGTAATACAACTACTATCTAGTATGCAAAACCGGTGAAAGTTACGCTATAATTGAGGATACGGTCGCTTTTATCGATTACTACTGAATAGAGCAGTACCATTCAACATGTACATCTAAACGAACGCAAGCAGCCAAGATCAGTTTGGAAAATTGAACCTAATACTAATGATGCAGTGCAACTCAATTTGGAAGCTTCAAAAACATTGCTGTGAACTCAATCCTCCGACTTGTCAAGGGCACATTGTCTCGGTTTGGTCAGAAGTTTGGACTCATATGATAGTGATATGACGCAAATAAACTCTGCACCGGGTCGTTCACCTGGGAGATCGAAACATTGGCCAACACCCAGAACTTATTGGTTTCTAGATTGGCTATCTTGGTTGACCCGAATGAGGGTCTCTAAATTACATGAACGCCCATAGATCCGAAAAATGCATGCAAGGACAAGGCACGAACACGTTTGTTCTCGTCTACCGGTTGATACCAATTTTTAGAATCCCTCTGCTCAATTGCCACGTTATGGCCATCAACTCCGATAGGTCATCAACGATCACGAGAATGCATCTGAAGGCATCTTTTGACCCTGAGCGGCTTCTAGATCTTGGATGTGGTGCACTGTCGTATATTGCACAAGGGAAGATCTTTACCTCTTTCATTTACTACTCCAAAAGCTTGTTCACCACGTATGGTTAGGTATGGTCTATATTTACAATTTATACATACATTATACCGTGACTATATGTGTCCATCGCAGATGATCCGCTACAAGCAGAAAGCTATTTTCCTTAACATCAAGCTTCTCTAAGCTCGTTGAACTATAGAAATAAACATATTTAGCATTCACATTAAGCTATGATCCCAGGCTGGATGTTCACTTATTTTTCTAGAAAGAGGCAAGATGTTTGTAACTTACTAATTCATGAAAGGTAGAAAGGCGGTTGTAAATTTGTAATCGAAGCTGGGTAAACCTTGCCTGTTGAATATTCGGACCGCAGGAAGAAACGTGGTGCTGGGGTGCACCATTTAAACGAATGTCATCCGAGAGGAGCTACTGTAATTCATAGGCTCTGATTAGCCGAGCGATATTGACAATAGATAACATTGTACCTCTATAATATGGGATGACTCGGTAGTTGTGTACGGCCTTATGGGTTGAATCTGGGGCAGTTTTTATTCTATAGGTATATAAAGACAAATGCCCAGCCCCTATGACTGCGGATTGAACTGATCTCACGAAGAGTAAATTGTGTCACCACTGAGAATATTGTTCACATACGATGATTGGTCTTCTGTCCACCCTCGCCCTTGCGGCGCTTGTAGATGCCCAAACTATGTTACGGTTTGGCTGTTCCCAGCTATCGCTGGACAGAGTTGACCCTCTTGTCAACCCTGATCAGGTCCCATCACCACATTTCCACCAGATTGTGGGAGGAAATCTCTTTAACGCTTCGATACCTGTCACCGACATTGGAAAGAGTGCAAGCTGCACTACCTGCAGTTATAGTGAAGACTTTTCTAACTACTGTGAGCTTCTCAAGCTTCTGACTTTCTGATAAACACTCTGACATCACATAGGGACCGCCAATGTTTATTTCAAGGCTCGCAATGGCACATATAAGAGAGTTCCCCAAGTACCAAATAGGTATGCCTACTTGAAGTTCAGATACAAGATTATAGATAGACTTACATGTGTTTTTAGATTACTATTTAATGATCAATTCACCACGAAGACGACCGGAGGATTTGTTGTGTACTATGTTTCATCTGGCAAGGGAAAGGTCACCGCCTTCAAACCTGTAGGTTCAAGCGGAGAAAGGTTTTATCTAGCCCTGACTCAGATAATAGGGATTCCGAATGCTTGTCGGTGATGCCAGCTCGCGTGCAAAGGTTGGAAACGGAAAGAAGACGCAGTCATGTTTCCGTTGCTACAGTAGTACTAACTTTGGAGGAGACAATGCTGCTCCGTGTCAAGATGCCAACTTAGATACGGAAAGCTTCCCAACAAAGCCTTGCCTAGGTGGGATCAGATCTAATATTCTGTACCCAACGTATGTGCCAGCCTATCAATTCAATGAGACAACACTAACTCTAAGAATAGCTGCTGGGATGGAGTAAACCTCGACAGCCCCGACCACAAGTCTCATGTCGCCTATCCTTCTGCGGGGCCTCAGCAGTTCACTGGAACTAGCGTAGGCGGTGCCTGCCCATCGACTCACCCAGTCCACATCCCACAGATCATGCTGGAGGTATGTCATTTGTCGCTACCCTGAGTTTGACTATATGAAATTTAGTGTCTTTCAAAGAGCATTTGTTAACATGTAGAATCAGATCGTTTGGGATACGACTAAATTCAACAATAAAGCCGAGTGGCCGGCGGATGGATCTCAGCCTTTTGTTCTCAGTACAGGTGATACCACCGGCTATGGGCAGCATGGAGATTATGTCTTCGGTTGGAAGGATCAATCCCTGCAAGTCGCTATGGACGAGAACAAGAACTGCTTTGGTGCTGCCTGTGGAGGACTCAAGACCCAGGCAAATGCCCCAGCCGCCTCATGCAAGGTATCAAGAAATTATGCCGAGGACTATGAAGGCTGTAAGTTACTCTTGAACGCGGCGTGCTATTATTCTGACATTTAAAATTAGGGCTCACCAAGCTCCCCGGCATGACCATGTAAGAACATCAAGAAGGATTTGTTGGGGTGGAAACATTGCTTGGTATGGACTACGGCTTAGATCGAGACTTGAATTTGATGCATGTTGTAAACTGTTATTAAGGGGTATGAGTTCGTAGCTCAAGTATCAAATCTGCACTGGGCCTTTAAGAATGAACCAGATACTCAATTTTAATTATAAAAAGCTTTTAGAGGACAGACACTACCAGGTGCCGATAGGTAGTAGAGTCTCTGTAGTAAGTAAGCGACGCGGTTTTTGGTAGGCGGCCGCTGGCAAGTGATGAATACGAAAGGTATTTGCTACGTTGAATCTGCCGGGTCTTGACTTGTGTCATTAGCCTGAAACTGGTCGTGTAGGGTAAAGTTTAGAGTAAGAACCGCAGGTCGCAACCCACCACACCACCTCCACTTTCTAAATTAAGATAAACGCTCTCAGTAACGAGGGGTGGAAAGTATTGTCGTGTTATACTTGATGCACTTTCACGTGGGAAATTATGGAGCATAGGTAAATCCGGGGAAGTGGAACCAGTCTAATAAGCGAGCCCCCTTTATCCTCGGCATAGAGATAAGCTGCGCTAGTATCGAATACAGCAGCATGTATTATTGCACATTGAAGTTCGTTCCACATACCTGGGATAGTCGAAATTCAGAGGTTAAATTCCTGGCTTGTGAGACAATTTGGCACCGTTTTGTTTATAAATTAGGTACGAAATGCATCATACAGCGCATTCCTTCCCCCAAGCAGAGTGATCAAAGCACATCCTTTTGGGCACCGTCTATCACTCAGCCATTGGAATTCTCTATGGTATGTATGAAAGCCTCGCCTTAACACACTAAATCCTTACCGAAGTATTTAGACAATACGCTTGAGTCTTATGAACAACCAATAATTTTGATTTTGTACAAAGGTAGCCAATGTGAGAAATGTAGTGGACGAGGATCAGCAACTGGCAGTTCCAGATACTCCAATGGTATGAGTTATGCTGCTTCAAGATGCTGACGATCAAGCGCGATAGGAGACTCTCCCGAGAGCAAATATCAGAACGCCGAATCCCACTTGGCTCGAATAATCACACAATTCAAAGTTTTCTTTGTCTAGAGGCTTTTGTAAAAACTTGCATCTATCAAATAAGCAAGGTCTTCGTATTTTCTCGTAAATTTTTGTTCGGCTTGGGACGATTCTAGGTATTGAACAAGTCGTGGTTTCCTTGAAAAGGCCGAAGCCTGCGTTTGCACAGCGAATATCGACACGAATAAGGAATGTGTATGGTCATTTAAGAAATATATGAATGGGGTGGGGCTATGGACCTGTCGATGTGGAAAGGCGCATCAAAAGCTGATGGTTAAACACCAAAATCAAATCATAGTTGTTGGATTATCTTCAATTGTTTTATTAACGAGGAACACAACCTGTTGTCAATAGACAATTCCCCTTTTTGCTACCTGAATTTGAGGTAGCTCCATCATAACTAAACACCATTGCGCCACATTGACTTCCAGTCTTGCCGGCGCATGTCGTTGCACATAGCTCCATATTATAGTTTACGAAGGTGAAAAAGTTGCTGGCAGCACAGTCGAGGCCACAAGATGCCGTAAATCCAAACGCCTGGGTAAGTCCTCCCTTATCATCTGGTTTGAATATCGAGGCTGTGTTATTTTCGGAGCAATCCAGAGAAAGAAGCACTACCGAAGGAGCTACAGGAGTGGCAGCTGGCCGAAATGACGTGCGGGAGGGCGATGTGCTGGTCGATGATTCAGGGTAGCGATCTGCGCCCTGCTGTTCTACCCTTAAACTTGAGTGTCAGTATTAGTCGGTCCTTATTTTTCGGGTTCACAATGGATCAATATACCTGGATGGCCTCCTTCTATCGGCGCTTACCACCGCCGCAATTATGGTAATCGCGACTGCAACTATTCCCAGCGATATGAAGAGAATGAATAAGCTCTTCTTCATGCCGCATATTCGCTTTCCTTCCCGTGTAGGAGCAATGGGCTTCTCTGAAATATAATACTCGGGCTTTCTCGACGGCGGAGCTTGCTGGCTAGCGGAGCCCCAGGGGATCGACTGTAGACCCTCATGTCTCTGGGGGTTGGTGTTGCTTTGCATTGCTGCTAGATAGAGACGGTGGATTCAGTCCTGCTGGGTGAGATTTAAACTATCGAGTCGTCTATGTTGATAGCGCAAATTCTGAAACAAAAATAAACGAAAGGCAGATCTTCAAGATCGGAAAATGAATGTAAGAGAACAAGTACTACTCTCGTGGTGGGAGTTCCAGACTCATTATTAATTGCTGAAGACGTACCGGTTAAAAAATGGAGGAAGAAGGTGTGGTGAGGGATGTTGACATGGAGCTCTATTATGAGAACAGATGCTTGCGTTCAGACGCGCCGAGACCAGGGTTGGGACGATGTTTCGGGTTTGATCCACCTAAGCGCGCGTATAGCTCTGGGAATAGCTTCAAACACTTGGCGGCTAATTACATGAACACTTTCAAATTATGTGAAGTTATGCTGCAGTAATATAATATTACACACATGTGGAACAATTCAGTTCGTTTTCTTTTAAGTGAGCTTAGAAGGAACCAGATAGGAACAGCAAAAACTGACTTGAAAGCGATGTACCACACAAGCCGTTTGAGGCCGCCAGGTGAAACCGCCCAGCATTATGCGCGTACACGTACCTGCTAAAGCGCGGCGCATCAAGACTCGATTACGTTACAGAGCTCTGAAGCAAAAACTAATCTTCCTATAAAAGTATACCGCAGCCTTTCGAAGTCGTTTAACTTTCACAGCCACACTTTCCAGTGACCCAAGCTTAAATCTGGTACAATGCCATGAATAGCAGACCTGATAGGATACTCGAATTGTGTGTAATTAAGCACATCATTTAATGGGTTACTACTAACAGGATTCATTGCTTAAACTATTTAACTTTACAAGTAGCTTTGAGTATGCTAAACATATGTAGCTTATTTTCAAGAGAACCAAAGTGCTGCACAATAGATATGGTAAAAGCATATTCGCATACCCTAAATGTAATTCTCCAATGAAAGTCGCCTTTTGAAAAACTTGGTAAGAAGTATTTTAGAGGAAGTTAAAGTCTCAAATTACGTAGACCAGGCACTCTAAAATGCCTTGCGATGACTGTATATGATAATCGATAAGATCACGTTTTGGTATCCTTACGACAAGAAGGAAACGAGAGGTACGGAGGCCTCAGAGGGTTAAATGCCACGCTCTCCTGCAGCACTTAAAACAGGCTTCCTTGAAGCACGGTTGGGTGCCACAAACTCTTGGGCATAGTCGTACTAATTTTAGCGCCGCTCCCTTATGATCTTGCAACTTGGAAGCAGCCAAGTACCGTTTTCCGTAAAAGAGGGTTTTAGGGATAAAAGTGGAACCGATGATATTAGCAAAGATAAGACACACTGGGAAGGTTAAGATGATAGGAAGAGATTCATCCATTAATTACCATACAAGATGCCGGCTTATGCATCCTAGAAGTGGTAAAGGTTAATACAACCGGTATATAGATGGCAAGATTAAATGACTTCTCACTGTCACTGTTTACGTACTCGAGACATCCTTTGCTGAAGATCCTTGATGAACCCCAGAGGACTTATAGTGTTCATCTGGCTTCTTCTGTATGTATTGGATGTGTGAGAAGTCGAAGAAGTTGAAGGTAGAAATTTTCAGCTTTGTCATATGTGAAAAACGAGATTTTGGAATCCTAGCATTAGGCATCTGGAAAGCAAACTTAAGAGATGAAAAAGATAGAGATGACAGAAACCATATGAAAATGCTATAATAAAAGTCTGATTATCCTATATTGACCCAATTCTTTTTATTTATACTGCTTCCCTTTGCATGTCCCAGGTGGTATATGGCTCATAGTCTCCAAACTCTTTCAGATCAATCGCTACGATGCCCATCATCTTGAACCCGAATTTCTCATACAACGACTTCCCAGTCCTTGATGAGTGCACGTAGCATTTTGCATGATCCGCATCGACTGACTCAAGAAATTTTCTAACTAACATCGACCCCACTCCTTTACGTTGCCAGTTTGGATGGACCGCAAAACCCTCCAGTTCTAGAGCCACAATCAATATCTATCCCGAAGCAAACTTCTTCTATATTCAAACGACTCGGTTATTACGCACCCCAACAATCTTCTAGATTACGACTTTGTTTAGCTGCCTTGACCTCTGGAATAACCTTTTCAAAAAACTTCATGTTTGTTCCATGAGGAAGGACGGGATTCCACTCCTCCAGCTCCGCTTCCGTAGGAGGCTTTTGGTAAATCAGATAGCCAACGATTTCCTTTCCCGCTATCGCAACAATTAAATTGCATTCAGGGTTGCGACTGTGGTAGAGATGGCTGTAACGGTCCAAGATCCAAGCTTTAAGGGCCGCAGGGCCCGGAACTTGCCATGGGATAACGTAGAATGGATGAGTAGCGTTAGCTGCTAAATCCATCTCGTACATAGCCACGAAGTCCTCTTCGGTCGCAATTCGGACTGTTACAGACATGGTTCCTGTTAGACTCTGTGTTATTTTGGTTCGTGAATCAAAAGATGGGATACAAATATCACGTGCGGTATTGCCAATGCCAGCTAGCTACCCATGCAACGTCAGCGTATGAAACGGCATGCAGTTGAATTTTAAGACGCTGTCAGTTTGGTGAGCTAATATGCCCTAAAGAAAACTACACTGTGGGAAGTGAGCTTGTTAAATTAGCCTAAGTCGGACACATTTCTTACTATATCACGGCCATTCGACTGTTCTCAATTTTTCCTGGTCAGAGCAACACGAGTTGTGGGCCATATTGGATATAATCGCAACTGGCTACTCGCGATTTACACGTTCTCAAACTGTCATATCTACTAATCCCCCCCCTCAGATCATTTACAGATTCTGCTAAGGAGCTTGTCTCATGTTATTTACTGCACATAGATGGTTGGTTCGGCAAACAAAAAGAAATCATAACACGCCATTAGTCAGCTGTCGTTGTGTAACGTATGGTTGGGAGGAACTCTATGGTATGGTATGTCAATGGCTAGTGGCAAATGCCTGCTGAGTTTAAAGTATATCAATCATTAGTCTCTGTCTTTCGCGATATAATTATAAAGGACTTGAAGCTTAGAGTGTGGCATCAGTGCGTCCACATTGGTTAAGACTCGACGCACAATTAGGTAAGTGAGCTAGCTACTATAATCCGAACAAGGCTGGCTAAATTTGAATATGGGGTAGACACTCCCCATCTCGTGGCGTCGTCGCCTCCACCACTAGGGTGGCCCGGCAAGGATTGTGCTGACTGAGCTGAGTTGAGCTGAACAACCATTAAGAGGCACTAGAACGAGTTCGAAACACGCAAGAGGCTGACCCGGAAAATTCCTCGAGTGAAAGGTACACTACACTAGAAAAGCCAAGTATACTGTGAAGTGCAATACTTGCAGTATGTTGTTTTGTTACCTGCTAATATAAAGTTCCGGGTACGGCCCGCCGCCAAGGAAGCTTGTTGAGCTTTGTCCTTTGAATTCGTCCTAAACTTCTCCTTCATCACTTCTGTTATGGGTGTCTCAGTTCACAATGAGGTCTATATATACCAGTGGCCCCAGCACTGCGTATTTGGGCGGCATGCTCGCCCGTACCAATCCAATGAGGTCTTTATGTTATCCGCCAATGTTTTCTTCTTCGAGGCTGGCAATTTCCAGGTAGGTGAGCTGGGTGCCCCATACAGTCGCGAGACAACGAGGAAGCCAGCCAATGCTCTCAATAGGTTGCGAAGAATGGGTCAAGGTTAACGAAACTGGATTGATCCTCGAACGCCACAAATGAACGCCACAAAGCGAAGACTTATGCCCCCCGTGCTAAGAATCAGGGGGGGAAAGGGGATGAGGCTCTTATTATGTACCAATGGACTAATAATAAAAGCGCCGCAATTCTGATCGAGAGTTCGCATGGTTTTCGTTCTTAACCGCGAGAGTCTTGGAAATTCAATCTTCGTATGAGTAACGTTGTTAGTAGTCTTGAACACAATGACCTCTTCGAGTACTTCTTTACAGACTGCTGAATCTTCCCCTGCAATCGAAAACAATGATTATATATTTAAGACACATCATTACGATCAGATTCCTGTAGATGAGAGAGGCGCTATCAGAATATTGAAAGTCTATCCTGGATCACCTGAACAAGATGATGTTCTTTGCGAACTTATACCAGGAACAATTCTTGATTACGAGGAATGCCAGAAACACGACCCACCTTTGGAATTTCAACCTTATGATGCGCTCTCATGGTGTTGGGGCAAAGCACCGCAGGATGGAAAGATAAGCATTCGAATGAGGGGAATAAGGTACGTGATGTTTGTCCAGCCTAGCCTGGTCGCTGCACTACGAGCTTTTCGACATGAAACACATGACCGGCATCTATGGGCAGATGCAGTCTGCATTAACCAGAATCATAAATCAGAGAAGAATCATCAGGTGGAGATGATGGGGGATATCTATGGTAGAGCTGACTGTGTGCGGATTTGGCTTGGTGATTCCGATCCGTCCAGCGATCGTGCAATACTCTTCATTAAGCAACAGGTACTTCAGTTGCACCATTTTGATGATTTGTGCCAAAGCAATGAGTTCAGTGCCCAGTGGAAAGCATTGCTGGAGCTCATGCAGCGGGAATGGTTCTCGCGGCGCTGGGTTGTGCAAGAAGTCGCTTTAGCGCCGAAAGCCATCATTCACTGTGGCCCAGCAAAGCTTTCTTGGACTAAATTCGCAGTAGCTGTTGAACTTTTTGTTGAGGTGGAGACAGCTACACATAGACTCTCAGAGGTACGAATGAATTTTCTTTCTTTTACCATGTATATTGCAACCTTTGGCTATAGACCTTTCCAGTCAGGGGGCTAGAGAGCAGGGCTCCCTATATGTTGCCAAACTTTAAATTCGGCAGAACTTTATGAGTTTCTTTAAAGAGTTTTTCCATCATTATGACCTGAATCATGCTATTCTGCTCTAAAGTGATCGTGCCTCGAGCTATCAAACGATGATTTTCTAACGAGTACTTCTGTCCAGGTCATGAAAACAGATACCAAGTACAATCATGTCCCTAGGTGGTTTGAGTACATTTCACAACTGGGTGCAAGTCTTTTGGTCGATGCGACGGGAAAACTGTTCCGTGACTACGATTATATCCGGAGGCTGCAGTGTCAACCAAAACAGCGTCGGCATCAAGCCAAGACTAGTATTAGAAGACTACATAACGAGCTTGCCGACGAGTCTGAAGACGATGAAGTGGTCGCGCCACACGTACGGGCTGAGCACTTCAAACAAGAGGCGGTGGCGCGCTACAAACAAAACCAAGAGACTCTTGAAGTAATGGCACAATCTCAGCCTTTATTAACTCTCGAGTATTTGGTATCTAATCTTTCGATCTTCGATGTCACCAACCCCCATGACTCTATCTATGCGTTACTAGGTATTGCAAAGGACACTACACCAACCGCTGCAAATAAGGAATTACGCGTGACAGACCATACGCAATCAGTTCTCGAGATGTTCACAGCAAAGAAACAATACAAGGTTGACTATAAAGCCTCTTACATTGATATTTGCAAAGAATTCATCGAGTTCTGTGTACGTCGAAACGTAAATCGCGATCCATCGCGAGCACTCGACGTTATTTGTCGACCATTTGCAATAGATGTCGAGCAGAAGCCACCTGAGTTGCCTCTTCCCTCTTGGATCCCTCGGTTATCTAAAGCCTCGTATGGGATGGATCGTGGCCCTGGTATTGATGGATTGAGAATGGGTCGTAAAAATGCAGACTCATTAGTAGGTCTGCCGAATCTCACACATAGGAACTATAATGCAGCGGAGACGAAGAGCTTGGACAAAAAAGTGTTTCGCTTTCGCAAACGAGTTTCCGTCGAAGAAAGTGGGAAGGCGGTCGATGCCGGTAGGAGCGATCAACCGTTAACCTCGCAACTAGTATTCTCCATCAATCAACAAGATAATAAGACGCAAGATGAAGCATCTGGAGTAGCACTGTCAGCAAATAGCCAAGTAAATGGTAGGTCGGAAAGTGGTCCCCCAATACCGCTCGCAATGGCGCAGACCAAAGGTACGGAAAACGTAGCCCTTGGGCAAGAACTGTCTTCATTTGCCGAGTCAAATGCAGCTGAGAGTAGCCATCGTCGGTCAACTTCATTTTCGATAACCAAAGTGGTTGATGCTCAAACAATTAATGCTCCAAACACTGGAGGGAAGACGGCAATTTCTACAACAACAGGCTCCCCAGAGACATTTAGGGATGTAAAAACAACGTCGAGAAGTTCCAAGTCAGCTTCACAGAGCTCTGAGCAGAATCTCAATCATTACAGTCTTTTTGTCAAGGGTTTCGTTCTGGATACCATAGCCGAGCTCCAGGCTTCGTCTCAGAGTGGCTCGATACCGACTGTATGGGCACATTTTGCTGGCTGGGGTGAGATGCAAGCTACTCCACCAGAGCACTTCTGGAGGACATTGGTAGCAGACAGAGGCAGCGACGGAAAAAATCCGCCGGTTTACTATTCGCGTGCATGCCAAGAATCATTCCGTAAGGGTAACACTACCTCTGGTGTTGTCGACACCACTGGTCTTATAGAGCATGAACGCAACTCGGTAGTTGCACAGTTTTGCCGGCGCGTACAAGCAGTTATCTGGAACCGAGCTCTGATGAAGACGGAAGCTGGACGACTTGGATTAGTTGCAGCTAATGTGAAAGAGAATGATTTGGTCTGCATTCTCTACGGATGCAGTGTGCCGGTAATACTTCGCAGGCATGGTCCCAAGGAGCCACATGTTAGAAAGAACGAAATGAACTGGGAGCTCAAATTCCTTGCTAATTATGTTGGCGAGAGCTACAAGAATCGACTTCATAGACAAAAGCTTTTCCGAGAGAAGCGTGAAAAAGACAAGAAAACTTACCAATCCTGGGAGCTCAAGAAACGCGAGCAATGGAAGAAGGATGAGATTTGGACAAGAGAGTGGGAGTTGGTACGGATGGGTTTGATTCGCGTACATGAGTTCAAAGCCTGGATCATGAAGAAGGTGGAGAACCTAGAGTCGGCAAAAGACTCCAATGCTGCGAAGATGACCATCGAAAGCATGCATAGCTATGTTCACGTCTTAGTCCCACGAATATATGAGATTGCTGCCTGGGCATCAGAAAAGGGAGATAGTGACGAGAACGTTATGGATCAAATTCGATTTTCCAGTGACGATCCAATGTTTCATGAGTCCTTCAGAATGACCGACTATCAAAAGGAGTTGTGGGATGAATTTCGCAACGACAGTAAGTGGAGGGAATGGTGGCAAAATATGGACAAGGAGTATCGTGAAGCCGAGGGCTTCCATGTGTGGTCACGTTTCCATAAGAAGCCCACGGTGTATTTTGATGATCGGGAAAAAGCAAAAATGGAATGGGTCAAGCAGCCAGCACAAAGTTGGACAACGGAGTGGACAGCTTCTAACTCCTGGTTTCTCTGCCTTGATTCCTATAGAGCTTGGTTGAGGGAGAGAGGTAAGTTTTATGGGCCGGAGGAGGTTGTGAATAACAAGCAAATGTGGGAGACAGATGATGAATGGCGACAAACCAGGAATAAGGATGAACCTGATGCTAAGTCTTTCAGTGCCTGGATGAATGAAAAGGGCCTGGAGAATCCTGATGTACAAGAAGGCAGGATCAAAGATCAGAGGATGAGATTTGAAGAATGGAGGAGGAGATGGCTATCCGAAAATTCTGAAGCTACTGTGCCAGATACATGGGAGGCGGAGAAGAGCCAATGGGTGAAAATAGAACAAGAGCAGAAGAACGAAGAAGATGAAAAGAGAAGGAAGAAGGCCCAAAAGCAGGAAACAGAGCCTTTCCTAGAAAGGTGGAGAAAGGGTTGGAAGCCTGAAGTGGTCAACTGGGAAGAATTTGAGATAGCGCTCTGCTACGGCCGTCGTTGGCTAAAGCTTGTGAAAAGTCGAAAACGAGACCATCTGAAAGAGCAGGGTAAAAATTGGTCAAAGCTTCAAAGTGTCAAAGCTCGACAAGCAATAAGGATAGAGCATCTGAAAAGAAAGAAAGGAGCAAGGGCAAATTTATATACCCATTGCGCAACTGAGACTACAGCGCTCGACAAGACAGATGAGGAAGCTGGCAGTGAATCCTCCAATAGCATCATCAATGAACAAGCAGGCTCTGAATTCATGTCAAATCAATCCCAGAAAAATAGTTCAGGTCACTCCGCTGGTTCAATTGAAAGCAACAATGAAGCTAGCAAGGATGAGGCTGGGGGGACTTTCACCCATTCAAAGAGTCAGATTGTGAGCGGCAGCAACCTCAACAATTCTGCTAGCGTTGAGCCAACTAAGTTAACCGATTCCTCCACGGAGGACTTATCACAGGTATTCGACGACCAAAACAATATTGATAGGCATTCTAAGGACAAGCCAACAGCCCCTCGAACCTCATCGCTCAGTTTCACAGAACATAATATGACAGAGCGGCCTACGCTGAAGAGTTCTCATACCCAATTAAAGCATAGCAATGATCTACATAATGAACTAGAGAAGGATTCAATGATTCAATTCGCATCAAAGCAAATGCTTCTAGACTGGATCGAGAGAAAGAAGGAGGAATTGCCAACGCTTTGGCACAACACGCAAACTAGCATAAACCAGCAGCTCGCCAGCTGGGAAAGACGCACGCCGGTTTACATTGGTAAAGACGGCAAATTCTATCGTGACTTCAGGCCGCCCTCCAAAGGTGAAAAAGAACTGAGGGAAAAGCAGAAGTTGGAAAAGGGAAAAGAAACTGACCATGAGGGGGAGGATGATACAGATGATGAGGGAAATCCTAGGACTGTCAAAGAGAAGGATGATGCGAAACTTGAGGGGAAGGGGGATGAGAAAGATAAAATGGAAGGTGTAGAGAAAGCTATTTTAAACCTTATGGGGGAAGAAATGGGAGCTGGTAATGACATAGAAAAAAAAACCAGAAAGGATTACGGCGGAATTCGACAAAGACAGCGGTTGACCACGAAAGAAAAATCCGAATACATGCAGATGATTACAGATAAATTTGAAAGTAAGATAGGAGAAGATGGGCAGTGGTACTATGAGATGATGGGAGAGTGCTACGTACATGGTATGATGGATGGAGAGGGTATGGCGTATCAAAACAACGAAGGCATCTCGACCACCGTGTTTGAAATACGCTGAGACATTGACAGATATGGCGAACGAACTCATCGACTGCACTTTTAAAAGCATATTATCTCAATTAATTTTCAATCTAATGCATTTTTTTAATTTGTATCAAAATCCAGCTTGGTGATGGAGTGTAAAGTTTCAAGGGGGTATAGTTTGCTCATTTCGTAGAACTTTAATGCCAATAATTAAATATGGCAGAGAAAGCGCAGAAATCAGAGGACACATGAAGCATTTTCTGGGTGCTCTGGGCCAGTAGGCAAAATTACAAAAGAGCAGAAATATATTGAGTAGAGCGTGACGTTGTCTAAGCTCCTCGGTAGCAAAGTCGACTTGAGACTATTTCCCAACTGACAACCTTCTTCTTCTCGTCTCCATTAAAGATATTGACAATGAAATAAAGCTAGGACGGAATGACTTTGGCTGGTTGTGCCCTGACTGATGCTTCTCGGGTGTATCTACAGGCTAGCTATAAGATTTCCCAAGAGTCGGACAGACCTTGATTGGCTCGCGGATTGATTCCGGATGCGGTTTAGTGTGTCCGCTGAACAAGCAATCATTTGTAGCTCATCCCCTTGTAGTTTTGCTACATGATAGCCCTATTATCTTCAGGAGGTCAAATCTGCAATTTAATTTACTTTTAAAGCACGGGCAAAATTAAATACGAATAGCTCATGTCTCACTTCTCTTTGCAGTAAGTTTCACCGAGCTTTGCATTGTTCCGACAGAAAACGACGCTAAGTCAATCTCGAGAGAACTCTGTGTATATATATGAGCTATCTAGATCTTTAAAACCTACAGATACCCGTTTCAAAAAGGTAATCTATCTTCTTTTTGTCGAGATCATTTCGCCATTGTTACGCACTTGATATCCATAAACCATCGTATTTGTGTTTGACCACCCCTCCACTAGATAACAACTTTTTGGTCTTCAAAAGTTTTCGAATCTGGCTATGTAAAGTGTCGATTAAACGATTCGATAATGGCGCATCAAGCGCTTTACTCTCTAGGGACGATAGCTTGGTCTTCAGCTTTGGTTAAAGTATGTAAAGTTCCCTCCTCAGCTGATGAGAATGTAAAGACCTGTGGCGCGGAAACATTCAATCCTCAGCCATTTAAGGAACTAGCACCGTCAAATCCTAGTTCACCAGTCGGTATTCAGGATCAAGGAGTACATTTTTACAAGTTATATCCTCAACGTAGCGCATGCACGTTCTATTGACAAAGCCCACTCGCTTAGAGTTTAAGGCTGACCGTGTGTTCGGGTCGATATGGCCGATCCAGGCTAAAATTATCGCTAAGTGCAAGGGTTATCTGGGAGTATAATAAAGACATCCCGTCTTCCTTTCCCCCTTCAGTCAACTCGTACGATCTATGTATGGAGAGCATCTCTTGTCTGAACAAAGACGTCCATAAGCATCCGCCAAGCTATTAACCAGATTTAAGATTTCAACGAGGACAAGAAACATACTAAAAGTCATCGTCACCGTTAAGGCTTAAGTGCCAAGAATGGTTGGTGTACCTCGATCCAAAGCATGCAATACTTGCAAGCAACGGAAAGTTCTAGTGAGCCTCTATATTTCACTGGTATTTGAAAAGCTACTGACTGACATAACGCAGTGTAGCCTCGAAAAACCGCACTGCAGAACGTGTATCAAAGCCAGTCGGGATTGTTTAGGATATGAACGTGATACCATCTTTATTCACGATACTCGAACGAGTGGAGGGGCACCAACGAGTTATCGGAAAATGCAACAGGCCAAAGATGTCACAAACGTACCAAAGCAAGTAGACAAATGGTTTGATGCCGCAGAGGAGGCGGAAGGAGCGCCTCGTTTTGGGCTCTCTACTTCCGTCATTACTAAAATCATATTGCCGTCAACACACTCTGTATATGGTCAACAGCTACTCAGCAATTTCTTATCTTCTTCGAATCTGGGATCAAAATCTATGGATCAAAATGAGCGTGGGCTTGCTGGAAGCTGGTTTGAAATGCTTCCAACGTTACCTGGGATGACTACTGCGCTTGAGATCTCAGCTTTAGCTATATCCACAGCATCGATGGGTCGAGCAAATGGTGATATATCTATGGTACATGAAAGTCGGAGGCTTTACACTAAGGGGCTCCGGGAACTACAAAGAGCGCTATGGAGTCGCTCGTTGATGTACAAAGCTGAAACATGTGCAGCTTGTGTAGCTTTAGTAATCTACGAGATCATAGAATGTCCAGACCAGGTGAGCTTGATTCCCTGCATAAGTCTATTCTCGGAGTTGCAAAACTGTTGCAAGAACCGAGAATTCTACGAAGTATTTCATTTACCCCTTACTGTAACGTGATCGGCGGAAAGATATGATCTTCAAATCTTCAAACCTTTCCCTAGGATGCGATTATATATCGTACTGATTCAAAGGCAGTCAACGAATGGATGGTTGAGCCATATGAAAGGTTGTGCCAGATTATTTGAGTTGAAAGGAGCAGCAGCATTTTCATCAGATTTCAGTCATAAACTATTTGTATCTTTTCGGATTATGGAGGTAGGCAATAGCGTTGACATATATCGAAAAAACAAACTAATGTGGCGCGGGTGTAGATCCAACAGGCTCTCTCGGAACGCCGTCATACGTTTCTTGCATCAGATGATTGGATGGATCTTCCCTGGAAAGGCCGCAAAAAGACTCAACTCGATGAATTTCTTGATATTATGGCCTCCTTGCCTAACGTCATGGCTGATGGTACCACGATGCTAGCACCTCTCTTCACTACTCCAGCTTCTGATACTGCTACACTATTTCAAAGAGTAATGGAACTGCTTGATCGAGGCTGGAAATTGGATTCTAGGTTGCATGACTTTTATACGACGCTCGAGAGAACCAACAATGGACCTCTTTATCGGTCACAACTAGCAAAACCAAATCGATTTTCCGAAATAGATTGTGATGAAGCACAAGTATTCAACATGGCTTTTTACTTCGCGGATCTGCATACTGCACATTTGTTGATGATGTATTGGGCAGCCTCCGCAATCCTCTGGTCAGGGTTTTCTTTAACATATACTATACTATCTGCCTACAAGCTTGATGCACATCTACCTCAATTGGGCCACAGAGCGGACAGAGCAAGCTTAGCCAAAAATATTTGCCAGACTGTGGAGTATTGTATGCAGGAAGAACATGAACTACGTGGTAAAACTAGCACGGTCTTTCCATTGAAGGTCGCAATCGAGACTCTGAACGAGAGTCCCGGGTGTGAGGACGAGTTGGCATGGGCTGTTGATATTATGAACAAGATATCTGGAGAGGGCGTAAGGTTGTTGAAGTTTACGGGTGTCCCTCTTAGTGACCATGCATATTTGGCTGGGTGACAAAGCCGCTTAATCCCATTCAGAGGAGAGCAATACAACAACCGAGTTGCGGGGGGCGCTATGCCGAGCCGGGTAACGATTCCCGAATATTGTAGCCGAATAGACATATCTCAAAACTTTGATAGCAATGCTGCGTTAATTAATCTAAGGGCTAAGGAGAGATTCCATAATCTGAGATAAAATACTAATAACCTGGTATCTAGAATGCGTGTATTAGTATTCGGGGCCAGTGGAGTTCAAGGTAAAGAAAAGTTCTCACCAGCCATACGTCTTAACCGTCAATAGATCGATACTGACTTCACTCAAGGTGCAACCCAAATCAAAGCACTCGTCCAGGCGAACCATTGTCCCGTTGCAATAAGTCGCAATGCCGAAAATATTTTAGTTGACAAAGTTATTGTCCAAGGCATACCAGTTGACTTTACCAACCACGAGTCCATCAGCGCTGCACTTAAAGACGGCGATGTCATCTTCTTAAACCTCCCCTCTACATCTTTTCAACCAGCACCACCTATCATAGCCGCAGCTCTTGCAATTGCTGAAGCCGCGGTAAAGGCTCCCAGCATCAAACTTCTGGTTTTCAACACTAGCATGCCTGTACCAGAGACAACGAAACATGTAAAAGCACAAGACGACAGGAGAGAAATGCTTCGTCTCATTCGTTCTACTGGTTTACCAACAATTTCTATCCAGCCTGTAGTTTTTCTTGATAATCTACTTGAAGGTTGGGCAAGACCGGCCCTCATCGAACGAGAAACTATTCTGTATTGTCACCAAACAACGCTCGACGTCTCTTGGATCTGCCACTATGATATAGCACAGCTGATGATAGCTGCAATGTCGCATCCAGAGCTGGCGGGACGGAATTTCGCGGTTGGAGGCCCTGAAACAGTAAGATTGCCTCAGCTGACGGAAATATTGTCGAAGGCATGGGGAAAGAATTTGAAGTATGAAAGTCAGAGTGTTGATGACTTTTGTAACAAAATCAGCGAATCAATGGGAACGAGATCAGGGCTTGATACCGAAGTTGTGATAAAGCAGATGCGGAAGGCTTATACGTATTATCGGGAGAGTGACGAGTTCAAGGTTGACATGACGGAGGTTTTGAAGGAACTGCCTGTGAAACTCACACCGATCAGAGAGTGGGCTTCCCAGCATCCATTTCCAAAAGAAGATCCAGAGAGCTAGGTAGAGCATGTTTGGAAGGTTGGAGCTTGGCCATAGTGTAAATCCCGCACACATAAGCCCTGATTATCGCAAAGGGGATCGTGTGTAGATATCGTCAGATAAAAGGACCTAGAAGTTAACACTCAAGTATGTTACTTAGCTTTGCGAATCAATGAAATACTTCCTGTTCTGAGATTTGAAAACTAGGACCTTTTTCATTAAACGTGGTATCATTTCCGTATCTCAGCCTATCGTAAGACTTTTACTCGTACTCCATTTCCTCACCCTCATCACTGAGGTCACCGCCACCACCTTCATCCTCTTCCCTTTCTCTTCTCGCGGCTTCCCTGCTACTACCAAGTTTCCTTAGTCCATCCATAACACCCACTATGAACCCTCTGCCCTCACTGACCTCCATTGCACCTACTCCTTGTAAAGTCGTCACTCCACCGCCCTCCAGATCAGTTGTCTTATTCCGCATCTTCGCCATCCTCACTTCTCGAAGATCTCGTAACAGAGTACGGACCCGACCTGGGTCTGGGAGGTCATCGGGGCAAGCTTCTAGCAATATCTCGCCCAGTTCCAGCCAATGGTAAGGTAGATATCCCGCCGGAGCGTCTGCTGTAGAGGAAGGGAGAAATGGAGAAGATATAGTATCTGTACTCGATCGTTTTGTGGTAAGCAGATATGGATGTGGAGGAGGAGGGGAGAAGTCCTCAGGTGAGGTCTCAGTTTCGTATTTCAATATTTTCTCTAAGGAGGTCGGATGTAGCCAGGGCGGGGGCAATATATTGGCTCGTCGCTGGCGCTTTAACAGCAAGGCTAGCCAGAGGGGTAATGGAGAGCGATGAGGAGGCCGGAGAGCTGGAGTTGGTCCCTGGATACTGTGTTAAGGGAGGCATGGAGGGGTTGGTGGGGGTGGACTGACGGATATGAGAGACAGGGATTCGAGACGCTGTCGTGGAACTACAGTCACAGTTTCCATTTCACAGAGGAATGCAACCTCTGCAGGCGTTAAGCCCGGCGGTAAAGGCAATGCCATGATAGATTGAAGCTGATTATAGTTGCTTGATACGCGGTTTAATGTGAGACGCGATGTTTTGCCTGGAATGCGAGGCAGAAAGAGCCTTGACATGATTTATACTCTTGATGCTGGCTGCGGTCAAGAGCAACATTATTCTTGATTGATGAATTGTACGGTTACTATTATACGTGTGTTACTATATGACTAATGGTTGGCGTTCTCATGTATCGATGTTCGTCACTTAGGGAATCCTCTATATGTATGTAAAGAAGAAGCAGCGTTTATGGTGGGTTTTGAGGAATTGCTATAAAGGTGATCAGAGTCAAGTGAGAATACTTTGCTATGCTTTGCTTCTCTGCAGAAGGACCCTATCCAATAGACTCTAGGCTAATAAATCTCTACTCTTACTCTATATTTTTTTGTTGTCTCCGTCAACGATAATAAGAGGATGGGAGGAATGTCATGAAATGAGTCTAACGCTCGATCCGAAACCTCACCGTCGAATCAACAACTTCAACTATGAGAACATGAAAGGCTATAGCCAATGTGTCTTCGTGCTACTCATACCAGCCAACGCCGTAATGCGGCTACCACAATTACATCTATAACATTCCATGTCATTTCATCAGGGTCTTAAACTATCAACTCTCAACTTGAGTTGTGTTTTTTCTTCAGCAACATGCTCGAAGATTTCATAGCTGGTTGTTTTTTGAGTTCAAGTACCGATACACTGAATTATGCTTTTGTCTCGTGTTCAATTTGCAACGTAGCTTCTACATCCTCAATTGAACAGTTCGCTCATCTTCCCAAAAGAAAGCCGTCTAATATGTTGAAGTTGAAGTCAGGCAATGTGCTGTTGATATGCCGCTGATCAGAATCAAAGAGCGCACGGGACGGAGAGGGCAGGTTTCCACTCAATGTCTCCGATGTTTTCAGTTTGACTAGGTCGCAATACTTTGCTCTTGCGTTGACAATTCTCAGAACTGCAGACATTGGCCCTCTTCTTATTTTATAAAATACGAATTCATCTAATGTATGTTGAATAACCCCTCTGCTATTTTAGACCCCGAAGATTAGCAGGGCGAGAATCATGTCTCACTTGAAAATATCATGCATATGTCTCTCCCTCAACTCATTGGAGCCTCATTGAGTATCGAAATTCCCCTTGACGATCTCCCTTGCGAAGGAACGTCTATCCATTCTTCTTTTTGGAATGAGAGTCAGAGACATCAATAACCAGCGCGCCAAAATATTCCCTGCCATCATGATTCTTTGGTATATATATCCCATCATCTGACACCAGAACATTCTCCAGCAATTCATCGCAACCCGTCCTCTCACTACAATTACCCGACTACTTCATCAGAACTTCAAGTATTACAAATATCAAGAGTATCGCTTGATCAGTCACCCCATCAGCCACCAAAATGCGTTTCACGGAAGTTCTCACTCTGGCTTTCGCCTTCACCGTTTCGGGTCTTCCTCATGCTGAACCTCAACTCGGCGGCCTCATCGGTGGTCTAACTGGCGGCGGACTTACGGGTGGCAACACTGGATCGCCATCTGCTGGTCCAGTTGGCAACTCAGCCCCAAGATTTCCAGTCCCATCTGGAACCACCATCGGCAGCGCCATCAACACTTGTGGTGATAACGCCCAGCTCAATTGCTGCAACAAGGCCGATACTTCTGGTGACTCAGTAAATGTTGCATCCGGTATCCTCAGCGGTCTCCTTCCAGATCTCGCCGGCGGAAACGGCGGCATTGGTCTGTTTAATGGATGCTCGAAGTTGAGTGTCACTGGACGTAAGTTTGAGTTTTGTTTAACCTAACGGACAATTGCTTACAAATTCTCGCAAGTCATTGGTGTTGCCGATCTCCTGAACAGCCAGTGCAAGCAAACAGCCGCTTGTTGCCAAGGCATCAGCCAGACACAAGTAAGTAATAACCTGCTTTAGAGTGTTCGTAACTTACAAGCATTTAGTCTGGTCTTCTCAATGTCGGCTTGCCTTGCGTCGCGCTCGCTGGTCTCTTGTAGACATTTGGATGGGTCAACTATCGTCAATGCAAAGCGGTATATCAGAAAGTCCTATCTAGACACCTTGCAGATAGATGGTAAGAACCAGATAGAGAATCATGCGGATTTGTTTTCTTATAACCATGGCATTCTTTAAGAATGCCATGGAGGGGGTTAGCGGGAGCATTGTTTGGGGCGAAGATTGCATTTTATTTAAATCGATAAGTAACTGAAATAATGGATATACATGTCTTTCGTAGCCCTATGTCCAATCCTTCTCTCCACTCTGGCTTCAAATTTCTCAGATCAGAAATACAGTAATTACAATTGCTCCTCGGGGGACTCAGGCCATTCAAAAGAAGGGAATATCACGTGGATAGCTCCTAGGGAAGTCATTTAGCTCGACACTTATTTATTATTAGGGAGCTCACTTCACCTATGAGGACTCCACCACGTACCGGAACCCGAATACTGGTTTGGGGTAAAGTGTCTTGGTCGAGTTGGGCATGTGTCAAGTAACTACTTTCTATATTGGGGTCTCGCTTAGCCCCCAATCTCCGGGTCTCCATCGAACAACATAGCGTTGCTAACGGCAGTCGATAAGTTGATCTCCCTTCCCCATAACCGGCACTCCCCCACCAGTGTAGCTTAGTTATAAAGAGTTAACCACATATCAATATTCGATTCATGCTAGCTACACATGGACTACTTTCAACCCTGCAAATCAGATAGTATAGAATAGATATTCTTCCTCCGAGGAACGACCCAATGCTGTGCATGGTCGAGCTACAGCATGATAAGTTGCAAATGTAAGTCCTAGGGTCTGGTTGATTGTCTGATTGTCTGGATGTTCTCGGAATGGGCCGAGGTCCAGGGTCGAATAGAACGAGAACCGTGATCAACATTCACCTTCCTATACGGCCAAGCAGACAACCATCCATTCGGCACAGTCAAGCTTTGATGAAGCTTTGCTTGTGGTGTCTTGTGTAAGCTTGTATATGCTTGTCATGAAGATCTACAAATGATAAGGGCCTCAAATCATTTACCCCGCGCTAGTATATTACAGTCCTGCCTGTTGTGGCATAGCTTGTACCCGCCCCTGTCCATATTGCCACAGACATATCATCTCCGATGGCTGCATAGGCTCAGATACCTGAAACCTTTGATATGAGAGGACGGGAGAACGCTACGTTAGTATCAAGTGCCGATGCCAAGAATTGCGGAACTCTTGATTTGTATGGACAGGTGTATAGTTAGGATGCATGAAAGAAGCAGTCTGACTTAGATGACTCGTGAACATCAAGATAATAATGCGGCTGTAGAGCAGAGCCCAAAGAGTATATATTCTTCAGGGTTCCTTCGCTTTTTGGAAAAGGCCACCCCCTTTTGACATTACTCTATTCCAGTCAATATGATCTCCAACATCCTCCCAATCGTTGCCTTTGCTGGTGTGGCGATGGTAAGTAGAAGCTGCTGCTACCTCTTCTGGACCGTCATTGATCGCTTTCTGCAACATGAGTTGAAGTAACAATTCTGTCAAGATCAAGTGGCTTGCAGGAGCCCTCAGTCTGGCTATGACATGAAAGCTAACGCGAACTGCCACCTTTTAGGCTACCTGCCCACTTTCTATCGAAATCGTAGGCGCAGCGGATCATATTGCTCAAGTTGCAGTGACGAACACTGGAAATGAGACCCTCACTGTCTTCAGGGGTGTGTGATGATGCTCCTGTGACAAAACTCCCATTTCCAGATTTCAGGACAATTTATTTATTTCCAAGCCAAACGACCGAGAATGGTCGGAACTAATGCAGTTGTTCAAATAACTCTAGCCTCGTGAGATTGGTAATAATTCTCAACCTGATTCTAACCTATAACAGGCAACACTGTCCTCAGCGAGCATGACACTAAGGATCTAGTCGCTACCACTGGTATGTCAAAGTCAAAATCATTTCTATCTCCACAATACTATGCTAACCCCACATAACAGGTGGGAAAGTTCTACCTTTCGAAGGTGCTTTTGTCAACTACAAGCGTACAGGGCTGCCCGCCTCTGCTTTCCAGACATTAGAGCCAGGACAAACTGTTACTGCGGAAGTCAATGCAGCTAAGACCTACAAGTAAGTTGGAGATGATGCGTGCTTTTATACCTCACTGTAGATTGATTAGGAGTTCACCCTAAATATTTCGAACATGCTTCGATATTCCCCAATCCCCATTTCAGATCTGAGTCAAGCCGACACTAACTACTTCGTAGGCTCGATGGAGTCAACAATGCCGTGATTACAGCTACCCAGGGATTCCGTTATGTTACTGGAGCTGTTGCCCCAACATCCCTAAAAGGTCTTGCAAGTTGTGACGCTGTATCAAATGGCGTAGCTATTACTCCAGACCAGAACAAGGTTGCCAAGTAAGTGAATCTAACCTCCATATTTTCATAACGGAATTGGGCCTATGAAACCACAATGTGTTATACTAGCTGACATGTTCTTAATAGTGAGCACATCACCAAGCGTGGCGAGTTCTCGACAAACTCCCGCATTATGAAGCGTTCAATAACCTACAGCGGATGCACCACAGCCCAGACAACTGCGCTAAAGACTAGTGTCTCGGACGCCATCTCTATGTCTAGCGCTGCCTATACCGCGGCTAACACTGCACTATACTACTTTGCCAACTGGTTCAGAACAGCTACCACCGCGCAAGAGAGCAAAGTCCGCACGATGTATGTATTGATATAACATCTTATTTTCAGTTCTTTGTGGAGCATCCCAATCGGATGTTAGATGCACTTATATCTCTCAGTCCTTTCGAACCTTTTCCCTTTCCAACTTTACGTACTAATATCCTGAATAGCTACAATGACGTTGTCGGAGTTCAAACTACTGGCCCCAAGATCTATTGTAATGATCAATATAACGACTGCACTGATGGTACTGCCTTGCTTTACACCATTCCAAGCGCCAACGCTGTTGTACCATGTCCCAATAACGGCTTCTGGGGATTTCCAGAATATGCTACAACTTGTGCGAACGACGATTATGACCGCGCTGGTAGTATTTTGCATGAATTTACCCATTTATATGGTACAGATGATTGGGCTTATGGTCCCAGTGCCGCTTTGGCATTGACTGCGGCCAAGGCCGCTCAAAATGCTGATACTTATGAGATGTACGCTGGCAGCGTTAGACTAAAGGGTTGCGCATCATAGAATCATAGGAGCGGTCAATCTAGTTTCAGTAAAAACGTGGATGTGGATGAAAAAGAGCATTGAGGGTGACACTTGAAGCATTCTTATGTTCAGCAGTTCTATTTTAAATGTTTTAAATATTATAAACCTCCACTGTATTTTTGGAAACCCCTAATCGTGAAATGGGTATAATATTCTATTCTCTGGTTGCACTATTTCGCCACTCACTTTTGCCATTCTGCTCACACTACAGTGATTGTTGGGACTATGATTACCGAAAATAGTGCTTATCGACCATCTTTTGGCACGGTAGCTTCTTAAGCTCATGCAAATATATAATTCTCATCCCAACTATCACGAAGCGATTCAATAGCTCCTGCCTGGCTAAGTGGCATCTGTCTTTCAGTCTAATGGGCTTAAGATACACACATAAATTTCATCTCAGCTTTGCCTCCTGGGTTACTGCTCCTATCTTCAAACGTCTTAGAGTCAGTGAACTGCCTAATGTTGAGCTCAATTGCACAAATTCTAGCAAGTCAATAAAGCAATGTAACGTATCATACATATGCCTGATATTTACTGGATTCAAATTTACACAGTCCGTCTAACTGGAAGGCTCTGTTGCTAGGAGACAAAGGCTAGGAGACAAAGGGGAATTGTCTTAAAATGTACCAAAAACGCCAGCTGAAGTGGTTGACCTATGCATATCATATTGATTACGGCGGGGATTCTATCCTTGTTTAGGAAGTAAAGCTTTCTTATTGGTCTCCGAAATCGCAAAAATTGCAAGTGCCTTCCTTAATAACAGCTGTGTGGCGACGGAATTGATAGGTCAGAGTCGTTCTTGATGATGCCAAGCTTGCGTACAAAAGGCTTACACGAACCGAGCAAACCCTAAATTTCTCGATGACAAGCAGCAAGCTCTCGTTGGTTAAATGCATTCATGCCACTGCCAGGTAACATACTGCAAAGTATCAAAGAAACCTGCTTATCTCCAGAGCAGCTGCTGGGTGCAACTATGAACGGTTATGTAAATGCTTTCGTTAATGTTGCAAGCGGCATTTGGGAAGCCACCTTTACTGATATATATGCATCTATCATGAATTTGAAGTGACAAAATACCACGCACAATTTCCCATTTCCTTTCTTTGAAGAGGAGTCTCCACTCCGTTTCTCCGTTTCTGACAAAGTAGTATTGAGTAAGCGAGCGAGGAGGAGGGTGTCCCCGTGTGGGAGTGTGAGTAATACCCGTCCCGCATGCTGCTGCACGGGAGTTGTACTACATGCGATGTCACATAAGCTGACACTTCTCTGGCTATCCTTCGCTTGCAGAAGGAAGTCGTGCAATGCATCCGCGGACCCTGCCACCCACTGTACCATGTTAGTGGGAATCCCAATGAATGCACCCGGTGCTCTGTGAGGATGTAGCCAAGAACGTTCGTTATTCTGGGGCTGGCAAGCTGCTCCTCCAGAATAACCTAGCTAGTAACCAAAAGAAGGCGTCTGTTCGCTTGATAATTGGAATTTCGTGAGATTGTTAACTAGGAGTGTTGGAAGCGTCATGCTATGGTCAACTGGTGGTTCAGCGCTCCAATTCTACAACATCTCTTTCGGTGAGGTTGAAATAGAGTGGTGACACTTGACCATTTGAGAAGAGGGAGTGGCTTTCTTTACTAAGAGCAATAGTCACAGGTTATACGGCAAGTGGGGTTCTTATCTGCTTCCGTGGCATCAGGAGGCTTCTCTGAGCGACAGACTAGAGGTGCCATTCGCAGAGTACTCTTGGAGTAGCGTATGGACTGTCTTTCAATGCACACAATTTGCGCGCTAACTAATTCTCTGATAGCATAGCCGGCCCCAACCTTGTCAGGCCAAACTCCACGCCACACTCAAACTCTAACAAGGCACACGATACAACCAGGCTTCGGTAACTTTGTTATTGCCATCACACCCTTGGAAAGTTGACAAGCCAATAGAGAGTCGCTTGTACCAAGCTCTGTAGGTCCGATATAGAGTTCCAGTTCCCTCCACCAGGGATTTTAACAAGGGACCTCGGCTCATGCATCTGAGCAGTAACAGACGCATTCATTCGGAGAATTAAATCCGGTAAACAGTTCCGCTAGATCATTAGATTACTCTCCATACTGTAATTGACTTCGCTAAAAAGAATGTTCTACGATGTGGAACTAGTGCTTACGTCCAAAATAGGCTGAATTAATACGATCGTGGCTCGTTGGTTAGTTGTAGCGTATGTTGTCTTAAGTAAGGTGGCGTAGTAGATTCAGTCAATTGTGCTGCCATTTTCTGTAAAGAAGCTTACAAATGCCACCAGCTTGATGATGACGACGACTAAAATTTTGATTTATACTATGGGTATGAGTGTCAGATTTTTTTAGCTACAAATCTTGCTGTTCACTATAGACCCTCCATTTCACTGAATTTATCGGCCATGGCTCATCTAATTGATGAAGCCTTTCAGAACAAAAATTACCCACTGATGAAAGGTAATTATATGCATTGCTCATATTTGAGTTCGCTAAGCCGAAATAGGGAAGGTATATCTTGATCATGCTGGTACAACAGTGCCTGCGAAGCTGTTATATGAAAAGTACTTTGAGAAGTTGAATTTGAATTTATATGGTAACCCCCATTCACTGAACGAGTAAGTACTTATCAGAAGCCGACCGCTCACTCAGAACAAGTTATTCTGACTTGCTTTCTTGAGTCCTGCAATAGAAACTGGATTGATGGTAGAAAAGACCCGAGAAGCAGCTTTGCAATTCTTTCGAGCAGACCCTGAGCATTTCGACCTTATCTTTACTCAGAATGCCACTGCAGCTATAAAGATTGTTGGGGAGAGTTTCAGAGATTTATCCCTAGTAACACCTTCTCGGTCGTTCTGGTTTGGCTATCATAAAGATTCACACACAAGCCTTGTAGGAATTCGAGAATTATGCAATAGTCTGCACCATTGCTTCCACAGTGATCAAGAGGTTGAAGACTGGTTAACTGGCTCTATGTATTCTGCCAACAAAGAACAAACTCCTGGCTTAGTATGCAGGTCTTATTAAGCCACTCTTATTTTCAAAGTTTCTACATCTAACTAGCACTCACAGTTTGCTTATCCAGGGCAATCAAACATGACTGGCAGACGTCTTCCACTCAATTGGCTTAGAAAACTTCGACACAGCTCTGCTAAACATTTGCAGGACGTATACACCCTCCTTGATGCTGCTAGCCTGGCAGCTACTGCTCAAATTGACCTTAGCGATGTTGATTCGGCACCCGACTTCATGGCAGTCTCTTTCTACAAGATCTTTGGTTTTCCGGATTTGGGTGCGCTTATAGTTCGTAAGAAATCTGGCCATATCCTATCTTGGAGAAAGTATTTTGGAGGAGGAACCGTCGATCGCTTGACGGTTATGCATGAACCCTTTGTGATGCGTAAGAGTGACCATCTACACGAAGGTAGGGAGCAGTTGTTAACCATTTGGACTAACAATACTTACTGATATATTAGCACTCGAAGACGGTACATTGCCATTTCACAATATTCTTGCACTTGGATGTGCCTTTGAAGTACACGAACAACTCTACGGTTCAATGGAAGCCATATCTCAACACACCATGTCACTCGCAAAGCATATGTTTGAGGGGCTCTCGAACCTCCGCCATCCCAGTGGGCACCCTATTTGCGTTATTTACAATGACAATGTGGATACTGCGCCTTACACTGATCCGATAACACAGGGCGCAATTATTGCCTTCAATATTTATAATGCCGATGGAACAATTATCCCCTGTGATCTGGTGGAAAAATTAGCCAACGAACGTAGGATATTTCTTCGCTCAGGGGGGCTTTGTAACCCTGGTGGTATAGCTACTTACCTGAAGATTGAGCCATGGCAATTCATGCGAGCATGGTCGGCCGGCCATCGGTGCAGCTCTTTGGAAAACAGTTATTACATAATTAACGGAACAGCCCACGGAGTTCTGCGAGCAAGCCTTGGAGGAATGAGCACATTGGTATGTGGCAAGCCTTATAAGCCATTCTCTAAGATTTTGACAGTGATGCAGGCAGAGGTCGATGCATTAGTCAACTTTTTGAAAACCTCGTTTTAACAAATCTGTTGGTTATCGAACATCGAATAAACTTATGCTCCTCTTTGTAGATCATCGGCTATTTCAATAATTCTACAGATATTTAGCGTTTAAGACCCTCTATCCTCGCTACTAGAAGTCACATATCATCTAGCAAGTGATCACCTTAGCTTCCCAAAATGCCATGTATCGTATTCTCCCTCATGATCAACATCCCAATCCACATTCTCAGGACAAGGTCCGGTAAAACCTAGAGCTACAATCATATCCATCATGAGTTGCGTAATGTAGATGAAGGGAGAGGTTGCTCAGCTTCCTCAAGGCTTACATCAACGAGAGTTATCTCCGGAGAATTATCTACATGCCATGTTGTTGACGAAGCTCTATTTCCGTAGATTTCGATGATAGAACCGTTTTCCAAGTCTTTACCTCAACAAAACCTATCCGATTCACAACGCCGTAAGATAAATAGGGGCCAGGAAAGACTAAGATGCCGTACAAATGTATCCATTGTATTTATTCATTGTGTCCAACCAGCAGGAGACAATATCCCAAGGTCTCGCTCTAGAGAGCCAATGTTCAACCGTAAGCAGTTGATCTTGTCGAAGCAGCTATTGGAAAGCCACCAAACAAATGGTAATTTTGAAGTGACTCCTTTTCGTGCTATTGCAAATTGGTCGTATCTTGATGTCCAGGGTCTAATCTATCGCTCTATATTATGAAGCAATTGCTACTATAGCAGTTAAATTCAGCGGCTTGAATTCAGCGGCTTGAATTCAGCGGCTTGAATTCAGCGGCTTGTCTGAATTCGTTCGCGGCTAACCAAGGCTCGAAAAGCTAATAGCTTTAGCTTCGCGTTGCTAGTTAAGACCAATATCTTATAATTTAAGTACTAACACTACGCCATACCATCATGTTAGTATAAGATATAAGACACAACTATCTTACTAGCAAAATTATGAAATTGAAATAAATCATGTAGTATAAACTCATGCAAGATCAGGCATTAGCATTGCCATACTTCAATTAGGCAAATCCGGAATGATACCAATCGAAGATCTACAACCAGGCTCTAGTCATCGTAGCAAGAAAATAGTTGTATCGAGCAGGGAAAAGCAAATTTATTTCGGCAGCAGAGCTAGTTAATATAAAGGGTCTAAATTACTGGTGCACTTATCTGCTAAGAGAGTCTAGAGAAGGCCTAGACAAGGCCAATGTCTACTGTAGGTCTAGCAGGAGCCATGCACAGCAGAATAGGCTTGTCCTTGCGCTATATCAAATCCGAATAACCACTTGAATCGATCGGACTTACTAAAATATTAATCCCGATTTCCAAATGTATCTAAAATAGCTGAAGAAGATTAGCGAACTTAATCTGCTGCGACTAGAACCGTTAGATGCTTACATTCTCATTTAATCTAACAAAAAGAAAAAACAGAGCGCGAGCTGGTAAACTTATCCACACGAGCTGTAAAACGTAGAGCACGGGAGTTGACTTTCAAAAGCATTTTTGTCGTGTATCTGTGACCAGTTTCAATTTCAAGCTTTGACATCAATATCAATTCAAACACACACACATATATATATATCTTTCTCGACGAGACGCAAGAACCACTTTCAGAAAACAGTCTATATAACATACCAGCGCTCGAATCATTCCTTCCCCGTATCCTTCCCATAGAGACTTGGCTGTTGGCTTTCCGAATCACCCTGTTTCGACGAGGGAGATGAGCAGTAGGCAAGGATGAAGATCCCAGAACTCAAGAAATCGTAATGAAACACATCTTTCCTTCCAGAAACGTCTATCAGGAAGAACAATTGTTTTCACTGTTCCACCAAAGCAGGCTCACTTACAGATATCCGGTATCAATGCGGGTGTCTAGTTTGGGAAATGGCGTCATAGCATACTTCCGCATTGTACTCTTTAATGTCTTCATTGCGGACTTCCATTATACCTCATTGACAAGTTAAATAGGTGTAGATATAAGGCAGCATAAAAGGGAAGCCAACCAAAGCGTACAAGGCTATAAGGCGTTCAAGTTCTGCCATGGGGATATTGAAGGACTGATATTGAATCGACCAAAAGGACATTTGTGCTGACCGAGAAAGAACCCAGTTTTCAAAACAAACTGTTGTGGCCTGAGGCACACACCCTCATTAGCTAGCATACTTAGACCTCTCCCGTACGGAGAGCTTCCTTCTCTAGACTTTACCAAAACAAGAACCTTTACACACGTTTTACGCACAGGAACCTCTCCTCCGCTTTCATCGTGAGTCCAGGTCCTTGACACAAACAGAGAATTGTTTCTTTAAAAAGTTGCTGCTTTGTGTCTGAGAAAAAAATAGCTGGGAGAAGGAAAGTCTCAGATTCATCGAAATTGGACAATTAAAGAGAAGATGCGACTCTGAAATACCAGGATGGATCTGAATTGAGCCGAAATTCGGCTGCTAAAATTAAAGCTCACACTTATATAGGAGATTTCAAGCATGATGGAAGAAATGTCGTAACAGGCACGCCGATAGCCCAAGCTTGTAAATGGTGTTGTGTGCCACGTTGTTCAATTGCCGAAAGTTCAGTACTACCATGTATCATTTTAAGCCTGGATGATGCTCTCCTAGTAGGGTTTCATCTGCACAACAAGACTGCAGTCAGCATGTAGGTGTAGCGGCGAGTATGCAGTTACGATGGTGGACTTTAAAGCCTCGTTTGCCAAGTTATGCAGGGAGGGCTCGCTCAGCTTTCTGCTGGGTTTTATAATCCAATCTACTAAAACAGAACACGCTAAATGATAAAAGGGTGGGTCGTGTTACCGTAAATTCTACAGTTGGAATTGAAATATAGCGGATGATGGTGAAAGTTGTATACACACGAATATAAAGCCATTTCTGAAGGCAAATCAATCTTTAACAATGAACTACATGATTTCCGTACTCAATGCCCCCTTTTATATTCAGAACTGAGCCCCAAATCATTAGATTGCATGCAGAAAGCCTAGGCGAGGTAATACACATCCCACAACTACAGCAGTCAACAGGAACGAAACCGTATTATCACATGTTATAAAACTGCCAGAAGATGGTTTTGTCAACTCGGTATCTAACATCATTAGCAATCAAGAACTCTGGCTATGTATGTTTTGGACCTCCTCCTAAAAGATTCCGTGGGTGAGATGTGTGTCGCGTTACTTTTCGCGCTTGAAGCTGAAGCTGAAGCTGTAGGGGAAGCTGTGATACCAGAGCTTCCAGGACACTTCGGTGCTGCTGTGTTAACTGCAACACCAGCACTTTAGATTTTGTCAGTGCCTTTTCTGCGTGTTCGAAACTGATGAAGAACTCCTTACCTAGCACATAATGCGGAAGCGAAAGACACAAAACCTGTTCATACATTCAGAAAAGCTTCAGGAGAGTAGAGCTGATTTCGGTCAATAGCATACTTTGTTAAGCTTGTCCTCGACAGCTACTGAATGCACAGCAACTGACACCCATAATATACTCGGAGGCTTTGCATATACAACCATAATCTGCAGCGGCGCATTCTCATGCAAGGCTGGCACTCACAATACAGGATTGCTGTGATAAAATTCTCAGAATAGACACTAAAACTCAGATACAGAAAGCATTCCATACCGCACATTGTGGCGCCTACTGGGCCAAAGATAAATCGCATAGGGCCACGATTTGTAGGATGAAAGTAGTCTTCATTATGAGTTATAGTAGTGTAGTTTAGATCTGTGATTTGTGTTTATTAGCAAGTCGGAAAGAAGGAATTGGGATTAAGTCAAGACTCGACGGAGATTCGGGACCCGATACTGGTGAGCAGACTGTGTCTTACTTCATCATATGAAATATTACATTGAGCTGATCGTTGACTTCAACTGGGTAGTTCATACGAGGAAGTAATACCAGCAACTCATATTAACTTACCGAGAAACACTACATTAGAACACCATCGGGTAAGAGGCGCAGCCCGGGTGTGGGTGGTATTTCGTACACCATGAGTCAATGTTATAGAAAGACTCCAAAAACTGCCTAAAGAAAATCTAGCACCAATAATCGCCCTGAATATAAAGAAGAATTATACAAGGCGCCAAACTTTGGGATGTTCTCATTACCCGCGATCCAATAAATGGTTACAGACTTTCCAATCTCTGGGTACAGCAATCCACCCTAACATTGTTCTGCACGATGAACAGGCCTAGCTTAGGATATGCAAAGTATTAATCGTGTGTGACACTCATTTTAAGGCAATTAATATAAAGGTCGTGGAAGTTGGTTAGGGAGGTTGTTGTTTCCCTGCTCTTGTGTAACCTCGAGTATACCGCGCGTCCCCCACATAACCTGTAATTTCACTAATTAGAGGGGTATATCGACTGCATTTTCGTGGTAATCTGGCCTTGCCAAGGCTTCTCCTGCCTATTGTGGCTTAGTGTAGCGCCAATTATTAGTTACTGAATATTGACTCTAATTATTACACTCACACTAACCTGAAACAACCATTTTTTATCAGACTTGTGATCACCAATCAAGCGATCGCCAGCAAACAACTGAATTTACCAACATCAGTTCACTTCCTCCCGAAAATTCTCTCGACAAAAACCTATATCTGCTATCGGCGCTCCTCCTACTTTGACTACTAAAATAAAGGCCTTGACAGTATGGAGGAACATTATCTTAGAGCAGTTGTTTCCAGTTTCTGGACACTGGTTACAGTTTGGATATCCAGTATTGCGTTTAAAGGTTGGAGAGCTCGTCGTACATTCGTCAATTTGAAAAAACAGGGCTTGGTATGTTTGATTCCACTTCTTTTGAAGACAGTAGGAATGGGGAGAACTTGCACCCGTTAACAGATGAACACTAGCCTATGCCAAAGCACAATATTCTCCTGGGTCACTTGCTAGCTCTGAAGCCGTACATTGATAAATTGCCCTCCGATGCTCACCCGGCTTATTACTTTGGTCAAATTGCTAATACTCAATTTCCTGGAGGCGTCTATTATCTTGACATGTGGCCCTTCTTTGCGCCGCTCTTAATTTCCACATCACTAAATGCCACAATTGACGCTACGCAGAAGACCGCGCTAGCTATCAGAAAATCAAATTTCCTGTCAAGGTGGTTTCAGACCATTTCTGGAGGGCCTAACCTCTTCACTATGGAGGAGGAGGAATGGAAATACTGGAATGGAATCTTCAGTCCCGGATTTAGTCAAGCACATATTTTCAAACTCATCCCAACCATCGTTCAAGAAGCTCTGGCATACAGAAATTTGTTGTCCGAGTACGCCAAGAAGGGAGAGATGTTTCTTCTCGATAAGGAAACTTTGTGGTTTACTATGGATATGATCGGAGCCCTTGTTCTGTAAGTAGTCCTTTAACACCGCTGTTTGAAATACCTCAATTCGCTAATAGTACGTAGCGAGAACAACCTTGATTCTAAGAGAACGCAGAACCCACTCGCCGTCGCTCTTTTGAGCCAAGTTCGCTGGCATCTTGGAGATTCGGTACTCAACCCTTTCGTCAGATACAATCCAGTTCGCCTGGCGATACAGTGGCGGAACTCTCGCCGAATGAACTCTTATATTGAGCGAGAATTGGACAAGAGATATGCAACGTACCTTGCGAGCATGCAGTCTGGAGATCAACAAGGTAGCAAATCAGTCATAAGCCTGGTCCTTGATAGCTACCTTAAACGAAACGGGGGATCGCAACAACTTCCTGCGCTGCTAGATAACACCTTCAAGTCATATGCAACATATCAAATAAGAACATTCCTATTTGCTGGTCACGATACAACTAGCAGCAGTCTTTGTCACACATTTTATCTACTAAATAAAAATCCTGGAACTCTCAAGAAACTCCGCGATGAGCACGATGAACTATTAGGATCCGATTCCGCGGATGCTGCTAGTATTATAAGCCGCAATCCGCAAACTCTCAATCAGCTAGTATATACTACTTCCGTCATCAAAGAGGCCATGCGACTATTTCCCCCAGCCTCAGCTGCCCGTCAAGGTATTGACGGCGTGGACATAATAGATGACGAAGGTCGTAGATATCCTACGGGCAATACTATGGTCTGGGTTCTTCACCAGCCAATTCAACGGAACCCCAAATATTGGCCTAGGCCTGAGGAGTTCCTACCAGAGCGCTGGTTAGTTGGCCCTAGCGACCCACTATATCCTACAAAGTGGGCTTGGAGACCTTTTGAATTCGGACCACGAAATTGTATTGGTCAAGGACTCGTCATGAATGAGCTTAAAGTGATACTGGCGCTCACAGCAAGAGAGTTCGATGTGAAAGACGCATACGAGGAGTTTGATAGTCTGCACCCTCAAGCGGGTGTGGTGGCTGTGAATGACGAAAGGGCCTATCAAATTGAAAAAGGAGGAGCTCATCCCGCTGATTACTTGCCATGTAGAGTTTCTTTTCGGCAATAGTCTATTGTAGTATAGGATTAGAGTGACATTCGGCACCAGATTTTGATTTAATTTACTCGTAATTTTGATCGCAAAGATTCAAAGGGCACTGAGCCTCGCAAAGTGAGAGCGTTTGAGGCTACCTTCACCATCAATGCGGTTGCAGTTTTCACCTTATGATTAGACAGTGAGAACAGGCTATAGTATATCAGGAAAGATTGATGATTGACTAACTATTATCTTAGCCATAGATACTAGAAATCAGCTCTGATATAAGACCACTCCTCCATGCCTGCCAGATGGCGGCCCTACCTTCTATAAGGGGGCTTGGTAACCTATTCCGCGTCCTGCGTCTTGTCCAGCTTCTTATAAGCACTAGGATCCCACATCATCGAGAGCGGGCAGTCCGGAAGCGTCTCAATCTCGCAATTGAGGAACATTTTGGACAGAATCACGGCTTCTTTCTTGGCATGCTCTTCATTGCATTGCAACCAATTCTTGTTCCCTTCCCAGGTGATGCCTTGGATCTTTGCACTCCTGCTGCTATCGTTGCTTGGTTTCGGAACAATGTGAATTATATAGCACTCCTCTTGTAACCAGTTTCGGATAATGTGATTAGATATGTTACCGCTCTCGTCCGGATTTTCGATTAGTATATCGTAATTATCATCCATGTCACGAGCTCTAAACCCGACTTTGAGCTTTTCCAGACCTGCATCGCTGGTTGGTAAATCCCAAGGCGCTGTGAGAGGCTCCTTCATAGGTTTTCTCGAGCCCCGCACGTACGAGTTCAGATACCAGTTTTTTCTAGCTCCTCCTCAGTCATCTCGGTGCCTACATCGCCGTCTCCAGAGGATTCGCTGTCTGTCGTCGGAATGTCCGTTGTAGGCGTCTTCTGCTCCGCTTCGCTGTGCACTTATACAAGAAGGATCATTAATCAAAGATTAAGCCAAATTTAAGCCACATCGGCTAGATTATCAAAAATTACAATCAAGCTAATATTAAGAAGTGCGGAGGTCATTCATCAACTCAACACTTTTGTATTATATAGCTCTTAGTCAACAAGTCAACCTATAGAATAGTAGATAATTACCACTATCGCTCTGCTGACGTATTCATGCCCTATCAACTCTGTATTTAATGAGGGAGATGACAAATAGCTAACTAGGTAGCTACTAGTCGGGTGGGGTGCATAAGGTATGTGTGACATTAATGTCATGATCTAGTCACGTGTATCCAGGAAGAGTTTGAATAGATAAGGTTGCATACCATATTGTGCTGTTTTGGATTCCTAATGGAAATCCCTAAATAAGCACTAGAAGAGTCCGATTTAGCACCGAAGGTATTCTGACACAGTGCTGAGGGATTTCCGAATCCTATTGGCAACGGGGTTTGGTTTTGGAAGGCGTAGAAGAAGAAGGATAGAGGTTGGTTTGTGATTTCACAAAAAACCTCAGATTAATAATCCGCACCTCTCTAATGTATATCATTCTGTCTGTAAGATTTGTAATAAATGAATGGTTACATTCTATGGCTGTTCGTGCGATTCCAAGCTATTGAACCTTGAACGAATATATATATATAAGTCACGGATGGATTATGTTAGAGTGCAAAGAATAGCTAAGCAACCTAACCATCTGTACTCATTATGACGAGAAATTCTCTTTGGATCCCTTGTGTTGTTGCAGTTCTTCGGATGATCTGGCGTGTGCTTAGCCGACCCAATATATTTTCCCGCAAATTTAGATTTATTGTCGAGAGTTTTATCCCTTCGAAAGATCTTAAATCCACTCTCCGCGGTCAAGTTATGAAGATACCTGACCTCACAAAGCTATATACTCACTGGCCGGCACCACGTCTTAGCTCGCACCTGAATGAACTCAGATTGATCCATGATGAAAAGGTACAAGGATGGTTTCCTGATGAGAAAGTCAGGAGGAAAATGATAGGCATTGACGTACCATTGTTCGCTGCTATGTAAGTACCATTGTCACGATGTGTTGCTCTTTAGCTTACATAATTCACGGGTGGTGGCCGGATGCTCCAATTGATAGACATCTCGGTGTCATCTACTATACGCTCTGGCTTTTTGTCTGGGATGATCACTTTGACAGTCAAGATACCGACCCATCCCTACCAACAAGAAGTGATCAGCTCTCTCATGTCCATGCAAAGGCTATTGAGTACACAAAATATCACCTTGGCCTTAGTGACCTAGAATCTGAACCCATAGCGCCATCACAGTACTCAAAGATTTTTGCTGAGGCGGGAACATTTTTCCGTTCAAGTATGACCGACACGCAGCGCACTCGCTTTCTTAATCAGATTAAATTCTACATGGAATGTTCCAATGCCCATCAAACTTACCTTACAGAAGGCAAGATCCCAAAAACCCGGGCTGAGTACTGGAAGATGCGATCGGGAGATTCCGCATACCTCACATACTGCGCTCTGAACGAGTATGCTTATTCCTGTCAATATGAAGTTATCAACGCTAACACATTTTAGATATATGCTGAATGTATTTGTCCCCGATGGCGTGATTGAAACAGAGCAGATGCGGATTCTGTGGTTCGAATGCATGCGCTGTATTATTTAGTGAGTTAGAATTATCCAAACAAGCTTTGATGTTTAGACCTAGCTAATGATGTTCAAGTGTCAACGATTTACTTTCTTTAAAGAAGGAGATGGTAATAATAGTCCTCTGCTGAGTTATACTATCAGCGAGCAAGTTTGCTAATCTTTTATAGAATAATAGTCTTTGCAGCTTGGTCCCTATTATGATGAATGAGACTGGGCGTGGCTTGTCTGATGTAGTTAATCTGCTTATTGAAGAGTTCAAAGTATCCATTGCCATCGTGGACAAAATCAGTATCGCTATTCTCGCTCAAACGAAGGACGATCAAGAATTACATCAAAATATGAAGAAATACCTCTATGGCATTAAAACACCACTTACTGGAAACTGGGACTGGTCGTGAGTTGAAGCAAATCCCGCAAGCAATATTAGCTAATCATTCAGTCTCTCTACCGAGAGGTACGGCATGAGACAATACCTGCGCAAAGATGGGACCTTGGAGGTTCCCTTGTGAGGTGGAGTTGTTGGGAGACGCAGCTGACGACGTTCGTGGAGGACATCAGAAGCCGAGCTTCTTAATGTAGTACAAATCCTATAGCTATCGCACACTAAGCAATAAAGGTAAATTTCCAATAGACCATAGGCGATGTAAACAAGGCTTGACTTTTATGAAATAAAAATAGATTTGTAATTCTTGACGTAATAATAAACCCCAGAGATATCGAATCTGTTCCTTCACGTAAGCGACCAGCTGCATACAAAATGGAGCATAGCGTCTACTACCGGTTCGAAGTTATAACATCCAATTCAGCGGTCTTGAAGATACTGCCAATGACTACTTCTATCATGTCTCATATCATAGAGCTTTATTACACACAATTACTTTTGTAGGCCAGCTATGGTGCATTGCGGAAAGCCATATCACGAGAAATCCCATACTTTGACCCATGTGAGCTGCGCAGCTTTTGATAGCTTCTGCGTAAGTATGCTCTAATATACTCTCCATATCGCTAACAGTGAATACTTAACAAAGGGGCTTTCAGATAACCCAAGGTCATAAATGTATATTTAACTAGGCTTCAAAAGAATAACCCAAAGTCCTACTGCTTCCCGCATTCGACTTCAAATTTCACCAGCAACGTTAGATTTATTCAACTTGTCATAGCAACGCCTTTTTGATCCAAGCAACTCAACCCAAAATACTGCTACCTCGCCGTTGGCGGCCTTGTCTTTCATATGTACTCACCCTACACCTACCTCATATCTTGCTTATACGAATGAGCGGCTGTCGTCAGCATGCCGAGGCCCTGGGAATTTTCCTGCGCTGGATTTGATACCACGTTGAACTAACGGGATCATTAGTGATTTGTATAAGCGACCAAACAGGACGTCATTACCCCAGCGATAAGAGAACACAGTTTCCTTCTCAAGACCTGAATAGGAGCGGGCCACCATAGCAAGTGGGCCACTTTTTACCAACTCTACTAAGATCTATAATATTCCTAGATCAGCCTTCAGCTACAACTACAAATCTGATATCATTGTACCATTCGCGCATTATGCATTGTTTGGGCCGTGCGAGGCATCGATATCCAGAGCCTGTCATTGAGGTGTGCCTAATTTTACACCCCCATTTCATTAGGAAATTGTATGATTCAACCAGTTTATTATGCTGTTAGGAGTTGACATTCCATTAGAGTCATACCCCGAGTCGAAATCGAATCAGTGTCCAAGTGTGTTTATAATTTACGCCGTTGATATTTATGTGAAAGTCATTCCCCCCCCACCTCCAGCATTTTAACCCAGCTGGCCATGAGAAAGAAATTTAACGCGACCCACTACTCGCCGTCTAATATCTACTTGTCTACCAACGAGAAAATTACATATTCTTTCGAACATCCAGTATGATATTGAAAAAAAGGTCCAAACTATGATGCAGAAGTTGATTAATGAGTTAAAATAATTTGATGACAACACTGTTAAAAGTAATAGTAGGTTGATAGTGTGTTGATTGATTCTTCTAAGTAATAGGGATCTGTCTATTTATATATGCACGATGGAAAATAAGAGGACCGTGCAGGGCATAGGTTTGGCCCTCCACTATTTCGGCAAACACAAGATCTAGATGCGAGATGGCACCTATGAATTTCAGTCGGTTTATGGATAGTATGGCTTCAAGTCAAGCTTTTCGCCGGCAGGATTTGAGGTTTACTTTGCAGATTCAGAATCAGGATCGGTCTAGTGTGAAAATTAGTATTTACTCAGCCAGGTTAAGCTGGCTAACGGTCCATGGAAGTTATTGCGAACTAACCGGGGCGCCAAGCAAACCGAACGGGCTGAGCCGCAAATTAGACGGTATTCTACCGAATAACGATAGTTTTTGCGTAAGTTGACGGTATGCAATGGCCCTAGATACAGCTGTATGAGGATAGGATGTTACTGTCATAACACAAGGCAGTTACTTGTTAAATACCCCGGAGACTGGAGATTTAGCACTTTTTAGTTAATATTTAGTATATGTCGTCGTGTTGTTGTAAACTGATCGTATTGCTATGACCACTTAATGTCATAGATAGCAAAGTGGGTTGGGGATTAGGCCGCATCTAGGCAGGGTACGTGCACAAGTAGGCTATCGTGCTGAATACGAGAAACACTCGCCAAGTAGGGGCTAGAAGCAATTTCGTTTTTAAATTGAAACTTGAACATGACATGAATTATTATCCTTCTCTCTCTCCGTTATAGATAATAAGTTAGAAATACTTGGAACAACTCTAGTACTTTCTCGCTAAAGAGAATGTTTTGTCGTCACGTTGTTGTCGCTTTATTTCTTCTATTTGGCACATTACTAACTGTCATTACCTTGATATCCGGTTGTAAATTAGGGGTGATACGAAATGCTGCACTTGCTATAGTACGGTTTTCTTGTGCGCTAAACACAATCGCTAATGAAGACATAGTACAAATATGACTCAATTTTCATCGCCGGTTATGATACGTCTGCTGTGAATGGAACCTTTCACAATGACAATTATGAGTGGGTATACTTCTTTGCAGCTCACTATCTGGCTCTGTGTGCTGGTCAGATTGTAAATCATGGACACAACACTGGAACCAGCTACTCTGAGTGTATCCCCAAGCCACTAGGTTGGAAACTTCAGCAGTCCGATCCCTTTATTATGAATTATGGAATTCGAAACGGGCTGTCTCCAATTTCACCAAGCAGGGTGGAAAAACCGCAGGTGCATACTGGAGGACCAGCAGCTACCTTAATTCTTGGATTGGTATTCTGTGTGCTGGCAGCCCTGTCTTTTGCAGTTGAGGTCCTTTGGTTTAGGAGGCGGATGGAAAAGGTCTCGAAGCTGTCGACTGTTCTAATGGCGGTTCGTTACCCAACCTTTACCAAATAAAATATAAATGGCTAATCAAATGCAGTTGGCTGCCTTTTTTCAGATGGTTTCGTCGGCCTTGGCCACTAATATAGCAATTGGCATGGGGAAAAGCAATAGTATAACATGGCAGACAGGGCCTGGCTTCACAAGCAAGTTTCTGGGACTGTCATGGGCTGCCGTGGCGTCGATTTCTATGGCACTGACTTGGAAGATCTGGAATGATGCTTTGATGAAACGGAGAATTATTTCATCTACAACGGAACTTGCGATATAGCTCGACGTAAACTTACATCAGACTGTTGTAAAGCACTGGCAGTGTCATATAATTATAAGTTTAAAAGAGCTGTTCGCATGTTCAATCTACCCAATTGACACAAATTGATTCCGTCGTATGGATTATTTTGCATATCAATCACCTAAATAGAACCTTTCAACCTCTGAACGATATATGTCTTTTTTATTTCATACAAGAGCGCTAACGTATGTCACAAACGACTGGAACACCGAAACATGAAATCGCGGTAATTCCATTTATAACTTAATTAGCTCCGCTGAATCAAGCTTACACTCGTAAAAAGAGGCTGTGGAACTTTTGGTTATCCAAGCTGTCAGAATAAGCAATAGCCAAAACGTTCGAGCCGCTTCCAGCCCTCGTTTTGTGTTTGCTTTACCGCTTCATTCATTACCACAGGCTCAATTCACAGCCCACCAACAACTGTTTGCACGTTTTTTGTGACCTCACTTGCCGATATCGTCAATCAAAACTGCAGCAACCTTTTGCATAAATACATGGCCAGTTGTTCCACGTGTTACTCCACGGCAATCAAGGGTAATTGATAGGGGTCTTCTACTCTATTCAACTCTATGCCCATTGTATAGTAGCGGTATAGCACGGTCGAAATTCTAGAACATGCACTCAGCAACAGTCTCTTCATAGAAGATAGTACAGTTGTTGGTGTTTCAAATGATGAAGTGCCACATATTATTTTCATCTTTTAACTGTATGAAGCAGGTTGACTGACATATTCATCATGTCAGTGAATGGAGCCCCAATTGAACTGCTTCATATGCCTCTCATTATAGTCCTGGGTTCTGCCTGTGTTTTGCATCGACGGCAAAATGGTTGTTGATATGCACTGTTTAAATACGCTATGGACAGAGGAGACAATGAAAAGTTCGTCTTGACCATCTCATATATTGCGAGACAACACCTTGACTCTGCTATCTGCTGCCGGCTGTCTAGCTCCTGTTCGAAAACTACTACTTGAGTAGAGAATTTGCTTACTTACAAAAGATCATGCTGTGTTCCAGCTAGCTAGCGTTTTTGGGTTAAATTACTTTTTTCTCAACCTCGATTCCGTTAGTGAATTGTGAACTATTCTTGGTTTATCAAGGCTGCCAATATGATTCTCTACAGACCATATTTGGCAGTGCTGTTGCGCAGCTTCCGTAACTTGCGACAGAGTTTCTCGAGTATGTCCCGGTAGTTGGCTTGCTAATTAGATTTGCCAAATCTATGCTATCAACAGTAGCTTCGGTGTTGAATTTACTGTAGGAGTCTTATGTGACAGTGTGTGACCTTTTTTGCTATGTAGAGCGTTGTAAGGCTACACAATAATCACATCGCCTAACTTCTCAGCGCTATTTTAAAGTTCATAGATGAAATAGATTCTTCTTGACAAACTGTTAAAAAGTAGATATTTTGTTATTATATTTATTGATTTAGCATAATACAAAATTCTAGCTCTTAGATTTGCTGACTTGATGAAAGAAAATAGATGCATTATAGTTTACAATTTGTCTATATTTATAGTATTCTTACAAAATAGATATTTTATCTATTTATTCTTCTAATTTGTAACCTTTTTATAGCTTAACACTATCATGATGATAAATTTTAATGTAACAATATACTAGATTTAAAGCTAAAGCTCTAAATGTAATTACCAAATTGATCTAATATTTAGACAGAAAAAGATAAAAAGTAAAACTAATAGCTAAAGTCGGCATAGCTAGTAAATCACAGGGTTGGTTACGAGTTCTGTGCGACATGTCGATGTGCACGTGAGGTCTACGACAATCAAGGGGAAATTGAAATTCTGCACAGAAACTTTAGCTATAGTTTTAAAACCGGTAAATTATCACTATCTAAGTAGAATACTATTCTTTAGACATAACGACGCCGTTTCAAGCTACTTTGGTCAGAGAAATCATCCAGATCTTCATATCAATGAAACGAAAGGAAATAAGAACACAAGGTTAGAAATTTGTAAATATCCCAAAACGAGATGTGTTAAAAATTCTTCTCCAACAACGGCATGAAAATCTCTCCTTTGGTAGCAAGCAAGTATGAAGCTACAAGCTCATTCAATCCCATCTTCACCGCTTCCTCTACCCACTCCGCCATCTTCAGTATCCTGAATGACTTATCCTGTTCTTCTGCTAGGAAGCTCTTCAAACCATTCATTGGCACTAGTGTCTCGCCACTCTGATGCTTATACACAACATTAGTTCCTATCTCTTCGTCTACAACTGCCTGTGCAATATTCCGTGAAATAGTATTGATGTGAATGAAATCAAAGAAACCCTTTGATTTACTCAAATCTGGCACTGCTTGTAAGGCTCGCGAATACTTTATTGTGTTGTTGACGATATCCATTTCTGGTACATTGTCACCGGTGATGTTCGAAGGACGATGGATATAAACTGGGAGACCAAATTGGTGATTGACTTTCTCGAGGAAGCGTTCAGAACACCACTTTGAAGCCACGTAGCCATCCGAACCATCGAGCGGAGGTAGAGCAGGAAAGAGAGAACCCTCAGGTTGTGAGTCTTTACCACTAAGATGAGCAACTCCACCAGTAGAAATATAATGGATAGGCACCGCGCGATATAAGGATAACCTAACCAGTTCTTTAGTAGAATCGACGTTAGAAGATCTTAAGCTGCGGTAGGTTTTCATATGCGATACTTCGGCGCCGTTGTGAATGATGATGTCGATTTCTTTGAAGAGCGTGCGGGAACGTTGTTCACTCATGCCAAGGAAAGGGGCCGAGAGGTCGCCAGCATGACGCACAATCTTGGGAGAGCGGATGGAGAGGCTTCTTGGTTGGCCGTTAAGTTTGGGTCGCATAGCTACACAGTGTATGCGGGCTACTTTGGAATTGTTGACCAATTGATTGAGGATCCCTTGTCCCAGGAAACCCGTTGAGCCAGTGAGCAGAACAGTTATCTGTGCTTTAGGAGCAGAGGTAGATAGTTCATTGATTTTGATCGAGGAAAAGTCTGCTGGCAGATCGGATTCTGCTTCCCAATCAATCATATTTGACTCATTTACAACTCCTGGAGACAGTCGAGCAGCGAGGGACTCTAAAGTGCTCGCCTGAAAAAGCTCTGCAAGAGGAACATCAACGTCAAAGGCATCACGGATGCCGGCTCTGAGTCTTAACAGTAACATAGAGTTACCTCCAACGGAGAAGAAGTCTGAACTTTTCTTGATATTAATAGCAATATCGACTTCGGACAGGACTTTTTCCCAGACAGTCTTCAATCTATATTCCACTTCATTGAGCTCCTCTTCGTCGTCGGTAGCTTCATTTTGTCCTGGGAGAGGAAGGGCTGCTAGAGCTAATGTATCAAGTTTACCTCTCCCTGTGAATGGCATGGAATCGAGAGGAATCGCTAGAACCGGGCGCATGTAGACAGGCAAAGGCAATGTCTGAATTAGCTTCTGGAGATAAGTCTGCTTATTACTAGGAATTTTTCCTGTAACAAATACTACGAAGGCAACCAAGAATTGGTTAGTCTCTCCTTTGACGATCACTTTTGCATCACCGAGTGTGCCTTCCGAAGTTCGAAGAAGTGAGTTGGAGATATCGTCAAGCTCGATTCGAATACCACGGAGTTTAATCTGAGAATCGCCGTCGACTCTGCCTAGGAATATAAGAGATCCATCACTCTGCATTCTAGCTTTGTCACCAGTACGGTACAAAAGACTCCGTTTTTCTCGGGGCTTGGAAACTCGATCGGGCACAAACTTCGATTTTGTAAGCGTAGGCTGGTTGAGGTACCCAGAAGAAATGCCAGGGCCAGTTATGCAGAGCTCCCCAGGCCAACCTAAAGGAACGGGTTTTAGATTTTCATCCAAGACATAGACTCCACAGCTTGGAAGAGCGGGACCAACAGGAACCCTCCCACCCTCATATCGTTGCAAATCGTTGTAGAAAACCTCCCCAATTGAGCAGATAATGGATGCCTCGGTCGGTCCATATGCGTTCACAACTCTTAGTTCAGGTAGATTCAGCCTTCGGAACTTCTCTAGTATATTCGACGTAAATGCTTCACCACCACATAAGGAAAGCCGCCAAGATTTGCATTTCGACAGTGCTTCTACACCGTAATTCAAAATTGCCGAAAGCTCTGAGATAATGAAGAGAGTGGCAGTCACCTTTTCGCGTAACATCAAAGCTGAGAGCTCTGCGGGGTCGCCACGGTTGTCTCCGATGATTAGTGTACCTCCATTGGCGAGGGTGTAGAAAATCTGAGCAATTGAAGCGTCGAAGCCTAAACCACTTTGCTGGAGAAACACTTCTCTCCCGAGGTTAAGATTCTGTGTGACAGCAGCTACATTGCTGGAAAGGTTAAGATTCGTCAGAATTATTCCTTTAGGCTTGCCAGTCGTTCCACTGGTATGCAGAAGGAAAGCAGGTAAGTCAGGCACCGAGACATTTGGAATAACGCCTGAGACACTTTCGGGTATTTCGTCAATATTAAGCTTCTTCGCACTGTCTGTTCTGAGATTTGATAATCGGCGAGCTGTGACGGTGTGATATAGAAGAAATTCTGCGGCGGACTCTTCCAGAATATCATTCAATCGTTCATCCGCATTTCGAACATCCAATGGAACATACACAGCTCCAATTCGCAAGATTGCGAGAATGTAGGCAATGGTTTCCGCAGTTGACTCGCACAGCACACTGATGTATGATCCGGGGGTTGCGTCAGCATCTATTAGAGCGGATGCAATAGCATTTGCTCTTTCAGAGGTTTCCAAGTAAGTTCTCATTTTACCGTTTAAATCTTTGACAGCCACTGCATTGGGATCCTCCTTCACCCAACTGTCGAATTGATGCGACAGTGTGATTGTCTCTGATAGTTGGAAATCAAGGACAGGTCCGGTTCCGAGGGTTATTGCTCTGTCTATTTGACTCTGATCAAATAGTGGCACTTTATCCAGAGTAATCGAAGTGTCGCGGGAAAGAACGTCCAAGAGGTGGACGTAAGTTTTCACTAACAAATCTGCTCCTTCTCTATCATAGAGATAATCTAACATAGAGAAAGTAAGCATTCCGCTTCCATCATCTTTTTCATCAACGGAGATTGCCAGATCAAAAGGTGTTCTCGCATCTTCGTATTCAAGAAATGTAAGTTTGGTATCATGCATATCACCTGTTCGTGTTGCACCCATTCTGTAATTGAAAATTACTTGAAATAGAGGAGTGTTCAATGTCGAAGCAGGAATATTCAACTTGCGGATAATCTCCTCAATAGGAACACCTGTATGAGCAAGTGAAGCATAAGCCTTGAGACGAGTCTAATTCAAGGTCCTCGGGTTAGTATTGGCTTTCTAGATATTTATGGGATAACTTAAGGGGTTGAAACATTGATGGATAATTTCTACTTTTTGAGATATTTACCTCCCAAAGCTAGAAAAAGAGGCACTCACCTGCTGAAGAATCTCCGAAAACTTTTGATGCTTTTTGACTTTGAAATTGACTGGAAGCAATTCTAGGAGGAACCCAACTGTGTTCATGAATGTTTGATCAGATCGATTGGCGTCCACAATTCCAATACACATCTGATCGATATCGAGGAATCGGTGAAGCAACACTTGGAACGTTGACAACCAAAAGTGAAATGCGGTCGTCCTAGTCGCTAGACTAGCTTTCTTGATCTGGGACACAAGTCTAGGCTCAATGTCAATGACAATATCTAATGTATCATATCTGGTGAGAGGCTTTCGCGTGCTAGTCTTGGCGAACGGGAACAAGGGCAATGGTGCTGGGGGCTCTGGGAACTCTTTTGCAAAGAACTCCAACCGGTCGGAATATGCGCCAGAAGCAGACTGAATTTTCTGCTTTTTGGTGAATTCAAGATAAGTTGTTTCAGCCGGCAAATTTGGAGGAACCTTTGCATACAATAATCCAAAGTCCCGGAGGAAAACCTGCCAGCTCACTCCATCCATAATAATGTGATGGTATCCGAAGATGATGGTATGCGAATTGACTTCGTGCGAAAGGATTGTGCTAATGAAGGTGTCGCCTGCCTCGAGATCATAAACATAGTTGTGAATTCGACGGAACTCTTCTTTGACATCACTGGTATCATTCGCAAGAGGAATTTTCTTGAGACTGAACCTAGACGTCTCCGAGATCGATTGTGTTGGGCTGCCACTTAAGGGATCGACGTAGAATGAAGACCGGAAGGCTTCATGTCTTTGAGTCACCAATTGCAAGGCATTTTCCAATCTAGTTATGCTAACCGGTCCGGCGAAGCGATATGAAATAGTACAATTGTACACCGTCTTATCTTCCAGGAAAAGAGAGGGAAGATATATTCGCGATTGACCGAAACTCATATTCTCGGTCTGGTAAGCGATAGGGCGATCCAGCTTCGTCAGTTCTCCAGACACTGATCCAGCTGATGATATCGGCGTATCAAGATTGGGGGCGCTGAATGGCGATGAATGTGTTGATGAAGAGCTCTCCACAGAGTCACTTTTTCGCATTGGCTTTGTAGCTGATATGAATTTCTCCGATATTATATTGGCTTCGATGATTGGCTCTATGGATTTGGAGTCGAATGTCATGCTGGACGTCGCATCGGTACATACTTCAATGGTGTGAGCTTTGTTTGAAACGAAGAGGGTGTGATATTAACCTTGCCTAATTGAAGAACCCCCCAAAATCTTTAGAATAGGGACGTCCTGGTCCGCTTCTTTCAGAAACCAAGTACGAATTTCCACCGCAACAAGGGAATCAATTCCGAAGTCAATGATTGGAATGTTCACATTCACACCATCAGAAGGGAGCTAGCACATGTTATTTGATGTTCTCTCTCGATATTCGGTTCTCTTACCTTAAGCATAGACACCAACTGCGCTGTGAATGAGACTTCTAGAGCTTCTATAGCCTCTTCAGCCGATTTGGCGGAAGCGAGTTGTTGTCGAACAGATTTTGCAGCACCCTCGGCTTCCTCGACAAAAACATGATTTTCATTAACATGGTGAGAGAAACGAGGAATATCGTGCCACAAAGGGAGACTAGTACTTGAAAGATCGAGTTGTTGCAAACCAGTGATGATGTTGGACTGTAGACCAGAACCTACACGACCAGCCAAAATACCTTCGGCTAGGATTTGATGGATATCCCTCTCTGCAATAGGCAAGTAATTTTGCTTTCGCAATGAAACCTCAACAATGCCGTTGCCTTCGTCACCTTCCGTTCGCTGGATGTATCCAATACCGAGAATCATGCCAATATCGATTACCGAAGCAGTAACGCCGCGCTTTTGTCGCTGTGCAGCAATTCCAGTCATGAACTATAGAGTAGCTGATTAGTCATTGCTCGATACACTATGGGTAGACCATTACCATATTTGCAGCGGCATAATTTGCTTGTCCGGGCATTCCAACAACAGCGGATAAAGAAGAGAATAATAGGAAAAAGTCCAGATCTTGTGAGTAGAAGACTTCGTCCAGGTTTTTAGTACCATCAACCTTCGGTTTCAAGACCTTCTGCATGCTTTCAAATGACATGTCATTGAAAAGCCCGTCCGCAAGTACCATGGCGCCATTTGCAACCCCGGCAATAGGTGGAAAGCTGCGGGATAGGTCATGATAAACTCTTAATAAATCACTCTTGTCAGTAACATCCATAGGTTCGATTCTGATTGTTGCTCCAGATATTTCAAGCTCGTCCCTCCATATAGGATCTAGGTCTGGGTTTCTGTTAAAAGAGTGAAGTTAGCAAAACATATAATTTGTCCTATTGTTGGTGCCAATAGACTGCTTGGCGATTTGCGCGGAATGTGAAACAATCCTGGGAAAAGATCATGCGGAGAAGAACTGAAACTTGCCTGCTTGAAACTACAATATATCGAGCTCCATTTTCAACCATCCAACGGCATACAGATTGGCCCAGTTGTCCAGTCAAGCCAACTAGCAAATAAGATTTGTTATCGGCAAATAGTAGAGACGGATCAATGGGGCTCTGTACTACTGAAATATTCTTTGTACTGGCCCAGTCGACGATTGTCGCAGGTGGCAACAATGGTGTAGTCACCACTTGCGAGCCACTGAGAGGATGAGTATAGGTGACCTTAGCATTATGAAGGAGTTGAGAATTGAGATATTGTAAAGCCATGGAAAGTGTAGATTGGAAGGATACCTGGAAGTCAATATCAAAATCCGGCTGTAGCTGAAAGAATGACGATGTATTAAACGAGGCTGGTAAGAATTCCCTAAGAGCAGGAATATCATCAATACTGCTTGTTGACAGATTAAGAAAGAGGCCTAATTTTGTAGGCAACAGAGATTTAATCGCCAATTTCGAAGTTCTAGGGTGAATCTCGATCCAAGAATGAGCATAGCTTGACTTCTTTAAGGTTGATGTAAGCAAGACAAATTTGTGCTTTGACCCGGAAGTAAGGGATTTAATGGCTGTTACCAAGCGATCTTCAGGCTCAAACAGTACGGTCGTGCTCCCCAGAGGCATCGTATCTGTGATAGTTTGAGCATGAATATAATTAGCGATCTCAGAAAGGTGGTGGGGACCAAAATCAAATGAAACGTCCAAGATCATAGACCACTCTCGAGGTACAATGACAATGGATGTGTTAGATGGAGCCTAGAGTCGAAATTTTTGAGTCAGCATTAGAAACGTAGGAAGAAAGGGTGACTGTTTTAGAAAGCATGAATAACTAGCGTGTTATTCTCTGTTCTTAATATTTGAGACAATCTCCGATACTCGCAGTGTTTAAAGAAGGAATTCGCAACAACAAGATGTGGCTTACCAACGCGAGGACCAACCTCTGGTCTTCCGCTATACTGCCAATGCAAAGGAAGAGTCGAGAGTAACCAACTACGACTGGATTTAACGTGGAAAACTTGACGTTGATCGTCAAAGGATCATTAAAGCCATGGTAGGGTTGGAGCAATATACTTTCTCTCGCTTCGTATTGGGGGGTTTGAATGGTGCCCGAAGCGACGATTTCCACTGGAGTGTCCGAAGTGTTAACGGATTTGGAGATAACCCTTCGGGCGGAATTGAGTCGATCATTCAGCTTTGAGAGTGGTAGCAGACGAGGTATGAGTAATTTTCCGTTTTTGATGGAAAGTTCAGTTTCTGTCGTCCATAAGTGAGACTTGTTTTTAAATTCAGGCAAGTCTGCAATCAATAGCCGTAGCAAGTGTTCAGCGACCATGGTCTCCGCACCACTAACATCATCGATGTCGAGAAATTGTAGCTGCAGTAGTGGAGACTCCGATTTAATGGATCGTCCCAGTCCAATTGTTGCACTATGGTATGGGTTGTCATTTGTTGCGCCACTAGTGACCCAAAGCACTGTTCGAACGTTGCGAAACACTTGCTGGATATTTTTAAAACTTTCTGCGTCTAGGTCTTTGATAATAGGACTGTCCAGATCTGCCAAGCTAACAAGAGCTCTGATAGGAGGGAAGTTATCGAGGTCAAGACTTTCGAATGAGTCTGCTGTCAGGACTGAACCTCTCCAATTTGGCAGTAAAGATGAGAAATTGGCAATGAGTTTGGAGGTGGGGAGAGTTTTTCCACCGACAAGTAGAATATTTCCCGATAGAAATCCACTTGCCTCAGAGGACAAAGGGGTTTGAATCATCCGTATGGTCTCGTCTGTAGCCTGAGATATGATGGTATTGAAAGTGGAAATTCTAGCGTTGTTCGAATCGTGAACTATTGAAGCCACACCAGAGAATCCTGAACCTCTCAATTGTTTGTCCCACTGAACTGGAGACTTTGTAGATACAAGTGCACCATTGCCAACTCGAGGTAGCCACTTGCCCTGTGTAGTCATAATGAAGTTAAATCGTAATAGCTCGTTGCCTGGCTCCAAAATCAACAAATAGCCTCCTGGCTTGAGCAGCTTCCTCATGCCTTCTAGCACACCCTGGGAATCAGAGACTGTGTGAAGAATGTTAGATGCAATCAGCAGATCAAAAGAATGTTCACGGAAATCCTGATTCCAGAGAGCTTGCTCTAAGTCAACCTGCTTGAAATCAACCTTTGGATTTTGGCTGAACCTCTCTCGTGCTTTATCGAGATCTTCAGGAGCTAGGTCAGCAACGGTATAGGAAGAGAAGGATGAACCAAGCTCCGTTATCACACTGTCGATCGAAGATTCAAGTCCTGCGCCAAATTCCAGAATTCTCATATGAGGGTACCGATGTGCAATTTGCTTTGCCGCACGAGCGAGGTTCTTCTTGGATTTTGAGAGTCCAAGTCCATCCTTTAGCCAACGATGGAACATTTCCTTGCCAACAATACTCTGAGAAACTGATGACTTTCCCTGAGTTTCTGCGATGAGTGTCTCTCCGACCGCTCGCACCAATTCAATATCGATACTGCCTTTAAATTTCTCCACCAAATGCTGTATATCCGCTCGGCTGTCCTTGATCCAATCTACAGCATCGAACGGATAATTCTTATTCTTCATACTTAGAACGTTGCTAGCAAAAGCCTCAATTGCTTCTTTTTCCGGTGAGTCTCGTGGTACAGCTGATGATTTGAATTGTCGAAGATAATAGAAAGCAATGCGTTCGGCCGCTCTAATGATGGCAAGATTAAGAGAAGAGCGTGTGTCCTGGTTGTCGTGCTTTAACGGTCCAGATTTGATATCTGGAATCCACACGTTCTCCAAGAAGAGCCTTCGGTCTTCCTCCTCGGTTGCACCGATGAAAGAACTCATACTCAATTCCTCAATCTGAATTCCCATTTTTCCGGTTCTAGCGTTGAATATGTTGATGTCGCCAGTTATCGTAGGCAAAGAAGCCCCAGAAGGAGGTGTGAGTTCAGTCAAACATGATTCAATCTCCAGGGTTGAGGATGCTTCTTTGAGGATCACCGATTCAGCGACTCTAATGCGACGAATGGTCTTTGGTAGGAAAGTAGTCCACAAAGTTGTATCACCGGGTGATGCGAAAGCCACGAACAGCGTTTGGAAGGAAACATCTAGCCATGTGGGATGTACAGGAAGAGAAGGGGCGAAATCTTGCTTATCAACTATACAAGAAGCCATGTTGAAGCGCCTTTGCGCGTTTGCAAGTCCTCTGAATGCTCCCGTGTAGGTGAGGCCGATGTCCGCCATTGACGTGTAGAAGCGGTTTATGCTCACGCTGTTTAGCTCTGATTTAGTTTTTGTTCTTTCCGGAAAGTCAACTGAATGTTCTTCGCCAATGTAGACATAAACTTCTCCAGAACATATCTTCCTCATGGTCCCGTTCTTTTCTTCGCTAGTGATAGCAGATAGATTGAATTCAGCTTTAATGACTTCACTAGAGCTATCGTTTTTAAGATTTTGAACATCCGTATCTATTCTCTTCAAGGAGAACAGGGTTTCCGTGCCTTCAGAATCGTCATCCATGCTAATTGCTCGGTGGATAATAACATTCTGGAGCTCTACAATTTGGACCGCCTTCCCCGCGGATAGTGCTTTAGAAGCTTCAAGGGCCATTACACAATAGAATGCTCCAGGAATAACAATTTGACCCTGAAATCGATGATCTTTCAGCCAGGGCATCTCTTCCAGTTTCAGATAGTTCCTCCAACGGGGTTCGTGTGGTGTGTCATCTGGAGTTCGTGTACCCAGAAGCTCGTGCGGTGGTTCAGGTCGGGATCGAAATTGTTTGTTGATTCTAGACTCCTTCCATAGAATTTGGTTGTGTTCCCAAGGATAAGTAGGTAACCCCTTCAATGGCAATGGATGTTGGACTTTGCAAGCATGAAATGTAGCGGCATAAGTACTGAAATCAACGATGCCGGGACCAAAATTTGCCCAAAGAGATCCGAGCGCCTGGCCAAAAGCCACAACGTCGTTCTGCTTTCGGTCAAGCACACCGAAATAATCTATATTTCGACCTAAAATGCTCTTGATGGTTTGCAATGCGGGGCCTTTGAGGGCAGGGTGAGGTCCAACTTCAAGGATAACGTCAAATGGCCGATTTGTATCCAAAGCACGCTCGATAGCTTGAGAAAATAGCACCGCTTGTACCATGTTATCACGCCAGTATGGCCCTTCAAGCTCATCTAAGCTAGGTTCGCCAAATAAGCCATAGACACTAGACACCCAGATGCAAGTATCGTTTGGCGCATTGATCTTGATTTTGCAAGCCTCTAGAGATGCGAGATATGGTTCTGCGCAGGGTTTCATATGGTGTGAGTGGTATGCAGTATCGACCTTCAATACTCGAGCGAATACTCCATCAGAATCAAGGGATAGTTTGGCCTCGTTTACTGCATCCTCATCGCCAGATAATGTGACACTTCCTGGTGCATTGCTGGCCGCAACAGTAAGTCGATCTTTCATTTGGGGCTTAGCACAGAAATCCTTTGCTTCATCAAGACTGAGTCCGACGGCGATCATAGAGCCTTTAGCCATGTTTTCGGCTCTCGCAAGCTTAGCGTGGACACCGCGGTAGTAAGCTATCCGAATAGCATCTCGAGCTGAAAGACGGCCGGCAGCGTAAGCAGCTGCGATTTCGCCTGAGCTGTGGCCGACAACTGTGTGAAATGTTATGCCAGCAGAAAATAGCAAGTCAACTAATGCAACTTGGAGAGCAGTACACAAAGGCTGAGAAAGCGATGCTTCGTTCAACCGCGACTTTTGTGGTGGTGCTATGATCTCTGCTTTTAACGACCAGTCAGGTCCATCGGGTAGCTGGTCTAACGATTCCTCCATCGCATCAATCGAGCGACTGAACGCTGGGGAATTGAGGATGAGATCCTTTCCCATGGTCGCCCATTGTGCTCCCTAGTGGTTAAAAGTTGTCAGATATGAAGGTAGGGTAGATGATGGGAAAAGAAAATATTTTACTTGACCAGTAAAAACTCCTAAAATACGAATTTGCTCGCCCTTATCCAACGGCTTTGAGCGAGTGCCAAACTCAATTCCAGGGGTCTCGCGGAGGGTGTTGAGCTGTGAATCGATTTTATTGATGATGTCCCTCTTATCTATTCCGGAGAAGAAAGCCTTAACCGGGAGGGCTGATCGACGGGACTGCAGAGTCCACGCCAAATCCGCAAAGTTAATCTCGTTCTCCTTTAAATATACAGAGTATCTTTCGACAATAGATAAGAGAGCTTTGGGAGAATGTGCCGAGAATAGAAGAGGGATGCTCTGGACATCTAGGGTGTTAAGGGTGTTTGAAGGGGGTGCATGCACAGTTTCACGAGCCCATGGACCTTCAGCATGTATAGCCGGTTCGTAGGTTTCGATGATAGCACTATATTCAGTTATTCTTAGCAAGCGAGATCCTTCAGTATCCAGTGGTAGACAATATTAATAAACCACTGCACACACCCTTGCTACCTTCAATGTTTACCCCAAATAATGAACCACATTGATGACTAGCATCTTTAAGAGAGGTTGAACTTAGGGTTCAACTTTTTAGGTAATGAGAGAAACTGAGCGGGGTAAGGCTGGTTCATAAATTCGGGGACAAGGATTGTGTCTAGTGACCCATATCGTTGCCTACCACTCACTGGTGCATCCCCAAAAGAGGACCATGGGCATACGAAAGAAATTAGAGTTACTTACTGCGCGTTCGTTCCACCAAATCCAAAACTGTTGATACTTGATCTGAAAGGATGTCCAGGGGGTACGGAAGGCCATGGTTTCAAGGATGTAGGAACCTCAAGGTTCTTGTATGAAACAGCTACACTTGGATTCAAGGTGTTGAAATGTTGGTTTGGCGGTATTAAACGATTTTGCATAGCAAGTGTAGCCTTCAATAGTCCAGCAATACCAGCACAACCCTCGGTATGTCCAATGATCGTTTTGATCGAGCCAACGAAAAGTTTGTGATTCGCAAGCGCTTCGTTATCTTGACCAAAGAACGACTGGCTGATAGCTTGGGCTTCCCTGGGATCACCTGCTTGCGTGCCAGTTCCTATGATTCATTAGTATAAGGTAAACAATCAGCAAGTACATTGTGAACACATGCCATGTGCCTCGAAATATTGAGGGAGATCTTCTAATTTGCTGATATCAAGTCCAGACTTCTTGTAGGTCTCTTTTATCAAGATAGCCTGTGCCTCAGGGCTAGGTAATGTGATACCTTTTGTGCGACCATCTGAATTGACTCCAGTCTCTCGAATAATGGCTTCGATGTGGTCTCCATCTTTAATTGCCTGAGATAGGGTTTTGAGGAAGACCGCTGCGATCCCCTCACCTCGAGCATAACCATCGGCACCAACGTCCCACATTTGGGATCTTCCCGAAGGTGAGATCATATGTAGACTAGATGCTCCAATGAACAAATCTGGACCTAAAAGTAGATTTGCACCAGCTGCACATGCAACCTTGCTCTCTCCGCTTCGGAGACTCTGAACTGCTAGATGAACTGCCGTCAAACTAGAGGAACAAGCTGTATCGACTGTCATTGATGGGCCATTCCAGTCGAAGAAGTACGAGAGTCGGTTGGATATTAATGAGCGTGAGGTACCCGTGGCCATATATTGGGAGAAATTTTCCGTGTCTCGAGCTTGTGTATCTGTGTAGTCCGCTGTCATCAAACCGACATATGCAGACGTAGCTGTTCCTTTCAATCCTTTCATTGTAAGTCCTGATGACTCCATAGCCTCGTATACAGTCTCCAGAAGAAGCCGTTGTTGCTGTTTAGTCAGTTAGTAGTAGTTCTAGTATTACGACATTTATATGATATTGATCAATTTTAGTTGACTGCTTTAGGAAAGGGGACATTTATTGTTCTTGGGTATCACAACTAACCGGATCAATCGCTTCTGCCTCTCGTGGAGTTGTGTTGAAGAAACCGGAATCAAATAGTCGGGGATCTTCTTCCAGGAAGTATGACTTAGCAACATTGCTTGCTCCATGATGTTCGCCGTTGGGATGGTAGAAACCATCAGGATTGAAGCTCCTCTCCGGGACTCTTTTTGAGACATGTCCTAAATTTGATCTTGGAGTTAGTCTCGCTAAATTAGAAAATAGGGAGAGAAAAAGACGTGAATATTGATAGATTTTGAGATGTCCTATCTTGGATCTTCAAGTACCAAGGCTTGATGTGTTAAGAATATTTGCACTTACGGGGGTCACGCAAAAGATTCCATAACTTGGAGGGTGAGCTTGCATCACCAGGGAACCGGCAACCACTTCCAATGATTGCTACCGGTTCGTTTGCCGGATGAGTGTAGGCCATATTGTTGGATGTCAAAGGCAAAATAAGTGGAAGAGAAAGACAGTTTTCAATAGCGTTCACTATTTCAAGCCTATCTTTGATGGACTAAGCTTGATAATATAGATCCTTGAGACACGTAGTTGACATCACATTATTACAACATAAGAAGCTTCCTATGCAGATGGAGATCATAGCTAAGAAGCATTTTGTATAAGTACACAACTTTACAGTAGCTACACGAAGACCGAATGAATAACCGCTGCAATCTCGGACATTCTATGTGCTACGGATACAACCAATATCTAGCTATCTTTGACTGATTGTCAACAATAGTCCACAATCGCAATAAGTTGTGGAAACCCCATCCTACATCCGGAAAGTGGCATCATCGCCGAAAGTTCCCGATTGAAAATATTATATCGCCAGGCGTTTGCTCTAGGTTAAGCTTACGTAGACCCGACTTCTATGTTCTTGAGGCTGGAGATGATGCCATCCAATGAAATGCTAAGCGATCACCACATTTATTATAGGCTTATAAATGGTCGTGATGTCAAGATGACTTTCATTCAGTAAATTGAAGGTAAAGTAATCTAAGTGACTAATTCAGCATTAGTAATATAGAGCTGCCTTCCGCAATATGTCTAAACTTTGAACCTTACTCAATTGTCGGCTAGACACACATAATGAGACAAAAGTTGCACCTACCTGGATACTAACAGGTGAAGGAGGTGACTTATGACTACATTATTAATCTTGTAAATGAAGTAGACTTGAATTGTATTTTTTGGGTTTGGTATCGTCGTTAGTTCATTTTATTCGCAATAACCTTAAAAAGGAAACCCCGTTAGCTAATATGAACATATTCTGTTAAAAAGGCTAGCTGGTTTTGTAATGACTATTTGTGTTACGCGTCTATTCTAATCTTCTTTTTGTCTTACGTTCTAAATGGTATATACGATGGATCACATGACCGGATCAACAAAAGACCCCATCTCACTTAAATCTTGAACAGCCAATTCAATGTCAAGACCAACGTACAACATGATAGAATGCATCAATTCATATAATTCCCTTGGCTTATAACGGCTGGAATAATCAGATCGTTGCGTTAGATATCAATACCATAGTTATTGTGAATTGTTCCTCGAATATGGTTCATACTACACATACCACGTCTTTTCTGTGCCCCACATCCGTGCTTATTGGCATGTACCCTGAAATCCGTTACCACCAATCAGAGCAAAGAACGGCTGGAGGTATTTTGACACTGAATAATGACACTTCCTCACTTTCGATGCTGACGATCGACATCGCCGAAATCATCGCTGGATTCCAACCTTTCCGAAAAACGCCGTAGGTTCAAAAATATTGCTGAACATGGAATAACATGGAATATACATTAACACCGAACCAAAAAAATGAAACCTATTTGCAACGGCAAAGACAATTGCAGTCCGAAGCGGGTGTAATTTCTTGCGTTACAAATTGGCCTTTCTCTTTAATACTGCTAATCTGCAATTCTAAGTGTTAATTTTGTCGCCTCTCACTTCTCATCTCTATTCATTTTTCTGAACTTTTTCAAAATGACTACTAAGGCCATTTTTAAGTCCCCCTTCTTCAACTTCGAATTTCTCCGGCTTTTAGCCATGGCTCCCTACGAGGGAGCGGAGATCGGGGAGGCTCTTGAAGCAGCAGCAAAAATTAAGGATCTAGACCCAGAAAGCTGGTATACAGCGTTTATGGAAGCGGGACAACAGGCTGAGGACATAGCAAGAGAGGGCGAACGAACTGGGGACAAGGTGGCTGCAAGGAGGGGTTATCTCCGGGCCTCGTAAGTTTTCAGCTTTTTCAAGCGAATTTGTTCCTCCGTTCGGCAGGCAGGTATGGAATTTAAATCTCTGAGTCCACAATATTTATAAACTGAATATTTGAGAAGCTCTTGGATGTTAATAAACACATGCCTCAAACATCTCAATTTTACTCCTGGCTCCTCTCCTCATTCTTAAAGGGTTAGTATTGACTCCACGGTCTTGATTTCTAGTAACTACATTCGCGCTGCTCAATTTATGCTAAACGAGGGTCCCATTGGTCATGACAGCCGAGTGCTACCTGCCATCGAAAGAGCAGTTGCAGATTTCAAGAAAGGAGTGCAGTATCGGGATGGGCAAACCTTCTTTCTTGAAATCCCTTACGAAAAGGGCATCAACCTACCTGGGTATCTTTATCTCCCAGAGAACGCCAAGCGCCTTCCAAACCGCAAAATCCCTATCCTTATCAACAATGGTGGCGGTGATTCTACGCAAGAAGAAATCTACTTCATCAACGCGGCCGTCGGCCCAGAACTAGGTTATGCGGTCCTCACATATGACGGACCGGGGCAAGGAATTGTCCTTCGCCGGGATAAGTTGACCATGAGAGGGGATTGGGAAGTTCCTTCTGGCCGCGTCCTGGACCACCTCTTCGACTTCGCCAAATCGCACCCCGAATTAGATCTCGATCTCGATCACATCGCCGTTACTGGTGCATCAATGGGTGGCTACTTTGCACTACGTGCTGCTACTGATCCCAGAATCAAGGCGTGTCTGTGTATTGATAGCTTTTACAGCTTGCATGCTTTTGTCAAGGGAAGAATGCCGGGATGGTTATTGAACACTTATGAATCTGGGTTCATGACCGAAGGCACATTCAACTGGATCATTCGCACTCTGGGCAAACTCAACTTCCAGGCGAAATGGGAATTTAATCATTTGAAGTGGGTTCTTGGTGAGACGTCCGAGGCTGCGATCATCGAACGTATGCGTGAGTTCACGTTAGCACTTCCGGATGGGAAAGAATATCTCGCCGATGTCAAATGCCCGACACTTGTTACAGGCGCAGGCGCATCTTGGTATTTCGATCCATCTGAAACAACCGACAAATTGTACAATTCTTTGGTAAGCTTGGAAGATGGGGATAAGGAGAAGTGGATTGCTACTGATGTTGCAACTGGTGGTTTGCAAGCCAAGATAGGAGCTTTCGGATATTCGATGCAGAGAACCTTTTCTTACTTGGATAAGGTATGGGGTATTGAGAGAACACCTCTTGGAGAGCAGGCGATTCCCATCACGAATGGGAAGCCTTTAGCTAACGGTAATGGGAAAAAGATTAATGCCGTTTCGAGCGGTGCTGCTACTGCCTCTGCTAAAAATGGGAGTCCATTGAAGCAGGTGAATGGCACGACAAAGGGGAAATGGGAAGGAGATCCATACTGAATTGTAACTAGCACACAGTTTTATTTTCCCTTCGCCGTCAGTAGTATTTGAACATAGAGTCAATTAATATTACGTGACTCACTTGATCCAGATAACCATAAGTTACTAGTGATTGTCATAAATCCCGTGACCTGTCAAAACGTTCTTTATTCCAACCGTCCCGGTAAGCAGTCTTGAAATTCTGGAAGTTAGGTGTCAACGTTGCTTGAAATTTTGGAAACTAGTAGAAAAGTAACTTAATGTATTAAATCACTGAATAGCCCGCCAAGATTGAGGTATCATAGTGACGTGAATGAATTTGAGCCAAATCGTAGGAAGATTAATTATCCAATGCTTCCTCTGCATTGTTTCTCCTTCGCATTGGAGTTAGAAACCACCAAAGGAGACAGCTAATTCTTCCAAAATCACACCCATTCAATGGTAGCAGAACGTCTGAGGAAACAAGTGATTTCATTAAAAGTTCAAGTCGTCTTTGTTTGATTTGGCTTCTAGACTTATACATGCTGCAGCCACCTCAAACTTAACAAGCCTCTCAAGGCGCAACACTAACCTCTTTCCATCCAGGAAATGTTGGTTTTCCTTCCTTGTCAATATTAACTACTTCTCCATCTTTTACATACGTCTCCAACCAGCCAATACTAGTCACCACATGAATCTTACTGACATATGGACCCTCCTCTGCCTGTAATTTCTGGAAGTCGGGATCTGACGTGAATTTCGTTAAGGTCTCAAAGTCCCTGAAAAGGAACTCGACCTGCACGTCGTGGTCAGAGATCACCCATGGGCTACCGATGGTTGCGTTGAGGGCTTGGGTACGTTGGCGGAAAGAGGAAGGCGAGAAGTACTGGCTAAGTTTAGTGCGGAGAGATGGAGAAGAAAGAGATAGGAACGAACTATTGCGTAGCCTTCCACGCCATGTCTGGCGTGAATCTTCGCGGCTTGAGCTGCGTGTTCAACGGTCACGAATTGATGAAGATCTTCTTCTGAGCAGTCCGGCTGTCGGTAATGCGCGAGGGATAGACGTAAAAGACGTCTTTTCTGGATGTCCGTCGACATTTTTGGTCTTGCTGGATGCCGTTGTGTCTCTGGTTAGCGCAAAAAAAATAAAATATGTTTTCTTGAGTCAACGAAAGAGATATGCGATCGTTCAGAAGTTTTGGAAGTTATCCATCCAAACGCTCGACCGAGTAATCACCTATGGCTCATGGAGTAAAAGTACCTCCGATATTCAACCACCGAGAGCCACATATTTGCACATCGGTGAAAATTTCAGATGTGTATATTGAATTGGTCATCTATTCAGCTACACTTCATCAGATCAGATTAATAATGACAAAGATGTCTTCTTGGCTGCCAAATCCAGGGATTCGGCAAAATTGAGGCCAAAAAAACCGAACGCCGCCGAATAGTATTATCTCATATCGGGAAATTAATTTTCTAAGGAAAAAAGTATTATCAAGCAAGGTAACGAGATCCTCCGATCTTACGGTGATCCTTTCGGTGATCAAATTGAGGAAATTGCATTTGGGTGTCACAATTTTGACAATAATCTTTAATAGCGGTAAGCATCCGATTACAATATCAACCATCTAGCTAAGCCTGTCTACATTCCCTTGATTCAGTCCCGGAAAATTACTCTTTTTTTTTTTATTCTCCAGATTCATCTCGATCAGAAACCTCATAGGAAAACCATGTCTTCTCCAATCCCACTAGAAAATCTCCCTGTAGCCCTTCTTCGCATCTCCCCACTAGTGCTCACGACCGCAACACTCATGTTCTCATGGGATCAAGACGCAATTTTCCGAGCGTTCACGCATCCCAGCGTCACCAGTCTCGCTTCCCACCCAGCCGGTTCCATCCTCCCGTACTGGTTTCCGCGTGTTGTGTACGCCACGAAATGGAACATGTATGAACAGCGGGGGATCCCAGATCTCCTGAGATTTTCCTCTCCCCTCCGTTCCGTTCCGTTCCTAACGTTTCACAGCATTCTTCTTTACCCCGGCGCTTTGATCTTAGGTCTTACTAACTCGCTTGGCTCTCGTGGAGCGCAACTCAATCCCCAAACCCGCCTCCTCTACCTCCTCGGCAGCACTTTCACCTTGGGACATTTCATATTTGGCCCTACAGCTATGAGAGTAATTGCGGAATTGTGCGTAGTAGAATATACTCCTTCACCTTGTACGCATGCTGATTTGGTGGGTATCCTTACAGGCAAAGCAAAGAGAAGCCAGGCGAGAGAAATGAAAAGGCAATGGAGAATTGGTTGGTGATGCATCGAAGGAGAACGTGGAGTGTTAATGTGCCGGGTTTCTTGCTGTTTGTTGCAGCGGTGACGAGTTTTGTTGCGGAGGGATTGACTTTGAAGAAGTAGGACGGCTTGTGATCGATGATTGGGGGCTGGATGAGGTGGTTGAACATTTCGGAAGTGTATTTGGGGATTGAGGACGGAAGAACGAGAAATAATTTGATGTAAGAGAACAGTAGAGAGGGCAGGAAGGGAGTGGGATTCTGTCATATTAGCGAACACCAAAAAGAGTATACATGAAGTTGAAACCACAGTCAATTACATAAATAGTATAAATAACTTTCATGTTTAGAAGTGATACACTTTGTTATTAGCACTTCTAAACTTTGTAATCTTGCTTAAAATCGCTTATATCTGATGAATTCTGGGTAGAGATTGAAGCATCTTATCATGTGAAAAATCAAACAAGGAAACTAAATGGAAAGATGGTTATTTGCATTATTTGCAACGATAAACATACATGTTGGACGAAACAGCTTGGGAGAAATAATTCATGGCAAGAAATCAAGCTGCTGCATTAAGTGAGCCACTGCGTCAATGACTGCTAGAAGCATTCCGTGGTGGCTTGAGAAGATTGAGGCGAATATCAAAAGACAGTTCCACAATCGAGTGACACAATAGAATTCCTCGGTTAGAGCGATGAAACTGATGAAATGATTACAGTCAATGGCGAGCGATGAAACATTTCCTTGTTACCCTAGCTGCTAAACTTGATCTTGCTCCTCCCGCATTCATATAGCGCAGTGAATCTTTCAAATACTGTCCAATTTGGAGAAGTTAAGCGAAAAACTCCTTGCCACCATTGAATTTCTAAGGTGCACAGATTGGAGCGGCTGATTGGATTATCTGGGTTTGATGGTAAACGAAGCGTAGGAATCCATCACGAGACGGGAAAATAGATTCATAACTTAGAATACATGAACCACCGGTGATTCTACAGCCGGCCTCTAAGTCTCTGGACGCCTGGGAACGAATAATCCCGAATGCTAACTTAGGGGCCGAAAATTACCGGATCTTCAAAACGCCGAACATGGACAAGTACCTAGGTTTCTATGGCGATGTAGCCAGCTATCCAACATTTCCCCCAGAAAATCTTTTTAAAATAATCAGAAAGAGAATCCGGAGAAGCTTGCATGAGACTAAAGAAGGCAACGGTTCCCGATCGACGCCATTCCCGCCTTCTTCAAACTAATCATCCCCGGAATCCTTCAAACTAATCACGCCTTTCACCAGCACATGCAATGCAATGCAAACGCAATGTTTATGAAAATGACAGCGCGGCGTCAGTCGTGGTGGGTTTATGGCTGGCTGCTGTTTATGGCGCATTTCTCAGCTTCGTTGGTGAAGCTGAAGGGCTCATTGGACCAGATACATGAAGATCGTGCCATAATTACAGGTATCACATCAGTGACGGATTCAAATGAACTAAGGCAGGAGCAGAAGCAGTCAGCATTCAGGCATATGTCTAATTCTAACCACATGTGGTTTCACGAACTTTGACAAGGAAGGTGGTGAAAACGAGTATTCGCAATGCAGTAGCATAAACTCAAGCATTAACCGCCGTGAGATTGCGTGCGCACAGACCACAACGTATGACTTTTCGTATATGTATATAGCGAATTCGTATGCATTTGCCTGCTTCAATATATCTTCTATTAAACAAAAACTAAAAACTAAAAACCTTGTATTAATTAGTATTAGGCCTGGGGCAAGACCCTGGGCTAGCTACTTTTTCTCAGCGGCAGTTAACACAATCTCTCCATAAGCAGGTGGAATGGCAACGAGTACTCAAAGGCCCATCATTCATTGTCTTTCGTGCTCCGCCGTCTATCCACTTGCTCGGTCCATATGTTCGTCAACCTGTATGGCAAGGCATGTAGATCTCCACATCACCACATTGAGGATTTTGATGACGAGACCGCGCTCTCCACTTTGCGTCGAAACTTTGCGTGCGAATAAGCAAGGCGCCAGCTGCAATATGCAGTAGGAGAAAAAGCTTGTAGATCGTGGATAATTGCGGCTACTAACGCTCATGCTAGCTCCTATTCCTCCCACGGAGCATATTTCCCCCACCACCCATTGTCCCGCGCCCGTAAACCTTGCAGCGTACATGAAGGACCGTGTCTCCCCTTGTGTCCTAATAGATCTACATCGTTTCCATTGCCTGCGGTACACGATGTCGAGTGGGGGATTGGGTGGGTGCTGTTGGTGCTGTGGTGCAGCTGAGGCTGACATGACAAACTAAGTTGTCAGCCATAGCCGTTTTATATTTTAAATAGTGGGGAACATATGTGCCCTCGAAGCGGGAGGAGGATAACGGCCCGCAGCGGTGAGTAATAAGAATAAGAGTCCTGGTGGGATTTCAAATGTTCTAAAATTGTAATCAATATATTATCTGTTTGGGCCTTCGATTTATTCCCGCGCGGACAGCGACAGCGACAGCAACAGGTAGCACTGAGAGTGGCCCGACGTATGTGTGTTGGCCGACTTGTTTCCCAGACACTTCCCCATCCTGCAGAGCCAGGCGTCATGACTAAGCTCAGCATCATTGTATCACGACCAAGACAGCGACAATGACAACCACAATACAAATGACCGAGGCCACCAACAACTTCGTGATGCAAACTGCACCCCGCCGTTCCTGTGACCGATGTCATGATCAGAAGCTGCGCTGCGTGAGAAACGAGTCCAGCAAAACATGTGTGCGATGTCAGAGGGCCATGACAGAATGCATCTCGAGCCGCCGCCAGCGCTCGAGTAGGACATCGACCACCAACACCAACAGCTCCACCGCCAGCAAGCATCCTCCCAATACTCAATCCGTTTCTCCCAAATCACAGTCTCGTCCGACCACCGCATCATCTTCGGCGGTTAGCGCGGGAGCAACTCCTGCAGCTACGACGGCCGCGCCAACTATCAACGAGCAAGCAAGCTCCAACTTTTGGAGCTTGCCAATGGATCTCGCCTTGGCAGGTATTCACCCTCGTTTGACCTTGTGCTAGATGTTATTCTTGTTCGTTTCTATGATCCGCTGTATCCGTCACTAACTCAGTGGTTCATAGGAGATTCTCTTCCAACCCCTCAAGATTTGGATTTACCTACGTCTTCCATCATCATAGACCAATCAGTCCTTGCAAATTTACCTGCAATTTCTGAGTATGCCGCCAATTTCTCCTCTAGCACTGGTTCGGCTGAGAATCCGTTGTCAACAGCAGATGCCGACGGTATGGATTGGTCCCTCATGCAAGAAACCTTCAACTTCGACGCAAATAGCCAGCGTGGGAGCATGGACATGTTTCAATTCAATGGCGGGTCAGCAGGTACGGATGGTTACCGCCAGATTGTGCTAGAGTCACCGCCAGTTGAATCGCCTCGGGAGGAGGGTGTTCAAAATACGTCACACTGGGTGGAGAAGCTTTCTGATATCAACATCAAGCTTTTCCAACATATGTCAAGCATCCCACCCGTTGAAACAGGTTCTTGTGGGAAAGCTGTGGTGTTTCCAGACAAGCAATTCGCTGTAAGTTCATGTTTACCCTCTGAAATTCCTTGGTTGGATATGCGATGCCTATTGCCGGAATGTCACGCTAAGCCACCCATCTCTACTCCAGATTGACAAAACTTTCCATCTGGCTCAAATCTTCATCGAAGTCCTGAATCACCTCTACCCGCGGTACCGCGTTCACGCACAAGAGCTCACGCCAGCAAGGTCTCCTGTATCCTCAATTCAAAGCCAAAGCCCAGGCAGTAATTCCACCACCTCCTCATCTTCTCAAAACCCTATATCTCTCGATCAGGGTTCTGAGCTCCTTGTCCTCTCCAGCTACTGTCGCCTAATCGAAGCCTTCGACAAAATCTTCAAGCACATTCAAGCGTGCATCTCTCGTACCCGCGTAACAAGCGCCACGGATTATTTCCAAATACCTCAATTGAACATTGGAACGTTCTCTCTTCCATCATCGTCAGCTACGCAGATTACATTAGTGATCCATCTAATCGAGTCAATGATGGGTAGAATCCGGAATCTAATAGGCGAGATGATCTCCGCGAGGACTAATGAAGAGGCGTTGGCATCGCACCAGGCGCTGCTGCAGGGTGTAACCAAGGCTACATTGGAAGCTATGAATGTACAGGAGGCAGCAACAGTGAAGCTCATAAATAACGTCAAGAGATTGGTTCTGCAATCTAGCTTATTATAGAAATAACGAAATAATGAATTATGGCTAGCGGAGATTCAACGGCAAGGAGGATAGACCTCCTTATTGTTCTCTGCACATTCGAGGTTAAGAGCTCGAAAATCTAAAGATAAATAACAATCATCAACTAGGCTTTTCCGCAATGATATTTTCAATTCCTTTTTTTTTGCGTCTTAGTCGATGGCCCGAGCCTTTTCCCCACCTATAGTTGCTTTGCTGGGTACAACAAAGCCTTCACATCACAGCAACTGGAATACATAAAAAGGGCTCAACCGGACCCTCACAGTGCTACTTAGATGCTCGGAAGTCATTATTAACACAAATTGAGGATACGACCCAAGCTAACGCACTACGGTTAGATGGCAGCTATAATACGGGAAGACCAATTAGCGTGTCATTTAAGCTTCGATCCCCCGGGCCGTTCCTTTGCTCTAGGTGCTTAGTTTTGTGGCTAATGCAGCCAACCATTTGGCGGAGCGGAGAATTTCTTAGGTGGAGGACAACACCTGCTATCACCTTCCTTGTCGGTGCTGTGATGTTCCCGGTAGCGAATTCAAAAAGGTGGTCAATTTTGACTGATTGAGATCTAGCTGCATGTTCTGTAATTCATAGAGTATGAGAGGGCTTCTTTACACAAGTTTCGGTAGCTGGTCGTATGATTCATGACTTGGTCGCGGTGCTTCTATTTATCTATTTATTGTTGATCCATTGTTGAAACTCGTTAATATCAATCGAAGATCTGAATGCTATGACTCGGATTGCTCGCTATACACACTCCACGCAAATCATGATGTTCTTTCTTCCAAGGCATCCAATCAAGTCATTTTTAGTTTTACAAATAGCTATTGACGTCTGTTAACATGCGACCCCCATTCTTTTCTCTAGCGTAGTAGTTGATCTGCAACAGATCTTACGAGATAACCAATCATAGCAGATACCAATTGAGATCGAAAGTTATTTCAGTGGGCAATACTTGCGGCATGTCATGCACAAAGTTCCGGCGGCGTGATGAATTGATTACCCCTTGAATGTTCGGTGGTCTAACAAGACTTAGTATTGGAAAGAGACTGTAACCGAGCCAGTTATTGGTATAATAGCCGCTATATCTGGTGCTGTCCGAGTATGCAGAAGCATGTGGGAGAACCATACGGGTGAAGTTCCGGGTCGACCATTTTTGGTATTTGGGCTTGGTGGCTCAATTCTATAAAGAGAAGATGCATTATGATAATTCTTCAGAATCGGTTCACGGTACGGTGCCACTGGCACTTCCGATTGGGTATCGTCCGCGCACAGGCTTTTACTATTGCTGGTTCCTCATAACTGTTCCTGTTCACTGTTGGCAGCCCAGGCCTAGAGTAATAAATCTCAGTATAACTAGAAAAGCATACAAAGCTGGGGTCCATCACTTAAGCGATACGCTTGGCTGAGCTTCGAACACGGGTAAGTTACACAAGAAGAATCTGTGCGTAGGAGGTGGAAGCTAGAATGATATTCACTTTTCAGATTCAAGTGGAGGCTCACTGCTTTTGATCCTTATAAAGGGTTGAAAAGTTCCATTATTTTTCAAAGAAGTTATTATTGATAAGCAAAAACAAAAGAAAAGATGTTGTTACAGCCAAGATTACATAATCTCGGCGCTAAAGTGTTTAAGCATGCCGACATCAACCACCACCACCATTTCCTCACACTGCCACTGAAGCCTTCTCATGGGCTGCATCTGCTTCTAGCTCCTGTTCCTTTTTCTTATCGTCCTTGATGCCATATTCTGTCTCTAATGTCTTCCTCATCTTGACTTCCTTCTCGATAAATACTAACAAGAAGCTCAACGCCGCAAAACCGAGAGCCACTTGCCACACAGTTTTCAAACTCTCGGTATACACACCAATAACCTGCGCTTTGATTTGCGGGGGAAAGGCATTGATTAAAGTGTTGGTTACCGATGAGTAAGCCTCTCCTCCAGAGAGTTGTTGTCGCACCGCTGGATCAGCGATCTTATATAAGTTTGCTGAGAACTGACTGTTGAAAATAGCGGCAGGAATCGAGATCCCCCAAATGGCACCGTAGCTACGCATAAATGCATAGGATGCGGTAGCTGCCCCGACGTCCTTCTCGGCAAGTTCAACTTGCACAGCGGGAAGGGTCCCGGTCAAAAGTAAACCCATGCCAACGGCTGCGATCATCTGGAAGATTACCCACTCGGCGGCGGAGCTGTCTTTGTCGAGGATAGTGAAGAGACCAAGACCAATTGTCATGAGAGCAAATGCAACAAAGTGTATCGGACGGTAGCGTCCGGTCTTGGTGATGATGACTCCTGTCACGATACCCATTGGAACAGAGAGGGCTGCTGTAGGGAGTAACTGCACGCCAGAAATCGTGCTGCTGCTGCCAAGTACGGCTTGGAAGTATACCGGCAAAAAATAGAGCATCCAGAAGGTAAGCATGTTGTGGATGAAAGCAAGTACAAGTGCGGTAGTGGTTGTACGATTGGAGAAGATGTGTGGCGGGATGGTAGGCTCGACACACCAAGGAGTCGCTTCCCAAGCATGGAAGAGGACCATGCCAAACATACCTAGGATTAGAGGGACGAGTATCTGGTAAGAGGACCAAGAATATTTGGTTCCCCCCCAAGAGAGAGCAAGTAGCACAGAGACAATTCCAGTGATCAGAATGATATTACCAACGTAGTCGATGCGCTTTGCCTTCTCTTTGAAAGTCTCTGTCTTATTGTGGTTGACGTGCAAAAATGCCACGATAAGTGCGAGAGCTACGCCCGCAATTGGGAGGTTTAGGTAGAATACCTGCACCATAGTCAATAACATTTTCAAAAGCTCAACTCAAGCACAACATACCCAGCGCCAGGAGGTCCTTTGTACGATGATACCTCCCACGAATGGACCAATGGAAGTACCAACAGCGAAGACTGCAAAGACAATACCAAGGAAGTTTCCACGTTCTCGGAGAGGAACAAGATCACTGATAACTATCTCAATCATGAGATTGATCCCACCACCGCCAATACCCTGCACTGCACGCCCACCTATCATCATTGCAGGACCGTTTGCGCCGCCGCTAAGGCCACTCCCGAGAGCAAACAGAGCTACCGAAGCAATTGTAGGCCATCTTCGCCCGAACAGATTTGACATTTGCCCAAAGAGAGGTTGGAAGCAGGTACTATACTTTCAGGTTAGCATGATCGAAGTAGACAAGAAGAGGTTATTTAGGTGGTGATACATACCTGGTAAGGAAATATACATTGACAAACCAAACGTACAACTCGCCAGCATTGAGCTCATGCGCGATGAATGGTAGCGCGGTAGATGTCACCGTCGACTCTACAGCAGCCAGGAGGGAAGTCACACACAAAGCCACAAAGATAGCCCAGAACTTCCATCCGTATGATGTCTTCTTGCGCTCGTCCTCTTTTTCATTGGCAGGACTTGCGGTGATGCTGTTTTCTTGGCTGGCATCCTGGTCCAATCCCCCTTGTTCCGCCTTCCCCAGGTGGCTTTCTTCTTTGGTCTCATGCTTAGCCCATCCATTCGGTTCACTTGCTGTTTCTCCCGTCATTTTTGAGGTTATATTTCGTTGCCTATACTTTATCCCAATGCAGGCTGTCAAGACTTAGGACAGGAAAGAAGTTTTTGGAAGTGATGAAAGTTGAAGCAATCATCAAATGTCAATACACAAGAATTAAAAAAAAAATTTAGACCAGACGCGCCATAACAAAAGATAGCGTTAGCGCGAATAGCTTCACCCAGCGAAAAACACCGAAAAACGCCGAATCACATGACCTTCAAATGATCGTCTTTTGCTGACAATTACAGCTAGATTGATCTGTTTACTAGTAAAGCCGTATGTATGGTACTCTCAAATAGTTACTTGAGAATTGGGGGACTGTCTTGTTAAGGGAATTGATTATCCATATAAAAACACGGCGAGGATAATGTTAAGTCAACCTACCGATATATGCCGGTGCCGACACCATAATTTAGTTAGACAATACAGCAAAATAACATGTTTTGTTCTATGATTTATCCCTATCCGTCTCTAATCTCTCATTGATTTCATCTCCTCTAGTCTTGGAGCCATTCAGGTATTGTTATTCAAATTGTGCTCTAATTTCAGCATCAACCAGAGCCCAAATCAAATTTTAGACAAAATTCAGGTAAAATGTCCGCAGCAGATAGAGGGTTTGGCGGAAACAGCAAGAAAAATCCGGCTGCATCTTCCATCTATCTATCCTAACCAATAGGAGAAGGCATGAATGTAGCAGACATTTGTGCCGGAACAGGTTTAGTTGGAGACTTCCAAACCTACTGGCTACTTGAATCAATATTACATGTGATGAACTCAAGACTTATAGACGGTGAATCTAAGTAGCTGGGTTCTAATCCTGAGTTACACCTTGTTAATGATGGGGGTTTGAATCAGTGACATTTCAGCGTTTTGAAACCCGCCGAGGTTAATCAAACTACATGACCAGTGCGTTCTTTATCATAGCTGAGGATTATAGCTATGGCCACCTGGATCAGAATCCCGCTACTACGAATACAAGCAAAGGCGATGAATTCAGGACGATATTGAATAGTGCGGCCGAAGAGACATTAGGAGGAGGAGCTATTGTGAGTAATTTCTGCGTAGCTGTAGGATAAAAGCCTGAAGGAGGAGAGTCTAAGAAGACCAAGCTTGTGAAAGTTGTGACTGAGAACTGAGAGGATTGAGCCAAAAAAGCAAGAGCTAGAAGCTTGTGGAGTTGCCTCACTGTTACCCCGCTATGACTCCGTTAGCGTTCAAGGAATATATACATACATTTTACAGCTTGTTATGTCTACTTATTCCCACCCTAATTATTTATATCGGTGTGCTGGCAGTCAGATAATGATTATTTGGCTAAACTAGTGGCAATAAAGCAGGAAAACAAAAATCATGGCAAAGAAAAAGCTGGTATAAGATGAAATTGAAGCTATTATTCAATGTAATGTGTTATCATAACCGTATTGTGAAGTAGTTCTTGATGAATTTGACAAGCAAAATCGGTACCTGTCAATTTACAACTGTATTGACGCTTGACTGTTTTGGATATAATTTAGGAGCTGCTACTTGCCTAGACTCTAGCGCCCCTCCCCGCCCGCCGAAGATCAGATCTGATCTAGAAAGAGAAATTTTCGATAAATCTGAAGAACTCAAATATATGTGTAGCTATGGTACTTAAGTCGTAGCGAGTAAGACCTTCGCATCCTGAGAGCGGGGTACAATTCTGCATCGAAAAGGTTCGAAATGACTGTACCATGAATTAACATCTGCTTACGCAGGAAATTTCAACTGATTCATGGGACTTGGTACCTACCTGACTATGCCAACTGTTATCGATGGGTTGGGAGTAATCTCAACTCCATCCTTATCTATATCCTTACGAAACTCCAAAGTTGCAAGCATGGTTGCTACAGCGATCCATACGCTCGCATCTCCGAGATGTTCCCTGGACAGAGCCTATCATCTGTCAACAAAGATCTTGACAGGCGCTATATCATGTTTGGCTGAGACTTGCCTTCGACCAAAACCAAAGTGTGAAGTGGGGAAGGGTTCTCCTGCAGCACCGTCTCCTTTCTTGGTGTAGCGATCTGGGTCGAATATCGCGGGGTTCCTGTATACTTGATCATCGCGGGCCATTGCGTATGCATTTGGGATTATGAGGGAGCTATGTGGTTTAATTAGTGAGAATTCGGTGTTCATTTGATCAAGTTACCCTATGTGATCGTGAGCGTTTCTCTTTCTAGGTGAGTAAAGCAGCACTTACCTTTCGGAATAAACATTCCATTGTAAATATCATCCTCGGATGATTTGTGGGGGATACCTAGAAGATCGTTAATTTGGTGAACACTTCGCAATTCAATATATTCACCAAGAGGCAAACCCGGAAATATTCTACACAAAAATTAGTGATGCAGCAATTAAAGCTCACCTAATAGCGCGAGAAAGTAAAACTGTGAATTTTTCATGTTCGCAAATCGTCGTGTTTGCTCACCTGAAAGACTCTTGGACGATGTGCTCAACATATGGGAGGTTTGATCTATCTTCAAAAGTTGGCAACCGGTCTTTTCCAACTACCGATTCAATTTCAGCCCATGCCTTCTCCTGGACCCTAACATTCAACACCATGTGAAGAATGAATACCGAAATTGCGGCCCAGGTCTACTTAATTATTAACTAGAATAAACACAAAGAGGAGCTGGATCAGACCCACTGTATCTTGCCCAGCTATAAAAACTGCACCCGCTGCGCCTTTAATATCATTAGCAGTTATTTTGTCTGCCGCTGAATATTCCTGGTCTTCTTGTTGACCAATCTCTCCCAACAAGTTATGAGTGAAAGATGTCCTATGAATACCGTTCGCCTATAAAGTCAGGACTGCGGCGATATCTCGTTCAGGAAAAGGTAGGATTACCAGGTCTTCTCTTACAGCTGCAAAAGGAATTTCGTGCATTGCTCGAACGTTGGGGTATTGTTGGCGTGCAAATCTTAAAGAGGGTAGGATGCTTACCCAGCGTGGTAGATATCGAACTACTTTGGTTAGCGACTGACTTGCTCCGGAATATGAGACCTACCGATAGGAAAGATATCAACACCAGTAGCCCCTGGAGGTCCACCATTACTCAATGCGTAGGAAGCCCCCTTTGAAAGTTGGACATAAAGGTCGTTTTCATCCACTATATCGGCACCATAGTCGATCCCCAAGATGATACTCGTTGAAAATCTGTATCTCGGTTAAGGATGAGTATAAGAAGAATCAAAGCTTGGAACTGCTCACTGCACAAGATGTGATAACCAGTTTTCGGGACTTTGAATAAGGCGCAAGGTCATTCTACGAGCCTGTTTCTGTTGAACTGATCTATATGGGAGACAGTTTGCTGGGCTGAATGCGTTCTGAAGTAGTCTCCGATGCTTCTTGAATTTTGGCCCATCGGATATTAACGCAATAGAATCTACCCAGCCCTGCCTGTTAGACAATCTGTCAGAGCTCTAAACACGTTTTCGATAGTAGGTGTTATACTCCTCCAAAAAGTGAAAAGGTGGCCTTCCACTATACTTTGCTCCCCGCTTTTCAAGGAGATCTACAGCGGCTTTGAGGCTACTCAATACTATTGCTGGTGCTCCAAGGAAATTGAGGTAAATAATATCCGATTCTAAGTATAAATGAGACATTCACGACGTCTGAAAATTTGGAATTGCCTTACTATATTTCCTCGCCCAGTCCATATACGTTACCCAGGGTTGACTTGCCGGTACCATCCGCACATGTCCGATAATAGGGTCGCCACGAGGCCCAGGAGGTAATCGAGAAGATAGGCGAGGGTGTGAAATCGACCATATTCGCGCGAGTAAGATGGCGATAATACAAAGGGTAACAACAGCTTGTAAGAGAACCATCATGATTGCTTGTTTTATGGGAGTTAGGAAAATGGGAAATGGGGGAAGTCGTCTTTTGGAATGGAGAAAAGTTCCCCCACATTGTGTTACCTCACCCATAATAACCGCTAAGATCGCCAGACTCATTTACCAAAAGTCGCTCACCGCATGAAAAACTTTGAGAGACTGTGACTGGAGTATAATTATTGTACAAGCTGAACTTAATTTCAGCCCTCTGGTGTGCCAAGAGTTTTAACGGCAGCACAGCCTATGTTAGAAAGTAGGTTCATTCTAGGTAGCGGTTGAGACGCAGATCATTTGATGTCCTACATTGTGGGACCTTTTACTATGTCAAAAGCTTTGAGAAAGCTCCTAGTAACTACATCTTTTAGAGTAAATAGAATGCACTTTTCTCTCAGTTATGAGCAGGTGGTGATGTCAGAACGTGAAGCGGGGTTTCCAACTAGAATACATAGAAGAGCAACAGATGTTTCATATACTTAGACAGGAAATAAAATAGTTGTTCAAGTATGAAAGGGGTGAGTACCACCGTGAAGTGGTATCGATTTCTAGATGAACGGATAGCATCCATTGAAGAGAAAACACCCGTCGCTCGACGTGTAATAAGAGAAAATCTGGACGTCATACTAACGGCATGTGGCCACTGGTATTATCATTAACGAAGGGCTTATCATTTTCTAGTGGTGCCATCCATGCCTTCAGATTTAGTAGGACAATAATCCGAATTGAAGTCGCTCATATACAATGACGCAGAAATCTCTTGGACTACCTCGTGGAATAAGGCACTAAATCCTGCAAGAGTTATCGAACAATTGAGTAGCTCCTAAATATACAGTTAAGTAGCGCCTAACGCGGTTATTTCGAAATAACACTTTAGCTGCTTGCTGTTTAGTATTTTGTGATTAGTGACGGGGATCCCACCGGATCAGATTTTTATAACCCAAATTTTACGAAGGTGAGTTGTCAGCATAGTCTCATTTGCATACTTGGGGTGACGAAATTGATCCACTAAAGCGCTCTTAAAAGCCGTGTCGAATCCCGGCAAACATAGCCCAACCTGCATTTGCACGCCAGGCAGCATGGCTTATCTTAATATTGCGTAGATTAATTTATCTCCTTCAGCTATCAGCCGGCATGACTTGTTGTGGCTAAATGGCCTGATGATGGATCTCAGGGCAAGTCGTTTTCTTAGGCCGAAATATAATGTGGGGTTGCTTTTTCCTGAATTTATGAAAATACTTCATTATTGGACATTTATAAACGCTCTGGGTGACCCTACAAAAAGTAATGACTGTTTGAAATGGACATATTACTTAGAGAACACAACACTATTAATCGATAAGAAGAATCTGTGTAAGGACGATTTAGAAGCGCGAAATTATGCATATCCTGAAGCTATCGCCGGGCAACCTTGTTAACTGTGGAACAATTATGGCAAGTGACATCAGTACTTATCGAAGGTGCGGTTCTTCAGTGGCAGTGCCGCAAGTTGTGTAGGTTGGGAGTGGGTTTCTCAAAAGTATCCCGATACCAAAGTAAAAGTTTATGATTATTTTCAAGTATCAAGCCAATTGACAGATGTGTTGTTACCATATATATATTGTTAGCAAGCTAATGCGCTCATGTTCATTATTCAAAGTATAGAAACTGATTATACTATGTTCATAGATTCGGATATGAAGACGTTGCTTGTATCGTGCACAGTTCAGGAACACTTATTGTTCTAATAAAGGATTTTTGAGATTATCAAAAGCCAAGGTGGTGAAATGTGAAATATTAGCAAAACACCTACTGGCTGCCATATATGAAAAACTGCATTTCGCTTCTATATATGCCAGCCAGAGGAATTGTAGCACAGTGTGATTGATTGCTCATTCGTTTCTAATTTATCAGCTTGAAATTGAAAATGCCTCAAGCACTAAAGCTTCAGTGTGAGCGGTAGTGAATACCAACTCCAGATCTCCAGCTTTCCTCTGCCTGACCTCTTCTTTGCTAATCCATAAGTACTTCTGGTGTTCTGTAGGATCCAACTTCACAACCATGGCCCCCTCGGCACCCTCTGCCTCAACCATGAAATTGAATTTGCAAATCTGCTTCCCAGACCGGCTCTTGAACCTTTCTGGCTTTCCAATAAGTGGTCCAATATTGACTGCAGTCAGTCCTGCTTCTTCCCACAGCTCCCTCGCCACAGCATGCAGGATGCTCTTGTCATCGTCGTCTACCCCTCCCCCGGGAACTTCCCAGCAACCAGGCATGCTGTCAGTAGCGGCACGTTGAACGAGGAGTATGCGCCGATCAGAGGACCTTGGATTATCGAAAACTATTGCACCGGTCCCAAGACTTTGATAACTTGGGCTAAGTTGGGAGGCGATGTACTCTTCTTGAGATACCGCGAAAGGTGAGCACGAGGGATCATGCTTGAAATTTGAGATGGGTGGATTTGAGACGTCCGGCATGTTGGCGCAAGGAAATTTAGGATTTGAGGAGTATTTGGTGACTTGAAAGTTAAGGGTAAATGTTAAGAAGCAGCCCGACTGCTGCCTATGTGATATATGTCGGTATCACGTGATCAACGCACAAACATAACACTGCCCTTTTTCGTCGGTTTAGGGCGATTATTTAGAATAGTAATGGTATTTAGTCTTCTAGGCGGATGGATACAAGAAAGATGGTTAGTGAACCACATCAAGACTCGTATAGAGTTTCATGGTTATAGAGTTGTCAAGCAGAAGCCTCGACCCAACTCACAAGCCTGTTCCATTTATAAGCAACAAAAGTATTTGAAAATGATCCTTCATCTGACACATAAGATCAGTCGTAGTACAAATGAGCTTTTGGACGCCAAATGACAGAAATTGTTATATACGTGTTTTAACTTTCATATTAGCTGAATTGTTTATAAATTTTCGCTCGCCTTCCCTAATGCAGTCTTTAAAAGGGAGTTATAAATTTTTAGCGCAACCAGTGGGCGTCTTCGGAATTTTTTGCCAGGAAATCACAGACGGCATTTCTTCAGATTTACTCTCAACATGGTTAGTCAGCGTCGCCGCCCTGCTCAGGCGCTACTGACCCTCACTTACCTTCTTGCTTAGGTTGATCAGTCATGTCTCTGCTCTCACTCTTCATAATCAATTATACCTGCTGTGTAAAAGTTGTCAACTCTATATAACTTTTTTTAGCGACCAGACGGCCATGCTCACCAGACAATCATCCTTATAGTAAGCTAATGTTCTATTCAAAGTCATGGACATACGTCGATTCACATCAGTCATTTAACTTGTTCATCATATAGCGTCAGCCAATTCCATAATCCTTTATGAGCTCACCCCCGTCTGGGGAGGACATTCGAAACATAAGGGTCCTCCCTCACCATAAGTAGATACAGCTTGGACAGAACTACTACTCGGTAAGTATTTAGCTTCTTAAAGAACGGTCAAGAATCATATAACCTATTCTAGGTTTGGATGTTCGTACTACCGAGGAAGAGTTAAAGTTAAGTGGCCAGAACTTTTCAAACATTGTTCAACTCGTCGACGGAGACTATGCTGGAACTCCGCTAGTGTACCATCATCTGCATTGCCTAGTATGTGATGATTGACCCCAATAACCCTCGTTATGTTGACTGGTATCCAAGGACGCGATGCGAAAGATGCATTACATCGATTACTATCGATCACTAGCAGGCCCGGATGAGAGAATCGGTCACACAGAGGGCCATTCTGGTATGGTGATTTGGAGAAAGCGAACTACTGAAGCCATGCTCACAAAGTGCAGATCATTGTTTGGAGAATTTGAGGAAGCAGGTCATGTGCCACCCAGATCTGACAATGTTGACAGGTGGATGGGTCGCAGCGAGTGATGTGTTTGAACATATAGAGCTGCGTACCACTTCAAAGTCGCGATGTGTAAACTGGGAGGCAATCCAGTCTTGGGCAATGTCCAGGTATCTAAACAGGGGCAACTTTAGTATTCGGGCGGGTCCTTTTGACAGGTATCCTTTGACTGAGACTTCTCACTAGTCAATTTTTGAAGAAGTTGACACACGCAATCACTTATAATAACACTCCCCTTTGTTTTTTTTTGGTTTCTCTCTCTATCTCTCTCTGTATATCGAAGCAAGGGAAGAAGTTGGGTTGTGTAGTAATTCAAGTTAACTGTAATTAATCCCAAATCATTATTTTAGCCTAAGTTAGCGGTTTAGCTTGTGCTAGCTATACGCTTTCTATTTCTGGCTGCATAATCGACTGAGTAAATTCTCCAGAGCAACTTGTATCAGATCAGCACACTATACTAGATGCGGCAGGCCACTGAGAGAGGAGCTTAAGCGAGTCAGCTCGTCGTCATTGTCACTCTCCTCCTGGATGCGGGGACGTTGGTATATTTGACGTATAATAGCCATCACCCACGTAAAGCCCCCGCTTCAGTTCGTTCACTTGCACAGAATTATACGAATATGAAATCAAACCAGAGACACACTGAGGGAGAAATTCCTTTCGACTTACCCAATGCTGGGAAGCCGTGCAGTACGTGGTACAAAGTAGTTGGTGACCTGAAAGGCACAGATGCAACCACATTCCCTTTAATCACGCTTCATGGTGGTCCTGGTGCTTGCCATGAGCTACTGGGTCCTCTGGCAGATCTGAACGAAAAGTACGGCATCCCGGTGGTATTCTATGACCAAATCGGTAATGGTCGATCCACACACCTGCGCGAGAAAGCCGGCGACGAGACATTTTGGGTGGAAGACTTGTTCATCAAGGAGCTCGACAACCTGGTGGACTATCTTGGGATACGCTCTGGTTTTGATCTCTATGGTCAAAGCTGGGGCGGCTTGCTTGCATCCAGATATGCAACATTGCAACCTCCTGGCCTCCGCAAGCTAATCATCGCCGATGCGCCAGCAAGCATTGAGCTAATTCTGAAAGGTGAAGAGGTACTGAGAGCAGCTTTACCGAAAGATGTGCGAGAGACAATCGAGAGGTGTGAGAGAGAAGGTCTGACAGATTCCGAAGAGTATGACCGAGCGCTCGACGTCTATAGAAAGCGACACATTTGCCGCATCGAGCCTCGCCCAGAGGAGTTACAATTGGCATATAAGCACATGCAAGATGATCCAACTGTTGTTAGGACGATGTAAATTTTCACCTCTTCTACTAGCACCACTGAACTAACCTTCGCTCTACAGGTGGGGAGGCGACAAGCTGAAACCAACTGGAAATTTAAAGGATTGGACGATCATAGAAGACCTGCCAAAGATTCTGGTTGAAACTTTCATCCTGCATGGTCGGTATGATCAGGTACAGGACATAAGTGTGATACCTTTCTTTGAGAAGATAGCCAAGGTACGATGGGTGACACTTGAAAACTCGAGCCACGTTGGGTTCTTTGAGGAGCGCGAGCGTTATATGGAGTTAGTGGGGGGTTTTCTAGCTGGCTTCCAGTAGTAGAACTATTATTCCAATAAAATACAACCTTACTACAATACCATCAGATCTAACCCTAAGAATGAAACACTCCATTTCCTTTAAATGCCTCAAAGAGTCATCATAAGGTTCTTCTTCACCATCCCCTTCAGCTACAGAAATTTGGTCGCTATCATCGCTTAGTTTACCAAGGTCATTGGACTCGTAATCAACATAGTCGGTAGCCCCTACATGACTAAGTGTCATATGAACATAATCTTCCACTATGTTCCGACGGGCCATGAAATCTAGAGCAGCTTCCACTGGTTCTGGAACTCTGGCTTCCGCGTCCCCATTATCTATAGAAACTTTTGAGAAAAGCTTCGGTTTGATATTAGTTGAATGAGAGCTCACAAACTCCACAAAAGCTCGATGACAATCATGGGAATTTTCTGCCTTTAGATCCCCAGCATAGAGTCTAAGCAATTTCCAAAAGTTGGTTCGCATCCTGTCGAATCCGATCTCTTTCCTCACATAGATGCCGATATGAGAGAAATCAAGGCCCTGTCTTGATAGAGTAGGTCTGCAAGTTCTTGGACGAGTAATGCGTTCAGTTCTCCCCGTCCGAGATCCTACCGTCGTGATGCTCGAGAGTGAAACAGCAGCAGAAAAAAACTGAGCCATTATCACTTGATGAATCAGATTCTCCTGAGTCAGAACGACCAGAGCCTTGGGGGTAACGACTGGGTACTAAACTTATTTAGGCACTTCAAAGTTGCCAACAAAAGAAATGCTACTAAAAAGCCACAAAATTCTCAGTTCATTTGAATTATAGTCGCAGTTGCCAGTAGTAAAATGATAAGTTACCGCTCAATGATCGCGCCACCAAAAGCCCATGAGTACCAAGAAAATCTCTGTGGTAAGGATACCAAGTATTAGCATATCGTCACCATCAATAACGTATAACCCCCAATTACGAGTTCGATGCATACTTCGATGCATAGCCTCTGCCAATTTGCACCACTTGTCAGCTTTACGCTACGTCCTCAACGCGGTGCTACTAGCCAAGGGATCGTTGTGACACTAACTAGAATCATCGTGTTAGAGTGGATGAAGATGGGTGGACCCCGAAATCATTAGGATCACCTACTTAGTGCGATTGTCTGTATACTCATATCTCTTTACAGAAAGGTGCTTAAGTCATTAAAGATCCGTGGCGATGCAGCGTCCTGAACTTTTATAATTCAAGAGTCTCACTACTATATTCCGATGCTTGAAGATGACCGAAATCATCACCTTGGACAAGCAAGGACGGAAATCTTTTCAGGCTCTTAGTTTGCAGAGCAGAACGCTCAACAATTTGCTGATTAGCTAGAAATTTCAAGTCCGACGTTGATCACAGGCAAGACTATGAATTTCCTACTGCTGATGATTCTAGACCACCAAAAAGGGATGTGATGGTGTAATAGTAAACGGCTATGAATGGAATACTTAAGAGTTGTTGTGATATAAGCCGAAGTGTAGTATTGGTATAGGTGAATGGTTACACTCAAAGAATGAAAACTTTTGATAAAAGTGCTGGAAATATTGAATTACCGCCAAAAGAATTACTGATACTGAACGGGTTCGTTCGTCATCTAAATGGTTCAATCAGACATCTAATTTTGGAATAATTCAACCCCAGATCAGTGGCATACTTTGAACTAGCCTAGACATTCTCGAACAGCAGCAGCATCTCCAAATCCTCACACTTCTTGAATGAGCCTGTCACTGTGAGATTTGGTAATTTCTGTGTTGGGGGTTGAATTACTCACATTCGTTCTGCTGCAGCGTAGCAATTATACCAAATGTTTCTCTGCATCATCAAATAACAGATTTCATCATTTTACCTATTTTTCTTAACTGCCCATGTCAATACCATACTTGAGCAGTAGCTCCATTGTTTTCTCGTGCCCATAATTTACTGCCTGCCATTCAGACGTTCAGCCACCAACATCTATTGAATTGACTTTAGTACCATATGAAAGCAGTATTTTAATCATAAAATAGGTTTCTCTCGCTGTAGCAAGGAACAACAGTGTTGAACCAGAGTGATCTCTCTGCTCAATGTCAGCTCCACAATTAATCAATAGCTCTACTATAATTTCATCCCCCTAATCTAAAGCCCATGTTAATAGTGTTCTGCCATTTTTATCTTTAAAGTCAATATTGGCGCCTTTTTCTATCAATAACTTCACAACAGACTCGTGGCCTCTAGTGACAGCCCATATTAATGGTGTTCTGCCATTTTTATCTTTAAAGTCAATCTTGGCGCCTTTTTCTATCAATAACTTCACAACAGACTCGTGGCCTTCATTAGCAGCCCATGATAATATTGTTCTGTCATTATTATCTTTAGAGTCAACCTCGGCGCTTTTCTCTATTAATAACCTCACAACAGACTCAAAGCCTTTAATAGCAGCCAATAATAATGGTGTTCTGCTATATATATCTTTCAAGTCAATATTGGCGCCTTTCTCTATTAATAACTTCACAACAGACTCGTGGCCTTTATAGGCAGCCCGTGATAGAGGCGTCATTCCTTTTCTATCTTTACTATCCAGTAGATGTTGGTCTGGCTCTGACTCAAGTATGAAATTGAGTAGTATGTTATCACCATGCTCTGCTACATAAGAGATAACATCTCCTCTTTGGGGGGAAATAAAGTCTCGTCCAAGTTTAAGACGTCCAGCCTTGTTCTGACAGTAACTATGGTACAAGCTATGAAGTGGGGAAGTCTCAGGCTGGGATTCAGTCTTAATCTTCAATAATGTATTGATTGATTCTTCACTGTTAGTGGCTACCGCTGCAAAAAATGGCAACCCATAACGTTCTTTTTCAACGTTAAAGCAAGACTCCTTCTGGGGATGGATTTGGATGAGTTCGGTCAGATTTCTCTCTGCAAAAATGTAGAGACTGCTTGCTGACTTTGAATATCGCCGAATGTCATGCTTTTCTAAAAGGTTGTTGATGAATATCCATCGTGGAAGCGAGAAGTCCACCAGGAAATCTTTTTGGTCTATCATGTTGTGCTGAGCATAATTGGCGTGGTGAAAGACATTATACACAGAATATTCTAGGAATGGGAATTTCAGGGTAACCTCTGCCCTTAGTTCTGCTGCGTCCTTTGCTCGAGGAAGAGGGTCTGGCACAATGACATCTTGACTAATCGGAGAATTTAGTTGAGCCAAGCAGCACTTTTTCAAGACTTCGTGGCTAACACCAGCGAAGTTACCAGAGACTCCAGACCACTGGCTTTCGTATTTACCTAGTAGAAAGTCCCGAACGGATTCGTGGATGAATTGAACTTCAGAAGATTTGTTCCGTGTAATCTCTGCCAAGCCCTTCGTTGAACTTCTCAAGAAACGTTTGATCTCGTCTAAATCTACATCCTCCTGATCCCAGTAACTGGAGTGCTCATGATTACGACCTAACTGAATCGCAAAGTAAAGCTCTTGTGGCTCAAGAGGACGAGCTGCGAAAAGGATCCACTGAAGAGAAATCTGTAACAGTTCGAGATTGTCTTGATCTCGTGCGATGATCATTTCGAACAAGTCTGTCAGCTTCGGTGGTATTTCTTTCAGTCGCTCACGTATCTTCTTGATAGATATCGACTTCTGAGGATATTCGGAATTGAAAATTTCAAGGACTAGCACGACCCAAAGAAAGATACCAGCGGATTTCTCAAGGATGTCAGATCGGAGGACCTCAGCTGGTTTCGATTTTCCAAGTCTGAGTTTTGACTTGATATATTGCTTGATGTCTTCTGTATGCCCTATCTCGTCTTCGAGAATAAGCTCGATACCTCTCTGGATCACGACTGTTGGATAATGTCGACTAGAGAAACAAATTTGCAATCGAACCTTCGCCTCTCTCGCAAGATCACACAGCTCCTCAAAGAAACAAACCATACCCGTGGCCTGCGTCTTTTCGCATTCATCCAATGCATCCACGAATATTTTCAAAGATTGACTCCCAAGCTTCTGAATAGCGTGCTTAAATGTCTGCTTCAATGCTTTCTCATGCCAGCCATTGCGTTGAATGCCTCTGGCGCCATCGGCTGTCATCCAATCTAAGCTATCTTTGGTATCTGATGCCTTCTCAAAGAGTTGATGGAGGAGAGACTGGTAAAGACCTGTTGTCGACTTCTCTTCGGCTGTACCTCGGGCGAGAAAGAAGAATGAAAGTGTAATTTGGGAAGGATTGCCTTTGGCTTCGAGCTTGGCTTCCTCGAAGAGAAATTTCATCAGGGTTGACTTCCCAGTACCAGGATGACCTTTGATCCAAAGAAAACCTCCATGATCCGACTGCTGGTTCACATCATTCCAGGATGTATACTCGGATTTGGTAAGGAACCAGCGGCAGGTTGTCCCTTGGGCAGCCTCTAGACTTGTTAGGCGTTCATCAATTTTCCTGAAATAGAGTTCGTCTATCAGTGACTTTTTTACCTCAGCATCACTGCTATTATTGGGGACATCTGAGGAAGATAAGTGAGCTGAGTTATCAGTCTTATGGTCAGAAGTCTTCAGCCGCTTGTTCGACTGGAAACTATTGTGTGAAACAGCCAATACCTCTTCGCGGGCGTGTTTTTTCGAACGTGTAAGAAGTTCCTTCTGAAGTCTCTCTAATGCTTGCTCTTGACCCTCACCGTAGATGAGTGACATCTGGATATCGAAAATTCCCAACAAACAATACGCCGTATCCTCTTTGCGCTTTGTAGTACGATTTTTTGCCCAAGACATCCGGTCGCCAATAGAGAATGTGGATAAACTAGTCCCTTGAAGAGCCGCAATAGCAATTCTGGTTATTTCATGAAGCTGCTGTTCCAGCGAACCTTTGTTACCCAGCCAAGTACCATTTGAGCAGAAGAAGTCAACTGATGACGGAGCAATGAGTTCTTGGAGTGTCCAACCACGGGTAAACCATCTGCTTTTCCGGAAGGCTGATTCCCACGAGTGCAAAGATAGGTGGACTTGACCATGTCCGTTATTCGCAACATCCGAAAGATAAACATAACACTTTGTCGAGTTATGATACCAACGAAACATAGAGTTGATAGCTTCCGACAGCTCCGTGTTATTCGACTTATCGATGCAACATGTATCCACCCAAAAGTATTCAAGACCATCGCGCCTTGCTTGTGCTCCACAGAAGGAGATCTTCCGAAAGCCAGGCTTTTCCCTGCCAGTATTTTCTTCCATATCCTTGAAGTTGACTTCCTCAGTATCCAGTCCCCAGGTGTGCGAGAGGATGGCATATGGAGGAACGTCGTCAATCAGGTCAGCGGTAAGGCTGAAACCGCCATTATTGTCGCTCTTCAAAAGGCGCATCGTTCACGCAGATTTGCACAGCTGAAAGAAAGACGTTCTCAATCAATATCGAGGGTCATGTGAGTCCGCACACTGACGATGTTATTAGAGAAATTGGTGCTGAGGTTGGATGAGGCTCTGGTCTTGTGAACTTCGCTGTAATGCAGCCTTGAGGTAAATGCTGGTGTCGGCTACACGGCTTTCATTGGGTGACGGGCGATCTCAACCAATCGCTCCCAGCGATGGAAGAAAGGAGTCACGTATGGTTCTGCAACGTACTTGGCAGTAAGTTTCCGTCAATCGGCGCTTAGAATATTCCTAGTATCAGAACTTCAATTCTTCTGTCTTCTGTAAATTGTATATACTCGAAAAAAACATGTATTGAATAATGTTTGTACTGTAATCTAAACTGAATTTTGTAGCGGATATCACTTAAAAGATTCGAGCCTCTAAATTTGGACTTGGGGGTCAATAAAGTTCAATTCCATCGAACTAGGGGGTTGTCAGTCAAATCGATCGCTCAAGTTACTCAATTAGTTTCCTCTTTGTAGCTTCACTTTATAGGGCTGCGAAGGCCAATGGCTAGGTGAAATTTTTCAAATAAGGGATTTTAATCTTCATTCATTCCGAATTTGATAGAATAAGATGCTGATTAAAAAGAAGCATTTCTCTTCCTGCCAGTCTTGAAGTGACCCCTCGGCTGGGACCATCATCGTGCGTTAGCAGAGGCCTATGAGCGTGATATACAATAGATGAATTGACTAGATCTGGTTTTCGGACTGTACATCTTCTCAAGGTATATCGTCCTTTTCAAGTGAATAAAATGAATGAGGACGAACATCTGAGAATGCAGAACTCACGATAGAGCGCAACATTTTACATGTACGACCCCTCGCTTATGCTAAAAGCTTGGCGAGCCAGAATATTAACTTCAAGAACTTGGAGTTCTTCAAACCAGATTGTAACTCACTTGAGTGATGCGTATAAGACATTAAAAAAGTTCAAAAAAATGCCCAATGCCTTCCGTCGATTCCATTCGGCAGACAATTCAAAATCACTCTAGCTAACACGTGTCGAAAAACTTCAAATCGCCACAATCTGAGTTTTGGGTTCGGATTCAGTTCGCTCAGTACTTTTGAATACAGGACCATAATTCTTTGCGTCTAAAAACGTGCCATGAGACGAAATAGATCAGTAGCGTAAAACAAGGAGTGTTCTTATCTTTGGATTTTCTCGAGGAGTACGCATGATGCTACTCCGCCCTTTGTACTTTGTTTCACCATGTCTGGACACTCCTTGTTTATGTATATATTCTTAGATCAACATCCAGCTGGCACATACGACCATAGACTGAGGAGAATTGGGCATCCCGTCCGCTCTGCCATACACAAGCCTCAGATCGGTAGACTAGTAGTTGGGTGGGTGACCACCAGCGAATCCCTACTGTTGTATGTTTTATTTTTGCTTTTTTTTTGCTTTGCGCATAGGTATAAACATATATAGTATCTCGTGTAAACTCAACACATGTTCTGTATGATATCGAGGTAGTTGTTGATAAAATCGGTTTTTCATAATAATGAATTAAATCAATGTAGGGCGGCTATCTATGCTTAGTCACTATGGTCAGAGTTTCCCATTTCTGGAAGGTTAACTCCACTCGCGGGCCTATGCGTAAAGCTTGACAAGGTTGCGCAGAGCTTGACGTGAATTGACTATATAGTTATACATCTTATAACGAGCGATACATTTTGTCTATTCAACCTGTTTATCCAGATATCGGTATTGGCGGATAAACTGATGCAAGTCTGCAAAACTATAACTGACGACACGCTGCAAGTATCGTGACTGTGTCGCCTCCTTAGTCATGTTGACTACTATTATCCTTCGTGCCAACATCGATAACTCATGCGAATTATTAGCAACACCAAGCCATATGCGCTGGGTGATGGGAATTAGGTCCATGGCAGCTTTCCAAAGAAAATCCCATCGATCAAGAGCACGTATTAGGACCGAGGGATTGATAATGGGCAACATTGCCGTATGCACATTGAAGATGAGTGGTTGAAGGCCTATGAAATAATCAAGTTAGTATCTGCATGAGACCCGGGCACCCACGCTTCTTGAATTGGTACTAACCGCATATAAGTACGTGAAGATGGTTGATTGTCAGTTTCCGATAACTTAAATCCTTGTTTTTGGGCCATTCCGCATCCAGGAGCCCTGAAATCAGGTCTTTTAAACATAGAAAATCCGCTCGTGAATTTTCCTGACCCACCTGCTCAATGAAATCATGCTCGGATATAGAATCCCAGAGACTCTCACTACAAGGTAGATGGCCAGAAATTTCCGGAACCATCATTATTGGTGGTTTGTTATAGAAAAGGGTGGTGAGCGTGTCCATGAAAAAGGTCCATGTCACAATCCTGGTACATGACTCTCGATCCACGAATGACTGCCATTCCAACGAAGACGAAGTGAAATTGTGCTTTCTTCCCATAAAATTAAGTTTTCGGAGAATGGTAACCAACTTAGGAAGCCGCTTTGTGATGATTCTCTCAGCGCTGCCGTCATTTTTGCCGCACCCAAGGCCGATTATTAGCAAAGCCGCTTGACATAACTCGATTCCTTCGTGTGAAATATTGCACACATTACTATCGCGGACAAAGCTCTTCAATCTTTGAAAGATGTATTTTTCCGATATCTCGTATAAGAGAGCAATAGAAAATTGATTATCAAAGGGGCCTTCTCTGTAAGGTAAATAGGAGGCACCCGTGAGCATAAGAGCCAATAAGAGATGTAGTGATGTCTTTTCTGGATTGAATGTTGGCCAGTGGATAAGAGGGTATTGATAATACCGCCTGTGTATTAACGCCTTCAAGAAGATCTGGTAGTTGGCGCTCGTGAAAAAAATCGAAAGCCAATTCCGATCTGTATAGTCGTTAAACTTTGGTTGCAATGAGGCGAGCTGTTGCAAATCCGTAACAAGGATACTCAGCTGAGTTCCGATCACGTCCCGAGGTGAGACTAGAGATATCATTTCCAGAATCTTTTCGTCATAATCATCGAATATTCTACTTTCCCATGGGGATTCCATATCCAGAGACTGGGAGCCCATGAAACCGCAAAAAAGCTGATCGACATCATTCACCTCAGAGGCATCATGGCTTAACTTTAAAGCATACCAGATTTTACTCCCTTCAAATTTCTTCTCGGGCTCTTCTGAAATGACCGCTAGAGCATAAGAATCATGGTGCGGATCTGTGACATTCAACAAGAAGGACATTGGCGTACAACCCCCACCAATGGCCACACCAGGTCTAGGAGGTGTTCTTCGTGAAGGCCAGTCTGCAGAGCCAGGGTCTTGATAGATTCTCTGGTAGGTACAAACTAAACTTCGAGAAGAACATCGCCCGCATGGTGCCTTTGAATTGCAAGAAACCTTAACACGTGAGCAACTGTCACAGGCGCGTAACCTTCTGCCACGCTTAGGATGTGGCGGGCTCGGCTGGCTGCCCTTGCTAGGACATGTTGTTGTGTGTCGCTTCGCACTGTCCGGTCTGCTGAATGCTCTCCCACAGAATGGACATCGGTGCTGGGAAGAGGGTTGGGAGATTGGTATAATTGGTTGTCGTATTGAATTTCTTAGAATGCTTCGGCAATCCATGTAGGGAGGATTGGCATGAGCTGTGGGCCAGGAAGATTGTAAATTGTCCAAAATCCAATCGTCTACAACGATTCCATACACTTAGGAACGAATGAAGGGGATGTGTGATTTTCCCGACGCTAATGCTGACTCTCGGTGGGC
>Ga0247810_10000196_pt1 | contig 95104 bp, 94 predicted proteins | sample UWRJL119311C1_FD_179918 | JGI IMG/M metagenome (GOLD analysis project Ga0247810, IMG submission 179918) | Plant litter microbial communities from Arlington Agricultural Research Station in Wisconsin, United States - UWRJ-L119-311C-1 | ecosystem: Environmental > Terrestrial > Plant litter >...
AACATACAACAGTAGGGATTCGCTGGTGGTCACCCACCCAACTACTAGTCTACCGATCTGAGGCTTGTGTATGGCAGAGCGGACGGGATGCCCAATTCTCCTCAGTCTATGGTCGTATGTATCAGCATTTTGAAAAAAATTCACTATATAATGAATTGAAGAGAGAGTAGTCCTGGCTACAGTTCTTAGAAATTAGCCACTACACTGTATTTTGAGGGACAATGTTGCAATTATACTAGCGGGTACATAAGGAGGCCTTGTTCCCCTTCTTACTCTTTTTTCTCTCCTACTTGTTCTTTTGGTTAAGATAGTGTGCTGGTCCAAATTACCTGTCCACTTTGTTGTGTTTATTTGTATATAGCTTGGCTTTAGTTGTCACACTTTCTTTTATAGTCTTAGCAAAACAGTATTTGAGTTATCCAAATTTGGCATCCTTTCTTTGAAAGAAAAATTAAAAGATAATCCCTTGCGATTACTTCGACGCAGGATAACGTTTGTATATTGTCACGTGATGCTTATAAAGCCCGAATTTAAGCATTTAGCTTAGGCACCCCCACCTCACCCATCACTAGTTTATCATCGTAATATACATAGATTGCTATTTAATCATTCTATTCCAAGTCCTTATAGGCCAACTTAGAGCCCTGCTATCTAACACTCCATCAATTTCATCCTACTTAGCCCAACCTTGCGCTATTTTACTTGATTGGCGAACATTGGTGCAAGGAGATACGACTTTTGGTTATGACTTGCATTTTAGCCTATGCGAACTCCTGAGCCGCTTGATACTGGCCGAGTACAAACATGGTATTCAATGCTCAACCTTCTAGTCTATATTATTTTCTATGTTTGCGCACTTGCTCCATGAGATAAAAATGCGAGCAGAAACAAATTCTAGTCGTGTTCATGCTCAAAGTCCCACCACCTCCAAAGGCAAGTCTAGTACTACCATGGGTCTCTTATCTGTTGGCTAATAGGCTCTACTAGTATGGACAACGCTCCTCACAAATACGGAGTATCTCCCGGGCCTCTTAACTTTAGACTACTCACTCAAGCGCTCGAACTCTCTATATCCTCTTGTTGTCCTCTACACAGATGGCCTCTCCCCCCAAGGGCACGCGGCGCTTGACCGCCGCGGTATCACAAAACGCCATGTCCCCTACTTGCTACCTATTGCCGAGAATGACTACAGCAACGACGTTCGCTTTTATGATTGTTGGAGTAAAATGACCCCTTTCAGCTTGATTGAATACGATCGTGTCGTACAACTTGACAGTGACATGTTGGTCTTGAAAAATATGGACGAGCTGATGGATGTTTCTCTTGATCCCCCCGAGTTGGAGGGAAAGGGTGATCGAGTCTTTGCAGCAGCACATGCTTGTGTTTGTAATCCATTAAAGCGCGTGCACTATCCTGCAGATTGGTAAGACCTTACTCGCTCTCTTTTTGATTTGCTACTACTATGCTCCATATTATACTAATTGGTAGCTCAATCTTAAAAGGCTCCCATCGAACTGCGCGTATACTTCACAACATTCCACACCTGATGAAGCTCAAATTACAGGCGCAAAGTGTACGGTTGGTCTTCAATACATGAACGGTGGTCTTCAAGTCGTTAACCCCAGCATGACTGTCTACAATATGATCCTCTCGAAGCTCCAATCACCGACTACAACCAGCTACGCGTTTGCTGACCAATCACTCCTCTCTGATCTGTTCCGCGGGCGATGGGTGGGTTTACCATATGTCTATAATGCTCTCAAGACGCTGCGATGGGACGGCGTGCACAAAGAGATCTGGCGTGATGAGAATGTTAAGAACGTGCATTACATATTGACACCAAAGCCATGGAACACCAGAGAAGTCCGAGAGGAAGACAAAGTAACTCATGGGTGGTTTTTCGATATTAATGATGAGAGGATTGCAAAGGAAAAAGAGGCAGGAGTTGACGATGGGTTTCATTATTCATAACCATTGACACGTAAATATGTGAGATAGACCGGAGTAAGCTAACAGAACTATGATAGATAGAATATCAATCACTTCTACTTCCCTCTACTCTCGGTTCTTGTTCTTTGATTTCTTATTCTTGCCCTTCAATGGCTTAACAATTGGCTCATCATCTGAGCTCTCGCCCTCACTACTCTCACTATTGCTTTTAGCATCGCTATCCTCAGAATCGAGTGGCTCACTCTCTTCACTATCGAAGTCAATTTTACCCCTCCGCTTCCCTAGATCCTTTGATTTTCGAGTTTTGTCGTTCTTCTCTAGCCGCTCCACCAACTTGTGAAAATCATCGACACGTGTTTGTTCTAGTCTGGCGACATCGGCATCTGTTTGGCCCCCGAGGGCGCTCCGGAGATACTTATCAAACTCCTTAGATGCCTCAGCTACCATGATAAAATGCCTTTCGGTAAGTACAGTTTCGTAGTTCCGATATCCGCTCGTACTTTCTCCTGCTGCCTCAAATTCGGCAAGAGCAATCGCTGTTTGGAAAGCATTTCGGATTTGTCTGTATGACGGAAAATCTTAGCAACTGAAGAAGGCGGGAAAAAATTCATAGAAAAAGAGTACATGCCTCCCATTCCAACTGCCATTCCCAGCCTTTTTGAGCTCAATGTAGTGGTTTTTAGCAAACTTTAATATTTCTTTGCTTCGTATCTGGAATTTTTCACCCTTCAGTTCTCGAGTCCGAGCTAAGTGCATCTTCCAGATCTGAATTGTCGCATCTTTTTGGAGCCCGGGATAGTAGAGGCTAATATGGATACGAGATCGGAATGCTTGATCGAATATACCGACACGGTTTGTGGTAAGAAACAAGATTCCCTGCAAAGTTAGCACCTAGCGACGAAGATCTGGTTCAATTTGATTGAAATATTTACTCACACTGTAGTATTCCAGTGTCCGCAAGAATACGGAAACAATGGCATTTCTTTTAATATCAGTCTTGTCACGTTTCTGAAGGAAAATATCAGCCTCATCTAGCAATAAAACACATCCCCATTTATGTGCCAGTTGAAAGTTTTTCTCCAAGTTTGCCTCTACATCAGCCGCTGTGTCTCCAATATCACCACATGTTATAGGGAATAGCGGGCGTTTGGTAGTGTCGGCCACGCATTCAGCTGTGGAAGTTTTACCAACTCCAGGAGCACCGTGTAGTAGAATGACCAAGCCTTTTCCCTTGCCTCTAACTAAATCAATTGACCTCTCTTCCTTTTGTTTTCCTACATCTATGTTAGGAGAACGCGAATGATTCGCAACCAAAGCTCGCACTGTCTCTTTGTGACCAGGAGGTAAGACCAAATCCTCGAATCCGCTAGTATATTCCACATCTTTGACTAGATTGATGTCGAACTTTGCCCATTTACGGCTGCGTAGTACAAATCCGTACACATATGGTGGTAGTAGGATTTTTTCTTCGTCGTCAATGTCATTTGGATCTGTAGTTGGTATTAAAATCGACTTGTGTTCGTCGAAGAAATGATCTTCGTGCTGCAAATCCCATGCATAGTCTTTATGCACCCAGTCGTTATCACAACAGCCATCTTCGGAGCAAACACCGTTTGTAACAGTTGGATTCACAGTCTGTTCGTATGTTTCGCGAAGATTATGCTCGATCAAACTGCCAAGCCCAACTGGAGGGAGGTTCGTATAGCAGCGGAGCATAGCCATTCTAGTATCCACGATGATTTGGGAATCAATCTAAATCAATCTTAGAAGGGAATTGAAACATATAATAAAGGCTCTGAACTTACCTCTTCATGAGGCTCATCGAGAGTCAAACCCATGTAATGTTTATGAGTGGCATGTTCAACCCGCGAAAGCTCTAGGTAAAATCTACCCCTTTCAATTAAGCGTTCCCGAATCTTGTCTCTATCTAGGGAGAATGACAGCGGATAGATTGGAAGGCTAGTTATCTGCTTCTCTCCGTCATACTTTCGTATTGTGAATATCTGTTGTACTGGTCCATATTGCTGGCCATCGAACTCAAAACTCACACATTCTACAATGAACGAGTCATTCCTGATATCGGATTTCTGGAGGTAATTGGTATCAATATAGGCAGGAGCTTGTAGATCAGCAAACAATCCATGTTTCGCCAGAGTCTCACGGCCTCCAGTGCAGCGGAGGACCCGATAAACTCGTGGGTTAGAGTCCGAAGTTGTTACATCTTGGCCATTCTCAAAGAGATGCCAGAGGTCATTATATGTTATATGAGTAAGCGTGCTCTGTTTGATATAGTAGCGCATGTCAAACATGGGTTTCAGATCGGTATCAAATAGTTCAACCAAAAGTTGGAGGTGCTGAATTGTTTCTCTATCAGTAGGTCCATCGTCTGGGAAACCAATCGGGCTCTTTCGTGGATCTGCTGATGGTCTTAAAGAAATTAGCGGGTGTAACTTCATATGGATCTGTATTAATTTACTGTATCTCTACACTTCTCTGGAATGTTTTCTCCCTGGCGGCTACGAGTTCCAAGCCCGATAGTCGTTCCCTCAAATAGGGCTCTAGAGTGATGAAAAGTTTGAAAGGATATAGAAACACCTAGCCTAGTCAGTCAACTTGACACACAGAAAGCAGCGATTTGGGATAGAGCATATTAACTTACGATAGACGAAGTCCCACTAGTGATGAAGCTATACCCGGCTATTTCTGCAACGGACTCAAGAACTTTAAGCAACTTTGAAGAACGAATGCGTACCCGGTGAGGATTTTGATGTATTATTGGCGAGTCTCTTTTAACAGCTGCATTTGAAGAGTTATTTGGGATGATCGATGTCTTTCTAAGCCGACCTCGAATACTGACTCGAGGTTCTTCAAGTAGCACTTCTAGAACCGAATTGGTAGAGTTTTTCTTGAAATCAGAACCAACTGAACGGGTTATCTGTGGCTCTGGTGCATCGCCAAGTGGCGGTTTCTTGTAGTGTCCAGGCAGTGCGTCAATTGGCGGACCGTACACGATACCTGCTAGAGATCTTCTAGTTTTTGTTGTCTCTAAAGTTTTACTCGACTCTGTGTTAAACTCTCTCGTAGCCTCCCCAGAAGACTCTTTATAGCCCATCTGTACGACAGCTTTGCTATACATGTTAGAAGACATGGAGTTGAGAGCTTGTTCAAGACCCTGGCGCTTTCCCATTACCTCCATCGAATTCTGAATTTTGTTTATTAGTTTGGGACTTCGACGCTCTTTGATCTGAAACTCCCGTACTCATTAGCAAATAACTACGTCAAATAATTAGTGTCTTTCTAAGAAGTTATCACATTATCCTGTAAGAGTAGTAAATAGTACCTAAAAGGTTCCAAACTCACAAATTCAGAGGAATGAATATAATAAGTGGAATTAATAGGACTCATGATAAACAAATGAATATCCTGAGTGATTGGGTATTTAAATACTTTCAGCCATGTCATAGCCTCACCGTAGATCTCATCTTCTATTGGCATTCTGCCGCTCTGTCGGAGATTTAGGTGGCATTCAGCCCCCCCCCCAACTGTGTATCACCATGCCATAGACTGTGGTTGGGACTGGCAGCAACCCAAAGGAAGGCAGGAGTAGTTGAATGCATGCCAGCCTGACTATCACAATATGCACAGTCAGAATGTGGCTTGATTTTGATATCTGGGGGCCAGAGAGCAGGCAGACTTAGCTGGATACCAACTTGAGAGTTTGAGAGCCTGATGCCCGATGGTGGCTTAGCCCTTGCCTTTTGGCTTCAGCTGATGCAGAATGATCGAATTGGAGATAGGACTGTCGCGTACCTCCTGAGAAGGCTCAAATTATTCGTACACTACTTATATGTATGTGGCTGGTAGCGAGCTCATGAAAATCAGTAATCTTGAAATTTGAAGAGCGTTTTGAAAAGATTACAACAGATCTCACAAGTCAAGTACAGTTTCTCAGGGATTGTTCAATTATGGCGGAACCGTGGCCGCAAAACAGACACTTAGAGCATAGAACTCGTGCATTGTCCGCGACAAATGTATCGGCAGAATTCATTTTGAATTCTGTTGCTCTTGCAGGAGATAGCCAATATGTAGCGGAACTAGACAGATTCGTGCCTTTGCCAGAAGCAAAACATCATGAAGATGCAATGTAAGTCGTCAACATCCAGATTCCACCAAAATTAACCGGACAGTAATGTAAACAGTTTAGCACTCTGGGAAGATCCTACTGATGAAAAAGAGAAACTATTCGCTTCGATGGAACTTCTTAGACAACAATTGCAGGTAAATGAAACTACTAAAACGGCGACTGATCTTCGGAAGTTCACCTGGCAGCAAGTCATCACTGAGATTCAGCGTGCAAGCGATTCATACAGGACTAATGGAGGGAGGATTAAGAAAATCTTTCGGAACATGTGCGAAAATACCCCTATCTTTGAACACTGGCTTGGTCTATTACCAAATGGTGACTATGGTGCGAGTATTAGCGGTGCTTTTGTCATGATCGTAAAGGTAAGGAGCAATCCAAAAATATCTTATTGAGTAATAACCCATATCCCAGGCCGCAAATACCATGAACGACGTTCAGCAAGCTATTTATGATACACTTGCAGGTATACCCGATTCCTTAGCGCATGCAAAAGCGTACGTAGAGATATACAAGGCACATACAAGCACATCACTTGTTAAAAACACAGCGGCATTATGCAAGAGCATATTGGTATCTCTTCAGCTGATAATACGTTTTTTCTTGAAAGGATCTTTTAGTAAGAGATTTAATCTATTTCTACATCATCTAGGCTAAACATAAATTAGAACGAGGGGCTGCCTCACTGTTCAAAGGCAATTCATTCGAGAAAGAGCTTATGGAAAGCATTCAAAATATAAAAGTCCAGGTGCTGAATCTCAGGGAAGAGGCAAATCTTTGTCTACAACAACGTATAGCGGAGATGGATTCGAAAAATGATGTAAGAGCTATTCGAGGTAAGGCATAGAGAGTCTCTATTACTATTGGTTGCTAAAAGCTTTCAGAGAAATCCCGACAGGATCTAGCAAAAGAAGAATTGCTTCTGGCTATAGATTCAAGTACAGAGATTACGGCGCAAAAAGTGTGCACATATCTTCTTCGTCAACTACAAGCAAACCCTGATTTCAGTGTGCGAATGGGTACTCGTAAGCTTGCCTAATATATTACTTAAAAGTTAATTAATCAAACACAGTCAGCAATTCGCTCGTGGATTCAAAACAGAGCTTTGGCGGAGATATTTCATGCTCAGAGATGGTTACTGAAAGAAGGGAAGGCCCGGCTGCAATTGACTTACTCAAAATACTTAAATACGACGAGGAACTCGTCCAGACCGATGTTGAAGCATGCCTGACCCTGGGTTACACCCAATCTGATACGGCTCACGCCCGCTCAACGTGGGTCTTGCATTCTACAGAAATTGGCGAGTTTCTGGCAGGAAGCGGTGGGTCCGCACTTCTTCTGATTAACGGGAATTCCGATGCTACCGAGTTCATTTCTCCACTCTCGTTTGTATGCGCAAAGATTTCAGACATGGTCAGCGTTTCCCGTCACATCCTGCTGGCTATATTTTTCTGCGGCCGACATCCAGATGAGCTGCGTAATCCACGAGCGAATGCGAAGGGTTTGTTGGCCTCCCTTACTGGCCAGCTACTCATGCAGGTCGAGAAACGTAGACTAAGCGAGTTCGAAATGAGCCTCCCCTTTGTCGATAACGACACCTATAATGCCATCCACGAAGAAGATATGGAAGCCTTATTCCGCGTCTTTCGTGGAATTGTCACACAACTACCTAAAGGCACAATTATCTTCTTGTTGGTTGACAGTTTGTCGGCTTATGAAAACTCAACTAGGAAGGAGGATACTGTCTCTCTGATGCGAAAACTAGCTCGATTTGTGAAGAGTTTGAAAAACGTAGCGCTGAAGGTGTTAATCACGTGCCCGGGACAGAGCATGTATGCGGACCGCTGGACATCATTTACTGACAGAAAAGCCCAAATGTTGCATGTCCCAGAGTACCTATAGCTATGAATGAAATAATCTGCATCATACATCATGTATCATACAGCTGCAAGTAGGATTTCTTTCCCAATGTACCTATGAAGCATGTTTGTACTTGCTTGGATATATTTACCACTAAAAGGGGTCCATGCTTTAGTGATTTTTGGATCACATACTGGCGGTCTTTGAGAGTAGGTGAATTTTTCTATAGTCCAATACTCCTTCGACAGTAGAACCTTTAAGAATACAAGCACACTACCCCAAATGACGTACTATTTATTGAGTTACGATGCATTTGTTGCATTGGCTTGAACCGACACCGCCCTAGTACTTCAAAACCCTTGTCTGCTAATCGTCGTTTCTCATAAAAATACATAAATTTTCAATAGAATGCCTTTAAACTGTCTATCATAGCGATTAAGTTCCCTCTTAGCATTACCACCAGCCTTACTCTTGGTTTCTCCTAACCCGTTCAGCTCCGACCATGGCACGCCAATAGAAAAGCAGCAATAGGCACTACCAATTTTGAAGGATCTCAGGCTTCCAGAGGACTAGACCGAGAAGTAAGCCAAATTCTCCTCAGTCTAGGGTCATACGTATCAGCTATTCCAACATATATATCTTTTTGTTAGCTACTAGCCTAGCTCGCGCAGTTCATGGCAACTATACTAATCGAATTATCAACCTGGTCCAGCACTCTTTTATATGATCTGTCAAAGTATAATATCAATCCTTACTATTAAACAATTTCTAGAATTCAGCTTGATGAGTCTGGTACAAATTAAACTCCCAACTATTCCCTCAATAAGTGTTAATTATCCTGGTCAAAAACCACGATCTTACACATCTCTTGGCTTAACTCGCCACTTACTTCACAATTGTCAACATTTTCCTTCCCACCCACCGTCACAAGAGCTTTCAAAATACATTTTTTCCGGCTTCGGTTTATGAGGTTCACTAAGGAGCCAAGAAACAATTCCACGTTAATATTTAACCGATCGATGCGGTCAAGGACGATGAACGCTTTACCCAGTTGAAAGTCTACCAGGAGAGTCTCAAAAATATCAAATTGTCTTTCTAATACTGTAGATGGCTTATTACCAATTTGTTGGTTAGTCAATTCTTTGATGTTCCGTTCCAGCTTTGCGTGTTGTTCATCATCGCTTGCCAGCAACCGGGCGGCAGGTAACTCGAGCAATTGGTAGACCAGGACTAAAATGACGGTAATATAATTATGTCTATTCATTGCATCTTCACCGTAGTTATCTACAGCCTGACAGAAGCAATGAAGTAGAACCAAAGGCTGGGTTTTGTCTTTTCCTTGAACATATTTGGTAGGTTCCAGCACCACTCTCGTCGTTGCAGTAGAATGCCAACTGAGAAGTGTTCTGTCCGGCGCAATTGTCTTCCCGCAAAGTACCATTATGCCTGGGTCGTCTGAGCTACGCCATCTCTTAAAATTATCGCGTAGAAGGAATTCTCGTTCGACTTCAAATGGGGGAAGCCGACGTAAATTACCAAAGGTTTCCAAGAGAAGTTGGTTATAATCGTGAACGAAAGTCTTTACTTCTTGTCCTTCAACTTGAAGTAGATCTTTCACAGATTTTAAGCGTCTGTTCTCCTCACGTGTATTGCCAACTAAATTGTCTTAGACAAAAGTGCTAAAAAGTTGGTAGTTGATGTTCGGCTTACCATCGACACTATCTTGTAAGAGAGTCAACTCATCTTGCACATCATCCAGTTTCGCTTCGACACTTTTCAAACGTATCCTATCCTGTGTATTCATCTCATCTTCCAAGTCCTTGATAGCCTTCTCAATTTCACCAACCTTAATCTCGAGGGCGATGCTAGGTGGGCGAGTCAAAAGATAAAGGAATCTTTTGAAAGTACCTCTTGAGTAATATAGAGCAGCTTCGTTTGTGAACTCAATTCCGAGTTTGTAAACTAGCGCAATATGCTGTTTTATGTCTGCCTTCGCGTAGACGCTCTCCAGTCTCCGAATTCGAGAGTATTGCTCTTGGAGCTTAGAAAGCATCTCACTTATTACATCCTCCGTTTTCTCTTTATTCACCGCCACCTACCGATATAGTCAGAATTCAAATAACGGAACTCTGAGAGGAGAACCCACGAGGAGAAATATCGAAAGGGCACCATACGCTGCATCACCATATCCCTGTCCTGCCCCGTTCATAATTTGAATAATTGCAGAAAATGACTGGGTATAATTGTGAAAGCTATTCAGAAACTTTGAGGTCCCACTACGTATCCTAGCTGATCTGCTGTTGTCGCTATCATGCTGATATCTCCCGTCGTTGGCTTTTCTCAAGCATTCCAAAAGAAGTACTTCGAGCTCCTCTTCAGAGCATTTTGAAAGATACCTCCTGTAGTCGTTGGGTAGTTTATTGACGACCCTTTGTCGATATTCCTCGCTTTGTTCTGCATGGGCTGTCTCTTCCACTGCGCTAGTTTTACAGCCCAGTCAGTATATATTTTCAAGACTTATGGAAATACAACCGTTGGGTTTTTTTATCAGTCCCTTTCCAAAAATCATTGATCTGCTGTTCTTTATAAACTGATTTAAATTTCCATCGATTATACAACGCAGGTTGTCTTTCAATTAATTTCTCCATTACTGAATCGGACTTTTACAAAATTCATAGACACCGGCCACTGAAACATGAAAGATTGATGATCTGTGATGTGTAATCGAATAGAAACCGAGCTCTTGATTCTCAGATGTCGGGAACTCATATGCTGAAGCATCAATAGGGTATCCCCCTCCCCCAGATTGACGATCTGCTAGTGTCAACCGCTTTTTGCGACGGGACAGTGCATTAAGCCTTTGCAGTTTTGGCTTGTCGTACCACTCCTTCCATACCCATTAATTAATAAACGGGCCGAAGCTTGGTGAGCCGCACACCAAGCTCAAGAGCTGAGTAGTTGTTTTTCTTTACCTCTGACTTTATTTATGTACCCTATCTATTGTTTCTTTCAAGACAGATTCACTTGCTTCCCTTTTGTGCATACTATGGGTTCTAATATCTGTATTTGATTTATTCCTAACAACTTGATAGTCCATGAAAAGAGATAAGAGGCCGTGGCCGAAAGGCCCAATGAAAGGTTTGATTGCAACACAACAATGAGGCTGCCTGCCATTGCAGTTATCCTGTGACACAGCATACTGCACAGTCATCAATATTATGCACACATGTTCTCAGCAGAGATCAACCCCGCCTTTGTAGGATGTGGGATAAGGCTAAGGCTCAATATGAAATTGTTTGTTAAAATGATCTGGTGTGTATCGCTATACCTAATTACTTGTGGTTCCACCCTTGTACCCAGGTCATTGTTTTCAACCTCAAAAGAAGACAATTGTTGCGCTCTTCGCTGTTAGCTGTTGGTGAATTATTGAATATCTTGTGTACTATCTACATATTTGTCATCGCAACATATCCTAATATGGCGGAAGTTAAAGCTGGAAACACGACACTCCCCTTGACCATTGACAATGGCCGTGCTCGAGAATTAGAAACAAGGTACATCGAACTACTGGAGAAGCGAATTTCAGTCCTTGAAAGGTTACTTGAAGAAGAGAAGCCTGCGGTAGGTTTGCTTCAGGAACAAAAGAATAATCAGACATATTAGATAAGGTTGCTAATTTATGTTTCTGAAATGTAGAGCGTGGTTGGATTGACAAACACAACAGAAGAAAACATACAAAAGGTATGGCACGAATCATGGATTAGTTCTAATTACTACTCTCATCATCATGATGATAGGCCCTCAACGGGGTTATTACAAACATACAGCAAGTCGATGACTTTCTATCGCCGTCAACCTCGTCGCCAACCTCGCCTACGATTCCTTCGGCATGCCGTATTCTGTTTCAAGAGACAAGATTTGATAAAGAAGGGGTTGAAACGACAAAAGATGTGTCGGACAAGGCTCGTACTGCACCTCAACAAGCACCTAAGGAGAATACCTCGCCAGATCTCGTCTGGCGCCGTGTGTATGATGAAAAAGATAAATACGACTACTCTGAAGTTCATATCAATAGTATTGAGTTGCATTCTCTGCTTCACCTTGAGTTGGCTCATGACCCAAGGTTCCACGCCGCTACCCAGAGTATGAAGGATAAACTCATCTTAACTAGCCCATTTGAGTGTCTCATCCACTCCTGGGCCCGACTTGAAAAGCTTTCCCAAGCTGAAAGTGGGAGCACAGTATTGAAAGAGTTTGAGAAAAGCCTCAAAGATCGCATATCTGAAGTGAGACCTCGTACTGATATTGTAACGGGTTATTCCGATTCTTCTGCTCTAGTCGTACTAACAAAAGATGACCAAAGGCAAAAAGCATTAGTGGACTTGTCAGCACTCTTATCACAGATTCGCGAAACACCTGAGCTAGGTCAATATTTTCCCACCTTGGAAGCCCAAAACCAGGGTAATTCAGTAACTTTTGATTATTTATGGACCATTTTCCCACCTGGAGAGGTAGTATATTCTGAGGTTTTCATGAGACAACCCCAAGTCTTCATAGTGAAGGAGAGTGAGGCCGATTTTGGACAGGAGAGTGATTCGGGAAATTCTAGAGAAGTTAAAAAAATATGGAGCGTTGTATGCTGGAGTTATGACTGGGATGGAAAGACATTCAGTCGAGTTCCTGTGACCTTCAAGTTTGAAGAATATGAAGGAACTCGATTTATCAACGCTCTTCATTGCCACCCACTCCGATATCATGAAACCCCAGATTTAGGAGACCAGAACACGCTGAAGAAAGACTGGGTCAAACGCGGAAAGAAATTCAGAGAGCTATGTACAATGAAGGTTGGGTTTCAAATGTTTGACTATGATGGAGACGCGATTGTTCATGGGACTGGATTCCATCTTCTAAAGAGTAATCAGAACGAGGTGAGAAATGTCAAGATAGTAAAACGAGCGTGAGTTTCACTAATCATTCTTTGATCCAACAGGAATCTGAATCTTTGTTTGCTATGATGTTCGGCAGACGATCACGCCGTGTAGCTTTGACAGATAAGCAAGTGAAGAAGCAACGTGTAAGTTTCATGAGTTTCCAAAGGAGCAAGATTGAAAGGCTACAAGGCTGATCCACCACTGTAGATTGCTGGCCGCGTCATGGTTGATTTCCAGTCATTCTTGGAGCAGGCCCCAAACATAAGAAGATATGGACCAATGGGGGACGTAGTTTTTTCAAGCGAAGATGACGAATGCCGTTGTGCGTCGTGCGCGACTAACCAGTCCTTGAGAAATAATCAGAAAATTGGCTTCGACGGATTTACAAGGGAGGAGGAATTTGGGGATGAGGATCAATACTTACTATGTCCACCACGAGTGTTAGGTTACCATCTCGACTCAAGAACATGGGTAGAGCTCGACATCCATCACATTAAAGAGATTGTTCAAGTCACGAGCGAAGAGGCATTTGAACGGCTCGAACTAGTCAAAGCACAGAAGGATCTTATAAGAGATCTTGTAAAGAGTCATACCAGCGGGACTGGGAAATTACCAATGATGCAGGACATTATGAAAGATAAAGGTAAAGGTTTGGTGATACTACTCCATGGACCGCCGGGGGTTGGTAAGACGCTTACGGCGGAGAGTGTCGCTGAGCTAACTGGGAAGCCTCTCTTTTCCGTGAGCCCATCTGACATTGGTTTGAACCCTGCAGAGGTCGAACACAATCTCGCGGCCCTGTTTGAACTAGCAGCAAGATGGCGGGCTGTCCTGCTGTTTGATGAAGCCGATGTTTTCCTTGAGTCACGAAGTTCACATTCTTCGGACCTGACTCGAAATGCCCTGGTAAGTTCTTAACTATTTGATTTCAGCATCATCATTTCAGAATACCCATGAAATTAGGAAGTCTATCCTTGAAAACGTTGGTACTCGCGACTTGCTGCCTATTCTTCTTTGTAAATGAAAGTGGCCCTGAAATCTAAACTTGGACTTGGGAAGTGCTCAGTTCTTAAGATAAAAGCATCTCTAATCATTGTCTTCAACTTTGAGACTTTGGCGAGCTATCTCTCAAGCTTTTGGAGTAAAATATAGCATGGGAGAGTGTTCATTGATACAAATATATTGCCGAGTGCCTGATTTCTCCATGACAATTCCACCTTTTAGACTGTCTTTGAAGCCGAGACAATTTCCACTACTCCTGGTATACCCCTGGTGCACGGGGTTTTTGAATGATATGGTAAATTGACTAAGGCTTTTTTGTAGGTATCTGTTCTCCTCAGGGTCCTTGAGTACTACTCCGGGATTTTAATCTTGACAACAAATCGCATCCAACAATTTGATATTGCGGTTCAGTCACGAGTCAACCTTGGAATTAGATATAAGGATCTTTCCAAAGAGCAGAAAGCCAAAATATTTACCAAGTTTATTAATCAGATTAAAGATGAGAATATCGAGAGCAAGGATGAAGTAAGGAACTGGTTTGAAGAAGATACCGATGCTAGTGAGTGGTTTGAGAATCTCAATGGACGACAAGTACGGAATGTGCTTTTCTCGGCGGCTTCCCTTGCACAGAGTGAAGGTGGTGTGCTAAAGCTGCGGCACATCAAGAAGATGGGAAAGGCAACGTGGCAATTTCAGGATAGTATGAAATCTATTGTCGAAGACGCTAGGCGAAAGGCAGAGATTGGTCGAGGCTGAATATTTTATTGTAGAGGAAATGCAAAGTTATGCTCATCCGACACCTATGTCTAAGCAAGTCGGTAATACTTCTTCAACCTTCTTTATTGTTATTAATTATACTACTTCACAAATAGTGCAGTATAAAGTCCGACAATTTCCCCCTCGAGACGTCAAAGTGTACAGACCAGTCCGGAACAGCTGTTGTGGAAAGCAGCAATACATATTTCTATTTTAGAAGGATCAACGGCTGAGAAATTCAGAGATCGAGTATATAGCCCAATTTATCTCAGTCTATAGCCATATATACTCACAGTCGATAAAAAAATATGATTTCTTCGTTGAAAAAGAAGGCTTTCACTATTTAGACTGAATAAGCTCCACATTTCTGGTGAACGCCAGGTCACGTGCAAGTATACATCCCACCCCAGCCTTGCATGCGATGTGGTGCCGCGGCTATCAGCAGCTTGAAATGAAGGTCCGTATCAAGACGAATTTTGAGCTCCTTGTCATTTTTAAACTTCCTGTCTTTTTGGGATAGTTTGAGAACCTTCTGGAATCTGCTTGGTATCTTGACCTGATCATGGTGCCACTTATCCATCATTCAATTTGTTCATAGAAACAAAGCACGACATACGATGGCAATGAATGGGATGCTCGAGTTCCAAACTCGAGGCATGAATGGCTATGCCGTAAAGTACTCGCCATTCTTCGATGACCGAATTGCCATTGCTACTTCTGCGAACTTTGGCCTTGTTGGCAATGGCAGGTTATATATATGCCGAATGGGCACCCAAGGGATCCAAGCTGAAAAATGGTATACGTCCTTTCCTCATAGCTAGACGGTATGCTAAACTATTTTAAGGTTTGACACGCAAGATGCTCTCTACGATATAGCTTGGTCTGAAGTGCACGAAAACCAGGCTGTTGTTGGAAGTGGCGATGGGTCAGTGAAGCTGTTTGATATCAGTCTCGACCAATATCCTATACAGTCCTGGCAAGAACATCGTAGGGAAGTCTATTCCGTGGCATGGAATCTAGTCGCAAAGGATACAATTGCTTCTAGTTCTTGGGATGGAACAATAAAGATTGTAAGCAGATTCATTTTCTGATATTTGCAAGACTGTCTAACCTTATGAAGTGGAATCCTCAACGTGATAGTTCCATTCTTACTCTACCTACCCATTCATGTACTTACAGTACTGCTTGGTCCCCGCACTCTCCTTCCGTCATCTCGAGCGTCACATCAGACTCCCACATTCGTATCTTCGATCTCCGAACTCCAGCTTCAGCTTCTAATCATCTTGTTCATCTAATTCCCATCCATGGCGGTGCTCCTCAGTCTGGAGGGGTGAATCGCTACTCTGCTTTACCCTCAGAGTGTCTTACCCATGATTGGAACAAATACCGGCCAGAAACAATTGCTACAGGTGGCGTTGACACCATTATTCGAACTTTTGACCTACGAAACGCCCAGGGTGGACCTCTAGCTCTGCTTACCGGCCATGATTATGCTGTAAGGAAAGTTTCGTGGAGTCCTCATCTCAGCGATGTTCTTCTGAGTGCGAGTTATGATATGACCTGCAGAGTATGGAGCGATGGATCAAAGAATGCAATGCAGGCAGGCAATCCTGGCATGGTTATAGGTCAGGGCCAGGAGTTGGGTCGTATGAGCCGCCATACAGAGTTCTGTACAGGTATTGACTGGTGCCTATTCGGTGCTGAGGGGTGGTGTGCAAGTGTTTCCTGGGACCAGAGACTACTTGTATGGGATGTCAGAGCTGTAATGGGATAGTATCATTCTTCCTCTGATACCATAGGCCTCGAAGGTTTTACATTGAGCGGCGTTCTTGTATACAAACACCCATGGAGCTTAGGTATTATAAAAGCGCATAGTCTACATTTTATATTGTGGATACCTATGAGCACAAAGCTTTACGCATCATGACCGAATGCAATATAACCTGAGTTCCTTGGGTTTACACGTATTGAACATATTCGCCACGCAAAACATCCCAGATCTCCAGGCGGATAAAACCCAGTCTCACTGATATCGATGCCCAAAGTAATTACTAATTTTACAAGTTCCCGCCCACCTATTGTTGGTCATTCTAGCCAATTACACATTAATTCAAAGGGTCCCCTATTTCCAAAGACAGATCTAACCTGTGTCTTGGCTATAGGCAAGAGGGGTAACGTTCTTCCATGCTCCGGACAGACCCAAACTCGGCAAGCACCTCCTTTTACCCAAATTATCCGAACCCTCCCAACTCCACTTCCCAATGTTAACATTTCTCAATCTCACTCGAAAACATGTTTTCATTGGGAGAACTAGGATTTTATAGGCAAAATAGTTATTCCGTGCCTGCTACCCCGCGATTGGATCTCATCGCCACAAGTGTATTACATGCTCTCCATGGGTTCTAGTTCAGATTTGGTATACGAAAAGCCACAATATCTCAGCATCTTTTGCTTGCCTTTCGCTTTACCCGGAAAATCTCTCTAGGTGACTAGATGACTTATCCCAGGAACTCGTCGAGTGACGCAGGTCCAAATTACACTACATATGAATATCCCAGTATATTTCGGTTCAACGGATAATTGAAAAACCAAAAAAAAACATGTATAAATGTCTTTTGATTCCTCGCTCTTCAATTTTGTTTAGCAAGCATTCACTCTGCTCTCCATTACATCAAAATGCGTTTCCAATCTGCTGCCGCAGCATTACTGCTTGCAGTTCCACTTGCAAATGCCCAACTCCATGAGCTCGCAAAGAAAGCTGGAAAGTTATATTTTGGCACTGCAACCGACAACGGCGAACTAAACAACACCAAATACGTCTCGATCCTAACAGACCGTAAAGAATTCGGTCAACTGACTCCATCCAACGGACAAAAATGGATGTACGTGGAGCCTGAACAAGGAGTTTTCAATTTCACGGATGGATCAGTAGTGGCAGATCTCGCTCGCAAAAACAAGCAAATTCTTCGTTGCCATAATCTAGTTTGGCACTCTCAACTCGCTCCTTGGGTTGAGAATGGAAATTGGACCAAGGAGACTTTGACCAAAGCAATGGTCAATCACATTGAGAAGGAGGCGGGGCACTGGAAAGGACGCTGTTATGCTTGGGATGTGCTGAATGAGGCGCTGAATGAGGATGGAACCTATAGGGAGTCAGTGTTTTTGAAAGTGATTGGGCCAGAATATATCAGGATCGCGTTCAAGACGGCTGCAAGGGTAGATCCAGGGGCAAAGCTGTACTATAATGATTATAACATGGAGGGGATCACTAGTAAGTTGCACTTGTCTGCCCCGGCAATGAATAAAAGCTCTATAACACTTGAGTTTTAAATAGAGAGAAGCTAACAATAGCAGATAAAACCAACGGTGCACGCAAGAACATCGTCAAGTATCTCCAAGATGCACATATCCGAATCGACGGTGTGGGTCTTCAAGCCCATCTTGTCGTTGGCTCCATTCCTACGCTAGAAGACCAAATTGCCAACCTCAAGGCCTTCGAGAAAATGCATGTCGAGACTGCAATCACAGAGCTTGACGTACGAATGGACCTCCCAGAAAGTGACGAAAAGTTTGCACAGCAAGCCAAGGATTATGCCACGACTGTGAAATCCTGCATGGAGGTTAAAAGTTGTATCGGCATCACGATCTGGGACTTCTATGATCCGGTATGTATTATCTTGAAACAAGGCTTAGAGAATGTAAGAATACTAACTTATCTTTAGTACTCGTGGATTCCTGGAGTATTCCCAACCCAAGGAGCAGCATTGTTGTGGTTTGAGGATTTCTCAAAGCATCCTGCATACTACGCTATTGTGAAGGTGTTGAAGAGTTATATCAAGAAGCCTCACTGGAGAAGATTAGATTGAGATTTACTTTGTTCAACTCCATGGTGTATCATTTAAACAAAAATGAAAACTAAATAACCTCTTCACGTATTATTTGACGTATATGACCATTTAATTGGAAGGTCTCCAAAGAGTGCTCGGAACAAGGTTAGAGTCGATCAAAGTAGGTCTCTTATAATGTGAAACATACATGAAGCTTGTGAGTAAGTTTACACCTTATATATAAAATGCAAAGTGTTTAGATACATGTAGATGTAAAGCGAATGAAGAAATGTACTGATTATCATCTGTTATGAAATTGATTAGACAACATTGGGTGACAATAAAAATGCTTTATAATACAAGATTTAATCGTTTACATCAAATGTGCGTATTCCTTAAAAGCTGGTTCATGAAGAGGAGTTGTATTATTCATGTAGACATAATCTACTATACAGATCAAGTGATCTAATGTGCACATCTTCCTAGGCCCAGTATGCGCCTGCAATGAGCTGATCTACCTAGAAACGCCTGCTATCTAACAAACATATCTCATACATTTTATACACCCATAGATATAACAAAAGAGAATGAACAAACACCAGCCAACCATCCAATTTTATACAGTTCATCCATCAATGAAAACAAATTCTTACCACCGGCTACTTGCGCGGTCTGCCCGACTTCCAAACATATCATCGCCACCTGATCTACCAAAGCCTCCTCTAGAGTTTCCTCCCCGCCCACCTCTGTCGCCACCTCTGTCGCCACCATATCCGCCCCTATCCCCGCCATATCCACCTCTGTTCCCTCCTCTGTCTCCGCCGAATCCGCCTCTATCTCCGCCTCTGTCTCCACCGAATCCACCTCTATCTCCGCCACGTCCACCGCCACGCCCGCCACCAAATCCTCCTCCGCCACCTCCAAATTGGCCAGTTAATCGATGGGCGTTGACTCTACGAGGACCATTTAGAAGAGCATCTGCAGCAGGATCGATTTCTGAATCATGACCGTCCTTGATATTGATGCCAGGGGCTCTCGTAATACCCAGCTTCTGGGCTGTTCTCGCCGGGATTCCTGGTGGCTTCTCCCAACCCCAACCGAATCTAGTCCATCGATTCAAAGCCACCAACTTGGTTTTGCCGGAGCCACTGCCCTGGCCTATTGCTGCCATATAGGCAGCCTCCTTGGTGTAGCGATCGACCTTTTTCGTGGCTGCACCGATTTGGCTCAAGGTTGTTGCTGCTGAAGCTGGGAGTTGTGCATCGCGGGTCATGTCAACATGCGCAGTTTGAATATCCTTATCAGGAGTCAATGGTAGATCGCGAAGGAGTCTTCTCGCCTCGTAAACATCGTGCTCGGCCATTAAGAGGTAACCTTCACCTTCTTTACCAGCACGTCCTGTGCGACCAATTCGATGGATGTATTGATCGCGATTAGGTGGAAGACCAACTTGAATAACGTGAGTTACATTGGGAAAATCCATTCCACGAGCAGTGACATCAGTTGAAAACATCATAGCGCTGGGCGCCTGGCGGAAACGTTCAGAAACTCGTGTACGTTGCTGCTGAGTTAGTTGTCCGTGCATCTCTGAGATTTCAGCTGGTGCAAGAAGATGTTTTCCAAAGCTTCCTGACCCTTCCGTCAAGTTTTCAAAAATTGCAGCGGCAAGTTCTACATTTGCCGTAGAGCTGAAATATACGATGGCCTTGAATGGTCGAGCGTCCTGGCCGTTGGACTTAGCAGTCGCAGCCTTTTCAATCTCACGCTTGGCAAGCTCGAGAAGAGCAGGCATGAAGTTCTCAATACCCGGAGTAATAACGAACTTCTGAGGAACCCGGTCGTGGGTAGCAGTCTCACCTGCGTGAACAGTTTGGACGAGCTGGAAATCGGGCTTCAATGTTGATCTAACCAGGTGCATGACCTCTCTAGGCACGGTGGCGGAAAACATAAGAGTTTGCCGATCAACCTGGCGTCTGTCTGGGAGCAACTTAATTATGTCTTCAACGTCTCTTGAGAACCCTTGATCCAGCAGACGATCAGCTTCATCAAGAACTAAAGTAGTCAATCCTGGTGCCTTCACTCCACTGTATTCGTCGGATAAAAGATCATTCAATCGACCTGGAGTGGCGACGAGCAAGTGGCAGCCTTCCCTCTGGGTTCTTCGAAGCATTTCTCTCTTATTCATACCACCAACTGCAACCTGGACTCTCAAGTCTGTCTCGGCACATATCTTCGCAGCTTCCACGCCAATTTGCTCTGCCAATTCACGTGTTGGGGATATAATGATGGCACGGATATCGGAAGGGCGTGCTCTTGAATATTGCTGTCTAACAGCAAGCTCGGGACTCTTTCTGATAATGTTTTGGATAGTTGGGAGGAGGAAGCCGATCGTCTTGCCGGTACCGGTTCGGGCTTGGGCAATTCTATTAAATACTCAGTATGCTCCTCAAAGCGCATTGGGATGAGGTGACACTTACATATCAGTGCCCTGGAGAGCAACGCTAATTGTCTTTGATTGGACTTCAGTCATAGTTGAATGGCCCATACTTTTGGTGATCTGATTAATGACATTTGCATGTACCAGGTGTTGGTCCGCAAGTTCTTCGAATTTTGTAATTGTTGGTCCATGGCTCTGACTTGAATTATCTTGTCTAAATTGAGATGTGATGTGCAGATACCTCGCTGATTGGCTTGGCTTTGCACTCTGAACAAGTAGTGAAAACGAGGTAGGTTTTGAAGACGGTACTCGCAAAGCTGTCGATGATGCGCGAAGAACTCTCGATATCGAGGCTGGGCCACGCAGAGCGCTAAACATAACTGCGGCTGTGGAAAAAAACACCCGACTATTAAATAGAGATATTATATAAAAGGCAGAAGAACTAGGAAATCGCTGCGTAAGGAGTGTAGATGCGATTTGCAAATGTTGTTTGTTTAATTCCACTCAGTTCGCAGCCATGTTCTCCTATCAACTTTTTTTTTGGACGCCAAGTCCGATTGAGATCTAACCATATTGGTCGATCACGTGATATCCATCATCACCTTGGTATCTCTGCTTTTTCGTCACCGCGGTGACCTGTCGTAACTTTCTGAGAAATATGATGCTATGATACTCTTCGAATCAGTTAGGTTCAAGAATAACTCAGGGACAGTTGCACAGTGCTTTACAAACCGCAGAAGATAATACTTTAGTACCCGTTGTCCGAGATTTTTTGATAGATCAGATCAGCCACAGGGTAAGGAGTGAAGTCCTTCAACGAACAACTTGATACAGCTTACATCATGGCAGCTTTCTCCATCCAGCCTTTCAAAAGTTACGGACAATCTGACATAGTGTAAAGCGGGAGAAGAGATCTGCTTTTGCATTGTCGTACATTATATGCTCATGTCTATATCAATCTCCAAAATGTGAAATATGGGTATCATAAACCGAAACGCCAACCATATCTAATTTATCACTGACTATCCACAGGCAAAATTGGTTTCCTGGCACCCATTATCGCCAAGCCTTCACCAACGCCCTCATGAATTCCGCCAGTAACACCTTCTACAATCCAGGACGCCATGCCTGTGACAAGTTGTCCCACTTTACCGTCTGCCATACCAAAGACAACCCCAGCTAAACTAATTCCCCTCTTTCCGATGGTATCCATTGTATCGATACCTTGGCTAAGGACCTTTTCAGATAGTTTGTGATTTCTTTCGTATTGATAAGCCGCATTTAGTAAAGATTTGATGTATGGCAAAAGGAATTGAAACATCAAAAATAGTTGGACAATGAAGGAAGCTAGAGTACGATGAAGAAACGATGGCTCCAAGCCTGTCGAAAGTTCGGGTTTATCACTAGCAGATTGGAGGTATGCCGGTTTAGCAATCTCAACAGGTAGTGCACTTTGTATACTCGATTTCTCGTCTGGAGTCAGATTGGTAGGAAGAGCACGAAGGAGGTACGTAAGGGAATGGATATAGAGATGCCTCGCAAATCCTCCATTTCCATATCTGGAATCCGTCGATGTTGTCGAAGATTCGTCTATAGCAAGCGAGAGTAGATTAAGGCCTATACTGCGTTAGCATGATTCCCCAAGATCAGGATATGAAATCACCTTGATTCGCAAACTTCCATCCTATGCCATTCCTATCATCCGCCACCACATTTCTTCTACTGTAACCTATTGGCGGCGTTGATGTTCCTTCATCGCTCATGCATTCGGTGTCATATAATGATTCATCTACTCTGTCACTGCTCAAGACTATGGCATTGGCAATACCCGCAATTGGCGTACGGCTTCCAGATCCAGGTGCAGACACAGAGCTTCTACGAGAGCCATAGTCCTCCTCATCTATACTGTTCGAGTTCGAGTGCCCCCTCAGCGGAGACAACTTTGGAAGCCTAGATTGTACAGCTGAGGGTAGCATAGACATCAACATCGATGGAGAATTTGTGCGAGGCATACACTCTGCAGAGAGGGGTCGAATCCGAGCTGAGTTCCATGCCATATTTTAAAATAAATCAAATATGTTCATACATGTCAATTATAGCAGACGAAATCTCTCCCCCGAGTAATGACCCAAGATGCTAAGTCTCAGATTCTAAAATTCAGAAACTCTTGAGTAGCGTATTCTTTGTCGAGTATAACATGATATAAAGGTCTGTGATCCTTTGAGATTAAGAAATTCCGCCCAAAAGTGCTCAATCGTGCGCGCTGCGGTCTAACCAGTGAGGTCTAACCCGTGAGGATTCTAGAGCCGTCTTGCTTAGTATGTAGGAATAATGGGATGTGACACAACAGAAAGGGATTGATAATTGTTGAGAGCATTCTACACGAGATCTTTGTTGAGTTTCTAAGAGGTCGGGTTTTGAAAAGCATGTGAAAGTCGCTTAGGTAACCCAAACTTAAGCCTTCCACTTGACTAGCAACTGAACCCCGCTTTCGAAAATAGTGTCGCCCCTTTTCTCCTCGCTAATGGGTAAACATTGTACTACATTAAGAAATAATTGAATACATTTTGAAGACTATTGAAATAGCAGGTGCTGGTTCGCCTGATAAATTAAGTTGATCTAAACATCTTAATCTCAAAAAACTATCACATGTATTGACTGTATTGCAAACTTGACGTTCGCCAGCAGTTGCTAGAGCTTCCACCAATAGATGTTCGTCGTAGTTGACTAAATCCAAATAGGAATACGACGATTCGAATGGACCCCTGGTACAGTAGGTATGCTAAAATGAATGCTATGCAGTTGTAAAATAGCAACATAGTTGAGAAAATGCTCTTCTCGTTTATCGAAGTCTCGTACGAACTTACAAAAAAAGCCACTTGGATAGTCTTATAATTTGACATGTAAGAACTTGGTTGCATTCCCCGAATTATTGTGTTTCTAGCAGACTATAATACAGAAATTAATTGATACCAATTGTACATCTTCTATCTTAATCGTAATTGCCCCCTTACCTTGACGCCAAAGCTTCCGACGCTTGAAACTGCGACCTTCTTGATCTTTGAACTTCCGCTTGCGCAAGGGAAGTTGTGGAAGTGGAAGAAACCTTGAGATTTCCTTTCCGTTTAGATCCTTTGGCAGTATAACCTCGTTCTTATGCTGAGATTGTGGAACATCTGAATCCATTATACTAATATTGACAATGACCTTGGGTGAGTGCAAGGAGCTTGTTTCGATGACACATCTTTGAGGGTTGTTGCTGTTGGTTTGTTCCTCTATTTTGTAAGTAGGCTGAGTATCGATCCAGTGGTTTTGAATAGGGTGACTAGACTCAGGACCAAGATGGTGTCTAGATGATGAGAGCCTTCGTGATGGAGCACTACAAAAGCAATGATGTCCTTGGCTTGGATCGATGCCCGGGAAGGAGCACTCATTCCCTGCGCTTCGGTCAACTGTCGAAGACTCTTTGTATTGAAATCATAATAAGTTAACACATACACATCAACTGCCAGACTTTCTTCTCGCGGTAATAATCAACTTCGGCGCCATTGGCAACCTTCAGCTGGCCATCTCCTCGTTGCCACATCAGCTCCCTATATTCCTGCCAAAGGTCTTCAAAATCTTTATTTCTGCCCTCAGACCTTGCTTTACATCGCATAAGCTCTAATCGAGATATATAGACTTGAAGATTGTTTGTGGTTGCATGAGTGTGACAAGCTAGGATTTTGTATCAGACTGCAAGTCGGGATTGAAACGCTGATATGAGCATAACTTACGTTCGGTATTGCTGGCTTTGGTTGGATTCAAGAAGAACTCTAATGTATCTTCCGATGGCGATTGATAATTGATAAAGTCCATGATTTGAATCTATTTAAATCAAAACCGTGAGATGGTTGCTTTAGAAGGTTGTTGGTTGTTGTTCGAGAAAGGCGATATGGGGGAAATGGAGCTAAGTTCAGGTTAGCGAACGCGTTCTTATTTCAGACCAAACATAGCCTTACCTTCCCAGAACTGATTTCTGCAGGAGACTCGCGGCACAATGAAGTCAGAATAAGCCGCTAGCTTGTGAGTCCATCGGAACGTCGAAGATTCTTCATATAATCACTTATGCCTGGAAATAGTCACAGTTCAATTCAAACCTAGCGGATCCATACCCTTATTCGAGATTACGTTTACAAGGCAAATGCGAGAAACAGGAGAGTGCGATAATAGCGCATCTTCACCAGGTAAATTTCTGGCAAATTTGTATAGCAAGTAGTTCTGCAATAAAATGCTCGAAACAATTGGTTGTTGTATCTCAGATTCAAAGAAGTTAAGTATCATTGGGGAAAAAAATACCTAGTTCAAAATATTGAGCCAGAAAGGGCAAAACTCAAGGCCCGGAAGGGCCTCTAGAAAACCCAGGAGTTAAGAACTTATTCAGATCCTCCTTGGTTTTTTAAGTAGCAACATATCGTAGACTGACATCTCAATACTGAATACGCTCCAGGTCTCCCATTTACGCAACGTGGTGTTTGCTTCGATTGTTGTTCTAATTGTTGCAATGCAGACTTTATACCAACCTCTAGCGAGGGGACAGATTAGGCTTAGCGTGCTCTGTCCTAGAAAATAGTGAACGCATATATTCACTCCCACTGGCACAATGCGATATCTCAAATTGCTCCTTTTGCAAACCCTTTGTATTGTCAAAGGCGAAAATCATTTCATCTTACAGGATAACGAAGCTTGTGCTTCGCAAGATGGAGACAAGTAGAGAATGTGAATTAAAAAAAAAAGAATCTTTAGCTTAAGGAACCATTTTCATTAATTTCAAAATATGTCTACTGATAATCTGAATAATATGTATAAAGTGAATCAAAAAATGCAAGTAAAAGAACTTAATACCATGCCTTAAATTTCACAAAGATATGGGTAGAGTATGTTTCTCCCATCAGCTATACCTCTTTACTCATCATGATTTCTTATAACTCCCGGCTGTCTGAGATAGTGTCAAGCAATTGTTTGTTGTATGAGATTGAAAGCTTGTCAACAAAACGATATCAGGACCGTGGTAGTGTCTTCTTACTAAGAACCAAGTGGTTGTCATAAACACTATGAAAATTCCGATGACTGCTGTAACGTAATCTTTGAGTCATTGTTAGTAGGTGTTAGTCATATAGGAACGTACGTACTCATGTTGTTTGAGTTGACGGGTAGTCCGGGAGGGAAACACAAGAACTAGGACATGTTTAGTACGAGTATTTATCATAGTGATATGCTACTGACCACTGTATTCACGGTAACAAATAGGACTGCGATACAATTCCAGATAGGCCCTGAGCGACCCAAGCTGAAAGCTACCACCTCCTGGTCCAGTATACTTCGGCCACGTATCAAAAGTATGACAATTGGTCCGGCATATGAGAGATTGAGAAAAATAGTTGTGCATGAAATGTACGCGTTGAAAGCGACACTCGGTCCTAGAGGAATACGTTAGCAGAGTGCCAGCACTCCGTGGCAGGTTCAGTACCGAGATATAATAGGCCAAAAAGGATGTTGAACAATAGACATGCCAGGATTGTCCGCGATGGGACATGGAACCTCGGATCAAGCTTGTAAAAACTAAGTCATGTCAGAAAGTGTAACATTATGGAGTAAGAAAGCACGCACAACTTCGAACCAGGCACACCACCATCGCGCGCCATGGCATACAAGAGTCGACTGAAAGTCGTTACTCCACCAGCAGTGCCATTAATGAAGCATATGGCGAGCGCTAGTGATATTACAGTAGCAGCAGCTTTACTGCCAGTTGAACGGTGTACCATCTCTATTATTGGCATTCCCGTCGCGGTTCCCAGTACATCATCCACATCTACAAGGCAAAAAAGGATAATGAGAAGAAATCCCAAGCCCCTACAATATTAGCTCGAGCTTTTCTGGGTTTGGATCATAACTTACGTGATGCCCCCCATCACAATACTTAATACCATAGCTCGTGGAGTATCACGACCTGGGTATGGCATCTCCTCACTCATGTGGGTCGCAGCATCTGACCCAATGAGTGCGAGAGCAGGCTGCATCATCCCGAGAACACACGCTACCCCAGAACCCCAACCGCTCTTATTCTCAAAGCCTGTGAACACGTAGGTGCCATTTGTCTTCCCCGAAGTCGCAAGGAGTGTTGTACCAATAACCACAAGACTTAGAAGGGACCAGAACACTAATACGTCTGTCAGCGAGAAGGGCAAAAAAGGCTGCATAGTGGGTACTTACTCGCTGCATTATTATAGCGATCAAGGAAACGATTTCCGTACAAATTGAAGATAGTCGAGTAAAGCAGAATCGCCACGAAGAGGAGGTAAACCTTCCATGGTTGCGAGTCATAAACACCGTTGCTTGCTACGATTATAGCCGCATTGACGAAAAATGCTAAGTCGGTCAGGACAAAGACTTCGACAAAACTGGTACTGGTACTGCGACTTACCCGCAAAGAATCCAGCAGCAGTGACTAACGTGAGCCATCCAAAGATACTGAGCCAACCAATCGAGAATGAAGCAAAGTTTCTCCAACGTTCTGTACTGAGCATGTAAGAGTAGTGATACTGCCCTCCTGCAGTCGGCCACACCGAGGCCATCTCTCCAAGGCTTAATGCGAGACATAAATTGCACAGAACACAGAATACAAAGCCGTATAGGAAGGCTACCGGACCTCCTGAAGGAAGTACCAGGCCCATTATACCAGCTAGAGCAATCCACGTGCTGTAGGAAGGTCAATATTCAACACTTCGCTTCTAATAGGGGATTATCATCTTACTTTAGGATCGCAAAAGTCATTGCAACCATATTGAATTTGCCGAGCTTCCTCTCGAGATGAGGCTCATTGTTATTTATGATTGTGTCTGACATTCTGATGGGCAGTGTTTAAAGTGGAAGACTTAACTTGGATTTCACCTAGCTGCGTACATAGGAGGGCAGGTCATGGCTATATACCTACCTATAAGAGAGAATTCTAATATGTCTATCAGAACAGCACTTACTGTTAGAGATAACGCCTCAATCGTTAGTTTTAGCTATTGGCATGGCTCAGAAGGTTACTATCTTGATACCCCGCCCACGGACGGGATCGAGTGCCGAGATTACCGAGCTGGGTAATCGGGTTTCGGGGAGCGAGCATGAATCGGCTATCGGGTATCTCGGTTAATGAGGCTATCGATTTACTCTTCCTGACAGTCTATTAGCAGATCTTCGATTATGTTCCGCGCACAGGGCCATTTTTTTAATACATAAATTGCCATCCCTCTCTCTCAACCTTAGCAACACACAAATTATTGTATGAAGAAAATGGTTAATTCTAAAGATGGATTCTCTTGGACGAAAGCTGGCGGTCTCGTTCAAGGTGTGCCGACCATCGGTTTGATACAGCCCCCGGCAAGTCATCTGAAAGAAGGCGTTACCTACGATGTGATCGTTATTGGTGCTGGGTATACCGCACTGACAGCTGCCAGGGATGCGACAGTATCCGGTAGGTTAAACTCCCAAGAGGTTTCACCTTGCTTACAGCTCTCCTAGGACTGAAAGTGCTATTATTAGAGGCACGGGACCGTATTGGCGGACGCTCGTGGTCCTCTAACATTGAAGGCTATCCATTTGAGATGGGGGGAACTTGGGTGAACTGGGGCCAAGCCCATGTCTGGCGAGAAATCTCTAGGTACAACATGCGTAAAGAGCTTGAAGTATCCCAAGACTACACCAAGGATGCCAACTATTTCAATTTATTCACAACGGCTAGTGGCAAGATCAAAATGACTCACGATGAAGAGGTGAGTGTTTGCTATCCTCTGCAGGAAAAATCTCTGACACTTTCTAGGATATAATTACCGAAGAAGCTGTGCGTAAGTTCGTCAACGTTGATGGAAAATTCGGACAGCATGTGATGCCATTTCCCAATGATGAGCTACACAATCCTGAAGTTGTTCATCTTGACAAGCTTACTGCTGCAGACAGACTTCATCAGATCAAAGATGAATTATCTGCACGTGAATACCACTGTCTGGTCGGGTGGCTACTTTTGTGCAGCGGAGCTACGCTCGATACTATGTCGTTCTACGAGTTCCTGCATTGGTGGGCGTTGTGTGGGTACTCATACACAGGATGTATTGAATACCTCATTAAGTATAAGTTCCAGGGTGGACAATCAAGCTTCGCGATCAACTTCTGGAACGAGGCTGTGTCAACAAAGAATCTTTCTTACTCATTCAACACCCCGGTATCTACAGTCCAAGATCATGGTAATTCAGTCGAAGTTACCTCGGTGGGAGGAAGCAGTTTTAGTGCCTCCAAGGTTATTTGTACTATACCCCTGAATGTTCTTAACACTGTCAAGTTTGAACCCAAACTCTCAGCAGGAAAGACAGCGGCAGTAAACACCGGCCATCTGAACCAATGTGTTAAGATTCACGCAGAAGTGAGTGATAAAGGCTTGAGAAGCTGGGGGGCAATCGACACAGCCTCGAAGCTTATTTACGCATTTGGTGATGGAACGACACCCGCCGGCAACACCCATATTGTGGCCTTCGGAGCGAGCGAAGACCACTTGGACCACCCTGAAAAGGACATCAATGCCACAAAGCAAGTTTTCCTAGATTTAACTGCGATGGAAATCGAACGCTTGGTAAGTTAAAACATATTCTTCGTAATAGTGCCTGGACATAAGCTGATCTTGCACGTTGTTAGGTTTTCCACAACTGGTCAAATGATGAATATGCGAAAGGGGCTTGGTTTTTCCCACCAAAAGAATTTATAACAAAATACCTGGATGATTTGAGGTCAAGACATGGCAATGTTTTCTTCGCTAATTCTGATTGGGCTGTTGGCTGGAGAAGTTTTATCGATGGTGCAATTGAGGAGGGCACGAGAGCTGTTGTAGATGTACGGAAGGACCTGTTCAAAGGAAATCCAAAGCTTTAGCTCAATTCAAACTTAAACCTGTTTAGCTTCTTCGCCTTGCTTCTAGTCAATGTGATGTTCAGTTCGCTTTCATAGAGCATTCGGCCAGAAGGAGGGAGAGGCCGGTACAGTCCGAATGTGCAAAATACAATTCATTGCCTACCTAGCTATTTATAAGGGGAGTGAGCGTCCTACTTTTGTGAGAGATCCACATGGAGCTGTGGTGAGACGCACGTGAGAAATAGAATTTTGTATCATATCAGCATCCTTTAAATTACCCTCAATTCACTTACTCCTATTGATAATAGAATGATGTTTATTTTTAAAAGTAGCTAGAACTAGCTATCAATATTTTATGAGCAAATTTGTTGATAGCATAATTTGTCCTCGTATCACAATAGTGTTGTACACAGTTCATTAGTGAAATCAAGGTTCTTATGATGACATGTTATTTCAAAAGACTTGTAAGAGAACTATTAACACAAAAGATGATCACCTTAACATATCATAACCTTCTAGAAATGATTAAATAGTAGTAAAATAAGAAGTGGAGTTATCAAAGTCGTAAAGAAGGTGGTTGTTAGCGAGGAGTGCTTAGGTAAGTGATCTAAACGTGGTGTGTCGCTAGATGATAACCGAATAACCGAGCGGGTAAAGCATTCTGGGATTCCCGTTAGCCATCATTAGCCATCAATAGCCATCAATATCCATCAACACGCTGAACCGCCTATCATGCAAAGTGGTAACCAGAATACTACCGTTCCGAGACGTCGGCGCATACGTCAAGCGTGCAAACAATGCGGTGAACGCAAGGTCAAGGTGCGGTTACCCACGAAGCCCGAGGCTGGTATTGGAGCAAACAAGTAGCTGATTTTGCTGAAAAGTGCGATGGACACATTCCTGCCTGTGGCCGCTGCTTGGCTGATGTCGTAAATTGTGTGTATGGAATTTCAAAACGGAATAAGCGGTTGGTATTAGCATGTTTGACCGCGAAGCGCAGTACACTTACAACCTTCACATAGCCTATCTCGTGGAGTTTCACACGGCATATCTCCACTTACGACGTCCAGTTCTGGCGCAACACCGCGTGAAGAAATGAATAGCTTGGAGCCTTCCTTGTCAAGATCTGGTAATAGTTCTACTGAAGCTTACAATTATGGTGCGCTTTTTCGGTCGTACTTTCGTTATATTCATCCTCTATGGCCAGTACTGTACCAGCCAATCTATAATACTATGGATCATGCCCAACTTCGGGAGACTTTACCCCAGGCTCTTTACTATGCTATTCTTTCTATTGCTGTTCTGATTGATGATGCTGAAAATAGAGCTGGCTCTAAGCAGGAGCAAGCACTACAGTTCTTCAAAAAAGCCCTAAAAACGTTGAAAGATCCGACTTCGATGGAGGACGACCAGTCGCTCGTTGATCTCAAGCCATCAGTCACCCGCTGCCAAGTTCTCACCATTCTAGCCCTCCAGCAGCATAGCATTGGAAACTTCTCCCAAGCTGGTATCATCTGCGCTATTGCTGGCGCAATGGCTATCGATCTGTCACTTCACCGTATATCAGAATCCGACAGCACCATTGAGGTGCAGATCAAGTCCAGGACATGGTGGAACATTTATGTGCTAGAGAAGATGCTATCTTGTGAGATGAACAGGCCAATTCTTCTCAGAGCTGAAGAAGCGGACATGCCATTTCCCTCGGTCGAAGAACCTGATGAGTATGACTTTTATACGTCTAACACCCCAGTAGGGGAGCTTGTAGGCAATAATAAACAAGAACTTCTTAGGCTCCGTACAATTTCAGCTTTTCATTCCTCAGTGAAGATTGCCATGGTTATGGAAAAGACTTCTCGCCAGATCTATGGCACGGCTGCCCAGCAACGTATACGCACTGATCGTCAGACTGGGGAGGAAATCAGGCTCCAACTCTCTGCAGAACTCTACGATTACGAGCAAATGATGGAAAATTCACATCTAAAGCTGGATACCAGCGGGAAGTTGGCATCTGTACCCGTGTATGTAATGGGGAGCCCATGTGCTATCTATTTTAGACTTGTCTACCATCTCCCGAAACATATTATACCCTTTGACCACTATTTCAGATTCAAGTGCTGACTATTTGCTCGCCACCTTTAGAATTGTTACAAATTACATTGTAAGTCCCACGCTCATGAAGAACGCTTGGAAAATGTCAACACCACTTACTCATGGCCCAGTATATGTGGTCATTAAGAATATTAGTGCACCGACCCTTCATCGAGAACTGGCAAGCTAGCACTATAGAAGCACAGGCTCTTGATCACAATCCTTACGACGCCTGCCTCTTATCTGCGAACAAAATCTGTTCCACTATCGAATCGTACATCAGCTACATAAGCGTCCTACCTTGCGACCTTATCTTCCCTATCTTCGTTGCAGCCATCATACTCCTGCGGCACTGGCGCCAGGTTGGCAGCGAAGATGCGCTGATCAGACCTCGACTTGAGCTTTGCCTCAAGTGGCTCAATGGTATGGGCAAAAACTGGGAAGGTGCCGGAACACGGCACCAGATGCTAGCAGAATGTGAGAAGCCCCCGAAACAATTTGACTATCACTGACTTGCTCTTCGTAGCTATGGACGTTGCATCTCAGGACGAGCCGACGCCCGCAGAGCAGTGTGCTCCAGCTTGGACGATCGATGGTAGGGCTTCGGAGATCCCTTTTGACGATCCATCAAATTTCACGCTGCTGTCGATGGAAGATGACTTCAATCTCGAGTATATACAATGGGCGACATCTTTGAATATTTAAATGGCAATTTGAGGCGTCTTAGCAAAAATGTACTACGATCAAACAACTACATACTGTTACACACATGTAGGCACAGTGGTTGGCAGACTCTTTCCTATTAAATCTCGCCTGAAATAGTCTGCACTAGGAACTGCCTAATGATTTCACAAGATAGAGAACGAGCAATTATTTTGCACTCCTCAGGACTTCCTGGCAGCATCACTGAAGAAAGAAATTTGATTCAACTTTGAGGTTTGAAGGTGGCCGGCGACGTCCAATTTGACAAGGACGTACGTCGAACTGATGTTAGCCCCGAGCTAGTGTTTTTTATTGACAATGAAGGGCCTCTGCGTCAGCTAACGTCCAACCAACACCAGAGGTTGCAGTAAATCATGACGAAATTCAAGATTTGTCAGTAACCTCAATAAAATAAATATGTTCAACTTAGTCCTCAATTATATAACAACACCTATAAGCTAGCTATGGTACAGGCTGCCGAGATACTATCAAAACTTGAATGCCTTATCAAGAACATTGAAAGTTGACAGACGTACGATTTATTTTCTGGTAGATAATGTTATTTTGATTGCCACCTCATCATTCGGCTATATTATGAAACAAGGGCTCAAGCTAATTAACATTTTTTGGACTAAGATCATAATCACTAACCGACCGACCACAGGCAGCTCCGCGATCCCCAACTACATCATCTTTTTTTTCCTGCTCCAACTTCTCTAGAAGCTTCTTATTATATTCAGCAACCATCTTTCTTCGTTCTTGCACCTCCTCTTCCGTCATCTTTGCCGGTTTCAGCTCATCTGCTGGGTTGAACAGGGCCTCGTGACTGGTCACTTTTCTCCCATCCACTCCACGAAACCTGTCTTCTGTCTCTTGACTCCAAGAAGTCCGGTCGAGGTATTGCTTTATTTGAGCAGGACTGAGTGCTACAGCATCAAGCACATCTCGAGTAGAAGGGCCCGAGAAAGATCGCATGACGCCGTCAGAACCGAGCATGAAGATCCCAGAAGGCCGTTTCTTCATGTTCGCCATGACAATTCCACCTGTGCCTGTGGATTGAGACTTCTAATTCGTGTCAGTGGTGTATTTTCAGAACCTTTCGGTTGTGGTTGTTTAAGAGAGTAGTACTTCTTCAGACATGCTGTTTGAAAGATTGTTAGATGCAGCGGGAAAGGTCAAGGATGGGATGGGATGTTGAAGTGCGACGAACGCAAGATAAAGCAAATAAAGAAGTTTTCGAGACCAGAACTCGAGTTAAACCTTACGCGCTTTATAAATATCTACTTGCAGACTATCCCATGGTCCAAGTGGCAACACCGAGGAATTGGTCGTTGCCTAAGCTTGCATAATCCATAAGTAGACCACGTTTTCCTAACTGCCAAGGAATATCCCATATTGCATGCATCTCATTGTTGCACTTGGCAAGTAAGCTACTGCAGATCAATTATGTACCGGCATGGCTTGTGTATGATAAGGTGGTGATATTGATTGGCGCGCCGGGCCATTGGAAGCTCCACCAGCCACACCTCAATTCACGCAATAAAGTACTGTGCCGCAACGACGCTTCCAGTCGTTTTGGAGAGCCTCGCACCATACCATCTTAGATCGGAGCCTATTTAAATTCGGATCTTGTGACTGTATATCAAGTGAGGTTTCAAAAAGCAGATATGATAAATGGATACTCTCTACCCAACAACCTTTCATACAAACAACCAGCAAAGGTTACATTTCGAGACGCACTCTGAACGCTTCATCCATTTTAATTACGATACGTCATCCCACAGGCGAGAATTTATGGTAATAAGAATTAGGTCTTGAATATCCTCTTCCTTTTCTGCCCTTTTTGTGATCAGTCATTATTCAATATCCTCCACCGTGATACGTGAATCCAGCTAGTTAACCGCATAACTCTTACCACTACTCTACCGTGAGCGTTCTACGTTACCGCACCGAGCTTGCTGCAACTCGTGGCCCATCTAAATAGAATCTGATCATACGTCGAACAAATCCGATCGACCTCTACCAAACGTAAGCGACACCTCTCACCAATTGCCCATCCCGTTCGTTCGCCCTCCCCCCGAAACGCAGGTTTCTCGTATACGCCTCTCATTAACATACATCACATCCCGTATCCGATAGCTTCACATCTCAAACCACCTGCGATAAATTAAGCCATGTCCGATTTCGCAATCTGTTTTTCATTCTTGGTTGGGTTTTGGTACTGCTGTACTGCTGTACTGTATTGGTGCGAGACACTGCTGTCGGGAGGAGGGAGGGAGGGGATTGCTCCCGGCTTGGCACATCCCACAACCCCCTTTTTACATCCTCGCTTAGCAGGTATCAGGATCTGATGGGGGATGAACCAACTACCTCGTTATCCATGGCCGGTTTCTTGTTCTCGAATCTTGCTGTTGCAGTTCCTGATGTGGAAAGCTAGTACGATTCGTTAATTGTTATGTAGGTTAGTGGTGGTAATTCTTCTTTGTTTAGTTCTTTTTTAAGGGTTGTTTTCCCCTTAGAAGATGAAATTGTCTTCTAGATAGGATGGTGAGCGATAGAGGAATTTGACGCTGATGAATAGTTTGGCTGTCATTGTGTTGATTTATCCATTCGACTTTTATAGTTGGCATTTTACTACGCCGCGACCATTCAGTGACATATTTTGCAATATCTACAACCTTGCTAGTTAACACAAAGACCAATCTTGTCCCCCTGCTCTCGTCTGCCTTAACTATGTCTTCCAGGAAAATGCCTCGCATTCCTCCAATTCGTTGCCGTCCTCCTCCATCCGCTGGCACACCTTCCTACCCTCTCGCGCACGCTCAGCTTTCTCCACCACAGCATTCTTGTTCTCGTTCGCAAAAAGCTTATTCGCCTTTACACCAAGCCAAGCCCTACAGCGCTTTTTATGACTCTTCAAAAGCTCGATAGAAATAGAATGCATCTCCTTTCGCAAGCTCTCCGCCGCCACCGCGGAGGTGCAGAAATATGCATTAGCCTCGTTTTCATCCATGAGCGCCGTCTCGGTGATGACCGCTTCACAAGCGGGATCTGTGACGCCGGCATACAATCTCGGGGCTTTTGCCTTGCGCCGCAGCGGCCACGCCATGTTGAGTCTGCACAGCAGCACAAAACTCGCTACAGGACTCATCTCCGCTATCACGTGTGGGATGCGTCCGACGGCGATGTTACGCTCCTTTGCGAGGTCGACGTTGATATCCTTGACGAAAGCGGTCGAGTCTTCCGAGTTCCACTTCCTGCCGCAGGCGGCTGGGAAACGCCATTTGTTGCCGATGGTATGGTGCGTGCCGTAGCACACCGGGAGATGTAGAAAATCGTGGCTGGCTCTGATCCGCGTGGTAGAGCCAGAGAGGAGATCCATTCCTGTGTATGAGCGCGTGCCGTAGGCTTGGTAGTGTTCCCACGATCCTTCATGCAGGGCTTTCATGGTAATATTATATGCTGGGAGCGCAACTTGGCCGGGCAGCTCGTTTGTTTTCCTGTTCAACGTGTTGAACTTACTATAACAGTTTACCTCGCACACCATGTTTTCAGTGTTGGGAGGACACCAGAACCGTGGGTTGTTGCTGTTCTTTCGACATATCACAGCAGCATCCCATCGCTGATCGCATGCCTCGTAGCAGCGGCTTGCACTGAGCAGCTCAGAAATGAGACGCTTGCGGATGGGGTCGGTGAGCTGCTCCTCATACTCGCCGTATGTCATTTCTGAGTAATGGTCATTCAAGTTCCAGGATTCGATGCTCATGACCTCTTTCAAAACCATGTGTTCAGGGTCATCCTTGTTGCCGTTGAGAATCCAATCAAACAGCTGCGCGGTTTGTTGCTTGGCTTGGCTTATGAAGTCGTAGATGTGGTTGCGGAGATCGTCCGTTCGAGCAGCCGTGTCTTCCCCCGATGCAACTCCAAAAAGCGAACCACATATTCCCTTAGCAGTCGACTGCGTAAGCGTTAATCTGTGGGCTCCACGGTCATTAGATCTGACAGCTGAAGGAAACAGCCCAGCGAAACCTGCCCCCTTGATGCCGATACCACGAAAGTATTCAAAAACCTGCATCCCCATGCCGATTTTGCCAGCAATCTCTGCAAAGTTGCCGACCGTGGATGGGTCGGGTATAGCATGCTTCGCTATTTCGCCTCCGAAAGACATGCCCAAGCCGGCTGTGCTCATGCCTATCTCGAGAGCCGTTCGCATGGTAAACTTGAATATCTCGCAATTCAGCGCCTTGGCCGGATCCGGTTGCGGCGTGAACGTTTTAACAAGCGAAGCAGCTTGCTTGTGGAACGTGTTGCCGGCGACTTCCATAGCGCTGAGCATGGAAGCCAGATTCGCCTGGATGTTCTCCAGGTTTAAAAATGTGAAATAGACTTGTCTTGCAAGATTGATGTTGTGCAACGTGTTTCTTCCGTCTCCCACTGGCCAGGACTGGGAAATATGTCTCATCGTGTCGTACGCGCTGGGGTACTTGCACCGATGTACTTGATCGATCCGACAGTTGAAGTTTGCATTGCCGGTAAAGGTATACATGAAGCACTTCATTGGTGAAAGTCCCATCTGTTTACAATTATAGAGGTCGGTAGTCTCGAAAATGTCAACGAATTCGGACAACATGTCTGCAGCGCCGACTTCTGCAGTCGTGTTTTCATTCTTTTGCCATACCTCTAAAGGCTCGCATAGTTGGGCTGTCTCCCAGGCTTCGACAGGATCAGTGTGTCGTGTTTTGTTCTGGTATGATTGGGTTACATTGGGATATAGAGGTGTTGTAAGTGGTGGCAGACCTTTCACACTTGAGCGAGCGAGGTGGAGTTTGGCTACTGGCTGTTGCGCGAATGCTAGGTATTCCCAATCGGGCACTGGAAATGAAGTTAGCAAACGCATCTCATGGAGATATTGCTCAGAGTCCTGCAAAACCCGAGCTAGAAAATAGGGATATTACCAAACTTACTGGGAATAGGCTCGGCACTGACTTGACGACAGGCAAACATGCAAAGCACAAGAAGAGAAACTGTTGATACCATTTTGAAGTTTCATTGTAGTCCATGTTTGGGATGAAAATCCGAGGGAAGAAGAAAAATGATGTGCGCAAGGCCGGCGCTTCACTCTAGTATCGGGCAGGTTAATCCAGATATGACTATGACTAGCACACCTGGGTAGCTCTTCGTAGGAAATTTTCACATTCAAAGAACGGTAAGCTAGAACCAGCGGACTACCTTTTACAAATCGAGGCCAGCTTGACTACTCGAGGTGTTTGATGAGATGGTTTTAAGGAACGCTTGATAACAAGCAAGTAGGATACACAGCATCCGCATGCCTCGAATACCACCATATATCTAGAACAATGGGTGAGGAATTGCGGTCATAAACACAACAAGAAAGTCATATACGCAGAGTGTCGCTTTCTGATACTTGAGAACAACATATGCTCACCAAAGGTTTGGGTTACTATGAGCAATCATACCACGGCTGCAACCTAAGATTCTCACCAAGGATATCACTAGAAGGCCAAAGCAAGCAATAGCTAGACATAATCATCAGGACAGCCACGCCAACACAGAATGCTTTGCAAGTCCACACAGAATCTAAAACTAAAACTCACGCCATGCCAATAAAACATTTTCCCCTACACAGCCCAGCTCCCCAGACCACACAAGCCATCAGACGCAGGCACGAGCAGGTTCCCACAACTGGTTAAACAAACTTGTACAATAAATCCACGCAACAAAGAGAAATCCACCCATCCACCTGTCAGAGCGGGTTTGCGTAGAACAAAGGGAAGGGGGGATTTGCTATGCTAGTTCCGCCGCACAAGCTTCGCGACGATTCGCTACCAGCGTACTGTCTGGTCTGGTGGTAGGCTAGCACTAGCATGTTGGCGCGAGGTGTAGACGGAATGGAAATATTGACTCAAAAGCCCGTGGAGTGGAGAAAAGGCTGGTAGATGTAGTGTTTGCTTGCTCTTGCTAATTACGGAGAAGGGAGGGGAGGAGAGGAGGGGATAGCTAAAAGGATGTAGGGTTTTGTAATGGAAGCGGGTTTGAGATGGGCTTGCGTTGTATTTTTGGTGAGGTTAAAGTTGAATTGAGAATAAGGTTATTGTGAAAAAGTACAGTGGTATTCAATATGCACCATTATCTAGTCGCTGGGATCTGGGTAGGATGCAAGGAAATATAGGAGAGGTGTAGAATAAGATATGTTCTCTGTCTCTGAAAACAAATAGGGGGAAGATGAATCTAGCCATGAAATATATACCAACCGGCCGTGGGAGCACACAAGAGTGTGGTCACTCGAGATTTGGTGGTGAGAACTGGTATTATGGGTTTCCAATGTTTTTCATTACAAGGCTTGTATGTGCTCTACGCGTAAGAAGCAAAAGAAAAGGGTGCAGCATTGGCTGAGATATATAAAGTAAATGCAGGAAACCGACCTGCCGAAGCCCAACGCCACTCGTTATGATCTTACAACCAACATTTCCAATCCGCCGCCATCCCGCATCGTATATGCTGGATCCTCCATCGATTAATATCTCTCGGCTCGTAACTCTGAAATGCAACATCCTTAAAACAAGCAATCGAGACAACAGCAGCAGGCTAGCAGACCAGCACATCCTGCAAAGAGACCCGTAGCCGCTCCGCCACCCTTCCCCCGATCTTGGTTTACATACTGCCCTTGCTGATTTCCATATTGCGGTCCTCCCTGCTGCTGGTATCCTTGTTGTGGATAGCCGTAGCCCTGTTGCGGGTGACCTTGCTGCTGATATTGTTGCTGCTGGCCATAGTAGTCACCCTGAGGAGGACCTTGAGGACCACCGTAACCTTGTTGTTGATAAGGCTGCTGGTATCCCGGCTGTGGGGACTGGCCGACATTTGGGGGATAGCCATCGCCCTGATATGGTGCCGCTTGATTGTAGGGAGAAGTGTGAGCGGGCGCTGGAGAGGAGAGGCCAGGATTGTTGTATTGAGGAGGAGCTCCCACGGGCGCATCGTACTTTTGCGACATGGTGATGTTGAGGGTTGAGAGTTGAGTTGTGTGAAGGCTGATTAACGGAGACTTGTGTCAATTGAGATGACCAGAGCAGTCGTGGATGGTGAATGTGTGATGTGGTTCGGTCTTGGATGGATTGCTCGAGACAGAGTCAATCAGAAGCGACGTGGAAGATTTTGCCTTTCGAATTGCCAAGGGCGTGGAAAGAGGCGTTGGCGTCTGAATCTTAATATATATATGGAATGGAATGGATTTGCCCCAAGACCTCCAAGCTCTCGTAGTCGTCACGAGCTCAATTAGTCTTGCCGTCCACTCCGGTAAGGTTTCGGAAGCAGTAAAGTTCCTGGGCGATCCCAATCAGTTTGCAGCACCGATTTGGAGGCGGCCTGGGCTGATGGAGGGTTGATATGTTACGGGTGGAGGTTTGATTATCAGGAGCTGGAAAGAATGGGTGATTAGGAAAAAAGAGAGAAGAATTGAAGATGCAAGAGATCGGGAGTTGACGTTTTTAAAGACTTTATGTTTGGGGGAATGTTTGGGAATTGTCGCACGCATTCGCAAGCACACTGTGGCGCAGTCGCCCAAAGCTGCCCCGCAATGCCCAGCAAATGCCCCGCATTGGAGCTGACCTAAGTTCACGTGATCTCCAGCCTCGATAGTGGAGGGAGTGATTACGATAGCAACCGGAAGACAATTTGCCCGTCAGAATTATAAAGTACATAGATAAACATATATATCTATAGAAAGAGAGAGACAGAGAGAGAGGCAGAGACACAGAGAGAGAGGAAATATATAATATGCTAACAATCAAACCCAAAAGTCAATTCCAATCCACGCCACCAACACCAACTACCAACTAGAAATAGAAGAGGGTTGCCGGCACATGCAAGACATCGTCATGCCACCACCATTGCGCACCAGCAGTTTGCTTGTGATGCTTGCACTGCAGAGAGAGAGAGAGAGATGCGATGTACGTGTTTCTACAGGTAAGGTACGGGATTGGGCGTGGGAAGAGACGGCGTGCAAAGGTACCAAGTACCAGGACAAAGTAACTGGGAAGAAGTAAATGTAGGGGGGAGGTAAGTGGGAAGGATGAATATGCCGCACCATATATGTACTCAGTACAGTCGTGTAGTATCGTATCGTACCCTATGTACCTTTTACCGTGGGATAGGATAGGATATTATAGCAAAGTATAGTATAGTATAGTATAGTATAGTATAGTATAGTATAGTACAGAATAGTGTAAGTGTAAGTATAAATAAGTACAGTCCAGGACAGTCGCAAAGTCAATGACCGCCCGTTGCTGCTAGTCCCCGGTCTGGCCCCAGTCCAACCAATCAAACCATCCACAACAACCAAAACCCGCCAAACCATCCATCACCCAGCCTCCCGCTTTCTCTCGCCCATCCCGCCCGTCATTCCATCCATCCAGGTTCGAGAAGAAACGTCACGTCAGTCTGGAAACATCTTCCTCCAACCTCCCCAATTCTCTGCAACAAAGACTCAAAACCAAGTCTGTCACTGTTTGACTTTACCCCACGACTAGCTACTCCATTATTTCACACACTTTTCCAACATTGGCGCATTCCAAAACACCGTTTTATCGACAAAGTCTATTTGCGCCAACTTTACGATTGTAGCCCGGACTTCCGAAAGGCTGCGACGGAATATACATATGCACATCATCATGCTTGCAGCCAGTTGAGAAGAACACACCACCACGCACCTCCAGCTTCCCTTGACTCTGTGCCAACCTGCATCGACATCAGCTCGACTCGATCCTGTTACGAGTTCTGTTTTCCTCGTCTTACCACAGATCCGTGAGCGGGCCAGAGCCTCGTTATCGCAGCCCAGCCACCGTTGCGCCGTGAACCAAGGCAGCATCACCATCACCGTCGCATTTCACGTACAACCTCAGCACATAAGATTCAATTGAAAGCAGAGCAGAATCCAGCCCAAGCAACCTGCGACCCGATCGCAACCGCGGTCTTATCGCAATGGCGCCGGTTCCTCCTTCTCTCCCATCTCTCCCTGCGCGCGACATGATCACTACCATTGCCAGCCGCTCAATATCAGCCGCGCAGTCAAGCACCCAAGCAATCTCCGAATCACTACAACTGTTAAGGCGTAACTCCCACGCAATATTGAGACGCCAGTCGCTGAACGGTAATAATGATGCGATCATCCCTACAACCTACGGGCAAATCAACAGCGGCCCTGCGCCGTCAACAGTGGTGGGCATAGTGTTTGGAAGCGTGGGAGGCTTTCTACTAATATTATGGTTGATATACACATGCGCGACGCTCGGTGGTACGAGCGTTGGAAGTGATTACACCGAGGATGTCGTGATAGAACGGCGGAAGAGCCATGGGTGAGTTTTCTCCCTACCTGTTGACCTCGATGCGATACCGAGTCGCGCTGGCCCAAAGCATATAGTACCGTCCGCTAACCGCTTTCCCAAGGTCCAGATCCAATCGATCCCGTCGCATGTCAGAAACCGTCGAAATCCGAGCACAGCCCATACGCGTAGTCCCAACTCGCGTGGAGCGGGTGGTGGTCGAGGAGAGCAGGCAAACTCGTCGGGAAAGGAGCCGCGGCGCGAGTGATGAGGTGGTAGTCATCGAGGAGCATAGCACGGTCAGCCCGCCGCGGAAGAGCAAGAGCAAGCGGAAGGGGGAACGGGATAGTGGCTACCGGGTGGTGGACGCGAACGCATACGGCGGCGTTATTGGCGGGAGGAGAGGCAGTGGCTCACGGCGGTAGAAGAAGAGCGACTGGGTTTTCTGCTTCGTTAAGCATTCTAGGGAAGGGGGGGTTGCTGTAAAAACTGGTCTGCACCATATGGGCTATTGGGAGGGGATCTAATGGGTGGGGTGCGTTTTTTGAGCTATGCGTATATATCCATCGGGCGTTTGTGCTTAACGATACATGATTGTGGGGAAAATGGGCTTCAGCAGAGACGGGCAGGGAAGCACTGGTACATGAGCATTCGTATTATATATACATAGCACAATGTTAGATCGTGTACTTATTGACCTGATTCAACAAACTCTCGTAGTGCGGTCCAATCCAACCATTGTCCCCAGAGGGAGGCAGGCAGGCATCCTATATACTCAGTGCTTGTGCATACTCGCCTATGAAATACAGTAGTTGCGATAGCTTCTGGGTCTCGACCGGGTAGGTAACATTGAGTAATTTAAGAAAGAAGAGACATGGGATGCCACCTCTGGCTCTACTGTTAGCCTGGGCTCTTTTTTTTCTTTTCGGAGTTTTGCCCATATGACAAGATTTATCATTGTCTTGCGGACTGACTGACGTGTTTGCGTTCTGACATTTGTTGAGTATATAGCTAGGAGGTATTTTTAATATCCGGGGCTGTATGCGAGAGTATTATTGGAATGTTATTGGATGAGTGATGTCTGTTTTTTCCTTTTTTTTTGGAGGATTGACACGACATATTAGAGTTCGCATGCTCGTCGACTACCAATTGGTCGTATCCTCGTGCTGTATTTGAGAGTAATGTTAGTAGGATGAAGTGTTGTCTTCATTTTAAGCATTGATGTGGTTGGGTTCTGATGCGCTGTCAGAGCATTATCAGTAAGACACGAGTTGGTTTTATCTTCAATCTTGATCACGATTGCATATATAAATCATATCCTCGAAACGAGATTCATCTTTTCTCTCAAGCATCGATATCTTTAGGTGCTGATAGTCGTCGACTGTGTAGATGCTATATCCTCGGATATAGATGCTCAGATATACACACACATATATGTGTATATACATGTACCAAGTACAGTTAGTCCTCAGATTTCAGCATTCGAGACCCAAACTATACCAAGCCGGAGAAAGCGTAAAATCGCAATTGATCCAGGCAAGTCTATTATATATAGTTATTCTATTAGCCCATCTTGTGCTGCGTGGTGTTACGGGGTCATTCATCCATCCACCATCCACCATCCACCAGCTATCCGATATCGCAGAACCGGAGCAGACGGATTTCGACCGTCAGCGGAGTTCACGATGCAAAGCGCATGCAAGACGCAAACTCCGGTCTGGCGAATGGGGGTTTGCAGAAGTGATATATGGATGTATGTCGGCATTAGAGAAGTAAGTTATATTAGTATGGAGGTGGTAGTGGTGGAGGTGGGAATAATATAACCATGTTCAGCCTGGCTAAACACTAGTAGCTCGCGTGGTTTGGCTGGATCGGGCATAGTCGGACAATATTATTTGCTACGGAGTTAAGCGAGAGAAAGAGAGAAGGCGGTGGAACAGGGTCGAGAAGAGTGGGGAGCCATGCACCAATCACAGCCGCCCCGCTCACAGAAAGGTGGGTTGATGTCATTGTAAGCGAGCGTCGAAGGGCGTGGCCGCCATGCAAATCCAACAAGCTACTACTACACTACGAGTGACGGGATATGCGTGGATGACTGTGACTGTGATGGTGACTGTGAACTGATACTCCCAAGACAACCATCCCTCTTCTTAGCTTACTACTTCCAATATCTATCTATCTCGTAGGGCAATCTATCTAATCAGTCATTCATTCATTCATTCATTCCAAAAGAAAAAACAAGTCAATCATCACCTTCTTCATACAACCTCATCCGTCCCCCTCCCCCATCTTCCTTCGCATCGCCTACGCCTTTCGTTTGATTGATCTTCGTCGATCGGTCTCAGCGCTTGCTGCTGCTGCTACTCGTTGTGACCGTGTGGTGTCACGCCTTAGAGTTGAGGTTACGCCCTCTGCATGACAACCATCGACGAAATGGATGAGTTCTTCAATTTCGAGGATGCCGCCCAATTGGGACAGCATGACCTAACTTTCAGTCCCGATCCCTTGGATCTTGATCTCACACTCGGTCTTGCTGGCGGTGACGGGACGTCCTTGTCGTCACAATACCAATTGTCGGAACAAATACCAACAGACGGCCATGATGCGATTGATCTTGGCTACGGCTTGCAAGATAACATCGTCAATGGCTCACAGGACGTCGCCATGATGGGCGCCAGTGACTTTATGGATTTTCCCAGATGGATTGATGGCATGGACATTCCGGTCCGGCCATGCGTCGCTTGCTCGGCCAAAAGGACTCACTGCAAGGTCATCAAAGAAGGTCAATGGAAAGGATCCTGTACGAGTTGCGTTGCGTTGGCCATGGGGTCGGTGTGCAGCTTGAGGTATCCAGAGAGGAGTCTGGATGTCAAAGCCAATACCGGCCAGGGCTGTATACCTGCAACTGCAGACGAGTCTGCCGAGCTGATGGACATTGCCAACTGGACCGGGCAAGAGACAAGCCCAACCACCGCTCAAATCCCGAGAAACTACTCGACGGATGAGCTCACTGAAGCAAGCCGAGTCCATTCGGCGACGAGCCTGAAAGCCAGTGGCTCTTCCAAGAAAAATCCAACAGAGGCAGCTCCAAAGGTTGGAACCAGACTCTCCCGAGACTCACTTCGCATACTGAAACTCTGGCTATCAAATCATTCTGCGAATCCCTACCCAACAGATGACGAGAAAGACGGTTTGAAAGCTCAGACGGGTCTCAACAAGACCCAGATCACTAATTGGTTTGCAAATGCGCGTCGGAGAGGTAAAGTTCGTGCACCAAGATCTACTTCCCCGGCCCCGCAACAATATCTGAATGGAATTGACATCCCCCGACGAGCAACCCCACGCTTGCAAGAGATGAATCCCCTTGAAAGATGGAAACACTCTCCACCTGAAAACGAACCTGCTTCCGTAACCGCCATTGCGAAAGCTGTTTCCTCCTCTGCTTACTCATCTGGCCACAACAGTTCTCACAGCTATAACAATACCGATGATGGTTCCGCACGCTCACTGTTCAATGCTTCTTCAGCAAGTAGTTTTGAAACTTCAAATTCCAGCGGTGGCTCTTTTGCTTCTGCATTCTCGCACAAGTCTCGCGGCTCATTTGGATCGTTCAGCTCCATGGGCATAAACAGCAGGGGACGACGTCGTCGCCGTCGCCAAACAAGCAAACCAAAACCGGCCAACACATACCTCGCAGCCCCACGTACATATCAATGTACATTTTGCACAGAATCGTTCAAGACAAAGCATGACTGGCAAAGACATGAGAAGTCTTTGCATTTATCCCTGGAGCGGTGGATCTGTTCACCAAAGGGGGCCGTGCAATTCAATACCGAGCTGAATGCGCCTGCCTGCGTGTACTGCGGAATCGCAAACCCCCCTGACGGGCATTCCGAGCAACATAATCATTCAAGTTGTTCGGAACGAACACTAGAAGAGCGAACTTTTTATCGGAAAGATCATCTTCGCCAACATTTAAATCTGGTGCACGATGCCAAATTTCAATGCTGGTCTATGGACGCGTGGAAAGCTAGCACACCGGATATTCGCTCCAGGTGTGGTTTCTGTGGTATTGCCATGAATACTTGGAGTACAAGAGTGGACCATTTAGCCGAACACTTCAAATCTGGAAAGTCTATGGCAGACTGGAAAGGTGACTGGGGTCTTGATTCGCATGTACTGGAATTTGTCGAGAATGGAATGCCTCCTTGTAAGTCAAAATGCTTATGATGTAAAGAATGTGACTAATGGCCAATCATAGATCTCATTCATGATGAACGCAACACCATGGAGCCTTTCAGAACTTCAAATAGAGAGTCGGTCAACGCTGGGAAAACCTTGGAAGATAAAGTAAAGATGGACCTAGTCCTATATATCAACAACCGATATATTTCTGGAACCCTTCCTTCGGACGAGGAATTGCTTGTTGAAGCTCGCAAAACCATCTTGAAGGAAGATGCATTGACAGATGAGACAGAGGTCTCCTGGTTTCGGGATTTGATCATGCTCTCAGGTGAATCTCCGCGTCGAAGTCCATCTGGAGATCAGTCACTGGAAGATCCGGAGTTCACTAAACTTTCATGGGCCGAGAGATTAGACCGCACCGCTGCTCGACATCAGACTACCATGATTGATATGACCAGTATCAAATGCGAGAAGGAGCGAAGGTTGAAGGAACATGTGAAACTAAGACAAGGCATTGGACTAACTGCCATTGATTTCGAGCTGCAGATTGAAGCATGCAAAATTCTAGACGAGATCGAGCTTACCTGCAACTACAAATGCAAAGGAGCTTTGCAGTGGTTCAAATATCTGATCACAACATCATCAGCCTGGCTTTCTGAATTTCGACGAAGAGCCTTGCTCCCTCGCAGCGATCAAATGGCCCAAATGGATATTCGTCCTCTAGATGCCACCACCATAGACTATAGTATACATAACTACCACAGATTGGAACGTGAACTTATAGACTATGTTTCCAAACAACGCAGCACGGGATACACGCCAACGGATGCCGACCTGCAACGTACGGCCAGGATGATTATTTTTGAGAACGATGATCCCTGGAATCAAACTGCTGCCGATGATCCCAACTACCTGGTCGCATTTAAGAGACAAAACGGACTCTTAGAGCCAATTGCTGAGGAAGATCTCTCACTGCCCGAGCCAACGGTTGTGGGAGCTCTTGGTCTCAGTTTCTTGTCTTCTCCCAACTCTGGATCACAAGCAGAGACTTGTCCATCAGTACCCTCTCTACATTGGGATCTTGCAAGCACATGTGCCGGCCTCGGTTCTCCAGCTTCCAGCAGTAGTAACCGTGCAGATAGCAAACACACACAGAACTCCACTCCTGCAGTATCCTCAGTTCATGATGGACCACTACACACCACTTCGGTCAGCCAACCTTCTGCCAATACCAACCCCACGATGCCGATGCGATACTTTCTCAATGACGCTAGCTGCTATGGTCGCTTGGTCCGCGAACTGAATCGTTTCGTCACTTCATGCATGTCTCCTAATAATCCCAATCAGCATCATCCCACAGACGGAGAGATTCAAAACCAGGCCCGGTGGATAATATATGATGATGATGACCCATGGAATCAAACTGCCGCTGACAACGAGGAGTGGTTGACTCGATTTAAGCGTGACTGCGGACTCCTCCCCGCTTCATCTGGCCCTGGTCTACCTGTACAAGAAAAGTCATGGAAAGTATCCGAGGGAGGATCAGGATATAGCCCCCCATACTTGATGCCTAGCAAAGATAGACAGATGGGAGTGTATGATGACGATGTGGACGTCAAGCTAACTGAAGGCCACTACATTAAAGTGCGCAAAGAAACTGCCAGCGAATATGTCAAGAACATGACGTCTCGCTACCAACCTCCAGCCCAAGTATTCTGCTCGAGAGATCTAGAAACGGAATTGCAACAGCTAATAGTCGAGGGGATTGCAAGAGGTGCCCCACCAACCGATGATCAATTACGAGCAAGGGCACGTGAAGTACTGGGAGTCGATAAGACTGCCGCAGATGACACCCTCTTATTAGAAAAGTTCAAGGCACTACATGGAATGCCTAATCAGATATTTGCCAATGCCAATGGCCAACTAGAGGACTTTCGTCTTCCTGATTTTAATGAAGAAGCCAGCATGCTTGCAGTTTTCGATCAAGAACTTAATTCTATGGACCTCAGCTCTTTCTCTACAGGAGGTGCTATGAACGTATCACCTACCAACAATATGGCGGGTCCCAATGTCTCACCGCAACTAGAAGATTTCTTTTTTGATGACTTGCAGTTGCAGGAAATGGAGGGTATAGATACCTTTGGCGATGGACCTGGCAAAATGGACAGTTTCTCATCCATAACACCACCGATTGAACGAGAAACGGATGAAGTTTCCTATGCGGATATCCATCGTGTAATGGGTGCCACTGCTTCTCCTCTTAGACGCCATGCTAGTTTAAGACGTGCAACTATTGTTACGCCGGTGCCGATATCACCAACTTTTAGAAATAATTGAGGTGCCTTGCTCATGTTTTAAGGATGGGAAAAGCGTGTTCTTGTTTGTTATAGTTTACAGGGTTGAATTTACATGTTGAGCTTTGATTCACATAAGGGGCGTTTCATAGGGTTTGCAATTTATTTAAGGGGCCTATCTGGATATATAAATACTCTATATTTTAATATAAATTTAAATTCCACTTCACTTTGACATCCTTCTCACTTTTCTGTTCTCACTTTTCTCCGGATATAACTTCTGTCTGTCGGATCAAGCTCGAACTCACTGGCTTGGTTGACTAGTCCGAGCTAGCTAATCGAGCCTTTCCGTTCCGTCGATTTACTCCCTCTTTATAGAGCTCCACCCCGGATTTTACGGTTGCAGGTCTGAGCTCTTCAGAGTCTTGGTCTGGAATTCTTCTGTTTTTATGATCAAGTCAGGACCCAACATTGGGAAGTCTTGGCCTCGTATGAGAACCGAAGCTTTTGTGAGTACCGATAAAATGATCCAGGCAGATTTGTTAGCTTGCTTGTACGCTGTAATGTGTCTTGAAGCATAGAGAGGGTCATGCTAAGCCATGTCTGGGCGGTTTGGTGGGCAGCTAGATACTTAGGATACCAAGCTCCTGGAAACTAGATGAGATTGGTTTAGAAAGGAACACTTAGTCTTGAATTCTTCCCATAGCACAACTACTTTTCTTTCCCTCATCTGTTCCTTTTACTCTTCCCCACACACGTTTAATCACAAGTCAAAGAAAATCTGAATTACAGCCAGAAATCATGGGACAATATCTCTCTACGGCATCTCAATGCCTCCTCGTAGCAGCATGTTTTCAAAATGTTGCTGCAGGGGTTCCGTACGCTGCAAATGTCACAAATACTGCTCCGCAGGGTACTTACTTGCCACTCACCAGAAATGTTTCTCACAGCTATCTAACAAATTCTTCAGTGATCAACTATGTGCACTTGACGGACCTCTCAAGATTCCCTATGCCAGCCAGCGCTCCCAACCTACATAGAAGACATGATGCCGGCCCTTCAAACGGCACCAACTCCACCGATTCAGAATCATCCAACGACTACTCTACCGGATTTCACTACGATGATCCCGCAGAGGCTTGGAACAACGGCAGACTCATCCAGCCGTATAGTTTCTGGCATAAGACCCCCGAAACCAGCCGCGAGTCCGGGGCCGTGGAAGCATTCAGCGACTTCATGAATGCATATCACAACGACATCTCGTCTCCAATCCACTGCAAGCAAGACGGCATCCCCGCGATGCCATGCTTCGCGTACCACTTTGTCGGAGATGCAAACTACAAGTGTCGCGGGGACCAAATCCACTCGTGTAGGATCCCCGGTGCGCGCGAGGTCATGAAGCACATCAGCGCACGATTCCCTGTGGGGGCGATCCTTCCAAATAGCCATGTCATCACCGAGAGATACCAGGTCGAGCTCGGACGGCAGGTGTTCTTTACCATGCTGAATTTCAACGAGGTCATGCAGACGATTGCGTCGACGCAGAAGCTGCTGCAGCTTGCGGGAGAGACCTTCCAGCGGAAGACAGCCGCGATAGTCGGGACCTTCAGCCCTCAGCCGGATCCGAGAAAGGCGCTGAACTGCGAGGTCTTCAAGTTCGCCATGCGGGAGTTTATCGACTGGTACAAGCGGAGACTGGTCATCGGCTTCAAATTCATCACCGGCCTCGACCTCGAAAACACCCTCCCGGGAGCGCTCCAGGACTTTTCTCCAACGGTCATCAAGATGATCACAGAGAACCAGAAGTTCTACCAAAAGTACTTCCAATCGTGGCGGGAGGGAGAGGGACAGCACTACACGAGCACTGACACGTGGAAGATGTACTATGAGAAACTTTACCAAGTTGTTCAGCTGGGGATGGGCTTGACAGGAGCTAGCACGCCAGGACCACCGGGTTCTCGTAAGTTGAATGCCCTCTACTGGAATACCTGATGAGCTTTACTAAACGTTTCACAGTTCGAGGTGTCCCAGCGGAAAAACTGGGTCTTTCGGTGTCGACATCCAAGGGTATCTGCGGTACCATATTTGGAGTCGCCAACGACGACAACGGCGCGCGCGAAAGTCAACTGAGCGACTTCATCGATCAGTATACCGACTCCATGATGAAGAAAACCAGCGAGGCATTCGAAAGACTTTTCATCTACGACGCCGAAAATGACCCACAGGATGTTAACCTGAGATTGGCCATGAGCATGGATTTCTTGGAGAATGTTGCCGCGTTCAATGGCATGACATGGTATGAAAACAAAGCGTAAGTATCTCCCATCTCTCTCTCTGTTGTATTTGATTATGAGCTAAAAGCTTCTCAGCGAACTCGAACAGAGCGTCACCAACGTCCTGGCCTCCGAACTCTTGGCTAGCAGCCGCTGCTTTGCGGAATGTAACGAGAGAGACGACGCCCCAGAAGTCTGCCGCATCCAGGATTTCCAGTACTCGATCCGCGACAAAGGCCAACACGCTCAACAGTTCCCAGACGGAAACCACGTCTGGTGCCCCAAGGAAAACGTCGTGTGTCGCCTAGGCTGCTACGAGAAGAAGCAGGGCTTCAATCGGAAACTCGAACTTCCCGGCGCCATGTGGTATGGTGGCTGGGGCATCTCCATGGACGCGATCAAAAACGGCACCTGGAACAACTTCGTCTACGCGCAAGAGTACGAGAGAGATCCGTACGGGAAGAAAGTCATGATCGAGAACGGGATCATCGCCCCCGACGAGGAAACGCTGCGTCTACCCGTCTGCTACAACCGGCGGCGCACGGTGGAGTGGGATGACAAATTCCCATTCCAATGCGGCGGCCTCGCTCAGTCCTGGGATTCGAAAGAGACGGGGCCTTTCCTGAAGGACATCAACGTCCAGTACGTCCGAGAAGACTTCATGCTGGCGAAGAAACAGATGGCGCATGAACTCGCCGACTTCTGGCCCGCGGACCACTATCTCTTGCTCTGCCACAACGGCCTGAGATGGCCATGGCGACGCACCAAGGGTGTTGAGAAGGCCAGCGTGCCGGTCTCCATCCGTCGCGGCATGGGCGTCGACCCCGACTGCGACCGCATGGAGGCAGAGATGAAATACATGGGCCGCGACGAAGCCAACTTGCACTACTGCACCTCCGAGACGGGCAGGAGGATCCAGAAGCGCGAGATGAGAACGCTGGCTTTCCCGGAGCTGCTTTTCCAAGTCAAACACAAGAACTCCAAGGCCACAAAGGCGAAATGCAGGGAGTGGCAGAAGGATCACGAAGAGCGGATCCCGGAAATCGAGGCGGAGATGCTGCCGAAGAGGGACAGGGCGTTGGCGGAGATTGAGGAGGAGATGAAGGCTATTGGGAAGGATAGAAGAGATTGGGATCAGGAGCCGTTGAACGAGGAAGAGAGAGAACGCGTGGAGCAGGAAGAAAAGAAGGAAGAAGAGGAGGCAAAGGAGGAAGCAAAAGTGGCAGAAAAAGAGGAGGCTGGGAAGAAAGCCGACGAAGAACCAAGCAAGAACCAAGAGCTTGATAGCGAACACCACGCCGAGGAAGCCCCCAAAGAAACGACGCAGCAGGAAAACACAGTGAGCAGTGCATTCGCGGCTTTGGAGGTAGAGTACACTCCGGAAGATGGTGCAGAGTCATCGCGGTAAGGTTTCGCTTCTCTTGCGATGGCCTCCCAGTTCTTTCATGAGGAGTTGTCGAAAAGGCATATTCGAATTTAGCACTAGCACTATTCGCTGTGGTGTTCTGGTTGTTTCATACATCTAACAACGAGCTGTGTGCCTTGTTCGTAAAATTGTAAATAGAGCAGCGCAGGGAGTTTTTCGGGGGTTCAAATTTTGTGGCGTAATCCTTTGTTTAGTTAGCATCAAGCGAAATCGAGCAATTGTGACCTTTTGTACTTTGAAAGCAACGTGTGTATTCGCTAGCCATAATGCGGTTATGATACTAAGGCGAACTATCTGGGTGTTCTATAGCATTTTTGGTGCCGCATCGTTACAAATATCCCGACCAAACCATATTATATCAAGTCGCAAGCTGCCCTAATCTAATAGTAAGGGTGCTCCATGTCTTGTAAACGTGGTCGGAGAGAATGTTTGTTAAGAACGCTCAAGAGGAGAACTGTGGTAATGAAAGATCTGAACACAACAGAGGTACTCTTTATTTGGGTGCTTTGGTTGGTGTGGTATGAGCATGCTGATCTAGGGCAGTCGACGGAAAATTAGCCCACGATTGAAAAGGTCCAACCTAGACTCGCAACAAAGCTTTCGCGCAAGATTATACATGCCTTTCATCGAAGACACGGCAGCCAAAGAAGAGAGAACGAAATGCGTTAAACAGAAATTGGTATAGTAAAACTGATCTAGAAACTTTTCATGCACATCTATCTCTGAGTCCGTCAAAGCCCCCCTTCCAAACGCCACGAAGAGCACCATCCCAAGACACAATCTCCACTCGACGCAAAAGTAGAAAGAAGGACGAATTAGCACGATGGCGGAGACTATTATGCTGTAGGTCAATCATGACGAGAACCTGTGCCATCATCGCCGGCAATATGGCTCATGACGATGTAATCAATTTCCAGCTGTCTGAGCTGGGATCTCAGCTTGTCGAGTACTGATAGATTAGAGACAGTTTGGCCCTTCATGGCCTTTTTGACATCCTCGGCTTGTTTGGTGAGCCAGGATTGTGGATGTATCGAGTCGCACTCTACACAGACAACCTACAAACCCATGGATTAGTAATGCTCTATGTGAAACTCAATAGCACGGGTGTGATGCATACAAGCTTTCCAAGAGCGGCCTCTGCATAATTCCAGATTCTGGTCCATTGGTTGCCAAGATCCGGACCTGTGACATCGGCGTCAACAACCTCCTGGCTCAACCGCCAGATCTCTGCTTGGAGGGTTTCCAGGTGCGAGATGAACATCGAATGGGAAATGGTAGTGAATTTTGTTGGTTGGTATGTGATAGTGGATTCTGGGAGATCATTGATGGCAGAGATGGTGGATCTAAACATGCATCAGTATGTTGTTTTGATTCATTGGACCACAGATTAGTGCCTTTCGAGAGACTCAGGCTAGACATACTGATTTGCTTTTCTTCTTGATGGTGGAAGGAACCGTTTGTTCCTTTGTCTTCTTGGGGGTGATGGAGTTGGCGTTTCATCACGTGTTGGAGTTGGGACACTGGATAGGGGGCTGGAAGAGCCCGATGAGAAATGGGCCATCTTGAAGATGGAGTTCGTCTTGATGTATATGCGAAAGAGGAAAAGAAACCAGGACCAATCAAGTGGATTTGTCTTTCATGCTCAGAGAGTTTGTTGTTATTATGGTAGAGTTCGTCTTCCTCCCAATTCATTTCTGTGAGGCTATCTTTCTGCAGCATCGCAATGACTAACCGGAGAATGTAAAGTGTATAAACATTTCGCGACTAAGGTACCGGAGTGAATATCAAAAGCGGAGCATGGAATATAGTTCTCGGGGGTTGACAGATGTGATGGGCTTAAGAAGAGATCAGATACCATCGAAGCGATTTGTCGTTATTGATCCGATACGCGCTAACCGCTATTGGACTGGCGCACACCACACGTGATTTAAACCTAACGTTGCATCTGAGTCAAATTGTGCAGGAGGGATACGGTCCAAAGGATATCATTGACTGGAAAGCTGCTAGTTGTTGAAAGGCAGCATTCAGCCACCTAGCTGGTGTGGATGCCAATGATTATTTTGTGCTGAGAGCGTGAGGTGTTGAGGTTTGGTGTGACTGATTGAATCCAAAACACAACTGCTGGTGGTTTTAACATTGTCAAAGTGGCCGGTAATCAGGTATTTAAGTGGTGCGGAGAACCATATAATTGATTTAATTACGTTATAACAGGCGCTCATGCTTAATGATCTGCATGGTAACGAGATTTTGCAGCTCATGTTATTATTCTCTCTATCGTAGATGTAAAAGGGACTTCTCAGTATATACAATACAGATGTATTTCAACAAATATGATTCTTTGTGTTCTCAGAATAGTAATACAAAATAAATAGCACAAACGCTTCGCCTACACATGTAATTATGGGAAGCCTTCGGCATCAGAGAGCGTTGAAAACTGAGTAGAAATCTCCAGGATTTCCGGAGCTAAGCTGAAAAATTCGCTCTAACTATGTGCTTATTGGAATATCTATGGCGAAAGTGGAATTCATGCTCACTGGCTCATGGGTTGATTTGGCGATTGATGTTCAATGATAAGTGTTTCAAGCTCGGTGGCGGTGTAGAATTTCTTAGGAACAAACTTCTACTAGACTGGAAGGAGTAATGACAGGCTATTATTTTCTTAGAGTAACCCATCACATTGCCAGAGAGCCTGATGAGCTTACTTTAGCAGACTGGAAAGAACCCCCTTTTTTGGTAAGCGAGGGGATATACTATGGGTCATGTGACCATTCTAAGTCTATACACTTGGGAGAGTACGATCTTTCGGTTCAGGTCGTAAACCAAGCCAGTTTTTACTGTATTAAACAAATCCATTAAACCATAGTTCTGCCAGCCCTTAGATGTCGAGGCTCATATATCATAAAATAAATATCGAGGTAGTAAACAACTGCTCCTATTTGCCTCCTATTACAAGTATATGTAATACCTAACGCCTTCATAAACGTGAATTGACGTCTGTTTCATGCAAAGCAAAAAACTACCATCTAATCCCAACTGTCCCTGTCCCCCTTCGTCTCCCGCTGGTTCGGCTTGGGAAACAATCCCAATAAAAAGTCCTGTGTACTCTGTCGAAAACTCACTTCCCGCCATCCAATGCCTCCTTTCCGGATATTGGTCTTCACGCTCTCGTCAACGTCCTCAGTCAGCACGAAAAGTGCTTCTCTTTTGCTACTAAGTTTGGCTTTATTGGTGGAGGAGCAACCAGTGTCCTGAGTGTGTGAGGTAGGGGAAATGTGAAGAGGTCGGGGTGGTGGGGACAAGTGGGTGGATGAGACAGGCATGAATGTGGGTGAGAAGAAAGGAATGAATTTAGGCGAAGCAACTGGGCGAGGATGCGAGATTTCGGATGTGGAGATAGGCTTCCGACCGGCTTTCTTATGTTCTTTCGCAGCACCGTTATGGTGATATAGAATGATTTGGATAAAATTAGGAAGCGGAAAGCACCGAAAAGAGGGAAAGCAAGCGATGATGATTGCCAGATGAAGATATATTGTTGACCACAGTGACACGGTGGCAGGGACCGTTAGGAGAGTGTTGACGTTCGTGGGGGAGGTGGCCGACAGGACTGTAAGTTGAATGGACAGGGCTGCTATGCTAAGGGTTGTCAATTACGTATATGAGAATCTGGGAGATAAAAGAACGTACCAAGTCCCTAGAATGAGAAGCAGAGAAACTCCAAGACGTGAGGTAGGAGTTAAAGTAGCGCGCTGCTTGTTTTAGTGAAATATATAAGCTGTAAGGAAAAGCAGTACACACCATGACCAGTAACGCAGCAAGTGAGAGGAGCATAAATGATGTTAGAACGTTCAGAGCTAATGAAAAATTAGCACAGTCCTCCGAAATCAAGCAATTTAGACACTAACCGTCTTCAATCAGCTGAGAAATAAATAACAGCTTCGCATCCCAGCACTTGCCCTCCCTTCTATTATCTTTCTGAAAAATCTCCCAATTTGTCTTCACCGGCGCACATTGCGCGAAGATGATAACGTAACTGAATATCCAACCCATAGACAGCAGCCCTACAAGAGCAAAGAGGGTCCTTGGCATATTCTTGGTTTTGCGAAAGTAGAGGATAAAGGTGACGATAGAGAGCTTAGTGAGAAATAAAGCTGTCACACGAATGGCTGTCGCTATGAAGAGCCATTTCAATGCTTGAGTGACAACATTAGCAGAGAGTTCGGCTGTAGGTTGACCAAGTCCGAAGGTAATGGATGGAATAAGAAAGCCGGCAGATGAAAGAGATGTTATCTATGAAATTCTTAGCAGTAATTTTGAGAGTGGTTTGCATAGAGGATTACTTGAGCTGCAATTATGAGATAGTCCTCTAGTCCAAATTTTCTGGATATGAATGCACATATGTATATCCGTACTGCAATAACGAGAGTACTGAGGCCCGGGAAAGCGATCGTCACAGCGAAGAGTTGTGGCCCGATGTTTTGAGTGTATGCAGTAGACATTTTGATCAGTATGTAATGATGATCCGCAAGTAACGATGTTTAAGATCGGAAGCAGATTGATTAACTATTTCTCGCACGTAAAGATGGACAGAGGTAGATTAGGATTTTGAAAGAAGCAAGCATCAGAAACTCCAGGTACGAAAACTCCGAAAAGGAAATCATAGCACCTCGATCATATAACAACAAACCACAAAGACCCCTCCCTCACTCCGCGTCGGCATGAAGGTACGTACCATCAATGCAAGTCCAAGTTCACCACCAGACATTTTCTAAACAGTAGAAGACGAAAAGCTAAGCGACGGCGATCATCTAATCTCACCGTCCTAAAAAGCAGCATTTGAAGCGAGAATGCTTAAGCTGAAACTGGAAAATCTACGGAACCTGCTGTGCTTAACAGCATGGTTCTCAATCTTGATCACCGGTGGCGTAATTTGTTGATAGATGAATTTTCAGACGATGCGTTCCCGGTTTCAATCGTGGCTGCCCCTGTTGCACATCTTGGAACCCTACAGCTGGAACCCACGCATCTGTATCTATTTTTCTTAGGAATTCTGGAGTTTTTGATTTCTTTTGAGCAGACGCTGCTGTGTCCAAAGAGACTTATATAAGCATCAATCTTTTTTGGGAAAATTTCCAGCCCAGTAACTCTGTTTCCACGCTTTTTTTTTAGACCTCCCCCCCAAAATCAATTCACAAATATCATTCAGAGATGAACGCAGTTACTTCGGAGCCGACTTCCGCATAGCTAGATTCACATGCCGACAGAGTGTGAATAAGTCCTGTTCAAGGGTGAAGGCACACAAAACGTGGGGAGAGCGCACGAGCCCCTGTTTCGTAATGGCAACCCTGCAGGAATATCTAAATACCCATGACGGAAGCTGAGAGATACCCCAGATTTACCCGCAATGGTTTGTGCGCAGATGCAAAAGTGTTCGAGAATATGGTAGACATGGAGTCTAGGGGAAGTAATGGAATCTAAGCGAGCTGGATAGGGGCAGGATCCTCGGAGTGGCTACTTTTCGTGATTGATTGCATCAAACTACTTTGAGACGATTTGGCTTGCAACCGTGGAAAAATGTGGTCGAGATAACTGCGACGGTACTTTCGAGAGACGTAACGCAAATTAAAACGAATATAAGGATAAATTAGACAGAGCAATGTGTCTGGTGTGTGTAAGGTATCCCACGAACTCCCCAATTGCTCCACCCCGATAATGCCCAATCATGCTAGTCTCTATGCTAATGACAAACGCTGCCTGATACCTCCATTGAATCCAACGACTAAACGAAAACGTGGGTATACATGATTCATCTATGCTCTGCACTGGAAAGTCTATCTTTCTGTCTCTTTTCTAAAGCAATATCCTCTGAGAGAATGGGATGTTCTTATTTTGATCCAGAAAAGAACCAACTGCCTCGTTTGCCTCCGGCAGCAGGTGTCTCGTTTTGTAATCCCGAAATTGTAGGGATGGTAGCGGATTCGACGCCACCACCACCACGCAGGGGTTTTGCGATCCGAGAGCCTGCACCTCCAAAGGAGAAGCCTCCGTTGCTTGGTGAGCCTAGTCCTCTCGTTGAACCAACCTTGGCTGCTTCAAGTCGCTCCTTAACAGCTGAGAGTTGAGCCTCGAAACTAGCAAGACATTAGAATGCACGTCAAAAAGCATGAGCTCATCAGAATAATTACTTACCGGTGATTAGCAGCGGTCAATTTCTCTTGGGAATCTTGAAGCAAAGACTCGAGGCTTTGAATACGCTCGTTTCTCGCAATGAGTTTACGCTCAGCAATTGCGACCTCCTTCTTCAAGCTGCCGTTTTGTTCGACTAATTGTCTTTGAACATGTGTCAACTGCTCCAGGTTTCGTTCCAAGAACGCCATCTTCTTCTGCTGGGCACGGTTGTTCGAGGACCGTAACACGTTATTGTATTGCTCTCGTGTCTCATCCAAAGAAATTTCGAGTTCAACGACCCTCTCGCAGCGATTTTGCAAATCTCGCATTAGACTCTTCTTCATGACATCAAACTCTGCTATCTGTTGCTGAACAGTCTTGCCGTTTGGCGATCCTCCAGCACTGCCATTGGGTAAAGCACCTGCTCTAACCCTCCGTTGCAGGTCATCATTGACAGCCTTGAATTTCTGGATTTCTGCAGATTTCTGTGCGAGATCGGTCTTCAGATCTTCAACAAGTTCAGTTTGCACATCTTGCTTATTGGAGTAAGCTTTGGTAAGCGCAGCTTTGACTTCTGCGACATCAGCTGCGCTGAGATTGCGCTGTAGCAGCTCCTCGTAATCACGCTCGACAGTCTGTAGACGTTGCTCAAGCTCTTGACGTCGTTTTGCTCCAGCCTCATCACTTGGATTGCCATAGAGTGACAGCTCAGCTTGACGAACAATGCCTTGAGTTTCAACTAGACGCGCTCTGAGGTCCACGAGGGTATCTGGAGCGATAGCCTCACCTGCAGAGCTTTGTATGTGAAGTGCATCGACCTGGTCAATCACCTCCTTTATGCTTCGCTCGTTATCACTAAACACGTCACCACCAAGATCGAATCCAGCCATCATCTTTGCCATTTTCTCGGCTTTCTTCTTCTCCTTTTCGTCAAGAACAGCATTAGTCTCCTTTGCACTCATCTTAACATCAAGAAGTTGCTGCTTGACCTCGTCCAGCTCGGTAGTGAGCTCAGAATTAGCTTCTTTCAAGCCGTCCATGGTAATTTGAGCCTCCTTGCTCTCAAATGATAGTCTTTCGAGTTGCATTTTGAATTCATTAGTTTCAGTGGTGAGTTTTTCGTTCTCTCGGTGAGTTTTGCTGTCTCGCTCCTTCAACTCTCGAATCTCATCTTTTGTATCTCGCAAATTCTTCTCCACGGCTGCAATTTGTGATTCCTTCTCCGCAATCTGATCTTGAAGCTCATTTTCACGTCTGAGAAATTCTTCCCTCTCATCCTTATCAAATGGTAAGCTTGGCGTACCTGATCGTTCAGAAATAGCAGGGGTCTCTGCACGACTCTCCAATCTTGATGGTGTTGATGCCCTTGGAGTGCGAGGTGCCGACTTCGGAGCACTAATTCCTTCCAGCGGAGGTGCCCACCTGTCTTTTGGAACGGCCTCGCCTGATCGCCATTGCTGAACTTCCGCATCTAAAGTCATAACATATTGCTGGAATGTAGCAACTTCTGTTTGTGATTTCTTGAGTAATGCCTTGAGCTCAGCTGGACTAATCTCTGCATTGACCTTAGCCTTATTCTTGATTGATTTCGCCCTCATTCCAAATTTGATAGTGCCCAGTGTTTCCGCATCATTGTAACTACTAGGCGAGCAATTGATAATCAGTGTTGTCCGACTGTTTCCTCCCAAACTCTCTTGTAATATGCGGGTAAGCTTCGAGTCCCGATATGGAATGTGCTGTGATTTGCCGTCCGTCAAACTGTTGATAACCATACCAAGAGCACTCAAACTCTTGTTAATCTTCTTAGCCTCCTCTAAAGTCTGCCCGCTAGCGCCTGTTTTGCCTATCTTCTCACTACCAGCCAGATCAACAAGGAAAAGTTGTCCGCTCTTTGCAGAACCAGTCTCGATATTCTTTTGTGTAATTGTAATAACGAAGATAGAGTGCGATCGAGAAGACTCCGCGTTCATATTCGTTGCGGCGACTGCTCTTGAATTTCCTCCACGCTTCATAACCTCATAGACCTCAGCAACAGACGAGACGTAAACTTCTAATAAACCCTTCACGTAAACACCTCTATTTTTCTCTTCGTGAACAGGGAGATTATCGTTGTGTGGGGCGAGAAGATCCCTAATCCGCTCCATGTAAATCTCCATATAGCTAACACGCACCGTGTACTCGATTGTGGCAGGACTGGATAAAATGCTGTGGAAAATCTGCTCTACGATTCTGGGAATGACACCTCTGCCCTCTTCATCTGCGATATCTGTACCCATCATGGTATATGATTTTCCAGCTCCTGTTTGGCCGTATGCGAAGACCGTACCATTGTAGCCATTGAGGATGTCGTCAACCGTGGAGCGAATTGAAAAGTCAAATACATCTTGTTGGCGAGAGTTCATATCAAATACTCGGTCGAACGTAAAAGAACCCTGGGCCTCTTTCGACTGCCCATTAGTTAGTATTATTCGACACTTGAGTATGGGATACACATACGTCCAGAGTGCAAGTATCGTCGGCATCGAATGTGACGATAGGTTGCCCCCCTGCTTCAATCTCTCTGCGATTCTGAGGCCTGAACCGAGCCACCACCTTGATACTATTCGACATGATGGCTAGACTTGTTCTATTTCGGAATTATCATATGTACAAGATACCAAAGTCTGCACAACTTTTGTGGTGGTGATGTTGTTCGGGCCAGTCTGTTTCTTGTGGTTAGGGGTGAGGTTATGTCGCGTATTAACAGTAGCGCGTCGGGGGGGTTGAAATGAGGCTCCCAGATTGGATTATGCACACAACTCTCTTCCTCCCGGCACTAGATGCTTAAATCTATATTGAAGTGATAGGAGAACTAATAAGAGGGTGGCTTTTACTAGAGGGGCACATAAGTAGGAAAAAGCAATAACAAAGTGGGATGCATTTCACAGTAGTGATTGAGCAGGGATGATGCCCAAGTCTACAACAGCCTTCCTGGCCTGCTAGGCGTCATTACACTTATTACCCGTGCTGGAATGTTTCAATCTGAACATAATGTCATTCTGATAGTGATATGCTTTACAATGAAAAAAACTTCCTCTACTTGACTCACTCGTATTTTAATTTATTTGTTTCAGCCAAGAGGCCTTTTCTCGACGTTGCAATCGTTCTTGATGTCTCCAGGAGGAACTTGTAACTAAAAGGCTCTCAATACCAGATATTAATGCATTCTGAACCCCAGATAGCCGCTAGCGCAATAATGAAGCAGCCGGGACTGTGTTGTAGTATCATTTGGATTTGTGTGAGGCTAAAACGCTGTGCTATGCAGGAAGTTCGGTCCAATACCCTAACTATTTACTCCTAAACCCCAAACCAAAGCCAAAGAACGCCCCAGGCTTGCCCATAAGTATCATACCCACATTTCTCTGGCTGCAATAAGTATCCATCAATTTCTATTCAGTCCTCCCAACTCTTCTCGACTGTTTCCTTGACCCGCTTTGTATATTCCTTACGGTTGTCCTTATACAAGTTAGAAGCTTCGACATTGGCAGGCGAGCTGGTATTGGGGTCATTGAGGAGACTTTAGAATTTCCGATTAGCTTTTGTCAGATTTTATTGAGGGGCGACTAATATACCTTTGGATGCTAGTCAGCACAGCTGCAACATCGTAAGTTGGACTCCATCTGTTTTGGAGAATGTCCAAGCATAGTTCACCAGTTGCGTAGACATTTGGGTGAAACATTTGACTGATGAACTTGACAGCAGGTGGCTTGTTTGGGTACTGCTCCTCAAAGTGCATAACAAGGCGAAAGGTTCCATCTTCGAAAGGAGTGTCTGCGGGGCCGATTATGACAGCATTCCAGGTCATTACATTGTCGGCAATGGGGGAAGCAGAGACGCCAGCTGGAGGATCCGTTTGCATTCGCTGTGTGATGCTTGTTAGCTGAAGGTTTCAATAGTGATGAAGTATTTTAGAGTGGCCAAACTCGTACCTTGAAGTCACGCATCAAGCGACGACGAGCTGCAGTAGACATGGTTCGATCGGTTGAATTTAAAGTCACGCAGGTAATGCTCTGTCTCCTCTGGCGTGAGGAACTAAGACTTCTAAGGTGGGTTTGGTGAAGTTGGATGTTTTATTATTGAAGGGTGATGGATTGGGAAAGTTGGGGTTCAGATAACCCAATTGGATAAGCAGCCGCCAAGACCACGACATAAATTCTGCCCGAGTTGTTGATTCACGCTTCGTGGATATTACAAGGACTCCGCTAATCCATACACTTTTGTGTTAGTTGTTTTAGAGTCTGTGATACATCAGCATTACTGAAAATGACAACCGTAGTATAGTCTGAATCGTGCATTACCAAGATACGAGGAGATTGTCTTCAAGAAAAACATATTTGTCCTGAAATGCAAAGCAGGTTGCCTCAACTACGCCTGTACGTTGGTGCATCCCAGAGCTTGCCATAAAATAGACATCTTTTCTAGTCCTAGTCCTAGTCCTGCAGCTCTCCATAGCATATTAACTGGCTCTCTCAACTGCACAAATACTACACCACGCAAATCACATCCCTCATCCATAGACTGGATACTGAACATCATCTCTGAATCCAGGAAGAAAACGAGGAAGGCGGTCAGATTCGCGGTGTAGGATCCGGAGCTGACTATCACAGTTGTGGATGGTGTTTATCAAGACAGCTGTTCGTTTTGGTCCGCTTTCACCTGCACACAAGGTCTCGGATTTCAATCACGGATATGACACTTTGACACGGCATCTAGGTACCATGCAACAACTTCGATCCAGACTAGTAGGCCTAAGAGAGCATCTGAACTTCGGGAAGAACCACGAAGTATCTGTATCTGGGAGCATGACTAAGCGTTGAGCTCAGATGTACCCCCGCCTCCTCTCCAGCCGCGGCTCGTTTCGCGTGGTGACACTCCGGTACAAGCTCCGACTGTAGCCGTCCACCTACTTTCGTCCCTTCTCATCGCCTTTTCACTTTCTCTGTATTTTTAATCTACTGCCCGTACTCTGATAACCGTAACAAGATGTCTCTCCGCTATGCCACGTCGTCCTTGAAGTCAACAGCTTCCAAGCAAAGGCTTTCACAAGTACAACGCCATTTCAGTACCTCCCCGTGTGTCCGACAAGAAATACAAGATGCTTATATACTTAGTGCATCAAGAACCCCAACCGCAAAGGTATCTTGTAATTCTAGCTCCGATTTGTATAGCAATTCTAACTGGATAGTTCAATGGTTCCTTCTTAACCGTAACTGCTCCCCAACTCGGTGCTGTAGCTATTAAATCCGCCCTTGAGAAATCAAAAGTCCCCATGTCAAAAATCACAGATGTGTATATGGGCAATGTTCTTCAGGGTGCTGTGGGCCAGTCTCCAGCTCGTCAAGCCTCTATATTCGCCGGCCTCCCTACTTCTGTAGAAGCTATCACAATAAACAAAGTATGTGCCTCAGGTCTCAAAGCAGTCGTTTTTGCGGCCCAGAATATCCAGCTCGGTCTGGCAGAAGCTCAGGTGGCGGGAGGCATGGAGAACATGTCTCGAGTGCCGTATTACACACCACGGTCGACCAGTTTACCAGCCTTTGGAAACGTTCAGATGGAAGATGGCTTGATCAAGGATGGGCTGTGGGATGTTTACAATCAATTCCATATGGGAGTATGCGCAGAGACAACGGCGAAGAAATACAATATCACTCGAGAACAACAGGATGAGTACGCAATACAGTCCTACAAGAGAGCGGCTGAGGCTTGGAAGACAGGTGCTTTCAAGGATGAGATTGCGCCCGTTACTGTTAAGGGGCGGAAGGGAGACACAGTTATCGATACAGACGAGGGATACCTGGATATCAAGTTCGATAAAGTGTCTTCGTTGAAGCCAGCATTTGTCCGTGATGGAACGGGGACTGTCACAGCTGCGAATTCTTCCACATTCAATGACGGGGCTAGCGCTTTGGTTTTGGGCAACAAGGCAATTGCACAACAATATGGATCTGGCTCAAGGGTATTGGCTAGAATTTGTGGATCTGCTGATGCAGCTATTGATCCTGTTGACTTCCCAGTTGCTCCAGCAAAGGCTGTACCACTGGCTTTGGAGAGAGCCGGAATCAAGAAAGAGGATGTGGCGATATGGGAGTTCAACGAAGCTTTCGCAGCAGTCATCAAAGCTAACGAACAGGTAATACGATGATAATCCCTTTATGATTAGATTTGCTGACATTTAACTAGATACTCGGCCTTGAAAATGCCGTCGTCAATCCTCTTGGGGGTGCCATTTCGCTCGGCCACGCTCTCGGCTCCTCTGGATCTAGAATTCTTACCACACTCCTGCATCAATTAAAGGTTGGCGAGTATGGTGTTGCTGCAATTTGTAATGGTGGAGGAGCTGCTACAGCAATTGTCGTACAGAGAATCGACAGTGTATGAATTTCAGCTAATTCCAAATCAATTCTGGTCTTGCCACAAAATCCGATCATGGTCAACCCCAATGTGTAGTGATACTGCCAAAAGAAAAGTGTTTGCGGTTCACAGTTTGTATAGCAGGAAAGGAATTGTATATCAAATTTCAGATACTAGCAAGGGTTGCATGAATCAGTAGTAGGCTGACACACTAAAGCGGATTTAACTGTAGGAAAGGTAATCCTACGACAAAACTGTTCATCCTGTTGGGACATTCCCAGTAGGTATATTTATGATTGGTCATGTGACCCGATCACATCCTTACTGTGGATCCTTTGATTAGGATATTATCAACACCTTATATATAATTATTATCATATTATTGATTGTTCTTTAATTTAACTCTACATAAGTTCCAGAAAACGGCCGGGATCAAGGAATTGAATGTGTTTAGCTCCATATTCGCTTGCTTAAAATTGGTGGAAGATTGGAAAAGACCCCTTATGTTGAAGTCACATTTGACTTATAAACGGTTGTCTGAAGACCAGGGTCATGCTCATGAATGTTCATTAATCAATTAACGATGAATCTCGAATTATAGAAATTCCCGTTAGGTTCCCAAAACACCACTATGCGCCAGAATCTACTATGGAGACCCCATCGTCTGGACTACTCATGATATAGTGCCTGCACCAAAAATCGTAACGATGAAATTTCCACTCCCAAATGCTGCGTTTTGACCCATCACTTTGCCATCGCCTCTAGAGCAAGCATCCGTAAGAGCTTGACAACGATCTCGCGTAATGGCATGGCTGCCCCTGAGACCCGTTAATCTCAACGGTCGTTAGCACTACAGCCCTTGCTGTAATTCCTTAACAGCTGAACATAGTATTGAATTGTGGTGTTGTTTTTGTATATTTTAAATCTATTCCTTATTCTTTCTACTCCAGCTTCGGAGTCTTATCATAACTCCACTACCCCGTTTTCCCATCAAGCTCTTGACCAATAACCACACCACATGTGCATTGCCCAATTCTCATCTCATTTATGCTCCACTAGACATTTTCATAGAGTTCAGTATTTGAACTATCTACAGAGAAATACTTCAGCAATACTCTCACCATCCCGCAGATAGATTTTGTCGTTTTCCAAGGTTCATTTAAACCGCACTAGAAGCGTGCGGTCCCATTGCTGCTCAAATTTTCGAATGTAGATGATCCACAGAAGGGTTTTACAATGTGGGTGTTGCACGTATTACGGTGCAAAACGAATCCTAGTTCTCGTAGAAGGTCAAATCAATCTCCTTGGTGGCATGTTTCTTAATCTACTATGGAGAAGTGGACAGAATAATAGATGAGTATCCACAAATTGTCACTATCAACAATATGTCAATATGACTTTCTTGAGAGATTCACGTAGTAGCTTTCTAGATAATTTACACTATATAATACATACTCACCTTGAATGACAAGGTCTTTTATCCCATGCGCAAGCAAATTTTTTATCTTAGCGGCGAATATATGGCCGTTGCCAATCTTCTTTTCTTGATGCATCGCGTACTCTTTTGATTTCATCACTTCGAGATGTTTACGTATAACCAATCGCGTCTAGATTTTGTTCAGGCACTATATATCGCAGCTAAGTAAGCTCCACGGTTATCACAAGCGAAACGTTAGGGTGTCCTAAATTCACGTTTTGCTATTACTCATTATAAACTTATATTCCTAAGGAAACCTTAACTTTTATTTCTTTTCCAAGTTCCTTGCAATGCAGAAAAAATCTCAATTGTTACCAGGGATGTTGCTGATGAAAACCACCAGTACGGCACAATATCTGTAAAAGGATGTTCAGAAAAGTCTCATTCCATATTTTGTGATTGATAACTCACGCAGCAGCGGCGGCGAATATTTCATGACGCTTGGCCTGTGTAAAGAGCGAGAGGACGGCAGAGAAAACCAGCGTAAACACCAGGAGAACACCAATAGACACCGTGTATGTAATTTCAAGGTCATGAGTTACCGTGAGCTTATAAAGTAGAAACACTGGTAGAATAAGTAGACATAACAGCACCAAGCACAGCAAAATGGTTATGAAGAGCTCTTTACGGCTTTTGCTATAGTAGTGAAGAGATGGGTCATCCGTTTTAGCAAGGTCATCCTAGATACAAGGTCAGCCCAATAAGTTAATGAGTGGATAGTAAGCTGCTTTTCCGTATACCTTTGTACAGAATAGCCTCTAGTTACTGTAAGTATATATCATGGATATTAGAACAGTTGAACACACCTGGAGGAATCTGCAATGGAATTTAGCTAATATCCTTTCTATGGCATTATCGAGAAAAGCAAGTTCCCTTCCATCACGAAGAGTTATTAAATCTTGCTTGTTGTAAATAAAACCGTGTTCTTCATCTAGTAAAGGCTTTTTTTCGCGAATATAGCGTTCTACACTTTGGTAGTCTCGATCGGCCGGCCTTTTAAGAGCGACCATTTGCTGGGCCTTAAACATCCATTCGTCTGTCTTCGTTAAACATGTCAATTAATCTGGGAGGCCGCCCTTACCATACTTTGACAGTGTCTCTTCTATTTCTACAAGAATCTGTGTTCGAGTCCGCGTCCCCTCGGTCTGTTTTCTGTCAAAAGTTTCATCATAGTCTCTAGAAATAAGAAGTTTTTTCATTTCTTCTGGTCCATTGGCATCATCATTGTCATATCCCTCGAGTTCCGCCTCTAGCTTTCGCAATTGGTCCTGTTTTCTAAGAATAACACGAGAATGGAGGTACCCAAATCTTCGATAAACCATGAAATGCTCGTCGCTGTCTAAAAAGGTAGCCAACGAACGATAACTTCGTTCTTTGGTGTCTACTATCGAATGAAGAGCGTCAACAATAAATATGTGAGTTTTCTGATAGGAACTCTTACATTTTCTGATCTTGGGCTGCGGACATGGCTCAGCATTACGTTTCCAGAAGCTCCATGATTTGGATGCCTTTGGAAGAACTGCTTGTTTATGCTCTTGAAATAAATCCACTTTCGAGGTGTAATCCGAAGTACAGTTGGACAACCCTTTTTCGAGATCACTAGTGGGAGATATTGGAGAATCCATTAGGTAAGTTAATAATTATCGGAAAGTGAAGAGAATCAAGTTTATTCAAGAACTACATTTCCTTCTGTTGCTATAGAAATACCTGGAAAGTGTATCACCTAATTATACTTCCAGCAACAATTGTTCTAAGCAAAAACCCGAAAGGCTGATTAGATAAAAATGGGGTACACAAAGGGGCGCTGGCAGCTCGCTCGTAGTAGCGATTTACGCCCTCAGCGTTTCACGGCATATCTAGGACTTTTGGAGTTCACCAATCAGAATTCACTCAAGTTTTCCTGAGCCACCCACACCCCCCCCTTATGCAACATGCCACTTTTTGCGTCTTTGACCTGATAGATGAATTTTCCACTCGCATCCTTCATTCGACTATCAATTTTTACTTCGATTGAGCCCTTCCTTGGAAGTGTAATCCAGGCAGATTTGCCAACTTCAAACTTCGGGATTGACTGATATCTGTTAGATGTGACACCTTGCTTCAATGCGAATACGCAAAAGGTCACTCACCTCCATGACGGTACCCGATGCACTATAATGAGATCGGTCCATGGGCGCCCCAGAATCCTACTCGGTGTCAGCTATGCACTTCACATAGGGTTGCTGCTAGAAGCAGGCTGGCTACTATGCTTACATCTTGCCCTGAGGTCTTGTTGTGTTGATTCGACATTGGCTAGATGGTATCGGGCTAGTAATTTAATTTGTCAATTCTCTATAGTATGATCGTGTGAAGTCTGCCTTGCAAAGCTGCGCCAGAAATGCCGTGTTGTGAGGCATACTTATGTTCTGTGACTGACGAGGCTCTGTTCTCAAGATTAAGTCGCTTGCATAAGATTGTTACCCAACTTCATGCCGGGTAAAGGTAGTCTTACGCCATTACAGATACGCTAGATAGTAAGCCAATCCAATGTTCTATTCCCTGAGAGTCTTGAGCCTCAGCCTTCACCGTCTTTCAGACTGTTTGTTAATTGGAAGTGTAATAAGGCAGACTTCACACAGCCTCGCTGCCTTGCTAGTTGCCTTGTGGGTTTCATACTTTCCGTTAATCTTCGAACTTTCCGAGATTTTATTAAATATCGTATAGTTTGAGACACGTTGCACGTCCCATAGCAACCGAAATGTCAACCAAAATGTTTCCAGTCAATTCGAGGTCAGCAGCTTTCCCAGCAGTAAGCACTCACGAATTACCTGCTTATCCTCGACTGGAAACATCTCCCAAAGACTATCAAGATGAAGATGAATCACGCGACTCAAAATTCAAAACAATCTGGGATCGCGAACTAAAGAATGAATTAGGAATTGCTTATCGAAAAGCATTCGTTCTTCTCCTTTCTTGGCATAAGGACGTAGATGATTTGAATACCGGTAATGAGGTAACAAATGAAGATAATAATCCCTAAAACTTTGCTTACGGAGTAAGGTGCATAATCTTAACAAAGTCTTCCAAGAGATATACAAGTACCAAACTGTTCAAAAGGTTCTAGAAAGGCATAAGAGAAAGACAGCTCAGAGTCAAGTGAATCGCCATCTTGCAGAGTTTGTCGATGAATATGATGATACTGAAACTCTCTTGATAATCTACTATGCTGGCCATGGTCGTCCAGGCGAGCCTGGAATTCTCCACCTCACAGGGTGAGTGTGCCTACCAGATGTTTAGTTCGACTATAAGCTTATTATTAAGTAGCCAAAGATCTCTCCATACAGAAGAGAAGGATGTCCACGAAGTGATTTGGAGTAGTGCAGAACAGAACATCAAAGATACTAGAGGTGATGTGCTTCTGATCTTTGACTGCTGTCATGCTGCAGAACTAGAAAAGAGCAACCGAGGTTTTAAAAGGCGTGCATTTGAATATCTGGCAGCAACTTCTGCAAAATCAACTACAAGAGCGCCTGGAAAACACTCTTTCACATCTGCATTGATATGGTCGTTAGAGAATCTTGCCGCTAAAGGTGAAGGTTTTACCACATCCAAGCTTATATGCACAATATCCAACGACGCCCCTGACTTTCCGAAAGACCAAGAACCACGGCTCTCAGAGAGACACGGTACTTGTTTGCGCCGAATCGTTCTAGCGCCTCTCACCGGCAATGAAACTGGGGAAACCTGCTTGGCTAGTGGGGAGAAGATAGACGATACCAACTGCGTTGATGTCGAAAACGCAAATGAGAATGAGGTGAGCATACGATTCGTGTTCGATAAAGATATCACTCCCGAATTGGTCACACAGCTTGCTTCTGCCGTCGGGAGTCTTAAGCAGCAACCTGCAATTAACGCTAAGGCTGTACTTTGGGAGGGCGTGAACAGGATCAATGTGAAAGACTCGGCCCAATCATATCTGATCCATATGGCTGCGAACCAGTTCAGAAAGTCGACCAGACAGAAACGCAAAGCCGAAGCGTCGCCAAGCAACGAATCAAAGCGACCAAAGCTTCCCATGTTGATCGCAGATAATTCCTTATCCTGTGAATTGTTGGATTCGCCTGCTAGGGACGATCCAATCACCCCAGCTGACATTACGACGCATATGGTAGAGCCTAAGATTGCAGAAGACCCATTAACGAGTGATAAATTACCAACGTCTCTAACCACTACCGAGGATGTGCCTCTATCTGGGAAGCGTGAACCTGAGACCAATATACTGAATCCTACATCTGAGAAACAGAAGATGGAATATGGGGCAAATGATGGGGTTGCTGAGGTGGTTCGCTCTTGAGCTGGTTTATTTCTGTAAAGATTTCTAATGAGTGATTCCTCCGTAACACGCTTTCTTTGAAATATAAACATAACCTAATTACTATCAGGTAGATACACCGAATATATCCGTAATCAATTGATGTTGTCGATTTTTCCTTTTTTTTTGTAGACTTCCAGGCCTTCCATCTTCGTAAAGTCTTCAAGTCTGCTCAAATCTTATCTGTTTTCTTGAAACAAATCAAAACTCCCATCAATGCCAATCTTTAGTCTAGCTATATGTGACACTGTTAACTATATAAGCTCATAACATCCTTATCACGAGACCTTATGACACTCACATTTGAATGATCCTCATGCCGTGAATCTCACCTCAAATAGACTAATAAGAATGATACAAGCTGTAAAGGCAAAATTGAAGTAAGGCTTGTGAAGTTCATAGACTGTGTCCAAGCTACAAGAGTTCTGTATACATCCTAGCTTTTGACACGTATGGGCCTTCATCTCCAAGCTGTGTTGTAAGGTTTCATGACAAGGAGACATATTTTTCGCGCAGTTCCACAGATGACCTTTTCTTCAATCCACCTGAAATTAGCCTGGTGTCAGAATGAAGTGGAAAGTTTCCAAGGGAATTTTATGTTGCTTATGCTGCCTTCTGGCTGTATTTTCATTGATCTTATACAGTTTATATAACCGTCCTCCATTCCCCCAAACCCAAATGCTCACTTAGCTATCAACTCCTCCCCAAAGCCCTAAAATCTTACTCTCATTCCTTGCAATTAAGCACCAAATGCACAACATTATTGCTGCCATCTTATTCCACTAAACATTGGCGGGAGCAGATGCCAATTCTAGGTTGCCATCCTCAAATGTATCTGCAGAGACAAGATTGATTCCATCATGACCCTCGCCGGCAATTGGCTTACCATGTTCGTAAGTAACCCGTTTCCAGCCTGATGACTCGGAGGGGTCCTTAATCCACTCCATTGTCGGGAAGTAGTGGTCGTTCTTCTTCATCGTAATGACCCAAGGTACGTTATCGAAGGTCATTGCCTTGAGACGGAAATCTACTATTTATTAGTTTGGACTTTGAAGCAGGGAGGGAGTAGGGCTTACAGGTATTGTCTGGGATGTCAACGACAGCTTTAAGAAATGATTCGAGATCGGGCGTTGGCTTGCCGTTGACGTGGGTAATAAAATTAGTTGGTGCGAGGCCGTACTGGTACGCGGGTGATCCACGAGTTCGGGCGGAGACGTAAACTTCACTGTGTAGCTTGCTAATCTGCTGTCTGACGGCATGATGAGGTCGGTGAAGAATGGCACCACAGAACGAAATTGCTCTGTCGGTCTCGAGATCATCCGCAGATACAGTTGGGAGCTTCATGTTCATCTCAACACAATCTCTAACAATAATTGCATCTAAGACTTCATGATCATACATAACATCCAATTCCGAAACTCGAGTGATAATCTTGCCGTTGAGTGAAAGAATAACATCACCTTCCAACAGAGCTCCGGCATTATCTTCTCCGCGCTCAAAAGTTCGCTTTCGGATCATGAAAAGCTGATGGCGGGAGGAATTGTCTTCAGCAACCTTTTTTATCCATTCTTCAGAAACACCCATGATGCGAGCTTGACTCATCTGAATGGCGTTGAATTCAACGCTCAACATACGCAGCTTGGGTTGTTCGCCGCGTTGAATCTGCTTGATGACCGGAAGAAGTGTAGGCGTTGCGAGGCCAAGATGGTAGTCGGTATCCTTTGAGGTAACCGGCGACCGCTCACCTAGATATGTTAACCATAGTGCCTGGACAGTGCCATCCTCGCCAACAAGGACACCACTTCCGCATTGGCCACTGAGACTGGTGTCTACTGTGATAGCATCAACATTGACAGCTCTGTATCTTGGCGCACCAGAGTTTGCTGGAATAGCAACAGCTGTGATGTCTGTAATAGTAGTCTGAGCAATGACTATACGCATATTTTGATTGAATCCAACAAAGTACGTTGATGCTCCTTGTGTCACATGCTTCGTGCTTAGCCGTGCGCTTTGAACAGGTGCATCTACTAATGAAGGGTCGTATTTGATAATGGCGTAGTTCTGGAGAGGGTGCATAAATACAACCTTCCCTTCCACAATGATAGAATCAGCGATTGTGATTGATATATCGCAGAGGTCGTAGGGAACGATTGCGCGTGAGATGACAACCAGCCCCTTTTCAGCATCAATCACAACTCCCATTCCCCATTTTCGGTTTCTAGGAAAGCCGTCTAGCTTTACGGGCATGTGGCACAGGACACGAACGAAACTTCGAACAACATCTGCGGCAGCTGGATGCTGGGCATTTTCAAGTTGAATGAAGCTTGCTGATCGAGGAACAGGAGCAATTTGAGGGATTGCATCAGCAAGATCAGTAAAGTCCCATAATCCAGTATCGTCGTTTCTGACCGCAAGTCGCATCTTACTCGACCAATGGCGGTCAATATGTAAGATACTGGTGTTGAGAGTATGTAGATCTCTGAGATGCTTGTACGTGACAACTACTCTTGATCGATCTGGAATTTTCTTCATTACTTCGATAAATGAATCAAGATCTGGAGTCTTTTGGTGGTCGACTGTTTGTATAATCCAGCCATTGTCTGTACTCTCGAATCTAAATGATCCAGTTGCTTCACAAACGAAGACACCCTTACAAGCAACGGCATATAGGCGTGCCTGCTGGTAGGACAAGTTATGGAAACTGGCTCCTGCAACGGAAACAAATCTATCAGGAGTGATATCGTGAAGGTCACCAACCTTGACTTCAACTTCAAAATCCTCGCCACCTCGTTGAAGTAGCAATTTAACCTTGCCATCAACACTAGAGTCCAGAATATCATCTAGTCGAATAAATTGTGTTAAGAGCTCGCCGTTGACTTTGACCAGCACATCTCCTTCCTCAATCTTGTTGTCTGAGGGTCCATCTGGTAATACGATTTCGGCTACGAGCATACCGGTTTCTTTAGGGAAGCTCTTTCGTACAGCACTCTCCCATTCCGGGGTCAAGCCAAGCCTTCTACACTCATCGAAAGGCTTGATCATCCATTGGCATTGTATTGTGCCTCTGGTAATTGGCTTGCCCTCTTGTATACACCTCAGGGCTCGAAGTGGCCGATCTAGGGGCAAGAAATAATCGGTAGCCGCTCCATCACTTCTACCTCCAGCTTGCAAAGCCACAGCGTATCCATCAATATTGACAACAGGACTGCCGGAACTACCACCACTTGCAGCAGCAGCAGCCTGGATGTAGTTGGTGTTGAAATCGCAGTATCCATCTCCGTATTCTGGTGCATTCCTGTCTAATCTACTGATAACTCCCGACAGAATACTCAGTTTCTCTCCGGCATCGTTACCAACAACTCTGATTTCCGATCCAACTTTCGCAAGGTCTGGTCGTAAAGGTAAGGATGTAACAGGCATATATTTGATTGCCTTTGGGTCGAATCGAAGGATACCGAAGTCGTGTACGGGATCTCGGTACACGGGGTATGCGTCAACTTCTTCGTGGTTGTCAAAGATACAGTATCCCCAGAAAGGACCGGAGCCTACGACATGACGATTGGTCATGATGTATCTGTCACCGCATTAGAACATTAGGAGCTTGTGAATTGATTTATAGGCTTACCCTCTCTCAGCGTCTACAACAAATCCCGTAGCCTCACTGGTAAGCGCTGCATCTGTATCGAAAGAGCAGGTTTGGCAGAAGCGTATAGATACAACATTCTTGACGACCTTCTCGATAGCAGCTTGCCACTCCGCCGTATCTGCGATGCTCGCCATAACCCTTGGCTCTTCTATATCCATCTCGTCGCCTTCTAGTAGATTTTCTATTAACGAACCGATTTCTGGTGTATTCTGCCCTGCTGATTCTTTCCCGTTGACAGCTTTTTGCTGTTTCTGTGGTCTCTCTGCTGCGGTTCCTGGGTGTTGCTTTCGCTTCGGCCGCGTTGCTCCATTTGCGCCGTTCATAATGATGGTCCTAAATTGACTGGTAGCCGATGAGGGCGAGGCGGTGAATGTTGGAGTCGTATATACGCGGGATCCAAGGTAGGCAAAATGTGCAGGTATAGGTGCCTGGAATGAAGCTTGGGATGGTTTGGAGGTCACAAGGCTGGCTATTGATGCTCGCAGTCGGGCAGAGAACGCTGTAGGCATAAATGCCGGCTCAATTGATGTAGGGATCCAAATGAGTGTGGAGGAGAAGCCAGATGGGCAGCGAGATAGGATACTGCTGGCAAAGTGCGACGTCGGAAGGAGAGATGGGGATGAAGAGAACGAAGGGGTGAGATCACATACGTGAAAGGTTCACAAGTTGCACATATATGAGAGCCCTGGACTTTTCATAGGCGCAAAAAGCAGCCAAGAGCCAAGGTCAGAGTGGGTCATTTTTGTGCACTCTTGCATTGCTAAGCGAAGGACTACAGACCACGGTCCACCTTATATATCAACCTAGGTGTGATTGAATGCGTCGTCTGCTAGGTAACTATTGCTAAATGGATGGTTTCATGTAGAGTCCATCATACAATGCCATAAAGTAAATCTCCATCATCCAGTGTGCAAGTAAGTGCGGTACTTAGCAACGAAAAATTCAGTACAGTCGTTTAGTTGCTGACTCCAAATTGATCTAACCCACAACGCATAATCCATAACGCATCCTCAAGAACCACTGCAGATTTAAAGATGAAAGACATAGAGATTCCGAAGTGACTGTACGGAGAATCTTCAAGTAATTTGATCGCTTGACCGGCGAACATCTCGGAAGAGGTGCGAAAGCTAACAGGATGAAAAGCTAGCTAGGTTCAAGCTTCCCTAGCCAGATACCTAATTCCAATGAAAAGTCTATAGGCTTGGTTAGTAACTTAATTAGCTAGTATGATTACTCTGATCAACCACTGATCGTATTTAATAGGTCAAATTCTTTACATACTATGGGAACTGACGCACATCCACTGTTGAATTCATGCCTCCAAGTTTGGGAATGTATCGGGTTCATCCTCATGAGAAGCCTCAGGATTCGACTTCAGCTCGGCACTCTCTGCGACTTCCTCAGAAGTCTCCTGATTTGAAGTTAGCGTGTTTCCAAGGATAAAGATAAGGACAATGTGGAGCTTTGGAAGGTGCCAAAAGTTGTCACATATCTTGCGGAGGTGCGTACCTCAGCTTTGGTCTTCTTGACACCCTTCTTAGCAGCAGCAGAAGGCTTCCTCTTTGGAGCCGTCTTCTTCTTCTCTTTCTCCTCTCCCTCAACATCACCTTCAGAATTGGGAGTTGCTGCTTTCTTCTTGCCGCGGCCCTTGGCTGGGATCTTTTCCTTCTCGCCTTCACCATCAGAAGCGGAGCTGGTGGTTTTCTTATTAGCACCAGACTTCTTGACTGAAGCTTTCATCTCGGTTTTGACACCACGCTCATGTTCAGTATCTACTTCGGTCTCCTCAGACTCCTGGTTATCTTTGGCGGCCGCAACCTTTTTCGCAGAGGTACCCTTCTTGGCAGGACCACGCTTCTTCTTAGACGGTTCTTCAGTATCGTTATCCTCTTCCCCTGCTTTGATCTTGCGCTTTCCTGCCTTAGCAGTAGCAGGCTTGGTGGCAGTATTATCAGAGCCACCAGCCTCACCAACCGGGAGACTGATTAGGTCCTTTCTCATTGCCTGCCATTGATGAGATAAAGCCTTTGCAGTGCGACCCGGAATATCAATCAATGTGAGCTTTGGGCCTTTGGTACCATTTTCAGAGAGTTGCTTAATGATAGCCAACGCGAAGGTGTACTGCATTTTTCGTTAGAATTTCAAGTCGACAAATACACGATTGTAGAATGGTCACCTTCTCCTCGTTGCCCCATCCACCTTTCTTGCCCTCTGCTTTACCCTCAGATACTCCTTGGTCTGCCATTTTGGTGAAATTTGGTTTCTTTTGATGAGATGGGGTTCAGTAGATAGATCGGCTTCGTATGGATTCTGAAGACTTGATTAGCTTGTTTCAGTCGAATGCATAGGTGGATTGAGGATTAGAGTCATCTCTAGCGCCAGTGCAGACAGTGACGGTAGAACGAAATTCAGTAGTCTTATTTTCTTGCGCTTTAGTGCATTTTGGACTGTGGAAGACCAAAGTGAAGCTATATTGTATAGAGCTTGGAGTGTAGTGCAAGAGGAGAAGATGGAGAAGAAGCAGCCCATCTCATGTCGCTCACTAAGTTCATGAACGCCATTCTCACTGTGAGCGTCTGAAAATAGAACGATATTGAGGGCAACAAAATATGCCGAGATGGTAAGATGTTGCATACCTTTGAGTAGCACGGCGTCGCAGCAATCAAGCTATTTTTCAGTCTCTGATTGTATTGCGAAGAACTTAATGAGAAAAGTGAGAAGGTGAGGAACACATGAGAGTTTTGCGCTTAAGTATTCCCACAGAAACCACTAGCGTGGAATAGGATGAGGGATTCACCTGGAAGTTGACGGTCCTGCGAAGGCAATATCTGGATTTATTGTGATTTCTGGATTTATACAATTAGGTTTCTCTGTGTTAGTTCTGACTTTACTGGCTTTCATATCTCACGTTTTGTATTAGTTTTATACTTACTTGGAGTAAAATTGGATTAAGAAAAGTAGCCAGGACCACCAGCAGGCTCAATTCGCATATAAAACTTAGCAAAGGGACAAGTCTCTGAGCTCCACAATAAATGCACAAAATTATCTTGCAATTCAAGTCTCGAGAAGAAAGCTGCATATTGTATTTAGTCTTCTGAATTTGGCAACCCCAACAATAATGTTAGAATTTGCATCCCAAGCTATTCGCTTGCCAGCGAATGGGAAGTGATATTTAGTAGTGTAAACATTTTCTAAAGAACTTCCAACCAAACCACACTGATGATCTTTGCTGCAACGGCCTAGATTCAAGCCAACTTCACAATAACCTCATCCGTTGTTCGTTCCCTGACCAAGCGTTAAGTGAACAAGTTCAACTCAAAACTTCAACACCATCTCCCCCTACTATCTGTGTAAGAAGTGCATAAAGTCTAGTTTAAAGTAAATATTAACAGGCTTCCCAAATTGCACCGAGAATCAAGCTTTAACTGTTTGCCTACAAGCCACTCCCTCCAACTCCTATTCTCGTTGAATGTTACTTACCACGTTGAAGTCATATTCAAAATTAACCGTGTGTCTCTGTTACGTAGAGAGACGGCTCTTTTAGAATGCCCACAAAGTTCCAAGGAATATGAAGTAATCAAGTCCATACAGTTAGTTACGGCTTCTCGCTAGCATGCTATAGTACATGCTGGTCACTTTCAAGGCGTAAATCCATTTAGCTTCAGAGGTCTAACGTCTTATTCTGGAAGTGCCCATAACCTACAGCATGATTTTCGCCTCACCAATTTGCGTAAATTTTCTTGTTTCACATATTACAGCAGCTTCCGGTTGATGTTGATCATCATCTATGAAAAATAGTATAGATTCAAAGGAGTGATATGGAAAGTGCCATTTAAATACTCTATCATATATTTGAGATCCAGACCAAGTGAGTAGAAACGCCGGCCATTATTCCTGGATTGCCGGCCCTCAACAAAAGAAAAACCTCTCTGTAACCATTCTACCATTCGTACGCTCGAGTTGCCTCAAAATTCAGCGTATCTAGTTGATCGGAGTGCAGACTCGATCCTCGTCCATACTAGTTGCTGGCTGGGAGAATGCTGATGCCCTCAAGATCTGGGTTGGTGACTTTGCGACCTAGCTCCATGATCTTGTCAGAGCCGAGGATCATAAATACTTCTGCGGCGAAGATGCCAAAGAAGAAGATAGCAAGTGCGACTTGAATAAAGAATGATTTGATGTAGGTCTTCATTAGACGCATGCGAGAGCTTGGCTGGAAAGTCTTCCATGCCTCGACGAGGCCGATGACACCGTCGAACTCTGATACCTTTCCGTTGAAAGTGCGGTCAAAAGGAACAACTGTCTCCTGATCCTCAGCTAGGAGAGAAGCTTGAACACGGGTCAAGGCGACCTTGACTGGGAAGGAAACCAGGACGGCTAAGCAAAGAGTGATAAGTATAATCGTGAGAGCTTTCAAGTTCACCACAGTAAGATCATGTTTTGACATCTTCTTCCCATCATCTCGGCTTATATTGTCGAGACCCATCCAAGTGACAAGCCCCAAAGGAAGGAGAACTGCAAATTGTTCGGCGAAAGCGCAGATGGCAGTTGGGCCAGCGACCTTCTTCCATGCCTGGACTGACGGAAGACGTCGGAACCACGCCTTTTCGCTAGGAGATGAAATGACAATGTGTGTCCATGCCATAGATAGGTTAGCTAGAAGGACAGCAGTGACAATTTCGGCGCTTCCAATAGGCAAGAAAGGGAGCAAGGCTGAGATCCACTGGTTGATCCAAATTGCTGCTACGTGAGTTACAGCGAAGATACGGAATCCACGAAATCGAGAGCGGAAGCCCCCAATGGAACGGAGATGCCTCAGTGTGCTGCGGAATGACGACGTTATAGGTGCTTGCTTAACAAGAAGGAGCTCCGGCTCGAATTTCGAGCCGAGAATGGCATCTGGATCATCGCTTTTCCCAAGGGGTTCATATAGGGTCGCTTGTGTAGACTCGACCATTACCAATGCTGGAATTAATCCAGAGAAAGTGTATTCGGTGGTGACTGAGGCAATGACCCAGACAAAGGCAGTCAAGGCTACCAATACAACACCCCTAGCATAGAGTCAGTTTTCTCACCCTTCAATCGAATGTTGTCCAAACACTTACCAGGTTGGAAAGTTGAGGTCCTCCGAGATCACGATCTTCTGAGAGATGTGCTGATGGGCCTCCATGCCCCGGCGGACAACATGGCGGATGACTGTGCTCATGATAGCGGCGGATAATGTAAGTTTAGTGAGGAAGACGATTTCGAGATACAGAGTACCAAGATGTTGGAGGAAGACGAGGAAGTGGAGTACAACAGTGTCGTCCTTATGTTATGAGGAGGGGCGTCAGCCGCCTAGGCGGCCACGAACTGCGCCTCATCCTCCAGATAAAAACCAATCACAGCCTGCCGATCCCCCGATTATATGGAACCAGAAAGCCTTACGACATTTTTCTTATGTTGTGTCATAGTTATAAGATATATAAACTATACATATATTGTTTATGAGTTTCAACTTATATACTGTTTGTTGCAAATTTGTATTATTTAGTTGCACTTTCTTGTTCAGCCAAGATTACATAGTCTCAATGGCTAGATTCATACCCCTTTAATTCGGTGGCAAATATTCACCAGATCTACTGTACGTACACACAACTAGGCATCAGCTTAATTATATTATATAACGCGGCAGTATCAGTGACATTGATTTCGGCGATCTCGAGAACTTTACGCGTATTCACAATTTAATTTTAGAAACATTCCTGATACCAGTAGATAATCTATACTTGAATCTAGAATGTTAATGTGATGGCTGTTTGTCGTCTTCATGTTCTCTTGAGTGTCCTCATTGGCCAAATATACGGCAGCGTTTACATGTTTACCATATTGCATCAAATATGGCCCAGACTATGGACGACTGATAATGGTAGATCCAAATTCGATGGCGTGTTCTTGGAACCTAATATAGACAATTACGATACAGGAGACAGCTTAAAAACTCGAATTCCTTGTATCACTATATCTGCTCTTGAGAAGTTAACGAATTACTTGTCTACAATTAGCGAGCGCCGTTGGCTTGTGTCTAGTTAGACACCGTACCTGTGACACTGACTGATTTCCTTTGCGTACTTCATGATCAAAGAGGAAGTTTTGCGTATTGTTTGGCATACTGCGGTGACGCTTCGTAACCTGTTTTGTTTTCGACGAATATGTAGACTTGGAGCGAGTTTAAAAAGTCTCATGGTACGTGTTACGAAATTTCTATCGTCTTGCAATTTATCTTCGAGGCTACTTTGCTGTACTTGAATTGTTTATCGCCTGCCAAGAATGATTTTCGAATCTACTTGTTCGAATCGTGACAAATCCAGTGAATACCCTATGAGTTGCGATATTGAATCTGAAATTCTATAATTGAATAAGATAGCCTTACTTACCATGTTAGTATCCTATGATTTTCTGAAAACTAGCAATTTCTGAAAACATCACTGAGCATAAATCGGTAAGCGTAAATACCACTTTCGAGTTACGATTTCCAAAAAAACAAACAACAAACTGATTATTAAAGGTACGCGCAGATCTATAGAATGAGACAAGTTTTGACCGCATACTAATTCACAAAGTCCTGGGGTTGCGAGTCGCAAGCTTTTCATACACCAAAACGTACCATGGAAATTCACAAGTGGACTTTAACAGCCCTTGGAGCAGGAGCACTTCTTGGAAAAGCGTCACTTACCTTCGCCAATGTGACGTGCGCTCCAAATTCTACCTTGTTCTCACCGACAGCACCAACTTCTACTCTAATACCTCAGTTTATGGGCCCGGGACTGGATTCTCCTTTTCAAAACGTAGTACACTCGACCCTATCTTCCAACAAAAGATCCCTTGATCCAATTGGCACAGCCTCACTTTGCTACGTAGTCGTATCTGACCGTCCTCCTATCTCGTCCTCGGGGACTCTATCCTGCTATAATAAATCTACTGCGGAGTCTTTTCTCCCAGATAAAGGTGATATAACGATTGAGGGAGAATTCTCTTCATCCGACGCGAAGGACCAAAACTTAGAAATCAGAAATGATATCCAAGAGAACGAAATAAAAGAGGACAGGTGCTCTGACGATTCGAGATCTAAGCTGGACACTTTAACACTGCCTATACGCATTCTCATTGATGACATAAGTCCGACTTCCGCAGATGCGCTAAGTGCGTGGGTCACTGCAACCTACACCTTCACGGCCCCCAAGAACACGGACCCTGTTATGGATGAACCAACGATAAGTCATAAAGAGACAAAGGAGAAGTATCCGGTGCTACTCTTGCTTGGGATGAAGAATTCGACAAGGGATCCGAGATCTTTGTTACCGTACGTTGTGTTTGCAAATTCACGTGGTGGGAGCATTACTTCAGGTATTGTGAGATATCAGTTGGGTGCTACGGGAGTAAATGGGACGACGATTGATCCTAACACCGATTCATTTTGGAGCCAATCTTCCCAGGATGCTGTGCCAACTGATAAAAAGAACAATGGTGGTCCCAGGAAAAATGGTCGGTCATTGAATCTGGCGATATTGGTGATGGGCATTCTGGTGTTGGTTTTTTTATAGATATGCTATAGAGCTGCCATCTTGGAAGGAATTCTGTATACTAAAAATAAATTCGAAGGTTTCTTTCTGCATATGTAGACCTTGCTCTTTAGGTTTCTACTTGATCATCCTTAGTGGATAAGATCTAGTCCCCGTTGTATGCTGATTCTTTTGCATCTCTATAGCCCGCGTACATTACCCTGCATCGAAGGCCTAAGTTACGCCTCAAAACAGCTGTCATCAAGTTTTCCAGTTGTGCAAAGAGTAGGTGAGAGGGATCTACCAGATTACGTTTCTTGTGGAAAAGAAGCTAAGCGATTGCTCCCTCGTCCTGCCAATAATCATTTGGAGATGTTGAGGACTTGCCACTTTCGACCATAACAACAAAAGAGCATTAAACCCATGTGAAAAAGAGTGAACTTGACGTCAGGAGCCGTTAAGATCTCGGTCGATCTCGGTCGGTTCCCCGGATTATCTGTAGATTTCAATTGCCGAAGTTTGTTATTGTACTAATTGGTGCGGTTAAAATATGTGGGCCAATAGGGGGTTAACGATCCCTAGTATTGACCCCGTATTGATGTTTACATAGCCGGTACGGATTAATTCTTGGTTTTTGGGAATATGACCCCGCCGAGGTACGAGTAGCTTTAGGGGCTTTACTGGTAGGATAGCTCCTGAATTTGGATACCGGTGATGGGCACCTGCAGGAGAGCTTTCTATATTACTACCTAGTTCCTGCTTGCAAAATGGAGTTGTTCTGAAATACGAATCTCGCGTTTCTGTCATCCGCCATCATGCTTTCAGTACGAGTATTATCCCTCCTTGCACCGCTGCTATCACTTTGCCACTCTCTTCCAGTCCGCGAAGATGCCTGGCCACACGGTCCCCTTACTACTGAGGGTCGCTGGATCAAAAACTCTCTTGGTGAAACAGTAACCATGGTAGGAGTCAATTGGCCAGGAGCAGCAGATACCATGACCCCCGAAGGTCTTCAATATCTCTCAATCGCAGATATCGTTACCAAAGTCAAAAGTCTGGGCATGAATGTTGTGCGATTGACATACGCTACCCAGATGATCGATGAATATTATGAAAATGGAGAGGTTGATATTCCTGTGTTGACCTCCTTTACGAATGTGTTTGGAGCAGAAAATGGGACGAAGATCTTTGCTCAGATCTTAGAGAAGAACCCAGAGTTTAGTGATAACACAACGAGGTTGGAGGTAAGTTGCGACTTCCAAATGTACAAACTGGGGCTGACAGATGATGATAGGTCTACGATGCCATTGCTGCAGAATGTCTAAAGCAAGAAATATACGTCCATCTTGACAATCATATGTCTCAGGCATACTGGTGCTGCAGCACTGATGATGGTAATTCTTGGTTTGGCGATACTTATTTCGATGTCGAGAAATGGAAACGAGGACTTAACTTTATGGCAACCAGGGTAATATCCATAATCTCCTGGAATACCCTTTTGAAAAGCTAACAGGCAGAAGGGTGCTGGTTGGGGAAGTATGATGAGTATTTCACTACGTAATGAGCTTCGGTCCCCGGACAGTAATCCGGATATCTTGAAGACTTACAACTGGGAAACATGGGTAAGTCCAGCTCTTTGATCAATCTACGACCGCTTGAGAGTCCATTGCTTTTGAGATGGCGTTGATTGTGCAATGGTTCTTATTAATTTAATGGCTAATTTGTAAAGTACAAAAATATGGTTCCAGCAATGGATGGTATCTATGCTGCCAACCCCAATCTGTTGATCTTCATGTCTGGTCTCGGATTCGATGTAACTATGGCCCCTATAACCACGGCAAGCGATCTCGGTTCTGGTACCATCTTCACCAAATCGTCATTCCCGTACGCTTCAAAATTGGTCATTGAGTTACACAATTACCAGACTACCAGTACTGATTGCGGAGCTATTCGAGGTGGCTTGTACAAAGGAGGATACAACGGCATGAATGAGACTGACCCAGCTGTCAAGAATGTATTCCCAGTTTTATTAACAGAGTTTGGTCATGATCAGTCTACAGAGGCATATGCTAGTGTTTATAGTAGCTGTTTGAAGGATTACATCAGTGGCCTCAATGGTGGTTGGATGTATTGGGTCCTGGCGGGAAACTACTATATCCGCGAGGGGGTCGAGAATTCTGATGAGAAATGGGGTTCGTTGTCCCTTTTCCCTATTATCCTTTCCGGCGTCTAAGGGGGATAAATATAACTCTGAGTTCTTACTAACCTATTGTAGGGCTATTGAACCACGACTGGAGCGCGTGGAGACACCAGGATGGAATCGATAATGTAATTATTCCGATGGTTAAGGAAACCCTTGCTTTGTAATAAGGAGAATATATGTAAACGACCATACCAGTACAAATAACAAATCACTCCCTGCGCTCAACGCTCAGCTACTGGCTGTTTGCAAACCAAAAGAATATTCCAACCGGACAGAGATTTCTTGGTAAGTCGACTTTTATGGCCACGCTATATTAAATAATTAGTGAACCCTAAAGTAATCGCTATTTCGAATGTATAAAGTCCTAAGCATAACATAATTCTTTATTCATGTCATCTGTTATGGTTATCATTAGCAGAGACCATTAGAATTTGTTAGCTTGGCTTAGAAGTAGAAAACGCACCAGAACTGGCTACATTGAGGCCGCAATTAGGAATGATCGAAGGACTTGCAAGCAGTTTGACATATTGATGTGACAGAGTCAGACGTAATTGTTTTCTTCTGGCATGCGTCAGGCACCTGTGTTGTTTTGTGGCTTTTCCAATTTGTGGTTTTATATCCACCTACTTATTGATGACCAATGCTCCTCTCCAAAGATATTTTTCTCTTAATTGAATAAATTCTTCTAAGAACTTTTCAAATGTATGCTAGAAGCCTAGTAGATCTGAATATCAGCAATTCCCAACGATGAGTTAAGCTCAACCCTTGTACAATTAGCCCCCCGCAACTCGGCTGCGCTAATCCTTATCCTCAAAGCGACGTGGACTACTCCACTCACTGATAGCTTACTCCCGCCCCCAGGTTTACTTGTTCCCAGCCTGAGCGACTCGTGTTTGCCAACAATATGCCAAACTACTACCCAGCAGTGACAATAACAAGACGGTGGCGTGGCAATAAGCCCAAGAGACGAGCTCCACCTGATTATAGCAGGGACCGCGAGGACCAGCTCTTCGTTGTGGTCGACTCGATGGAGCCGTCCTCGAAACCGGCAACCACCTTCATGCAGATAGAGGATCATTGGGATGATATCTTCCAGCGGGTAGGCTTTGTCTATAAGTTCACGTCAATCAACCAGACATGCTAGCTGACTTTTGATTCTGCCGCCTTTTAGTTGTCTGCGCAAGACCAAATATCGCTCTGTTGTGTTTCCAAGAAGGTCAGAGATGCGGCTGCAAAGCAATTGTATCGGAAATTCCATATATTCTTCCCAGATGACGACGAAACCGATACAGAGAGCGACTCGGATGAGCCTTATATAGATGCCCTGGCAGGAGGTCTTAACACGTTCGCAACGAGCTCATACAATTATGCGCAGTATATACAGGAAATCGTACTGGAAACACAATTGGGAGGGCTGAAAGGAGAGCGTGCATATCTGGATTACCATTATGATCTTAGCTGTGGGAAGTTTATGAATACTCTTCTGAATTTGACGTTGCTGAAGGCGGCTGCACTACAAACATTCAGGTACGTCATATTCAATAAGGGAGCCTATTATTGAGGTGTCTCATTGTGCTATATCCCTCGAAATATTCAGATTTATATTTAATTGGCGACTTGCCTATACCACTGCTGTTCACACTCGAGGTCTCCTGGACGTGACGACTTTGGTTTTTGCAAATTGCACTTTATGAGTCGACGCAAGGCTAGAAGGGTGACAGATCCAACAAACGTCAACCCTTGGCTTCTCTCATAAACTGCGGGGAAAGTAGAGTAGTGCTTTTGTAGTGGAAGAGCCTGTGAAGCGAAACTTTCAGTTTATTGCATGACTATCAATATAGATCCAAGTTATAGGATATAGCAATATTTGGGAGGCCATCAAGAATGTTTCTGACCAATTGTAATATTTGGCGCATGAACCGAACATCATATTTTGATCTTCTGCGATTGTTTATTATTTATACAGACAAGCTGCTGATTTTTTATCTTAGATGGGATGTCCGAGTAGAGTTGAGTCGTGACGTCTTTAAGACGTTACACGAAACCAAGACCCTGAAGCATTTTCACCTTCGCATGCACGATGGGCCATCGATGACAAGAGCCGAGAGTGCTCTACCATTAATTGTATCCAGCATTCCATCTTCGACCGGACCGACGATTGTACCCTACAGTTCAAGTACTGTTAATATACCACCAGGAATGTTCATAGGGAGTACGAGTAAAGGGCCTAGTAAACACAACAAGAACTCAAAAGAACGCCCGATACGTAAAGTACCGCCAACTATATCAGGATTCAAAAACCTTGTTTCATTAGCGATTTTAGATCTGGATTCAGTTGAATATTTGGAGGAGATAAAACAGTGTCTTGATAACTCATCTTTAGATTTGCGATGCTTAAAGTTGTCATTCTCCGATCAGTTAGCTGGAAGGGCAAGAAAGCCTCCGCCGGAACCTCAGCCAGATGAGGACTCCGACCTAGAGGATGAATTCGGGCAGATCCAGTTAATTCCTCCCCCAGGACCTCCACCAGGCATGCCACCTCCAGGGGCATCCGATCCCAATGCCCCAATAAGAGAAATGAAGGCACAAGAAGAGAAGATCAGACAAGATACTTTCCTGGCAAGACTATTTGGCCGGGAAAAAGAAGAGGCGGAAGCTAAGGCAAGGACTGAAGAGCAGGAAAAGGAGACATCACAAAAGGTTGACGATGCAACAGAGTTGTTCACTTGGCTCAGGAATTTGGTGAATAGCACCGGTTTTGAGGTAGAAAGACAGCAAACCTTATTTCGATCGATGGAAAAGGCTTTGGAGTTTTATGGTAAACATTCAAAGGAGCTCGAAACAAATGACGCTTCTAAGAGTGGTGAAGATAGTGTAGCATCCACTTCAGGCGTACATGAAAAAGATGCTAATGGTGCTGCTGAAGATACTGAACCGAGTTTGTTCAAAGACACAAATAACACAAAGATCATTAAATCTGATCTTGAAGTCTCGAATCCAGACGACATAATTATTGAAGAACCAGAAGAAGAGGTGTCAACAAGCGATGTAATCAGCTCGGATGCCGTTGAAGACACTGTGTCTGAGTATGGAGAAGACTCGACAAAGCAGAGTGAAACACTAGAGAGCCCTGAAGTTTTGGAACCACCTCAGCCAGAGATTATAGTCAATGGCAAGCGTGGCGAGCCTTCTGAAAGCGCCGTACCAAATCAGCATCATCCTAGGGAGGAGGAAATCAAGAATTATATTCGTTCTACTAGAGGGCTTTGTCTCGAGACCCTCGCAATATGTCTCATTCCAGTTCACGGAGTGGCACTGACCAAGAGTATCGATCTGGCTGTTCTGACCGATATTACACTTCTCAGCGTTGGTCAGCAAGGTTACTTTTGGATTTTAGTGGCTGAAGAGAATATTAAAGCACCGCTGCCATTGAAAAAGCTACATACCGACGATGTGTCTTGGTCCTTTATATCATTGGTCAATCAGCTAAAACAAGTCGACGAGTAAGTAATCTTTTCAAAGCAGTAATCATCTCCAAATCCAGTTCCAATCCTGAACGTCGTTTCAAACGACGTGAAATTAGCCATGAATCTAAATTTGGTAAAAGTTTACTTTCTGGTTTCTTATGTTGTTTAGAAACACGGAGGTACTCGTATACTAACTATTATCATTATAATTGATGAAAAGCTAACTCTAAGGTCATTAATTCAGGCTGTTATTGTTGCAACGTAGCACCAACAAGAAGGGCCTCTCCAGAATAGAAAACACAAACGGACAAACTAACGTTAAAATCAAAGATATTCGAAGGCTAATTCTGAAGAAGCACGCAAGCACGTTGAAAGTCTTGATGATCCGCAATAACAATGGCACTACGTGGGATTTGGATATGGATACCATCACTCTTCTTTGTAGCCGTGCAAAGAGATTGGAAGAGTTAGCGGTCAGCTTTGGCACTCGAGTCATGCACACACTCCTTCAATCAATGTCCAGTCTGGCCTCGTTGCGCGCTCTTCATATCATAAGATTTCACTGCCATGACAATAATATTACGCGCGAGCTTCGTAAGTTTGCGGTTGATCATGTTGCCAGTAAGTCATTATCAATATAACCTACTCTTTATCACTCGTTTCTACTCCTTTCTACTCGTAGCACGAGCACGCTCGAATGGTTGTTAACTTGTCTTTTACAGAAAATCCAGAAATGAAACTCGAATACTTGGCACTGGAAAGTTTGGTAGATCGGATTGTGCGCAAAAAGCTTGAGCCAGAACTAGTGGATATAAAAGGGAAAGGTAAAGAAAAGGCCCCTAAAAAACATAAAAATGAGGGTAAAGTCGTAATTCTTTCGAATGGCTCCTGGACGGTCGGAAATCCGTCCCAAGTCTACCCAATCGGGACACCTCACCATCTGGCCCCTACTGTGCCAGCAGGCTTGGACTGGGGGAGCGATAGTGAAGATGAGGAGGAACCGCCAAGCCGGCCACAAATTGACACGATGAGTGATATGCGCTTCTCCAACATCACCGATGTGAGGATATTTGAGAAGGAAGTGATGATGGGAAGACTATAGAGGTTTGGATTTTAGGTTCCGGAGTTGGATAATGGGGGAAAGGAGTTAGAGGTGAACATAGCTTGGCTGAATAAGAGGGATGAATCTTCATGAAGTATACCTATTTGATTGTTCAGCGCATAGTTAGCGACTATTGAGTATCTTTGTCCTTTACATTAAAATCAAAATACCCGATTAGCGAGACGCGAGTCTAGTAGTCTTCAACTCCCAGAAAATTAAATTGAATAGATTTAGAATCTGTTTCGCTAACCTTTGCAGATTCATGGAATTCTACGTAGCAAAGAGTGAACTGATCCCAAGATATCCTCCGCTATTTGAGCCTATACACACGAATCAATCGTCATTATAACATCTCTACCATTTGAGGGACGCTAACACATGCAAGCCTCCTGAAAGTATACTAGATCTCCCTCTCAAGTCCTTCCCACTCTCACGTGCGCAGATTTTGTTGAAATCAAATATACATCTCCCACTCTATTGATCAATAATCTTTAGTAACATCGTGTACGACATTGCTACCAGTTATCGGCATCATTAGCAATCAACATATATGCTCCACTGAGAATAGCTGGACCAGATTTTAACCTCTCGTCACTCCTAAGAGATGATGCCTGTTACTATTGTTGAGCGGGGGATCTGAAAAACTGAGTCCTATGAGACCCTATCTTTGCAGTGGTACTCTTGGGAGCGAGAAACCTGAAGTCCCTAGCTTTGAAAGTTGTGATCTTACGACTCCGTAATACACCCCCAGAGTATTCTTCATCGGAAGAAATATGATTGACACCGATATTCGCTGGGACATCGGGATCGTACCATAACTCTCCTTCGTCAACTTTCTTGATTTCGGAAATTTCGGGATGAATGATGGTGTTGTCTGGTTGAGATGTTTTGCTCGTATGCCGAGCCAGAATGACGGCCTTGATCTTAGGGGACGTGTCTTTGCCTAGCTTGCTATCATCTTCTAGTGCTTCCTCGATAATTCCTTTGCTCTTATCATTCACGGAAGCAATCCCGGAAGTGCATATGTTCTGTTGATCCTGATTCATTGGCTTCTCATTGGCAGGAGTGATTGGGGAGGCCCGCTCTTTATGAGCTTCAGGTTTGAGAAATTCATGCTTATCGTAATCTGCTTGCTCATGTGCACCTTGATCATACTCGTCTTCATCGTGGTCTCCATCGTAGTCTTCATCGTCCCAATTTTCTTCCTCGTAATAGCCACTATACTCCTCATAATTTCTGAAGTTTTCTCGCTTATCAATTCGATCCTCAGCAAATTTAACAGCAATGGCAGATGTTCTCGCTTTCTTACCATCATGAACTTCTTGAGTATCTGCTTGAGCCTTCGAAACGTCAGCCTGTTTCTTGATCACAGAATTGCCTGCTTTCACAGGACACCCCTTTTCTACAGCTGGAAGAGTTGGGCCTTTTCCTTTTCGTGGTTGGTCACGATCAACTATGATCTCTACCTCACTAGATTCAGACTCGTACTCATACTCGTCAGAGTCAGACTGTTCACCAGTTATCGTCTCCTTGCGATCATCGAGGTCGGAGAATGCGCCGACAACATGTGGCTCGGTTATTAGATAACTTCCTGAGATGGCGCTGCTAGATGTGGGATTGCTTGTCATAGCAGTCTTTGAATTGTCTGTAGAAGCAGCATCTTCGCAGACTGATGTTGACACAGTGATAGAAGCTACATGTTCAGGTTGTGCAACTTCCTGGAATGGAGCAAATCTGTTTGCGACAATGCTGATAGGACGTTTCTGTGTAGAAGAAATTGTGGAGTCAAGGGCCTGCTTGACAACAATATTCTTAGCTGGAAATGTAGCTGACGGTGGCTTTGAAGTATTCTGTGTTCCAAATTGTGTGTTTTCATAGACTCGTGGACAAGAAGACATTTCCGTGGAAACAGCAGTTCTTGCTTCATCTGATCCTCCCAGAAGGATATGGGGTAGCACTACATTCTTGTTCAAGGCCAAGGGATTAGATACCATTGTTGCTTGGACTTCAGCAGACCTGGCCGAGATCGGAATTCGGGGCTGAGGATCGATGGGTGTTCTAATATAAGTTGCTGGGTTCACGCTGTCTTTTGGTACAGGTTCTTTGTCAATGTATGCTCGCGTGTAAGGCTCTAATTTGGAAGGTTTGTCCTTGATTGTGGTTTCTGGTAGTCTTTGTTCCATAAAGGTATTTGCATCCTTTCTTTTCTTGCTGCCTTTCTGCTTCTTTCCTCCCTTCAAAGCAGGTGCCAACAATTCGGGAATCGTCGAACAGATTGCCATTGGGAGTTGGTTGTTAGGAATTTCAACTAAAAACTTCTCCGCTAAACAATCTGTTAGTATTATTTCAAGAAATGTTCTAAACATGTCTCTCACTTAAAATCACCCCCGTGGACTCTATCAATGTTTCTATGGCAGCAGGACCCTTTTGAAATTTGTTAGGTCTTTTAGGTGGACCGGAACTCCCTTTTGCTCTCTCCTCGGGGAAATTCTTTGTCCTAAGCTTCTTTTGAAGACGTTTCAGTGCTTTGGTATTACTCTTTGCACGTTTCTCTCTACGTGTTGGCTTTTTTCTGCATCGCGAAAGAAAGTCCTTGAGCTTTCGGAAATTGGCTCCTGCTATAAATACTAGCGCCATGAGCAGTAGTGGGTTCTTGAGAGTATCTTTCAGATACATGTAGCTCGCTGTGACTGTGTTAGCTGTGTCTGTCTTGGTATTTATGGTATGCAATAGGCACATACTGGAGAGATCCATTTCAGCGAGTGATTAGAGCCGGATGTGAGAGACTTGTCTCAGGACGTGTCTAGATTTTAGTAGCAACTCAGCGAAATATTGTGTAAAATTGTGTTGTTGATCCGAAGTGACAGATCTGGGCTTGTGTTGTAGGAGACAAAGGTTAGGAGTGCTAGAGGCGATCGTAGAGGAAAGACGCGACAGCTTGACAGTTTCCAATATTGAATTTGTGTCCGGAAGACGTCAATGCCAAGTGTGACCTTATTTGCCCACTCATGATTCATTCCTCCGTCTAGCATTCAATATATTCTTAGTTTATGGAAGATAGTTGACCCGAGAATTAGCAGGGGGCGAGACTAACAGGAGTTGGTAATGATTGAATTATGTCCCATTTGTCTCTCCTCAAAGCAAGTTATGGTTTTAAAGCACATAATTGATATCTTAACTATTTCGGATAATGTAACTTGTCAATTCTGGTCAACGTGGACTGGGAATGCCATTTAGTTAACCAATGTGCTTAAGTATATATACATGTAATTTCACAAGATGGTGCCAAAAGGCAGCTTAGCGATCCTTCAAATTCCCATACATATCTTCGCATGGCTAAAACTTGTCTCCTACTCTCTATCCACCCCAAGAGTGAGAAAATTATACAATTTATAGGTACAAGATTGCGATATGTAGCTAGATTGTCGTGAGACTTTCATTTTGATTTTTCAAATGAAGCCATAAATGATCTAGTCATGCTCCAATTCACTTTCTGTTTGATTGGTTTTGGGCGTCGTTTGGGCAACTCCAACGCTGATGCTCGGCTAAGTCTTGGGGCAAATCGTCAGAACAACGTACTGGGGGAAGCCGTCCTCATCTTTCACAGGCGTCCAGTGACAAATATATTTCTCTTCCACCCTCACCATCGATCCGTGGCGGTCAGAGTTGACTAGCCTTCCAAGTCCTGTTGACTGTTTGCGTTCTTCAAAGCCAGTCATCATTCCCAGTTCCACCGAGACCGCTTTACCGGCCCGTATAGCATTGCGAACCGTATCTCTGAATGTCCTAGCTTGAGATGAAGATGAAGGCGAGTGCTCTGCAAGTATTTTGAAGATGTCTTTCTGAAATATTGGCGCGATTCCTCCGTTAGGAAGGTTGAGGCCTAAAATATCGATGACGCCAACTGAGTAGTGTTTGATATTAAGCTCAGCAGTTTTTGAATTATAACGAAGAACGATGTACTTTTGCATGTTAGTTTTGGGAGATTTAGGATTTCCAATTCGAACTGGAGTGCTTACCTTCGAATACGCAGTGTAAAATGCTTCTATTTGCGTCCCAAAGCTTAATTTCCCCAAGTCATTCATTAATTTTGGTTCCATTCCTGCTTCACCCAGGATTCTGGGGTCTGAATTACCATTCGAGCTTGAGCCTGTACCAAGAGTATATTTTTTAAAACTCTTGTAAAATGAACTTTTCGCCTTTTGTTGACTTTGAACGCTCCTTACACTGGCTGGCCGAGTTTTAGTTAACTCGTCCAGTCTCTCAATTTCATCATCACTGGCACTCAAGACTTTCAAAACATCAGTACAAGAATGAATGGTCGTGCTACAGTTGATTTGACCACCTAAAAAGAACGAAACTCCTCCTTTCTCGTTAAATAATGGTGCACAATAAAGTAAGTTCCAGAAGGGCTCGCCAGATTTGCGATAATTGAGGAGAAGCTCCACAGTCTCCTCGTAGTTATTGATTGATTTCCGAAGGCGCCGGGTTGATTCAGAGTCAGTCATATCGCCTTGAAGAAAACGACAATTCCTGGGGATGATTTCGGTACGTGAGTACCCTGTTACGGCGACGAAGCCATCAGATGCGAATAGGATCGGGTTATCTGCTATACTAAGCACATGTTAATTCATTGTCTCAAACGCACATGATGAGCTCCTCACCTGGGATCTGTCAAGCAAAAACAATCTCCCAAGCCTTGAAATTTCTCTCGGTGGTTAGCTAGAGCCATAGTGGCTGATGCTGTGATTTGATGTTTGACAAATCGGGGGTAAATATCGCTCGCTAAAATTCTTTCTACATGCTCCTGGGCCCCTGTGAACAGATGCTCCAAGACTGGTAAGGTAGACTGCGTCGTATGTTTAACGTCGGCAGATACACGCCGTATCAAGTGGTTAGAAATGCTGATCTGTCGCGAAGCATCCGGTGCGGTGTACGTCTTGTGAATAGATGCTAAAGACTGTGTAACATCGTCTAGTAGGCGATTGTATGCGTCGACCTATTTTATTAACTTAGCCTCACGGTATGTAATATTACACTTCTAGTAAGCCTACAATGGCTAATACACAGTACAAAGAGTCTTATGATAATCAAGACATACCTTTTGCAAAAATTCCATTGATTCTCCACAGTTTCGACTTTGACAAAATCTCAAGAATCGGTAAGCAGTAGTCGGGTTATGGATCACAATTTGGAAAATGTCTGAGCCGAAGAAATCGGTGATGTTGCTGCCGTAACTTCCTGCTGACCCGTTCATCGAATTATCGCTCTCAATGAATGTTTCATTGTTCTCTTTGATGTCATTTCGACGGTGATTGAGGCTCAGACTTCTCCCATTGCCACCACTTGGGGAGGTTGGCCGCCCACTTTTTTGCATCTGTGTTAATGGCAGGGTACGGTTGACGCTGGAACTTGAGTGGTTCGTGTTTACGTCGTTTGTCTTAGGTGGTATATCACGGCGGGTTGTATGTAAAATTTGGTCAATGGAGCCCGGCATGTCGACCGACAAAACAGATGTACGAAGCAACGGTATGGAAGATATTAAGGTACGAAAGTAGGATGAGACGGGATTGAATTGCACAGAGGGGATGTTAATACGACATGTTTCTTGGATCATATCCCACTATCCCAAGGGGAGGGTCTCGGCACGGGCTCTTCTCCATCATAAGTCGGAGAATTACATCCATCTGATCCTTTAATTGGTTTGATCTTGATGTGAAGGGGCATGCCGACTTGTCAATACTGTATCCGACTGAACAGGGGCTAGCTGATGTGTGCTGTATGAACTTCGAAAGGATTGATAGCCGCCATTAGCACGATCTGGGTACGGTGACCGGGTGAAGTTTTGACCTTTTCTCTTTCAATTACAGATAGACCCAATTAATATGTTTCGGACAACGCATCAACCAATGCAACACCTCCAATCTTGAAGCTATGATTTCGCAACCACTGAATTTTGGTTAGCATAGGCACAGTAGTCTATTGATATCACCCCCAGTTTATGAGAGCAAGCAAGGTTGATCTCATGATTGACAGTTCGTTAAGCCTCGCCTTTTTTCAACCCTTAGCATACTATTTGTGGCGGTTCACCAATAGAATCTACTCTTGTCGGCCTACGTACACACCCCAACAACCAGGTGAAGAAGTGAATATGCAAGAGGTGGATATGCACGTTGTGGATATGCAAGGTCAGCCCGGTAGTCGGAAAGGTCGTGCGTATTTTAAACGCACTGGGCCATAGAGGCTCTTTGACCCAGCTTATCGTGCATTACCAACCTGGACCAATCCAGCCCATTTACTACAGCCGAGGGTAAATTCTAGTCTGTCACTAGCATGAGTATGCGTGGGGATCTTGTTTGATCGAAGGGAGTAGTGGGAAAGCAGATATATGAAAGTACTTGTCATCTAATCGGCTACAAGCCTTTCCTTGTGACATTCCCGCCGCTTAAGGTTCACGGGAACACGTGCTTTTAGGGGATAGAAAAGTGGCTGATATTGACATGCTATTCTACTATGACATTTTGAACTTTGTCAGCACACTAATCTATGTTACTGAAAAGTTTTAAAAGAAGTATCTTAGAAAGAGTGAACACTAAGTTCGAGTTCTGGAAGTTACGAATAGAC
>Ga0247810_10000197_pt1 | contig 94637 bp, 90 predicted proteins | sample UWRJL119311C1_FD_179918 | JGI IMG/M metagenome (GOLD analysis project Ga0247810, IMG submission 179918) | Plant litter microbial communities from Arlington Agricultural Research Station in Wisconsin, United States - UWRJ-L119-311C-1 | ecosystem: Environmental > Terrestrial > Plant litter >...
GAGGAGAATTGGGCATCCCGTCCGCTCTGCCATACACAAGCCTCAGATCGGTAGACTAGTAGTTGGGTGGGTGACCACCAGCGAATCCCTACTGTTGTATGTTTTTTCCTTTTTTTTTACTCCTTCTTTTGCCTCTGCCCTTTTCATTTTGTATCGTATATTGTTGTTCAAAAGCTTTTAAAAAGCTAGTTTTATGTTATAGTATGATATGATCATCCCACCCAATATTCATCCCGCGTAGCCTCTAGGTGCTCTCGAATCACTTGATATTCAACTTCAGAGCCGTCTTTGAATACCCCTTCTTTTTCGTCCATAAATCTCTCTCTGGCCACCCACAGCCGATACTTATTCCTTGCCAACAGTAGCTTGTTCGCCTTAAGTCTCGTCATTGCCGATACAATACGTATATTAGGAATACGTTTGATTGGGAGCTTCGCTGATAAAGACAGTTTTTGTTGGAGAGGTCGACCTGGTCCAAATGGTTGTCGATCTATATGAGATGGGGGTCGAGAGGAAGAAGACAAGAATGCTAATTCCCTCTTTCTTTTCAACCAACTTTCCAGCTCCCCTTCTCTCTTTCTGAAATAACCAGTCCATTCGCCTTGATTTCGCTCTGCATTTTCTTGGACGTGCTGGTAGTAAAATAGGGCCAGTCCTCGCCCAGGCTCCCAAACTCTTGCTTTCACATCGATATCCTGACACTGCACGTACCCCCACGGCTCCTCTCTTGTGTCCGGCACTTCCTGGTCCCATCGGCCATTTCCTATATGCCTTTCTACGATTAGAAGCTCGTGCAGAGATTCAAAGTTCAACAAAATGTCATAAAGTTCCGCTGATGTCTTGGTCCCATCATCAACAGTGTTGTCAAAGAACATAGGAACCCGCCAGTTATCAAGCTGAGATGAATCCATCAGAGCAAGCCGCTCCACACGCACCAAATCTTGCCTCTCCAACCCTTTGAAATCAAACGCTGGCGGCTTATTATTCTCTGCCCGCTGCGAGCTTGTTGTCGAATCTGCATACCTAGGTTCATAACGACCGCCGCCGTCAATGTCCACCCACACCTCGGTTTTTAGAATTTGTGATTTGATCAAATACAGCACGTCTATGCGATAATTAAACCAGGTCAGCGGCGCCGAATTCTCGATCCCAAATGTCAGTTCGTAACCAAAGTCCCTCAGCGCCTGGCGGGATTCCTGGCACGTATGGAGCGGGGCGGGAATCGGGGTGGTGCTGAATATGGGAAGCGGGTGGGCGGCGGGATCGTGGGTTGTTGGAGGGGATAGATGCGTCTGCCGAGGGTCTCCCGCTGGTGAATTGCGCAGTGTGACGAGACGGGGACGGACCGCGAAGATCCATATGAGAAGGCGGATTTCCAGCGGAAGGTCGAGAAATGGGCGGAAAGTGTCTGAACTGAGCGTCATTGTTAAAATGGATGGTTGCTAAGGTGGTTGGACTGTGGGAAGGAGAGCGTGGAAGAAAGCAACAAATAAGCAAATTTGTTCTTTTAAAGGCTAGAAATCCTATGTATTTTAATATGCTGCAATGCCAACATGTTGGATGACTAGAAACCGAAAAGGGGTAGATTGCATGTGACAAGAGTATAAACTCTGTACCATGTAACAATTATGAACAGAAGCCAATCCGTTTTTTTTTCGGTGAGATTTCAGGTGTATTTAGATTACCGCGCAAGAATCTAAGTTTCTGAAGAAAAAGAATTGACCGAATAAGTCACAGTGATGGCATCTAGAAAGAAAAGCGGATATATGAACTATTGATCGTCGTGGAGATGAAGTTGTTGGTAGCCCCACAAAAGTCATTGAAGTAAAAGAAGCTACTTGGCTCAATTATTGAAGGAAATACAACACAAGCTTAGCTATTGAAGTCTTGATATTTACACAACGTGATCAACGACGATCAACCCTCTGGAGCGGAGACCCACCACTTGTTGTTGATAGGTATGCTCGTATGGTACCGTACGTATCTGGTAAGCAGTAAGCAGGGGTGATCAATCTTGAACATCTCAATCACAGAATCAAACAACGGCCGTTAGGCTGTGCGAGTCGTGCTGCTCCCCGACACTCTTTCTTCCCCTTTTTTGTAAATAGCAGTTCACGGACGGGGCGAAACATGCAGGACAATTAAAACGAACTTGATGCGGTCTCACCTATTTTCTTCCCTTGAAGTAATCTTATCATGACCACCAAACCAAGCGCAGCTCCATGGGCGGATGAACCTTACAAACTCCTGCCCACTCCTCCCCTTACAGACCCGGTATGATTGCCGAACATTGAGGTTTTATTATTGCGTCATAGCACTAACGAGATGTCCAAGTAGACGGCTCACCATGCTGTGAAGTGCGCGTATGAGATGGCTCAGTCTCACAATTGTCTCACACGGGGACTGAATGCCATCATCCAGCAAGCACCTCACATATCAGAAGCGTCCCAGCCTGGGTACAACGCGCAAGATGTGAAAGACCTGCTTTTCTATGTTGAATCGTGGACCATGACCGTGGACCACCACCACATGACCGAAGAAACCACCATGTTTCCTGCCATCGAGAAGCTAGCTGGCGTCCCGGGCTTGATGTCAGGCCCGTTGCATCAACACGAAGTTTTTCACCGTGGTCTTGTCGAGCTCCAGAACTACGCCAAAGAGTTCGGTGATCGACCGGAAGAGTATCAATGGAGCGCCCTGAAATCGGCGATTGAGACCTTCGCTCCCGCTTTGATGCAACATCTTACGGAAGAGATAGGTGTGATCTCATCTCTAGAGAAGACCTGCGATAGCGAGGGGCTGAAGAAGGCGTGGGCAGAGGCGGAGGCTGTCGCGAAAGCAAACGGCAATCTTGGAATGTTGGTAAGTACTCACACATATGTCTCGAGCACATACTATTTACGTGTCTATTTTACTAACCTGGTGCGGCAGTACGACGTTTTCCCGCTGGTGCTGGGCACTTGCGACAAGTCTTACGATGGGGGTAATGATTTCCCGCCCCTCCCAGGAGCTATTCCGTACGCAATCAAGTATTGGTTTGGGAGACGTCACGCAGGAGCATGGCGCTTCAATCCGTGCGATTATTGGGGGAACCCTGTACCGTTGCCAATGCTTCCGGAAAATCGAGCAAGGTAAGGGTGAGAATATCGCCAGGCATGGGGAGATAGGGGGAATGTTAAGAGAGTACCAATTCGACGTTTGAGCGCTTTATCTTGATTATCGCTTGTAGGGTGCTTCTTTACATTCTTACCTACCTACCTTAGGTAGATAATCAACCGTATTACCAAATCAAAAAAGAAAGTTTTTCGAATATGTCCAGGTAGTTGACATTCAATCTCTCTTGAAGTTACAAATACCCAGACTACTGCAGCGATTTAGACGCGACAGATCCTCACTAGTTAATTGGAGGGTTGAGGATTGGGTTCATCGATTCATCAGCTTTATTCAAGGCCCGATTAAGCCGTTTCTGAGTTAATCTCAGTGAGTGTTTTGCGCTTACCATAAGACTGGTAGAAGCTGGCCAGTCTACGTAGTAGGCAGAAGTGATCTATGGTTTCAATAGGTTAGGCAAGGATGAGCAAAATAAGGTTGAGGAGATAAACGGTGAGGAACAAAAGTATGTTGACAATATAGAAATAAAGTGATGGTGGTAACCTGATATATTGTATGCCTATTGGTTATGATGGGGCCGGAGGGTTAACCGGAAGGTTGACCGGAAGGTTTGTTAGATGGGCCAAACCCGCCTAACGACAGGGGTTCAAAAGCTGGTGCGTATCTACGAACGTCCAAATCAGGACGGCCTGAACAACTGAAGGCAGTATATTACAACTGCCAAGTATAATGGGACTCTACGGCCTATCGTTGCCTTGAACACTGAGCATCGAATGGCTAATTAAAAAATCTACCCACTTGATCTGAGATCCCGCATTGTTCTGGACTGAAGCCAGAACCGGAACCGGAACCGGAACCAAGTATGAGGTTCTCAACAATTTCTATGGTCCATCACGGGTCGTTTGGTGGCCTTGATTATCTCTGACGATAAATTTCTTATGATGTCTAGAATTTGAAAGAATCTAAATTCGAGTGTCGTACATAAATAACGGAAAACTCATTGATATTTTATCTCCTATTGATCCAACTCGTGCATCAAGATGCTATCAGAATTAAAGAATTATCAGACCATTGCCGCAGAGAAAAAGGCTCAGCAGTGGGAGAAAATTCCAGAACACTGGCGACTTCCTACGCAAGGATTCCAAAATGCTACTAACGTCATGGATATACCGCTTACGTGCGGCCTGTTAAACGACACAGAATCCAAAATTACTTCTGACTACGACGCAACCGCTCTTCTCGAAAAGCTAAAGGCTGGAGTCTGGTCGGTCGAGCAAGTGACTGTAGCCTTTTGTAAACGGGCTGCTATCGCTCAGCAGTTGGTCAGTTCCTTAAACACCTGCTGAAGAAGCGAGCTAATCTTAGACCTGTGGCAGACGAATTGCCTGACGGAAATATTCTTCGACGATGCTATTGAACAAGCAAAGAAACTTGACCTAGAATACTCTGCAAAATGTTGCGGGAAAGCTCTCCCACCACTTTTTGGTTTGCCAATCTCACTCAAGGATAGCTTCCAAGTTTGTGGATACGATACATCCACAGGGTTGGGTTGCTATGTGGGCAAGCCAGCAACGGACAACAGCGCGCTTGCTGCTATGCTGATTGACTTGGGTGCTGTTCTGTACTGTAAAACCAATCTGCCTCAGTCAATTATGACTGGCGATAGTGATAACAATGTTTTTGGGAGAACTTTGAACCCTCGCAACAAATTTCTTACTGCGGGCGGAAGTACAGGAGGCGAAGGTGCCCTCCTTGCTCTTCGAGGCAGTATTCTAGGAGTTGGGACGGACATTGGTGGCAGCATTCGTGTCCCATCAGTCTGCAACGGAGTCTATGGATTCAGGCCTAGCGTAGGTCTGGTGCCTCATGGTGGTGTGCGAGACCTCACCCCGCCTGGGACAGATGGTGTCCGTTCGACAGCTGGGCCCATGTCAACCTCACTGCGGGATTCTTCTCTCTTTCTAAAGTCCATACTCCAAGCAGAAACTTGGATGTACGACAGCACTTCGGTCTCCATTCCATGGATAGATCTTGAACCCAGGCACAAACTCCGAATCGGTGTTGCCTTAGATGACGGCGTCTATACACCGTCACCGCCAGTCAGACGTGGCTTGAAGCAGGCGGTTGATCTTCTCCAGGGCAATAACGGCGTTCAAATTATTCCTATCAACTTACCTGATGTCAGAGTGCACTACCAAGACCACATCAGCTATATGACACTATCAGGAAGCAATGTCAGTTCACCAGATCCCTGCCCTCCCACTTAAACTGACAAAAAGAGCACTATTACGAACAATTTGCGCGAACAAGTGAGCCCGTTATCCCGTCTCTCAAGGCCATTGGCCTTCTATCGGCGCCAGGAACGACCTTGCAGGGATTTTTTGATTTGAATGTCCGCCGAGCTGAGGCCGGAAAAACGTATCTTAAGCTATTTCGCGACAACGATTTAGATGCGATAATAATGCCTCCAGCACCGCATACGGCACTTCCTCTAGATTGCTGGACGACAGCGACATATACTAGCCTGTGGAATTACCTCGATTATCCGGCTATTGTGATTCCTGTGGACGAGGTGCGAAATATAGATTCCGCTGACGATTTGAGCAACGCTAAATTCGGTCCGGATGACGAACAACTTTACAGCCTCTGTAGGCACAACCTTCTTCCCAAAACTATAAAATCAAGCTGACAAATTCTTCCATAGATACTGGCCCAGAACAGTACAAGGGCGCACCGGTTTGTGTTCAGGTTGTTGGATATAGGCACAAGGATGAGGCCTTATTAAAGGTGGCGGCTGTTCTGGACTCCATTGTGAATAAAACTTAGATTAGCAATATATTCCCAATACTGTCTCACACCTAATTGCTCAAAATGTGTGAGTTCCCAAAGTAAGTCGCGTTAATGGATTCTAACACTGGACATGGTTTATGTATTGAATCAAACCATCGACTAGTAAGATTAAGGTCTCGCTCATGCCAAACTCTTGATAAGAATGTCTTGGTTGCGCTTTGTAAGGAAGGAGCATAATGATCGACGCAGTCGTCCACATTCTGAAGTGTCTTGAAGCGTAGACCTTTATCTCGAACCTCGACAGCCGCGACGATGAATGGTAACGTCACAAATCGCGGCGATCGCTTCGTGACACATTTTGCCATTTCGAATTCCATCATAGCTTCTTTAGACCATATATCGGCTTGAACATCCTCGCAACCAAATGGGTACCGCAACCGGTGGCCAATTAGGAGTGCTCCTAATCGATAAACCTTGGCTTGCGCAAGAAGGTTGACAATGTCTGCTGAATTAAACTGTCCAATAAGTTGATCCACGTGAGATGGCTGCCATAACTCCACAACAGCATGTATGCCCTCTAGCTGTCTTTCAAGGCGGACTTGGATGTTCACGTCAGTCGTATTGAGAAGTGAATTACTGATGACACAAAGATCCTGATAGTAAGGCAGGAGGGGTAAACAGAGACCAAGGCGGCGGTCAACAACAAAGTCTGGTATTTGAATCATTCGGGTCGGTTTTCGCCGATGAACAATACAATCCATGGTCTCCAGCAGGACTAGAAAGCTCTGCCATGGATCTTCGTTTATGTGAGAAACTGTTCCTACGAATGAGTCTGTTGTGACGAGACAATAACGGCAAATGTCTGGAACTCCCACACCGATAGCAGAGTATATCGAAAAAGCCAATACACCTCCCAGAGTGTGGCATAAGACTGTATCCTGTGAACTTAAGATGGGTAGTGATCGTAGCGCACATATAGCCTTTGATATGTAGCGAACACAGGCACTTGAGTCGATGTCGGTCGCAGAGCCAGGTTGAAGCTGCTTTAACGTAATGGCACAAGCAAGGTAAGCATCCTTAAGTAATGGCAGGGCAGCAGGCAGCTGGGCAGCGAGCGAATGTTGCTGCTCGACTTGGAATTTCGAGCACACAACAAATTGATCTAGGCTTTCAGATTGATTTAAGAGAAATATCAACAGCTCCCTTTCTTCGGGTTGCAGGTCGGGAAGAGCGTCCAAACATGCATCGATACCTTGGTCTTGCTCCAGCTTTCTGACTTTGCCTGACATCCGGGAGACAGATTTACTCCCATGGTGTGTTCTTCTACCTGCGGGCCGCACGGGTCGTACTGTCAAACAGGCCAACTCCAGCCTTCCACATCGTGCACATTGGGCAGAGGTCATCGCACGCTCACATCGTTCTTTGAGCCTATAGCACCTATCGCACGCAGTTCTAAGTTTAGTGTTCCTGATGACAGGTGCCTCCATGCTGCTAAGAATTTGGTGGTGTGGAACACAGGAGATACAGATATTGAGATCTGATCTTGGACTAGATGGAAGACCGTCAAACTAGAAAAAAATGGATAGGCCGATCCCGGCAATAGAAGCTAAGCTTAAAGTAGGGTTCACATTACAGCACACCGAAGGCATATAAGGAGAAAACTGAGGGAAAGGGGACTAGAGCATGAAAAGAGCGCAGAACCCTATTCTATATGGATTGTCCTGATCGGATCGTATGTCTGATCTACGTTCGATGATTAGTCACGTGTGCAGTTATGGTTTACGTCAGCCACACTCCTAAACAGGCTTGTGTGTGACCTTTTAGAAAGTATTAGGAGTGGGAACAGCTAAAAAGGCTCGATATTGGAGCTTTTGGGGAAAGATCTTTATTCTTGTCCAGCAGTGGTCACGGAATACGACTTTAAATGAATCTATGGGAAACAAACTTCAGATATGTACGAAAATAAAACTTGCCGAAGTATCAATTTGCTGCTAACATAATATTTACATAATGTTCATACATTTGGCTTCAAGTATTTGTCGTGGTACGTTCCATCTTTTGACAAAAGAAATTCACTAGTCAGGATTCTTTTACCGCCCTGCTCTGCTTAATCACATTATTGGCTTGCGAGGATAGTATCAGGTGCTAATATAACTAGCTAACTTCAAATTTACTCTAAAGTTGAACCATGTTATAGCCTGGGAAAGGCGCTGCTGCTGTCCTTCAACAACTGTGCCAGCCTGCCGAATTCCACAAGCCGACCTTCTCCAAAACAGAGACAATTGTGTCATCAGACGCATCGACAAGGGGATTCACATTTATTCTAATCGAATCCGGAAACAGAAACCGGGTCTTGAGTTAAGCATATCAGCCTCGGCCCAACGACAGAACCTGCGACGGTGGCCAAGGTAATGTTATCGAGGGTGACTCTACCCGATATCACCTCTATCAGGTGCAATATAGCAAGAGTCGATGAGATCTTGCCACTGAAATCAAGTTTTCTGATTTGATGGAGTCAGCTAGTTGGGACTTTCATACTTTCTTTGCTTCTGCGGATTTATCTCCATTTTAGCCATCACAAAGTCCATATCAACACCATAAGCTCTTAAATCCAACACCATAAGCTCCCCAACTTGTTGGAATCCGTGTTTCTCATAAATGGGTCGAGCTATTGCACCCGCCTCAAGGTACACTGGTATTCCGTCCAGTCTTGCTTTCTCAATACCCCAGTTGATTAACATACTGGCTGCACCTCGATTTCTATGGGAAGGCCGCGTGACCAAGTGCATCAAAATCCAACACGGTTCATCTTTTGTCATCCAATTTATCCTCTCGGCGTCCCGTACTGAAAGAATAAAATTGTGTAGCTCAATGTTCATCCCCTGAGAAAATGGCTGTCCTTCAATAGGACTGTGGAGTTCCCAATTAATTTCTTTTGCATAGGAATAACCATTGGGGTATTTATGCCACCGAGCTATGCTGATGATCTCTTTTGTGTCTTCATCGATAATCTTGAGATATGTCGCAGAGCGATCGCCCAGGAATCTACTCCTCTGTTTGGACATGTGGAATTGTAGTCGCTCATATGCCTCCATTGGTGAAGATATTGGCCAACAAATAGGAGTTGGAGGACCGACCAGATCGTCACCAACATGGTAAATTTTGGCATGGTTGATCAAGCTTTCGAAGTCTTCCAACTGAATTTCGCAAAGTTTTAGAGACATGACTGGATAGCGAATTGAAAAAACGGAGTAATGGAATCTGAAGGAGAGATGATGATGATGATTTAGTTGTTATAAAGAAGTCAAGCTCAAACTTCTGAAGCTTATTATCCCGAATGACTAAAATTCGTGTCAAGCTTAAGGCGCGAGGTGTACCCACTTTGTAGACCCACTTTACAGATCCTTGGTATTTTATATCTCGCATTTAGCAATTTTGGTATTAGGGAATATCCAGAATATCTTTATCGAGTGAATCGAACTTCTATGTCTCTCTAATAGATTATTGTCTTCTACACCCACAATAGGCCTCTGAAAATCCGATTTCATCGTATTTCGTTATCCTGGGCATATACCTTTAATCTACAAGACACCAAATAATTAGCTACGTGCGGATAACATCAGCTGTACGTTTTTCTCGCCATACACGCCAAGCGCACCAATATGCCAAAATACTCGGTCGACGACCTTTCCAAATATTTGACATCATTCAACCCAATAAACATATCGCAGGAGTTACAGGACGTAGCTGCTAAGCCACCATCAAGCGAAAGAGAAGACATGAAATATCAATGTTATAGAACTGATAGTCTTTCAAGCAGCTTCAATAATAATCGAGACAATCAAAGGACAAGCAGCCATGAGAAGGATGGAGAGTCGAGAGGAGGAGGAAGAGGCAGTAGATAGTGTAAGCTAGATGAAGGAGTTGAGCACTGGGCATGTAAAGAACGAGCTGTAAATTGCGAGGATATATTGAATAGGCCGGAAATTCAGATAAACGCCTTCATGCCGGGTTAGACGTAATATTTTTAAGGTATTAATGCTGAAAACTGCAATATAAATCATAAGCTGCTAGAATAAGACATAGGCACCACTTTTGTCGCTCCAGCAGCGCGTTGAACTCTGCATCGCTTACCTAGCACAGCAAATTAGAGCTTAATCGGCTCGTTGAATGTGCTTGCGAACCGTATATCGAACCCTGGACCTGCTTTGTTAATTGAAGGATACAATAAAAAACTCAGAACATCCACTCAGAGCATCTTAAATATCGAACAATCTCACGGATGTTCTATGCTTAATTCTGTAGTATTACCTCGAATACAAATTGACCTTCTTGTAAGTTTAGTTGTATAAAGCTCGTGTAGTAACCTCTACGTGTAAGTGGCTATCTCATTTCAGTAAATCAAAGCTCTTCGAAGAGTGACAGACAACCGACGGGATAGAGTAGCCGTGTCTGTGTCTCGCTAGCTTTCACGATCTTATCTCAAAAACAAAACGGCTCAGCTCTTAGCCAAGAATATTAGTTTAGACGGAACACGGTTCTTTTTCTATGATTGATTGATGAATGGATGTTTTCCTTCAAGACGTAGCCGTGCTTCAACATTCTAAACTACTTTCCTCGAAGAATACCGTTAGGAATAGTCTACCATGTACCAATCGTCGATACAATCTAGCTACTATTTTATGCAAACTGATTTGTCTTGCTATTTCTACCTGTGGACACGCTCTCCTTGTATTCAATTTGTAATCGTGTAATTAAACCACAATATTCTTCGCTGCGCACAGTTTCACCATCTCCTTACGCATTTCCTTGTACTATAAATCCAACTGACAAGCATTCATTTAAGACTCGCATTTGTTATCTACATTCCAAGACTGAGCTTTTGAAACCCCATTTTTATCAAATTGGCCGGCTTGGCCGTGAATAAAGGCTTTGCGATTTCAAGATCCTGACATTTAAGGATATGAGATTACATCTGTCAGTTACCTCGTAGAACTGGTTGTATATTTTGCCTAACTTAGCAGATGAATGATAGATAAGCTGATTCAAAGGAAAAAAATGAGATCCTAAATTCCGGTGCTGGGTTTTACTTCAATCAATGCCTCGTCGGCTGCATGTAGCCGAACGTCTAGTTAAGCTCATCCAAACTCTTGAAAGGACCACCCCACTCTACATAATTAGCACAACTGGTCGGTCTAAACTTAATTGTTCTGAGCAGCTACAACGTATCGTATGGCATAACTGGACTCTCGTTGGAGATATTCAACACTATCTTACTAAGCTTTGCACAGGCTACATTAATTCTAGCGGCTTGCTTGATATTATGTATCGGAATCTAGCAACCGGGGAGAGGTCTACTAGACCTCTCCTACGACAAGATAAGGATCCACCTATTTGATATAAATCTTCAAGCGTGGAATGTCCATAAAGTCAATAGCCTCCCGTAATTTCATACATTTGCTAGTCTCACATCGCCCAACTCACTTCATCGTCACACCTTGACTTCGCAATGGCTGAAAAGCAGCAACATATAATGAACTCTCAGGTTGCGGACAACGGTTTAGAGACTCCGGTCAAAGGCAGCATCCATGATGCCTCGATAGAAGACAATAAGGCGCTTGATTCCAGAATTACCCGAAAAATCGACATACGTGTAGCACCCATGCTCTGCATGCTCTACCTTACAGCATATCTCGACAGAACAAATATTGGGAATGCCAAACTCCTGGGCCTCGAGAAGGAGCTAAAGATGCCTGCCAATGGTTACAACACCGCCATCTGGACTTTCTTCCTTACTTTCGTGCTCATGGAAGTTCCGTCGAATCTGTTGATGACACATTCTAAGATTCCACCAAATTGGTGGCTTGGTAAGTGGATAATGTGCAACAGTAAAGTTAGCTCTATCAGTAGCCATTTGGTTCTAAAATGCAGAACAAACAGGTTCTCTTTCCTTTGTTTGGTCAATGTTTCAGATTGAATGGACAGCTTAAAGACTATTTTTATTTTATTTTTCCTGACTTTCTTATTATGTTTTCTCGGCTGACATTATATTTCAGGAGTCTCGATGACGCTTTTGGGTATAGTGACAATGTCCCAGGGATTTGTCACGACTCCTGGAGGACTTTATGCGTGCCGCACGATTATGGGTATATTTGAAGGCTCTCTTGGTCCAGCAGCAGCTCTGAGTAAGCATACAAATTCCCCTCATATACCCCGTGCAGAGTCAAGGACTTAGAAGTAGTAGAGTTGGGCATATTTCTTGGTGGCAAAGAAAGTGCTTCAACTCCACCACTTTTATTCTAGTTATCATTCATCTTCGGTTTTGAATCATAGTAACCTGTTTCAGTGATGGGATCATATTATAGAAAAGCTGAATTTCCCCTGAGATACACTTGCTTTACCACTAGGTAAGCCCTCTCCAACCCCAAAGACATTTGAACATATGTGCTTTAGAGCTAGCAGCTATCTTGAGAGGGGAGATATCTGCTACAAGTAACAACATGTTACTGTCTCAACGTATCTCGACTCCTTAGATGACGCCCAGCTCGCAAAAGCCTTTTGACCCTCAATTGGTAACTATGCTAATTCTATAAACAGTGCCTTGATTGGCGCCTCGTTCAGTAGTGTAAGTCTAAATTCTATCTATTTATTATATCTGACATGAATGACTGACAAAGTGGACAGTTTCTAGCATATGCAATCAACTTCATGGGAGGAACACAAGGCATCAGCTCTTGTAAGTAATTCAGTATTTGCCATGTTTGTGTACTATGTGGGGCTGTATACTTTACAGGCACGTGTCTGGATAGCTCTCTATGTCTACTCCAGACCTGTCTGGAGGCACCCAACTCCAATTGTTCACACTCGAGATTTAAAAAGTACGGCTTCAATTTGGCTTACACAGTGTTCTCACCAACAGGGAGATGGATTTTCATTCTGGAAGGTCTTTTCAATGTTGCCGTTGCTCTATTCACATTTTCTGTCCTTCCACGTTTTCCAGCAGAGTCAACTTTTCTCTCACCGGAAGAAAAGGCACGACTTCTTGAACGATTGGCGATTGAGCGTGGCGATGAGGTCGAGAGCTTCAAGGGCCAACCTTGGCTCAGCTACGTATTTGACTGGCAAACGTGGCTCAATATAGTTGTTTATTTCGGAGCTGATATTTCTGCTGCCGCCATCTCGCAATTTAGTCCCACGATTATCAATCAAATGGGATACACTGCCAACCAAGCCAACTTGGTAAGCTTAATAAAAAAAAACCAGTAGATCTATCGCTAATTTTTCACAGAGAAATGTGCCGATTTGGCTCTCGGGTGCTGCACTTGCTTTGGCAGTCAACATCTCCGCAGGAAAACTCAAGATTAGATTTCCATTCATCCTTCTAGGGTCTACAATGTGCACCATGTAAGCTATTACCGCCTACACACTCCCTTTCATCACGAGAATTTAGCATCGGTTTCAGTGACACTTCCAAAAGAAGCTGTACTCAGATAATCTCAGAAGTGGATATGCCATTTATAGAAAAATATCCGCTAACTCTTAGTGCTAGTGGATGGGCTATTCAACTTGCGTATCCGACATCAGTAGGCGTTCGATACTTTGCACTTTATTTCATCGCCAGTGGTGCTTTTATGCAGCTACCCCTTCTCGTTTCCTGGCTATCCGCCAACACTGTCGGTCGACCTCGAAAGGCGATTGCGCATGCTTTGCAGATTGGATTCGGTAACTCAGCAAATTTCGTCTCAGCAAATGTTTTCATAAAGAAGGAAGGACCGAGATTTAAGACGGGTTTCACAGCCGGATTGTGTATTACAGTCATCGGTTTAGTTGCCGCATGTGTGCTAGAGTGCGTTCTATACTTCAAAAATAAGAAAGCTGACGAGAGAGAGAGGAATGGAGAGGTCGAAACCGAGATGGTTGGGAAAGATGGAACAAGATTTAGATATACCTTGTAGATATCATATAATAAGGCGGTAGAAGATAAGTTTGACTGTAGAGCCTATAACGCAATTATGTTAATAATGCAAGCGGTACGCTCTGATCTTGGACGAAAAATCTATCTATCATAACTTGCATGGCTGCGTGCTGGGAAACCCTGTGCGCTGGAAAGAATGTTGGATAACTTGACTTCAAGAATCCTAGGAAATTTTCACACTTTAACACCTCTTATAATGTTTTCCCAGTAATATTCTATGGCTAATTTCGGATATGATATACTTCTCCTACTTAAAAATTACATACACATTGTTGCTTTAATGATCAACAAGCAAAGGTCATTCTGCTGTAGAATAATAGAATTCCTCTACAACGGCCTTTTTATCAAACTCGGACTGAAGCACCCATTTCAAAGAACTACTGTCTTCAGTCGCATACCTTGTTTTATGCTCACCATTAAGCTTATCATCTCTGAGAGTATTTTGCGTCTCGTATCCATGAGATACGAATGTGGAACCAATTCGAGTACCTTTGACAACGGCAACCTGATACTCAATAATGGGGACAACCCGACTACTCTGACCGTCTCAAGCGGGCGCTTGATTCGTTACCGCAAAAGATTAAGGTTGCTGAATGATAGGAAATTTGGATGTTGAATGACAGTCTGAACTTCCAGACCCCTGTCAGACAGAAGAAATAGCTACAATATCCACGTTACTTGGAGTGTCTTTCCAGCCTAGACCTGAAATATCAGATTCTTAACATTCTTAACGGGACGAATTCTATCCCTCGTCAAAATCAAGGGTGCTGGGAAATAGCTTTCACAACACAGAACTGAATCGTATAGATATATGGAAATGGAGGAGGAACCTCTCTGCTAAATATTGACAATGAGCTAGCAACAATGACATAATTCCTAAATTGGAGAGACCATCAATTCAATGGCGTGGACTCAGTGGCCACTGAAGTTCTATTACATCTACACTGTGAACTAAATGTAGATCATGTAAGACTCTTCTCTGCGGTATTAAGACATGCAGTGTTTTACACTCAACTTTAACCGTGGAGACTGTATATCGTCTACCTCTTGATCTCGCTTATTAAGAAGCTAACGCCCCCTTTTCTGTATTCGCCTGTCCCTGTCTCCACTTTAACTGTCAGGTTTTCGTTTCGCCCCATGTTCAGAGTCCAGACTGCTTGGTCGTTTACCTCGGTCTTGATTTAGCGTGCTTGGCAGCTAATACCGGTTGATCCTGAACGATAACGGAGAATTTCTCAAGTTATCTTAGGTAAGCACTGCTCCTCAATACCTCGCAAGTCTTTGTCCATTGGATCCCTGTCTTTCCCATAATCATGCACATGGCATTTTATGTTTAAATCCTGAATTGTGACCTACCTCAACACTTTCTCCTCGGACACCAACCATCCTCTCCGCCATGCGCTAGAACATTCTTCCTCCATATAGGCAAAGCTTGCCCAGGCATAAATGCCGTCGAGACTCCCATCCGAGGGGGCACGGCAGAGGGAATTGTACAAGTAAGGAGAGTCAGCAGGCGGGCAATCTTCGATTCATATTCTACATGGCTGACGCGGCGTCTATAGATATTGGCAGCCACACACTTCGATTTTCCCCCAAGCCGAATATGACTCTACCTTCAACCAGAACTACCAGCCGCAAGCCTCATACGATGCAGCTCTTACGGCATACGCGCAGTTGGGCGCTTTGCGCCTCAATGTGAAGCGGGGTGCGTCCTCTATTCATTGCTCAAATCTATTTCCAATTAGGGATACATTGCGAGGCTTTTAATTCTTTCAATTGAAATCCCCAGCTTTGGGGTGGGGGCTTAAACTCCTACTTATCTTCTCAGAGAAAGACACCTTAGTTATGGTTCTAATTTTGTGGCTAGGCATGATATCAGTCGTGGACAAGCATTTTCAATATGTCATTGCAGAATCCACGAGATCACTCTCTCTTCAACATGGAACGGCTCTAGATCCTGATGACCAACTATGGTTTGGACTGAGGACAATACCTAGAGCTATGGGAATATGTGCAGCCGCTCTAGGAGATTTTACTATCCTTGAGGCTGCTGATGAAGCTGCTCAGTCTGGAAATGAGTACAATCACCACTATGTTATAAATGATCTATCCAAGGATCCCAGATTTGAGAGCCAGCCCTTTGTTTGCGGAACACCCTACCTTCGGTTTTATGCAGGCGTTCCCATCCGCTCGCCTGCAGGTTTTCTCATTGGTGTTTACAGTATTGTGGATGACAAACCGAGAGATGACTTTGGCCAAGCAGAAATAGAAATATTAAAAGATCTGGCCGCTACTGTGATGGATCATTTCGTTCTTAATACTGTGAGAAGACAACACACCCGATCGGCTCGAATGGTGAAAGGTTTGGGACTTTTTGTAGAGGGCAAGTCAACATTACGAGATTGGTTTCTTAGTTCGGGACATCTTGGGAACGGTCCGACTGCGCAGGATGGAAGTCGTGGGGGGTGGACTCTGTCAGATCAAGCTGACGCTGAATTCGGGGTGGAAGTTAGTAAACTCTTGCCCAATGATCTTGCAGCGCTCAAGAAATCAACAAGCTTGATTCCTCCGGTCAAGTATGACAGTGGGTTGTCTGCTAGTATTGCACAGTCGGAGCCCAATACGCAAAACGACAGTACCCGTGAGGCTACTAGTATGGAATCAACAACTACAATTTCTCTATCTAATGATCCAGCTTACTCGCCGCTAAAATCTACCAACCCTTATGCTCCTCGAGATTCGACCATACCCTTGCAATCGACTGCTGCTGATAAGTTGATAAATCCTCATAGCAGTATTGTTGGCGATGAGACTCCGATGCTATCAGCTTCTTTGAATTGGGAGCACCAATCTGCTTCTGATACAACTGAGTTGCTTCAGTCAACAATGCCGCAAGATACCCGAAGCCTCTACCTACGTGCAAGCCATTTGATTCGAGAATCACTTTCAGTAGAAGGCTGTGCTTTTCTTGATGCGAACGTTACTTCTTTTGATAATCAGCCAGGAAGAACAACTGACAGTATATCATTGTCAAACAGCCCTAATAGTGCAAGCATGTGTGAAGTCCTTGGAGTCTCCATCAAAAACAGGGTAGGTGAGAAATATACCGAGGAGCAAAATGTCTCATTCTCAGCGAACCACATGCAACGATTTTTGAAAAGATACCCGCAAGGGAAAGTTTTCTACTTTGAAGATGATGGCGCTTTCTCGCTAAGTGAGAGCGATAGCGATGATGATGCATTAAAGGCTGGAAGGACTTCTCTAAACCTTGCTTTAAGGAAGAGTCTCAAGAAGTCCCGCCAATTCAAGAGGCATGCTACCGAAGAGACAGACATGTCCACACTTCTGGATATTCTGCCCGGTATTCGATGTATGGCTTTCTTCCCTCTGTGGGATGCGGAAACAAAAAGATGGTCAGCAGCTGGTCTTGCCTGGACAAAAGATCCGATTCGGATTCTAGATGGGGACGAAGATTTGGCGTACTTATCTGCGTTTTGCAATAACATAATGGCTGAAAAAGCACGAATTGACGCTCAAATGGCCGACAAGGTGAAAGGAAACTTCATTTCCTCTGTTAGCCATGAGTTTAGATCTCCATTGCACGGTATTCTAGCTAGCGCTGAGCATCTTCAAGATATGTCTCTTGGTGCTGCACAGGATGAACTTATCAGCATGATTAACTCTTGCAGTAGAATGTTGATGGATACCATTGATAGTATCCTAGATTTCACAAAAATCAATAATGCGAAAAGACCAGAGAAGATTTCAAGCAGCGCTCATTTTGACTCTACGGACAACGCTTCAGCGCCTGATCTAGCCGCTGAAACTTCGGAGATTGATCTCAGTGTTTTAACAGAAGAGGTTGTAGAAAACATCCTTTCCGGATACAATTATGGGAAGGCAAAATTGGGTGAGTCAATCGCATACAGCCGCCAACCCTCTTTTGAACCGGGGGGCGATGTGGTCGGACGAGATGTCGTGCAGACATGTCAAGTTTTGATCCTTGTAAGCATTGATTGGAGGGCAAGCTGGGTGTTCAAAACCCAGGCCGCTGCATGGCGTCGAATTTTGATGAACCTTTTTGGAAATGCCCTTAAATATACGAAGTCGGGCCAAATTCGCGTATCGTTACAGTGCCAAGATACGGAACCAGGAAAAGCCAGCGATATATCTTCCGTGACCTTGTCTGTCAGTGATACAGGCAGAGGTATTTCAAATGAGTTTTTAAAAAATCACTTGTTCACTCCATTCACTCAAGAAGATAGCCTTTCCCCAGGAACTGGACTTGGTTTAAGCATAGTGCGGCAATTAGTCGACGATCTTAATGGCCAGATTGAACTGAAGAGCAAGAAAGACATTGGGACCGAGGCTACGGTACAAGTCAAATTTCAAAACGTATCGCCACTTGATGCAGTTTTCCATGGCGTTGATTGCCTCACCGCAGCCACCAAAAAACCATTGCAGGGCCTTACGGCATGCCTTGTTGGCTTTGATATTCCAGACTTTGAAGATCCTGCTTCTGGTATCTTAAGTGGCGAAGCCGCACGGAAACTTTCTCTCACTTCAATGCTACGTAAATTCCTGAGCGAATGGTGTGGAATGAAAGTTCTTAAGACCAATAACTTGGATGCCCAAGTTGCTGATGTGCACATCTTACTTGAGGCAGAGGCTAGTGCCTTACTAGGGGAGGCTAGTAATGAAATAAGTCTTCCGGATGCAACATCCCGAGTAGCCGAATTGGTTGGTAAGAGTGCTATTTTAGTGTTATGTTCTTCCTCAAAATCATCAAACCAGGCCACTATTGAACATAAACATCCGATCGCGTTGGTGCAACCACCGTAAGTTGTAGTTCTTTACTAAAGCAGTTCCTTTAGAAACTTTGACAATGGAACATAGAGGAAGCTTGGTTCTTGAGAAGCTAACTGTATCTGAGATTATCTTACTAATTCCAGAAATAGGTTCGGCCCGTACAAGCTTGCAAAAGCTTTAGACGTACTACTCAAGAAGAAAGCAGAGCCACAATTGGCCACTAGCGTTACTATATCACCTGCCACAGTTGCCACCACCAATGTAGTAAAGTTACGAGAGCAATGCCTTGACCCACGCCCAGACCCAGAACCTGTTGTGAAGCACTCCACTATGGCTAGTATGGCCATGTCCTCACACACTATTCCAATCCACCCAAAGCGTCCTACGGTACTGCTAGTGGACGACAATGAAATAAATCTCAAGGTGAGTGGGACCTCAGCCACGGTTAATTTTATCTACTTTGGCTAATACCTACAGCTCCTGATTATGTATATGCGCAAGATTGAACTTCCATTTGAAACAGCTAGCAATGGTTTAGAAGCCCTCCACAAGTTCCAAAAGAACTTCTCTAATATCGAGATCATACTCATGGGTGCGTGACAATGCTATCCTATCTACCTCATAAAGTGTGTTCAACGTGCCTAACACTATGTACAGATATTTCGATGCCAATAATGGACGGGCTAACCTCAACGCGAGAGATCCGAAAATATGAGCAAGAGAATGGTTTAAGACCAAGTACGATAATAGCGGTTACGGGAGCGGCATCGAATCAAGCGCAGAAGGAAGCGTCTATCAGTGGTGTCGATCGATTTCTGACGAAACCAGTGCCGTTAAAGATTTTGAGGGGATGGATTGAGGAATGGGAGTCTAAAAATGGGGGCAAGGTAAGAGAGGAGTTAGTGCACAAGGCGGAGAAGGTTGAGATTGTGGATACGTCTTGAATATCAGCAAATGGAAGACTTGACTCCTTGGATAACTGGAGTCAAGGATACAAGATGGTCTAGCAGATTCAAGCCAGTGGGCCTCATCATGCGCAACAAGTTGCCCAGGCGGTTCACGGACTCCAAAGCAGGACAAGAGCTCTCTTCCGACCCGATGGGGCCAAGAGACACCATCGCACGTGCAAAGTGCGTCTTGTCAGTGCCCGTCATTAGCACATAGATAGGTTGGTAGAAGGTCATGTGCCGGACCACTTTATGGAAAAGTATAACCAGGCTTGACAAACTCGAGATGTCATCCCCGAAGAAAACTTAGAATAGTACAGAAGATGAGTAATCTCACTGAGACTGTGGTTTTATTTCGAGCTTCAGATTGAATCATATTGTGATGTGCATGCTATCACTCACTTCACTTTGTAAATTGTGAGTTGTTGATAACACAAGTGAATGTCATGTAACTCCACTTCTCCAACTTCCAACTCCCAAGCTGTAGCAAGCTTCTTTTCTTTGCCCGAAATTTACTCTTGAATACCCCCAGAGCAACTTCGACGCTTTATATTAGCCTGAGAAAACGCAGCTAGATGTTTTCACGAGGGAACTAGTTGTTCAGGGGGGATCCGACTCGCTAGGAGAAGACCAAAAAGTGCAAAGATAGCTCGAAGGGAGTCCCCTCCCGCCCGTCCCCTGCTTCTAAGATCCTCCGTGAACTATACCTCTTAATTCTCAAAGCTACTAGATGGTGGACACTGATGACGCTTCAAGCCATTACCCGTCCATCGGTCGCGGTCCGAGGTTGCCCCAATCCTAGATTGGTAGTATTTCCTAGATTGGTAGTACTCCGCAACGACTTCGCCTTCCTCCCCACGCACTTACAATGTCCAACGCTACCCTTACCCTCCACTCGGCCGCTCTGTACAAAGCTTACCATTCCCCAGTCGCTTTCTTACTTTCAAGTTGAGGTAGTAAGTCCCCTTAAATCCTACATCTATTTTTAGCACTGTATGGAGAAAACCACTTCAATCTATGAAGCTTCTAGAGCACTCAATTCCTGGATGGCCTTTGCAGTGAAACTTGGCGCAAGTGGCATTTTGGATCTAGATCTATTTTCACTTTGTATGCATATGCCGAGGATGAAGAAAGACGACTCGTCTTCAACTCGACAGTGAATAATGGTACAAGACTGCGGCTTCCTGACTAAGCCCGTGTAGCTTTTGGGAAGAAAAGAGGGTTTTGGAAGGTCTAGGGAGTCTCAGGAGTGGACCTAAAAGGTTATTTGGAATAGAAGGGGTGAAAGGGTAAAGAAAACGAAGCTATTATTGCGGAGCTTCTGGTTCAAGTTGTGAAGTGTGGGTAAGGTAGTGGGAAAACTGTGGCCTTTCGGCTCTAGGCATTGTCGAGATCACGAAATCCGCTGCTGGTTCAGGTACAGGTTCGGTATTTTGGTAAATCCACCAGGCTCAATGTGTGTAGTCTTGTAAACCATTTTCTAATATTCTGGACTATATAGCGTTCTCGTCTCGGACCGCATTGATCCACGAACTCGACCGTTGAGCCAGCAAACTCCTGCCACATGGCAGTCACGCTCTACGAATTAGATTCAGGAGGTATTACCATGTTTCTTACGAGCCTGATTGCAACCCAAGTACGTCGTAAAACGTATCCTCGAGTCTAAGAGTTTATACGGTAACCGTTCCACCCCTCTCTGCGTAGCCCAAGCCTCATGACTTCGTACTACATTGAATTACCGTTGTGGCACTTACCTGCTTTCAAATACACCTCTGCTTTTCATGCAGTGAGGCATCTTCTTTCTCGCCTACGAGGTATGTGCATACATAGAGATGCATAAACCTTGAAATTGTAAACTAGACCATCACCTACCATGGAAAAGACTAGCTGATGGTTCAATTTTGACACTACGGGTATATTTAGCAGTCGCTATTGTTAATAAGCAGGTCACCAACAACTCAGCTTGGAATTCATGTCAAACTTTCGGTAAGCCTCAATTTTTAGGCAACGTTGCATGTCTGAAAGAGGTAATTATGGTTCTAACTCTGTTGTTAACGGGTATACTTTCTCGTGGTGATTGGCGGTAAATTGGTGATTCGAGGGCCTACAGATTAGTCAAATTCACTGAATCTTATAGTATTTATAGAGAAGTATTATCTGTGTTTCGGGGTAGATTCTGCGAATTTGAGGTTACTGGAGCATGCCTGATCCAAAGCATCAGCTTCGTTGTGGCTGGCAGAGGCTATTGTTGCCTCAGGTAGCCAAGTGTATCTAGTCCACCTACAGTGCATATTGATGAGTGCCACTAGCTCGCCACTAGCTCATCCTCCACATACGTACGCTCCCGAAGCCATACAATCATCGTTTCTCAACGTAATGATAATATATAGAAAGCGTTATAAAGCGGACCGTTGAAGCTAGGTTCGGATCGACGCGAGCATGTGGTTAGATTCGCCACTTGGCGAAACTCAAATCCTCGAGAGTTCAGGACAAAACTCGGGTCCAATGTCCTGGTCATCCAGATGTGGGTTCTGCTGCTGCCCCCCTTCCCTAAATCATCCGTACAGATCTGTAAAAGGCGCATAGGCACACTGACACGGTCGGTATGTTTTCAGCCACCCTCATTATGAGTAAAATAGAGAAACACCACCAAATCTTAAGCAGCAAGTTGACAGCTGCCACAAAGGTAGGCGCCGCAGACAATGGGTCTGGATCTCAATAAAACTACACAATGTAAACTCTTATTGTACCAAGGGCGTTCTTGCAATCAATAGTTACATGAAAAGAAGCGTCCGAGAGTCAATTCGCAAAAACCGAAAATCATGCCATAATTGCAGCTTATCTTCTCGCTCTGGGTAACGACCAGGTGGAGAAGAACTTTGCGGGGAGCGGGCCGTAGCTAGAATGATGCACAGTTTTTGATATGTGCATGACGTGCGTTATACTAGATATTCTAGGAAGTGATGTACGTAGGAGGGAGCCTTTGCAACGTCTTCAAACTCAAATTGACTTTGCCCAAGAAAGCTTAATCCACAATTCCCCCGAGTCAGCCGACACAACTCACCCGAGTCAGAGTCTTATTTCAGGCTGGGCTCACGTGATACGAATGGTTTCTTGCGAATTGCATTACTATGGAATGAACAAGTTTGGATATGGAACACTATTACAGATTTGTGATATGGTCTCAGTATCAATTGTTAATTATTTCCTTTCCATAACATAAATTGATCGGTAATGCTGCGAATATTACCAGCGTCATGTGTTTCTGACTTATGTTGAAACTCTAATGAGCCCTAAGCGCCTTGAGTTACTCTTATACCCCAATTCATGAGGTCAATCCAAATGCCTTGCATGAGTCAGATACCTCTGGCGTAGGCAGTATTTGAGTGCCCTACATGAATAGAACAAAGCTAGAAGGTGGCATCGAAGCTTTTTGGTACAATGCAACGTTGAGTGCGTTGGATCTACGTGATTTCTTTCCCTCTTCACTCTGATATCACAACAAAAAGATCGGAATCGACTGCCGGTCAAAGTCAGAGTTGATTGACTCTCAGCTCGTGATGTTTTGTAGGTTTCCAAGAAGCCCAGGCCTCCCTCAGCTTGTCGACTTAGAATCCAATATTTCCTCCAAGTCGCGAATGACTTTGAGAAAATGGCCCTAGATTCATTTTCAGAAAAGACTGACGGTTTATGGACGTGAAAAGCCCTACGCCACAGAGCTTCGCTGACCAACAGCGCGCCATACTCGAGTATAATCCGGAAAACAACGAATGCACCATGCTCAGCACAGTGATTGGCCTTGTTCACCGAATTAGTGGCACTGTCAGCTTCAATGATCCTCGCCACCCTGGGTTTCGGAGCAGACGAAGGATCTCAAGCTAACTCGTGATAGGGATGGGCAAGTCGATGTCGTACGTAAATGATGACCCCTACGTATCGTACGGTACTTACTTAACACTTACACCAGTATTCGGTAGCAGAGCACGCTAGACTAGTTTGGAATGGGTAGTAGTGCCGGTCGTGTCCGCCGTTCCCGTGCGAGTGGACCGCACCCTTACTGAACGCATGCCCCGCCGAAAGCTTTACTCGGGAACGAAAACAGAACATGCAGGTATCGATGGAAATAGGACTAAATAACTATTCTTGATTATTGCCGCTGTAAAAGAACTTGTTCTAGACACTTTAAAGCACCCGGACGCCGTACTGAAAAATAAACTATTCCAGGCACCTAAGTGGTCCCCCGATTAAATCTTACTTCGGGAGTACATTACTTTCGTATGAGTGATATTTCTCCTTTTTCCCCCCAGTTGAAGTTCATTTGGGCAAGTCACAGTGTTTCAGCCATTATTCTTTTTTGCATGCCCCTTTTACAGCTCCAGCTTAGCCGCCACCAAGAGGGTGATAAGCACCACACCGATTACACGTTACAACTGGCTGCTCCGCGTTACTGCTGGCTACGACACTATAACCCCATTCCCCTAGAATCCCGAGCTGTGATGAGGCTAACTAGACTTGGTGTGGTGTCCTTGGGAATCCACCCAATAGCAACCTTATTGTGCCTTTTCAGGCACGGTGAAACATAATGTGACTAGGGTGGGCACGGCTTTTTAGTGTAAACAAAAGTACAACAATGCGTAAACTATCGCCTCGGCGCTATTGCGCTTGACGAATTGGATTTAGAAGATCGAGATTTGAGCATTGGCCAACGAGAACCAACCGGTAGGGGTCACACATTTGATATAAGCCGTGATGCCTCACTACAGATGATTTTGACTTTGGTATCCCGTCCACGCTCTTTGCCAACACTAACCGTCATTCACACTCTTTTTTACCTTTCACATCCCAACTCTCTTTTTTTTTTTAGTTTACCAAATCCACTCTCTCACAGAACAACATTGTGCTAGTCGCAATACCACACTCTCTATCTATAAAAGAACTTCGACAGATCTTCATTCAACATTTGCTAGACGCAACCACATTCTCTCTCACACCTGAGCCTGGAAAGATCTACATCTAGATTTGCTAGACGCAATCAGATTCATCCTTCTCCAACATTCACTTTCAAATTGTCAACATGGTTTCAATACGTTCAGTATGTTTCTCCAGTAAATAGTTTTGGGCAGTGAGCTGATTGAGAAAATAGATTGTAGCAGCAAGCTGTCTTTCAGCCATTGCACTCGGAGCTCCCCTTTTTACAAGTGGGAAGCAACTCGTTGCACGAAACTCTTACACTCATTATGGCGGAACTGGCTCACTCAGCGAAGGCTGGCCCGCCAGATCATCATGGGCCTCATTTAATACTATGTATGTCTTCAAGATTTCCCCACTGCTTCCTGGCCACTACTAATTTATCAGGTGGTCTGCAAACCAAGGAACTCTATCATCCGGCTGTGGATGGTCCGCCGACCAACTTCCCGAAAACAGCCCAACCGAGATCTCCCAACTAAAATCCGCCATCGAGTCCGTCTCTTCATCTTCCGGAGTTGACCCTCGATTTATCCTCGCAATTGTCTTGCAAGAATCAAACGGCTGTGTCCGTGTTCACAGCACCGATAATGGTGTCGCAAACCCCGGTCTCATGCAATCCCACAGAGGCACCGGAACCTGCAATATCGGATCCAACAAGCAGGTCCCATGTCCTCAGAGCACCATCATTCAGATGATCAAAGATGGAACCGAAGGTACAGCAGCAGGTGACGGACTTGTTGGTGTTCTCCAAAAAAGCGGGGCCAGCGATGACAGCAAGTTTTACAAGGCTGCTCGTATCTATAACTCTGGCTCCATCGCGAGCTCGAGGAACATCGGAGATGGGAATGGGGCTACTTCTTGTTACTCCTCTGATATCGCAAACCGTCTCATGGGGTTTGCGGGCAATTCAGCCTGCGATGCTTCAATTGTTGGTTCCTTGACCAAAACGGTTGGATTCGTCGAGAGTGATGCCGTCAACACTCCCGTGGAAACTCCAGTTGAGACTCCTGTCCAAACTCCAGTCGAAAATCCAATCAAGACTCCCGTCGAGACTCCCATCGAGACTCCAGTTGAGACTCCTATCGAAACTCCTGTGGAAACTCCAATTAAGACGCCAGTTCAATCTCCTATCGAGACACCAGTTCAATCTCCAGTTAAAACCCCAGTTGAGACTCCAGTTGAGACTCCGGTTGAGATTCCAGTTCAATCTCCAGTCAAAACTCCCGTTGAAACTCCAGTTCAATCTCCTATTGAGACACCTGTCCAGACTCCTGTCCAGACTCCTGCCGGATCTTCTGTTGAATCCTCTATCCAGACGCCCATACTGACACCTGTCGCAACTGTTGTTGAAGCTACCGTTTCGCGTGCAGCAACACCAAGTCCGGGGGGCATTTTCGTTGAGCTCCCATCAATTTCCTCAGCCACACCAGCACCAACAGCTGTAGTAGACCCAATTGTCGAGGCACCAACTCCAAGTGAAGCTGTCCACATCATTGTCGAGCCCACCGAGTCCACGATTGCTACTGCCCCAGGTGCTGAGATTCCCAGTTCGGCATCAAGCCCAGTAGTAGAGATCGCCACAGTTATCCCTCTCCCAGCCGTATCGCCGATTATCACACCACCTACTCAAGAGACTTCCACTCCTGCATCATCTACACCAGCTTCTGAGCCTCAAGCGCCAGCTTCCGGACCTGCATCACCAGTCTCCGAGCCTTCGTCACCAGTTTCTGAGCCTCAAGCGCCCGCTTCTGGGCCTACGTCACCGGTTTCTCAGCCTTCATCGCCCGCTTCTGAACCTTCATCACCCGCTTCTGAGCCTGAATCTACGGATTCTAAACTCCAAACACCATACACACCCTGCCCCGAGGACGGATTATGGAACTGCATCACAAGCACGACATTCCAACAGTGTGCTAGTGGCATCTGGTCACTGCCTCAATCCATGGCTTTGGGCACGCAGTGCAAGGTTGGCCAAAACCGGCTTTTCATCGTCAGTGTTGTTTAAGTATAATTGCATCTGATAGTTTGTTTCAATAGACGGAGTTGCTGCTGCTGCACACTTTTACCAGGGAATGGAACTCTACGAAACTAGGGCGGGCCTATGGTATGGAGTTCCTTGAAATTCAGGATGGAGTTTATATATCTTTGGGTGGAACAATTGTTCTTGTACATATCTTTGATAGATGAGTCTTGGTACATACTGATGTTTATGATGAACTATGACTATAGACAAATTACCTTTTCAAATAGCATTCTCTCCATATTGTGTCACTCTACCTTGAAATCCTTGTAGTCAATTCAGGTCGATATTGCTTGGCTTTATTTGGAAGCCCCCCCCAGCTCTGTTAAGACACATGAGTTACGTCTAGAGTATGTCTGAATTCCTTACCTTTGATAGTTTCAGAAGACGATTGGATTTGAAAAGAGAATTTTTCAGTCCAATAGTTTCCAGATCATGAATCATCACGTGGTGATCCCACGTGATATTATCCCCGCCTCAGAATCCCATGCAAGTTGTTGAATGTGGCTGGTGAATTTTACTCCTAGATTAGTCAGCATAGCTTCACTGACAACATTGCACGCGTCGCGGTATCCCATTTCTAACAGACCCAGACTGCAACGATATCAATGTCAGTGTCTTGCCATTTTGCGCTTATCCCGTAAGTTCTCAATTACGGCGTATTTTACGTCTCGAACTCTTCCTTGCTTTACAAGACGGTCTTCCAAATAATACTCAGCAAGTATAATATGTCCCATATCAGTGATAGCTAAAGCATCTACAGATGAAGACATGGATATTGATAGCTGCACCACAGAAGTGCTCATCGAGCGCGTTGGCTGGCGCCCACGGTTCATTGCCAACTCTATGATTACTATTCGTGATGCTGTGGAACCAGCTTTTGTCGTGAGGGTGGTAGAGTCCTCTAGTAGTGGTTTACTTGACAATCTGCCTGCAGAGATTCTACATATGGTATTCAATTTGCTTGATTTGAGAAGCTTATCACGCTTTGCACGCGTTTCCTACGGAGGAAGAGCTACCATTGCATCATTCCCACCTTATCGAGATCTGATCAAGCACGCCTATCCGGCTCTGGTAGCCCTGGGTCGAACTGGACTGGTCACTTCTCACTCCATTGCTTCTCTTTATCACGCAATGCGATCTGAAAAATGCGTAACTTGCCAGGAATTTGGACCATTCCTATTCCTTCCTACGTCCGAGAGATGCTGCTATGTGTGCCTCCATAGGATCCGATCATTTCGTCTTATCACAGCCGCAATGTGTAGGAAATGCTTCGGGCTGACAGCAAAAGATCTTTGCCAAATTCCATCTTTGCGTAGCATTCCAGGAACCTACTCAGTTGGTCATACAACCACACAAAAGAGGCGAATCAAGCTTTTTAGTCTCAAACACGCGGAGACGCTCGGTATCGCTAAATATGGATCAGCTGAAGCTTTGCGTGCTTTCACTATAACCCAGTCTTTGGGAAAACTCACTAACTTGGAGGTACACGAGGTTGCTTGGCTCACTGGAGATCCCGCGACCATAGGATCTGATGCTAATATTGGTACCGATCGATTTTGTGGTATGGGTTCTACAATCTTTCCTGCTTTAAAGGGAGACAATCTTACGGAGAGGGGTATTTGGTGTCTGGGATGTTATATCAATTTTCTGAACTTTTCGAAAAGTAATATTTTGGATTCAGAAACAAAGTCACTATTGTCTAGGCCGGATCTGTTCGGTCGAACAGATCCATATTTTCGTCTTCGCGACTTGGAGCACCAGGCAAGATCAGAAGCCGACTTAATCAATCATGTCAGAGTTTGCAAGGGTGCAAAAAATTTGTTGAGAGGGCTAGAGCCTGGTGCTGAAGCAAGCAAAAATTGGATCTAATATATATCGTGTACAGTAGGATATGAACCTTATACTATGCCCCCCCTGTGCGTAACATAACACATAATCTTGGATGAGGCACCATGCTATACGCATCCAAACCCTGATGACCAAAATACAAAGTAATCGACCGGGTGCAAAGCAAATGACAAACCATTCCTCAACGATTCACACGTCCAATATATTAAGTTTTAGCCTTGCCTTCCTTGGGCATGTGCTTGGAGCAGTAGTTCCTGGAGACTAAATCTTCTCGTTCAGTAATGTCGCATTGCAAATTCGTTTGGGCGTTGTACTTGGCGTCACACTGCTTGAATTCGCCTTTCGCCTTACACCCGCATTGATAAATGTTGTAAACTTGGGTGCACATGGCTGCTGAGCTTGTCTGAGGATTGGCTTGAGGTTGATGACCTATGCCCTTGATTAGTTCTCAGTGTAAACATTATCTTTCTAAATACTCACTTAAGAATAGACGAGGTATTGACTTCGAATGGAATTGCAGGAGGTGTTCGATGCTGACGGCGCTGAAAGGAAAATTGTTTGTATATTGGTGAGTAGTTAAGCTAACAGAAGAGTAGCGAAGTTCTCCAGCAAGTATAATTTATTATGTGATTGAGTAAAGAAGGCGTTGATCTAAAACGACTCTATCAGTGGGAACACTCAAGCTTTATATATCTATGAAGAGAACTTAGTTATCATAGGTCTCAAATAGTGGCCTCCAACCCAGCAACAGCTCAGTCCTGGCACAGTCCCAAGCGCCGGATCTACTTGAGAGCATTTTTTGATATTAGTTTTAGATATAGGAAAGTGACCGGCGGCCAAAAGTTCCTTCTCCTTAATCTTCTATTCTTTGCCTATCGTGTGAACCAATGAAATTGATTTTGAATATCTTGCAAAGGCGAATAGGAATAGCGAAAAATAGAATAGGCCACGTCCACGTCCATAACGAAAGACCTAGTTGTGAAGTTGTTCCAAGAATTGACGATGCGCGCGTATATCGCTTGACCCGCTTCTTACTGTAGTGGTGTTGCAAGTGGGTCAAGCCAACAGCCCGATACGTACCCAACTATGAAACACTGTTGCTGTTCTTAGAACACCAGCAGATATCTTAAGCTCGGAAGAAAACGTGTAATGTCTCTTTTTGCCCATCTTATTAGCTCAACCAAAATTCTACTCCTACAGTACTGTTGTGGCCTGAGGCACACACCCTCATTAGCTAGCATACTTAGGCCCTGTTCGATTGGAATTTTGTCAGAGATTCGATTTCCTAATTAGGCTTAGTGCTTACCTCAATCCACTTCAATCGAACAGCACATATTCGATTTCCTAAAAGAGGTCAAATACACTATACTTGACTAGGAAGTCGAATCTGAAAGATAGCCAGAGTCAATATTATCCCTGTTTTCACATACAAATCGTTGACCCACTTCATCTTTTGCTTTTGAGCAAAAGAGATGGCCAAATCCGGCCTAAGCCCTCTTGCAATGTTGCTCTGACCCCTCAATTTGTATACGTTTTGTAACCTTCGCAGAGATCAATTGACTAGAATCATTATGAAGAGTGATCTAGACCTAGAGGATGCTTTAATTATTCAAATATTAGAAGCTGAAATCGATAAACAGGCCAATTTAGAGCCTACAGTGAATCCACAGCGTATGCGTACAGGGCTGTCAGGGCATGAATACGTAGTCGAATTACTAGCCTGTGGCCACTCCCGCCGGATCCATTCAGTCTTGCGCATGGAGTTAGCTACTTTCAATCAATTGAAGGAGAAATTAATACTAAATACTGATCTTTCAGGTGCTGATATCTGCGATAATGTGAAAAGGGGTGGCGTAGGTGGCTATATGCCTGTATCAGTAGATGAAAAATTGGTGATATTTCTCCATATTACAACGTTAGCTGCATCTCTAGAATCAACTGCGGAGCGATTCTCACACTCAAAGTCGATGATTAGCAAGTAAATTAAACTCTCTAAGCAAAAGGTACTTACTAATATATAGTATTTAGTATATTTCATGAGGTACTTGACGCTCTTCTGCTTTTGTATGTCAAGTTTGTAAAGCTTCCAAATACAACAACCCCTCAATCCGACCGAATTTCCGACAACCCCAAATACACCCCTTATTTTGACGATTGTCTTGGAGCTCTAGACGGCACTCATATTGGAGCTCATGTATTACAGAAGGATCAGGTGCGATATCGAAATCGAAAGGGAGAGCTGTCGCAAAATGTATTAGCAGTGTGCAACTTTGACCTTGAGTTTACCTATATATTAGCTGGCTGGGAAGGCTCAGCACACGATGGAAAGGTCCTCGCAGACGCTCTAGCAGGAAAGGATTTTCGACAGATAAAGGAGAAATATTGGCTTGGAGACGCTGGGTATAGAAATTCAGAGTTCATAATGGCTCCATATCGAGGGGTCCGGTATCACCTACGAGAGCAACGTCAGTCAAACCAAAGGCCTGCGAATTCAAAAGAGCTTTTCAACTTACAACATGCCTCTCTTTGTAATGTAATTGAGAGAATATTTGGAGTTTTAAAGCGAAAGTTCAAGATTTTAGCCCACAAACCAGAGTTCTCAATTGACACTCAGACTGACCTAATATTGGATTTATGTGCCCTTTGGAACTTTATTCGCAGCAGGGAAAACGCGTCAATACAGCAGGAAATGGATGAATTTGAGCTTGTAGATGAAATTGTAGTAAATCAGGAAGAAACAGAAGGATCTAGTTATACTTCTCAGGGCGCAGGACGTAAATTGATAGACGAAAAAAGAAGTTGTATTGCAAAAGCTATATGGATTGACTATGAGAAATATTTGGTAATGGAAATCGAATAAACTAGCTTAGAAAATCAACCAATCAGAGGCTTTTATTCTTATTTTGGCGAGCGGAAATACAATAATCCATTATAGTGAAAGCGAGGTTTGCCTCTAGACTAGATTTCAGACCTTCCTGATATTCTTTAACCTTCATACAACCTCCATACAACCTCTATACAACCTCTATATAAAACCTACTCCTCCATGTCAAAAAATATACAATTTGCATGCCTTTCAAGCCATTTACACATTGCAGACTCTCCAGCTTTTCGCAAAGCTAACCAGGCTGTTGCAGAGGTCAAATCTGAAAGAGTGTCAACAGCACTGCCAAAATCGCTATCGTCAATCCGATGGATCCAATCTTCCGACAGTACAGTAATGGCTGTTTCAATTGGGCTAACTCGAGAGGCTATAAGCCTATCCATAAGAGATTGAAGGTTAGTATCATTTTCCTCTCTTTTGGCACATTTAACTGGCCCTATACTGTTGTCAGACGACTCATCACGACGGCGGCTTTTACTACGTTGTCGAGCTGTAATATTCTCAGATATAGCTTGCGAAGCTCTAGGAGGTGCCCTAGCCCTTGAGCCACTTGCTAATACTGTATTAAACAAAGGCTCTAACAATTCAACCCATGGCAGCGAATGAGTTTGATGCCACCTGCAAACCGGTTTGTACTAGGTTTAGTAAGTAAACATTTTATTATTAGCATTGATGAACTTGACTAACTCGGCATACATCGTTCCAAACATTATCAGGAGCTGTAATTAGCCTTTGCTCACTATCCCAGCCAAATCCTGATTGATCGCGGAGCCACCTGTAAGTATCATACTTCTTCTTCCACTCCATTAGCTTTGAATTAACCTTCTCCTGATCTAGCCTGCCAGCACTCTTATTAAGAACCTCAAGAATCGGAACAATATCAGGCCAAACTGTCGGTTTCCAACCTGTATCTGCCTGCAGTCCCTCACACAAATATCGGTTGAAGTTTATAAGAAGAGCCTCATTCATCTCATCAGTCCAGGATACCGCCGGCACACGTATTTTTGCAGTACTTGAGATAGGCGATTCTGCTGAAGAAGGCCATACAAGTACTCCAGGGATTGCAGATCGATTTGGTATATTTGACACTATATTGGCCTGCTGTTTGTGGCCCGATTGAGAAGCCATATTACAAGTGTATATCAATATTGAGAGGTTAAAAGCTGTAATGATGAATATACCGCGGGGCACATATTAGGTAATGCAAGAAGTAGAGCTTTTGTATGGTGGATTAGGTGCGTTAGCCAAGAAACTAACATTTGGATCTATGCTAAATCAAGTAATCAATTCAGCCCATAATTCGCACCCCAATCCGTCGATTTGGCCGAATATTTGAATACCTAATTAGGAAACCCAATATTCGTCGAAAATTCCAATCGAACAGGGCCTTAGACCTCTCCCGTACGGAGAGCTTTCTTCCCCAGACTTTACCAAAACAAGAAACCTTTATATATATTTTACATACAGGAAACCTCTCCTCCGCTTTTATTGTGAGTCCAGGTCCTTGACAAGTACCTACCATATCACTGTATCATCAAAGTTCTTGGTGCTTGGACTGCTCTCACATCCCTTCGTCATCTTTCGCCAGCAACGAAAATATTATCCCCGCGATGGAACCTTGTATCGTACCAAAGTCTGCAATTGAGATACTGTCACAAGAAATCAATGAAGACACCGGATCGTATCGTATCCGTGCCGCAAGAAGAGTCCATTATGTCACCATTCCAACTGGTGTTTTCGACGAGGACACGATGTGTCGCCCGTACCTGTAAGTTGTAAATGTCTCAGATATAGAAAACAATTTTCTAGCAAAATTCACAAGTGGTATTTCTCTACATATTATCGATACTCGAATATCCTTACAAATAGTCTTTCTCAGATCCTGATCCTAAATGCTCGAGATTCCCTGTAACTAGCTTACTGACTCTCAGCTGGTCACAGGCTTATACCCCAACTACCCGACTTTCCTGATAGCGCATGGACTACAATGAATATCAGACGTAACTCTGGTGGGTCCTTGATGACAGAGTTGTCATTCGATGCTTTGCCACAAATGAAAGCAGCATCAATTTGGCATCCCCAAATTATCGAAGTGCTATCACTGAAACAGATCAAGCGGTACCGGTCAGGAGTCCACGAAGTGAGTTTGTCCCTGAATGAAATTTTATCTATTGAGAAGATTCAAGGAGATTTATCTCCTAATATGCTATTCAAAAGTACATATGACTGAATTGAACGATTCCTGAACCTCGATTAAACTGTATGATTATAAACTAATTGCTAAATTTCCTATCGACAGGTGCTGTACACCGATCGTCCGGCGATTTACAAAATCGCTTGTTTTGGGTGGCAACTGCCCAATATCGAGCATGAAACCTTTATATATTCCATAATTGAACAGTATCGAGAACCTGGTGATCCAATCATCGCTCCCAGATTTCTAGGCCATGTAGCAGAGAATGGTAGAGTAATTGGCATGCTGCTTGAGAAATTAGAGGGCGATTTTGCTTCAAAAGGTGAAGGTGATTTGCCAGCATGCAAAGAAGCCCTTCAAAACTTTCACCGCATGAACTTGATTCACGGAGATATCAATCGCTATAATTTTGTGATTGATCGGGAGAGGGAACCGGTGAGCGTTCGCCTGGTAGATTTTGAACACGCGGAACCGTTTCAGGAGGACATGGCTCGGGTGGAGATAGAGTCTCTACCATCGGAGCTCATGGAGATGACTGGGAGAGGAGGTACTGCCGTGAGAGCTGCATGAAAACCCAAGCCTTCTTGTTGCGCATGTTTATTTAAGTAGAGATTATACACTTAAATCCAACAATACCTGTGTCAAGGACCTGGACTCACGATGAAAGCGGAGGAGAGGTTCCTGTGCGTAAAACGTATGTAAAGGTTTCTTGTTTTGGTAAAGTCTAGGGAAGGAAGCTCTCCGTACGGGAGAGGTCTAAATATGCTAGCTAATGAGGGTGTGTGCCTCAGGCCACAACAACCTGTCAGCTAATATTTGTAATATATGGTATGGGAGGCTGCAACTTATGATGGTATAAGCATACTCAAAATCCATTTTCCAGTGGTGTGCTTCTGAAGGTTGTGAGAATATGTCTTGCAAGTAAGCGATATGGTTCATGTTTTATATTTGGCTTTCTCGTGAGGATAAATGAGTCAGTTTGCCGGGCCACCCATCAAGTTCTTCAACTTTTCCTGCCAATCTTTAAGCTCGTTGTCCTTTTGCTGAACGTCTTCCTTTAGTTGTGAGACTTCTTTACGGAGGCGTTCGTTCCTCAGGCGTTCATTCGAGCGCTCATTTCGGGCCAGTTGTAATTCTCCCTCTTGGACCTTGAGTTGTTGTTCTAGAGCTTTGATCTTTTCCTGCAGAACATCTTCAGATTTTCCACTTTGCGCCGCAGCCTCAAGCTCGGAATGTATAACTGACAAAGCCTTGTCCACAGTCGCGGAGAAAGCGGAGTACTTGGATTTCTTCCGAGGAGGTAGCGACGCCTTTTTCACAGGTGATGTTTTGCCTTTACCTGCCAGACTCTTGTCATATAGCCCTGGTTTGATTACGGAAACTTTTCCCTCTTTGCGTTTATGAGATGGCGGGACTGACGGTTCTAGAACTAGAGGCGGTGCAGACATTTGGTCAATTGTTTCAGGTATATTCAGGCATCCCTCGATTGTTCCTACTGTAGACTCTGTCACGGACTCAGAATGAGTGCTACATTTATCTCGGGTAGAAGATGGGCTTAGTTCGTCCACGATAGATTGAGAAGGTGGTATGTGATGCTCTCTATCAACACAATGGGGACAAAACCAAAAGTTTGGCACAATTTCCGGATCGAGCGACGGGGTCATGCATTCTGCATGATATGAACTCGAGCACGTTTGGCACTCAAATAACTCTAAGCCACTCCCGCATACATAGCAATAACTGTCATGCATCCCTGGGATATTTGAGTGAGCATAGGAAGAATGATGGGGGAAACGTAGCTAGACGCACCTTCGAAAAAGTTATCCCCACCTTTCCATTGAATGGAATCCAGGTCATACATCTGTTGCAACCAATCGACCTGAGGGATTTCAATTGTATTATCATTGGTTGTAGTGCTTGGTTCCATCGCCATTTGGGTGTCCATACTACTTGTAATCTCCATCTTTAACATATGACTGGATCGCTTCGCATGTAGCTTATACTTCCAGTTAGGTTGCAAAACAGAAGCTTGGCCGTTGCTCGAAATTCACAACCCAGATTCAACACCAAGAGAGTATGCTGATATAAATCGTTATTTGGGGCCGTTGGGCGTAACACGGAGGACGTTACGATCGAGGACAGGCGAACGCCGTGCTTAGGTCAGCAATCATCGGTAAATCAACACGTAAGCAAAATGCCACTATCCCTCTATTCCTTAAAAAGTCAAATTTGTTTTGTTCAAATGTCCTTTAATGGCAAGGAACATTGTATCACAAGAGTTTGAATTGCTAGAATCTGTTTTTTCCACCAAACTACATTGTGCCAGCAAATGTTCGATATACGTATCACGTGACTATTAATTGTCCTTGAAGAATTAGCTAGTAAAGGTTTGAGATATGTGGAACAACACGTCGATTCAAAAGTTTTATAGTAAGAGTGGATTGTAATGCTAAGCTTTTGTGTTGAACTGTTTGTTATTAATTAAGATCCATGTACGAAACTTGTCCCTAAATGAATTGGAGGGAAATTGTCAAATACAATATAATCATTTGAGTCTAGTTCCCGATTAAATTTATTCTGAAAATGTTAAAAAGATATTTTACAGCTTTGATCCAACTTCATTCTCATCCTCAGACTTAACTTGGACTAATAATTTCCCTACGACAAATGTTAGCCCTATTCTGAAAATCTGAAGGGGAAAGGAGCATACCGGTGTTTAGTCCCAAGAACAAGCCAGACAAAGCCTCCTCCGCAGCCTTGAGTCCTCCCTTCACTATGGTTTCTTTACGTTGCAACTTCCCTTCCTCAAGCCATTGTGCAAGCTCTTTTCTTGCCTGGGGGAACTGCTTGGCGTAATCGAACACGATGAAGCCTTGCATTCTGATGCGCATGGCAATAATCATGGAGTAGTTTTTGGGACCGGAGGGTTTGGCATCGTTGTAGGTGCTAATTGCTAGGAGACGTTAGTTTGTTGCCAATCGACACAGATCAACAGAGTTGTTACCCCCACACATAACGAATCGGGAATGTGCCTTCGCGCGGCTAAGTGCTAATTCTAGGACTTGACCACCGACGTTATCGAAGAAGATGTCAATGAGATCTTTTGTCTTCTCTTTGAAGTCTTGGGCGAACGTTCCACCTATATCCCAATCAGTTTCCAGACACGTGATGAGTTAGTTGATGTAGACATACTCTTATAGTTCAACGCATCATCACATCCCAGCTCTTTCAGCCACTCCACCTTATCATCACTCCCTGCTATTCCCAGAACCTTTGCTCCCTTCAATTTTGCGATCTGACATACTACAGAGCCAGTAGCACCAGCAGCGCCGGAAACCACGACAAAATCGCCTGCCTTGACCTTTCCGACGTCCAGTAGTCCAAAATACGCAGTAAGTCCAGTTCCACCAAGAACACCTAATGCATCTGTGACTCTTCCGTTTGAAGGAATATCTAACTTGATGAGCTCCTTAGCCGGTAGGATTCCAACCTCGGCCCAGCCGGCTCCACCAGTAACAAAGTCACCAGCGGTGTAGGATGAGGATTTGGAAGCAATCACTCTGCAAATGGCGGAACCTCGCATCACAGCTCCTATTGCAACAGGTGGCATATAAGATCGGGCATCTGATCCCGCAAGTTAGTCAACGCATGGAATAGAAAGGGTATAAACACTACCATTGAGCCATCCACGCATAGCTGGGTCGAGAGAGAGATATAATGTCTCGACAAGCACCTGATCATCCTTCAAATCCGCCTCCGAGGGCATCTGGTTTGTCTTTAGTGTAAAGGTCTCCCCAGGCACGATCAACGCTTTTGGGCGTTTTGCCAGCACCACCGATTGATACGTTGAGTTTGCCATGATGTTTTGTGATCTTCGAATTGGTTTACCCATCTTGAAGGATAGTGGGGAGCGGCTCTTTATATACTACAAAAACGAAAAATCTCGGGGTCTTTCTGTTCCTAGAGATATTGCTGCAGTGGACCCAAAGAGGAGACCGTAGATATATGATTATCAATGCGAGATTCCCACAGTTTCTGATTAGTGAGAGGGTGTGGTGAAATCCGCAGGGAGATCATTTGGGTTGAAATCGTGCCGAGGTTCGCTAATTTCTCCTCAACTTGGCAGCCGCTTGCAGTTTCTGGTAGTATCACCGAATATGCTGCGTAAGCGTGGAGAAAATGAGTTTCGAAAATTCAAGGAGCTCCTTGTTTTGCCAGATAACTCTGTAATTATTATACGGTTTGAAGTTGGCTGTATAATATTTCCAAGAGAACTAAAAAAAGTGGATATTATACCGCTTATTGGTCTCTTGAAAAATAGGAGAAGCTAAACCAAAATACTAGTAATAAAACCAACCTTAACAACTACGAAAAATTTAGTAGGTTCTAATAATTTGATCTTCGAAATGAATTCTAACTTGGAGTGTAGTTATTGAAAGCTTCGGGTAATTTTTGAGGTATAACTTATATCATCACGTGAACTCATGCTGGATACCGCATTCTACCTACCCTGGTTTAGCTCAGCCTTGTTAGCCCCTTGAATGGAGATGCTGAAGCAACGTGGAACAACAACGTACGTATCATCCACGACGAAGGCTTCCTGTAGGAGCTCCATGGTTCTTATAGTTGGCGAAGGGACCGAATAGAATTCTCTGAGTTGGGGTATCAAGCGACTTAAGGACCAGCTGTCCTGTCGAGGACCGTGGCATAGTGCTAACCTTTGGTATCACGTTACCTGGGAACATCAGCAACGCCCATAGCAATGTCGTCGCCAACAGGCTCCAAAGTTCGGTCAAGTAACGATGAGAAGCGCACCGGTGAAAACTTTGCCATTGATCTCGAATCTGGCGTCCCCCCGCCGATACCTGTTTCGATCCCAGTCGCCTCCCCATTACACAAGTTTCTCAACTATCCATTCCATACCCGCAAACCCAAGGTCCGGTCAACAGCTTGGTTAGATGGTGTTCGTGGTGTAGCAGCTCTCGAGGTTTACATTTTCCATGCCATGGGATGTTGGGCCAACGTGGTTGCAGCTCATGGAGCCGATGATCAGCAGACAAATATCCTAGCCCTACCACTGATTCGCACATTTTTTGTCTCCGGTGGTGCAGCAGTCGCACTTTTCTTCGCGATATCCGGCTACGTGCTGACGCATCGCTCGTTGTCCAATATTCGCGGAGGTGAATCTCAAAAAGTTTACCCGAGCGTCTGGTCATCAATGTTTCGACGTGGATTCCGGCTCTATATTCCGCCGGTGTTGATAACATTCTTTGAGATGATCTCAACTCGCTTCGGCTACATGCCGCCGTTGAACTTTGAGTTCAAGCCCGAAGAAACATTCTGGGGCCAGTTGGTAGATTGGGTTAAAGAAACAAACAAGCTAGCCAACCCCTTGCACAATTTCAGCCGAGCTATACATGGCTTTGTAACACACCCTAAGTACGACTCGGTCGTTTGGACGATTCCGCTGGAATACTATGGCTCATTCTTGTGTTACTTCTTACTGATAATATTTGCCCGGATACGGAGCCACGGGTTGAGAATGGCACTTACTGCAGTCGTTGCTCTCTACAGTATGAGTCAGGGAAGCTGGAACTTCTTTTGCTTTTCTGGCGGCATGTTGATGGCTGACTTCAACCTAAGCCAAGAAGCAGATGATGCCAGGGTTCCTTCTCGACGGGCGGGCGCCGTCTGGACTGTGGTCTTCGCCCTGGCGTTTTATGCAGCTGGGTTACCGACGATGATCTATCCAGAGTCGAAAGCTAAGCCGATGCCAGGGTTCGAGATGCTTCGATCAACAACCCCATTGAGTCTCAACATGGAGGATCACTCGCGGTTCTGGTGGTCATTTTCTGGCATCGCTATACTGCTCTCTATATCACAGCTTCCTCGACTGAAGAGGATATTCGAGTCGACGTTTTGCCAGTACCTGGGCAAAATATCCTTCTCGTTGTATCTGGTGCATGAATTTAGCAATATATTGTTCGGGCTACCGATGAAGGACATCTTGGTACGTATGGCGGGGCTTTCGAATGAAGACAAGACATCGGGTTTGTACTGGGTGATTTGTCTCATTTGGTTCGTCCTTTTCACTTTACCTGTCTTTGCAATCGCGGCCCAGGTTGAGAAGTGGGTAGACGTCCCCAGTGTCAAATTTGCGAGATGGCTGGAGGAGAAGTGTTTGAATATGTACAAAAGTATAAGATAGATGTCGTCTCAAGAATGAGATGCGACCTTCACTGTATAACAACTGTGACTATATACTTTGCGATGAACTATATAATATACTACTAGTTAATCTTTATGCTACCGACTTTCTAAAGCCTGCTCGAGCTGGTTTTGTTACTGTACGAGTCATATTGGATCTCAAAATACGTCATTATCATAACAAATAATATGTGTGAGAAAGCAAGTCTAGACAGAAACAATGGACTCAAAGGTCTGCATTATGTGCTGTATTTAATTGTGCCATAGAATTTCTAATTAAGCCTAATTTTCTTAGGTAATGCGAGTGAGTTTCCAAGTCAGATTATTCTCTAATTATGTGGTATTATTAATGTCGACTTGATCGCAAAGCTGTTATAGCCTGTATCATGCGTGCTTACCAGATTGAAGCAGAGCAATATAAAGGAAGAAAGTATCATGGCTTGAGACTTATCCAATATTGCCATTGTATGGCTATTTCCCCTGTTGATTAAAGCATATACTTGAAATATGGGTTCTCTTTATCCGTCAGATCTTGAAATGCTGACTTGTCTCGACCAGTATCACTTAGTTCCATCAATGCCCGCTTTTTGTTCTCTCGCGCGAGGACGATGTATAAACAAGCTGCTGATATAATGGTAATACAGTAGCTACAACTGTAAGCTTCGAAAGAGAATTCAGTGATAGAGGCAAACTTACCAGATAATAAGGCCAAGCCAAAGCTCTGGATAATGCTTGGACTTGGTTTGGGACTTTATGAGCTGGGGCCCAACGATATTTCCAACACAATAAGCAACGAAAATAGTGGCTGCCATGAAGCATTTTTTGGTTTGTCCCGCAACATTTGCCATCCCAACGCTGATTACCAAGGAAACTACCGGTCCAAAGAAACCGATGATTGAGTAGCCAGCGACAGGTGTGGCAGCATGATGATACCACGAGCTTCGCCAGATCATAGCGCATCCAGCTATGACTGGTAAGCAACAAAGTACTAACATGACAAGCCGAATGTTCGGGAAACGCGAGGAAAGGTAGCCAGTCAGCAGTATGAAGACAAAGCAGATAGCACCTAGCGGAAACTGAAACAGGATTGATTGAAGAGTCGAATATCCAAAGGTGGATACTATCAAAGGACCAAATCCACTTACGGCTCCATTAACGGTATATGCCGATGCCATCATGATAAATATCAGCCACACCTTAACGTCAAGAACAGATTCTCGGATTTGTGAGATTTTGAATTTCGTGCAGCGCACCCCGGTTTGGCCATATCTCAGACGCTCGGTGGCCACAATCCGTTCTTCGGCTGTCAAAAACCAGGCAGATACTGGAGAGTCTGGCACTCCAAAACAGCACAACCCAAACAAAAAGGTCAAAACTCCAGCCAGGAGATAGATGTACTGCCAACGTTGCAAACTTCCGCCTGTGATCTGGGCAAAGCCATAATTCAATGCTCCTCCAATTATGGTAAACAGGCCGGTAGAGGAAAACCACCAACTCTGTCTTAAAGATTGCTCCTCTTGGGTATAGAATGAGCTAATAATGCACATGAACCCGGTAGGTATGATGCTTTCAACGAATCCCAAGAAGAACCGCTGAGCATATAGACCTTGCCAGTTCGTTACTGCTGCCGTCAACAAGCAAACTAATGCCCAGAGACAAACTACACTCCCAATTATTCTTCCCATATTGAATCTTTGTAATGCGAATGTCATCGGATACAGCCCAGCCAGCATGCCAAAGTAAAATAATGAAGTCGCCCAGCTGAGCCGAGATGTGTCTGAAGTAGGAGGGGTCGTCGGGAGCGTCTTTGAGAGGGCGAGGTCTTTGGTCATGCCAAAGAGAACGGCAGACCCAAGAATTGCCTGACGATATTAGCCATTGCTTCAATTCCAGGTGATAGCATTCCGTACCTTGTCATAATAGACCAATCCATACCCGACAAACATTGCCGGCACGAGGAACAAGTCAATCTTGCGAACCACTCGCGCCTCAGTGGCGGGGTCAATATTTTGTCTATGTTCCCCGACTGCAGCAATTGCTATATCATGATGCTTGCCATGGTAATTTGCAGCATTCTCGAGATCTGCAGAAGCATCTCGAGAGCTCGCAGTCTTCTCGGGAGGCTGAGAGGTCGCCATGTCTGTTTGGTTTAAAAGAAAAGTGAAGTGACGAAGTTCAAAGCTGCTTTCAGCCTCCCACCCTTATATCCCTCAAATCCATAGCTTCACTCACGCAAGAACCTGACTAACACCCAAAGGGAAATCTGTCGACCGTAAATTTTGATTTCTCCCCAACAAAATTGTCGTGGGGGTAGATGAGGTTCCCAGGTTAAGAAGCTAAGCTTGTAATGATTATTGATTTATCGAAGTATTTCTCACGCGGAACCCCGCCAACCAATAACGACACATTCGACACAGTGGGGGTTTCTGGTCCTTTGGGTTTCCACTTTGACCGCGAAACGTCACTCGTGTATAATGGGATCAAACATATTCAATTCACGGTGCTGCTGTACATAACTCAATTCAATCTGTAAATAGGTCAAGATAATTACTAACAAGATATGTCACTGCATTAGGGACTTGGGTATCACACACACTTCCACCATCCACTCTGTATCTCAACCACGCCAAACTCAGCATTAACATCTTCATTATCATAACCAGATATGACTCAAACCAAGCTCACACACCCTGCTCAATGGGTAGCAGCGGGTTGTTGCGGATATTGCGGATATTGATGCTGCACATCCCTCAGCTCCACGGGCTGGTTATGCACAGTCTTCTCTTGGTGCCCAGCAGTCTCAACATCTCCCGTCTTCCTCGGAAGGGAAAACCCTGATCCACCTGATCCATTAGCCACTCTATGCTTGTGGAGGAAGATTCCAAAGGCAACCAGGGTGATGGAAAACAGCACCCAGTTGATAGCAGCCAGGCCGGTAGCACCGCGCGAGGCTCCAATGGCTGCTTCCTGGGCGCCAATATCGGTACTCATTTCACCTCGTTTGACTCTTTGGTTGAAGTCACGTAGTCCGTCGAGGGCTTCGTCGAATTTCTTGGCTTGATCGATCCCTTGTTGCTGTAGGCTCCACCATTTTAATTCATCGGCAAGGAGGGCGAAGGCCGTCATCCAGAAGATGGTAGTCAAGACTTCGAGACCGCTATCTCATCATGTCAGTTGTGATATCCCCAAACCGGTGAAAGGTTATGACTCACAGATGGACCCAATAAAGATAAAACTTTGGGAAGAAGAGAGGCGTGATAAACATCTTTGTTTGGTCAGTACTGGTTTTAGTTTGGGTGGGGTGAGGAGTGAGCATACATAAAGTATGAACAACACAGTCCAGGCGAATACGAAAAAGCTGAATGCATAACCCGGAAGCAATGTCGAGGAGATAAAATCTCCAAAGACATGAAAGGAGTATCCGGTGAGAACCAAGATGATAAATGCGAGAAGCTAGCATAGGTTATGAGTATGTAAGTTGATTCAGTGGGGAGATTCAAGCTCATACCACTTGAAATACCCGGATGATGGCAAACCAGAACGGAAGTGCGGGGATGTGAGCTCGACCGTCTAGCCCTCGCCGAGCGTAGACATTCTCATGGACATTCACCATGTTGAGATATTGGGTAGAGAAGATGTGAAAAGGTTAGACGGGTCCCGAAGCCGTATTTGAGGCTGAGATATTGTAAAAGTTTGAAAGCAAGATCACTGTCAGGGAGAGACAACTGGCTAGCTAGAGGAAATGAAGTGATGAAGCTACAAGCTATCGAGCGCCTTTATACATATTCAAATTCTTCGATCCTGCGCTGGTGCACTATGTGGTTACACCCAGCTTCTCTTCCGCAAGTCCAAGGCTCATTTCAGCCTTACTTTGACACCTCATGTCGCAACGATGTGCTGTGCACCAAAAATACTTCTATTAACGTCTCTTAAGCGGCTTGTGTCGAGAAAACTTTCCCTTACTGGATGATCAATTCATCTTGCCGTCAAAGTGGCTTGCCGGCGTTCTGGGCTGAGGTTGTCATTCGCCTAAGCTCTTGTGCCAGGTATTAGCACCTGGATTATAAGTAATTAGACGACGAGCTACAATTGGCTGCCGTTGCGCGCCTGGTTTCATTATTCTCAGTCGCTTTCAAGGCCATCTTACCTCGCAGCTTTCAATTGCAAGCATAGCCTCATTGAAATCCCAGATGTTGCTAGTAAGTGTTGCCAGCGGCTGAGAGACGCGGTTCTAAAAATGTCCCGAGTTGCTGGGAGGTATCAGATCAACGTGAATAAGATTGCAGGCACGCTTTGGTAGCAGGATATGATTTGCTCGCTCAGAGGCCTGGTAGACGTGATCCCAACCAGGTGGTCTTGGTGGCTGGTCGTGTTCAGTAAGTCGGTTGATCTTCGCACCGCTTGTTCTTCAACATTGCGGCAATGAAACCTGAAGCTGGGCGTTAAAAGACCCGTGATTAGAGCGTTTCATGCCTTTAGTGAGGTGAATGACAGAAACGGTGTTTTCTTGCTAATCATATCTTCGATGCTTCTTACAAGTGCACCAAAGTAACATTCCAATTTCCTGACATCAAAAGCTTTGCTTGTCACGTGTCATCCAGTGAGCTTCCGTCTTTTTAGTATTTACTTTAGAGTATTGAAGTCAATGGTGAAGCCTTTTAAATATACTGGTTAAAGGTAAGGTTGAGTTCACAGAGAGTAAATCAAGTTATGTTTACAGCGATTCGTATGTATAATACCAAAAGAAGTGCGAAAGAAAGTCAAAAGACTATTGCGTCTATAAGAAGACCGATAGTCACAGTTTTCTAACCATTTGGAAATAAACATCTGCAAAGCTGCACGCTAAACGGCGTTTCCGGCAGTGAGGACCATCAGGAATATAGTTCTTTTAACTGGAAGTCGAGTTTTTATTGAAATCTTGAAGTTTCGTAGACTGCTTAAATATCACATAATTAGAGATATCATCACAGAAATGCGAAAGAATACCAGTGGTTTCATAAGACGGCCTTCCCATTTATCTATTCTTTGCAAATATCCATTCTCGAAACTCCAAACTCCAAACTACAAATCCCAAAAGCTAAAGCTAACGCCAGACTCCAAACACTAGCGATCTGTGTTGTCCTATGCTAAATGTCAAATTCTGGTCCCCTTTTCCAAAATGAATGATCGAGAACTCGATCATCTAAGCGGCGCCTGTATCACCACCTGCAGTATGGTTGGCTCCAGTTTGAGGTGAGCCAACAAGTGAACCAGCAGGCGATCCCCCAGTTGATCCTCCAACAGGTAGCTCTCTAGTAGGTGGTCCTCTTTGAGGCTTGGAATCTCTCATAGGACCTCTCCCTGCTCCATTTCCACCCTTTCCACCCTTTCCTCCTTGATCACCATTGCCACCGTTTCCTTCCTTTCCTCCATTTCCACCCTTTCCTCCCTTTCCTTCCTCACCACTCCAACCTCCTTTGCCATGCTCGCCCTTTCCATGCCTCCCCTTGTCATGCCTCCCTTTTCCGTGCTCACCCTTACCGTGCTTCCCTTTACCGTCCTGCCCTTTGCCATTCCCGGCCTGGCCCCCTGCTGGAGAGGTACCATTTGCCGGGGAGGCACCACCTGCTGGAGAGGTACCATTTGACGGAGAGGCACCACCGGCTGGAGAGGCACCACCTGCTTGGGGAGCACCCTCTTTAGAGGCAGCACCACCCGCCGGGGCGACCTTTGCCCTACGCTCGATCTCGAAATGATCACTGTCATCGTAGTCACCTTTGGCTTCTTGATCCGCGTCACGAGATCCTTTGTGGTGTCTACCGCTCTTCTCCTCGTGGCTAACGTGTTCAAGATCTCCGTGTCGGCGATCAAGAATCGCCCCATCGTCAACATCTGTGACGAATTCGGAAGGGAAATTGGCATATGGGTTTGGTCTAGGAGCGGCTACTGTGAAAGAAGCAAGGGCGAGGAAGCCAACTACTGTCGCTGTAGAGTATTTCATGATTGCTGTTCTGCGGCTGATGTTATGTGTCGCTTGACTGAGAGGAACTGGACAAGATAGAAGTCGAATCTAGTATATATTGGATGAATGGAAAGTGTTTGTTGTGTGGATGTTGAGGTTCTTTCGACGGGTTTGAGCGAAGTATTTATGTCGGAGTACCTAGGCCTCCATACTGAAGATATCATTATTGGACATTGCAGTTTAAGAGGATTCGTTTCATCCCAGAGTACTCTAGGAATCCCATAATGCGATGGCCGACATTACTCATGTCTTTGGTGGGCACGTGATATTCGTAGTATGTGATTGTATTTGTTTGTATGTAGCAGTGCAAACCACAGAGGTGATAGACAGAACGAAATTTCTACGCCGGCGGCTGAGGATTGCTTGGGAATGAGGGGCAAATACTAGGATGCGACACTAATAAAGTCGTTGATTGGAAGTTTGAAGTGGTGATGAAGGAAGAGCGCAAAGGCATAGACAAGAGCGCAAAGGCATAGATTTCCATTTACCTGGGGAAGAGGAGTGGAGACGGAAACATCGAGTAAGGTTTAAGCGGTCATGGTTGTCGGGTATTTACCCACAAAAGCTTGATCATTACGCATGCGGCTCCGATGAGATGCGGTGGCGGAGCATCATATATCTCATCCTTGACCCCACAGAATAGTACTATAGCAACACAGATTCTGATAAGTCTACAGTATAGAGAGTTTGAGTGTGTCACATCCTACATTCCCACAGTAGATGGAAATAGACGAAAAGGTGGTCTTGTCCTGGTATGCGATAACTGGAGGTCACCAGAGTTAGCGGGAAAATAAGTAATGAACAGAAACCTGCTGCGCCGGATCACCACGCAGATGAATTCTTCGATTAGCATGTCGATGACGAGCATCAGAGGAATTGTTCTGTTTCAAATATTGTTCATTAACGAGCTTAGGATTCTCAATCTATTTGAGTCGATATCCATCGATAGCATGAAGGTAGGACAATATCGGATTACCCATCCAACTGCTTGGGAGCTGTAATTATCTAAGACTATCTTCTTACTCTCACCTTCGGAAGACACCCTAAATTTCTGTATAGCTCCGCTGCACTGCCTATGCTAGACCAGGCCAGTCACTGGTATGAGTCTGCAATCTGAAGCTTCTTTGTCTAATTCGCCAGCGCAGAGTGCTTCCCAGCTTTCCAATCTTTGTTGATCCAAGGTTTGATTTGTTTCGGTAGCAGTCATTGATATCTATCACCTGCCCAGTGCCCCGACAACACCGGCAACCATAACAGCAGCTTCTCTCTCCCAACTCACATCGCCTTTCTTCTCACCCTTTCCAATTTGACAGCCACGAACCACACACTCCCTCACCGCTTCCCCTACACTCTTTTTATTGCTCCTTAAAGTCCTAGCACTCACTCCTCCCCTGTTTACAATTTCCATCACTTTAGTGTTCAAACCACCAGCCAAAGTCCTCCAGAAATAACTCGCCAAGCTCCCTGTTTCTAGACTTTGCAGTAGCGGGTCAAGCAGTGTTTTCGGTTCGGAATTAGCTGCTAGCAACGGATGCTCAGGTGGGGTGGTAGAAGAGAGTAATATCTCCAACGCAATAATGTTCTGGCATCTTGCAGAAACCTCAATCAACGTCCTTTCCAGTGTGGGTAGCGTAGAGAGTGACCTTGCCATACTCGCCAGGGAACTAGTTAATGCTGCCCTCAAATAGTCCTGCAGCGCCGCGATCAGAGCATCGGGTTCCCATTTCTCCTTTTTGGTTCTTTCTGGAATCGAAGATAACAAGTATAATGTGAGTATGGCGGATGTTGTGCGAGCTTTCGTATCTGCAGTTTGTGAGAAGGTGGTAGTGCTGGCGGATAGCGTGGACATGGTGAATTCGCGCACAATTTGTTGGGATTTCAAGAGGACTGTTCTTTCAGCGGGTGCGATTATGGTGTCTCCCAGACTTCTCACCACGTCGATTTTCGACAGCCCGGCACCCTCTTGCCCTGGCTCGTCCTTGTTGAAAAGCTCCCTGAGACTGAGCAGAGTATTTGCGCACCGTACAAGCGCTCTGTGATCATCCTTCCCTTGGCCCTTTGGGGAGCTTCCAACTTCAGCTAATTGCACTTCAAGCTGCCGCCCCAGTTGTAATGCCCTCCCTGCTGCCCGGCCAAGTCTGACAGTCTCCCATAGACGCTCTGCTACACTTCTCACTTCCTCTGCTGTTTCGTAGCGTACCAATACCTCCTTCTCTAGCCGTTTATAGCCTTCATTCAAGTTCGCAACTTGCGCATCTATTTCTCGCACAAGATTTTGGCTCGAGTCTGTCTGTTCCTGGGTATGCGAGAGGAGAGGCAATGCGTTCTTAGTGGTGAGTGTGTCGATGTGCGTGTTTATCTCCTGCGCATCAAACAGAACGCGGGAGAGGGGAGTAGAGAGGTCGAGGGGTGTGTCGGAGGCATTGTTCGTGGTTAGGACAAGTGTGTTCGCGAACTGCGCTGGCGAGAAGGTGGGGGAGAGGAAAGTTTCGTAATCAATATACGAAGGATCTTCTTCAGCCGATGTCATATTGGTGGTTGCATGTGGTATTAGAGCTGTTCAACCAAGGTAGGAGTCCTGTTAATTCGGAGAGGAAGAAGTACAGCTTCAAGCTCAAAACAAGAACGCTGGGCGCGGGTTAACATTAGCGTGTACCTTAAGCTTAATCGCGGGAGCGACCTATGCCCCGCATCTCGCTAAATATATAGGGGCTTGAAATCGCCTGAGCGCTTAGCAAATGGTAAATAAACGATATTCAAGGTTATGTATACGTATGGTTGGCTGTAATGCCAATAGCATATATCTTCCATTCTTTGCCAGTTGAGCGAGTCTTGTCGTACTTGTGCTTGCAACTTAGCAATAGGTGCGATTCAGTGTCTGAAAGGGCTTCTGAAAGAGAGCTACGAAGAGAACCCGCAAATTGTGTTCGATACAATCACCTTCTCGCAAAAACCAACTTGTTTGTAAATCGAAACACAATAGAAAACTCGAATGTCTAGAGCATACTCGCAAAAGAATATTGTGTAATTTGACGCTGAATATCAGCCTCTGTCAGTGCTCTAGTTCTAAGAGGTATCTTGATATATTTACTAGGCAGGATTGCACGTTTGCCAAAACATACCTACTAGAGTTATTTAAAGATACTGCGAGGACTCAGGAGTACATAGTAAGAAATGTGATGAGCATTAGGTATTTTTTTTAAATCAATGATATGCGGTATGTAGCGTGGTAGATTCAATCAAGGTCATCATCATGGGTACGTGTTCTCCAATATACAATTGAGAGCAAGATTGCTCTTCAGAATAAAAGCGTGAATATAAGAATTTTGGTTGAGCTACTTGTTTCTATCTTCTGATCACGTCGCTCTTCATCATCATCATCATCAGCATCAATGTCATCATTGAAACTGCGAGTTGTCTTTGCTTGTTGGCAGGCTCACCTTCGGAGAGTGCCTGATTGTTGATGAGGAAGTCGGAAGTCGGGTCGGGTATATAAGGTCTACCGAGGTGGGTCTCCGGTATCTACGGAGTACGGCGAGCCTCACCATTATCCAACAATCCAATAAGCATCAACACTTCCTCAACTTCAAACCTTTCACCTTTTAAAGCTGTATATCAAGCTGCCAGATGAGGAGTGTGTCAATGCCTTCCAGGCAGGACTCCTCCAGCTCATTGGCGCTTCCCCAAAGCTAAAAGCCTACAAGCGTCAATAAACACAGAAAATCATGGCGACTTTACAAAAGCGCGATCTCCTCTCCTTCCCCCCTGGTGACAACAGTACCGACACTCTAATTGAAGGCGCACACTTCAATATTACGACTCTAAAGCAGTGGAACTACACGTACTACAGTAACGGCACTATCTCTAACGGCTCGCTATGCTTTCTCCTCTTCAAACCGCACACGCCCACACTTCTTGAAAACGGCACATTTCTTCGTAGCGACTCATGTTACTCGCCAGTAAACCCGATCGGCTCGAGGGCAATACTGGGGCTCGTCTTCGCATGTCTTTTCGCGCTCAGTATAATGTTCACTCTCATAAATCTGCGAAAACACGGAAGGCGGTTTTTACCAGCGGAGAAAAGGCTTAGAGCTGTTGGTAGGAGATGGCAATGGTACTGGATGTTGGCAGTTGGCACATGCGCTCTCATAAGTGGAATCACGAATGTGGATGTGGATCGGTACTACTTACCAGAGCTACCATTGGTGCTGTCAAACTTCTTTTGGTTTATGATGTTACCTACGACCATGGCTGCCATTTGGGAGAGTGTTCGGCACTGGGGAAGTTGGCTGGAACGACAATCTGTGGATCTGAGCCCGTTTTCGCTACGGCAGGATGATAGACGGAGTCGAGTGGAGTCGCTCTTACCACTTGCGTTTTACCTTTGCTTTTGGATGGTATGGTTTCTACACATTTTCTTGCGCCATCTGCTAATGGGAACTAGAACATTTTTATGGTTGTTCCACGTTCCTGGACAAGTATTGAGAAACAACGCGATTTGATACAATCCCAAACATATGCTGAGCCAACGGCAACAGATGTAAGATTTAAGCTTGGGGCACTCTTCCTATTCATTGGATGGCTCACAACATTTTCGTCTTTACTCCACTCAATAAAGCATTACAAATCGTCCACTGGAAATTTGATCTCATGGCTCAGGCTCACACCTCCGAAGTTTCTCTTGACACTTCCCTTAGCACTCCTCATGATTAGCTACGAAGCAGCAATAGCCTTCAAATTCTCTATATCCCCATTAAAATTCGGGACAAACCTAGTTTTTATGTATGGATTAGGCTGGGTGCCAATAGCTTTAATTATACTGGTTTATGAAATCGCTGGATATAAAGATGCAAATGAAGACCGAGATTTAATACGGCAACGGAGAATTAGAGGCGCGGAGATTAATGCAGAGATAGGGATTCGCAGTAGACCGCATTGGTGGACACAGATGAATCATGCACAGAAGCCGGATTTGAGCTTTCAAGCTAGGATAGCCAGAAAGTCTATGGAGATTGGAGGGGATTCGCCGACTACGAAAAACTTACACAATGCGATAGAGATGCGTGAAATACCTAACCAAGATCAGAATCACGGATCTGAAAACAATCCTCTGAGAAGAGATGCAGAGGCAGTGAGAATCTCAGCCAAGATACTCTTCCCAGCAGGGAAGGATGCATCAAACACGAGGAGTAGAAAAGGTAATGAACTATCTCCGGCAACAAGACTGCCCAATGATTCAAGCGGTGAGAGACAGATGAGTCGAAACAGCTCTACGTCAATTGCCGCCTCTCCACAGAAGATCCGTTCAATGTTAGATGTGTAAGAAAAGGATGGCGCACAAAGTCTCTGAGAAAGGAAACGGAGGTGTGAAGATATTTAGATGATATCGTCCTGGTATAGACTAGGATATGATGCTATGCGACGGTGCCGCTAACGATTTATGAGATTGTAATTACTTACACAATTGCTAATGGTGTTAGCTAAGTCGACAAGCTAAGTCGACACGAGTATGTAACAGGAATGAGACTGTCATGCGGACGACTTTAGAAGCTTGATCTCGCTTTTGCATGTTGGTGCAAGCTTTGTCTGTAGATGAAAAAATGCAACTCCCAACCGCTGAATTCCGATATTGTTGCCTGCTGCTCCTGTACTGGGAATACGCAGCAACAAGTGAGCTACTTATGTCTTCGATCAGTTTGACTTAAGCTTGCAAAAAAATTAAAAACCACCATAGATATCAACAATCTATCCGCACCAAATCAGTTGTTTTCCACGTGCCTCACAACATTTAATGTCATAGAATTCGAACATCTGAAGCAGAGCATAATATTCTTTTTATGAAATTAGTTCATATCATCTTATAGCCGATTGGTATGTATCGTCTAGGGTACTACTCAAATTATCAAGAAATAGATTTATAGAAGGGATATGTACCATATTAAAGACAAAAGACTCAATATAAATTAAACTATGAATACGACACTTAGTCGTTACAATGAAATGTCTTATGTCAACCCAATATTACCAGCCCAATTCTTAAGCTTAGCAGCTTGTCAAAACACTGTTAGTGCACTCAGCAAAGAGCTGGGAGCTGATTTTAGGACTGGAAATCGTGCTCCCAAGCTTAACATCGACGTGCCCACGCGCATTGGGATGACCTCCAGGTGGCGCAAAAGTTCCCTGGAAGATTGTGTACGCGCCTAAAGTGCCTGATTTTGTCAAGGTCGTAGTGGCTTTAACGATTGTGGATGCTTTTGACCACTTCTGTGGGCCACGGTAGTATTGGGTGGCGGTAAGTTGTGTTGCTGTGGGAGCTACGGTTGTCAAGAGCTATGTCGATTCACTTGTGTTAGCGAGTTTCTCGGGTTAAGTTTGTTTTTATCCACATCGACTTACTGCCGCTCTCAGTATATACTGAGGATCACCACCATTTATAGTACTGATGAAACTCCTAGATGGGAGGATGAACAAAGTCTGGTCGATTGCGAATGTGGATGTTGCCAGGCCTGCTAGCCTAATTCCAGTCACCTTTGAATCGACGAATGAATCTGCAAAGTTGTATTGTGTGACGGTTCCAAATCCACGGCGGGGAATAGAAGCTATTGCAGATATTAGTAATATCACCTAAAAACCGATGAGAGAGCTCGTACTTCCACTCGCACTGTTTTTGGGGCCTGTATTTCCCCCGCCAACGGTGACATAGGTATACGCAGCTGTTGCTGGTGAAGCTGAAAATGACCAGCTACTAATTTGTCCAGAAAAGGTGACGGAACCAGTTGAAGAGAGGTCGAGATGTCCTTCATTCAATATCCATGGTCTAACAGTGATAGGGTCGGATAATGCACTTCCTGTTGGAACAGTGTCTAACATGCGTTCAAATATCTTGAAACATTTCTGTTGAAAGTTCAATGGGGAGGCAAGCCCTCTCATAGTTACGTTTTTATCCGAGTTGAAGATCCGGAAATCAGATCTCGTAGTTACGTTAGCTCCAACAACCAAAGGGCCGCCTCGCAGTCCAGTATTGCTTAGATATTCGTTAACTCCTGTGTTATCAAATATGAATGGTGTACTGTCGAAGGGCTGGGCACCATCGAGGTTGTTCTCGTTGACTACAGATTGAGGTACAATTTCGGGGAAGTTCGCACGATGTACGTTTCCGACCGAGTGACCGCAAGCCACAGCTTGAATCATATCTTGTTGGTTGAAACCAGCTTTAGCAAATTGAGCTTGTGCGAAAGCCAAAGAGTCTGCTGGACCTGGAACTCCAGATCTATATCACCTTGTTAGTGGCTTTAATAGCAATCACTACTATACGGCGTCTACTTACGGCCCTGGTCCAGTAGCATCCTTCCGGCCAACTTTAAGTTTGATAAAATTAGCCCCAGGATCGCAGCTCAAGAAGCTATCAGCCAATCCCTAATGATCCAATTATTATGCAAGATCATCCAAAAAAAAAATGGAGTGAAGTAATACCAATGCAATGAGATCTGACATAGAAGAAAATACATCGAAGAATTGGTCGAACTAGGATAGTCTTGTCAGCTTTGCACATCCAAATGAAAAGGAGTAATTTGCTAGTTGTAAACATACCGCAACTATAGTAGAATTCACGAAGTGAATGCCTATATTCTCTTCTCTATCGGACTCAAAACTGATTGATGCATCCAAGCCACTGATAACATTAGCAAAATCTCTTGGTCTTTTGAATTGAGCTCCTCACCCAGTTCCAGCAGCAACGTCGGCAGTAGCGAAATCATGGAACACAATTCTGATCCATTCCGCAGATGTAGTCTCACCACTTTTTGGGTCTCCATCGAACAGCTTACTACAAGGCTCCACAATACTATTGAGTCCAAAAGGATTCAGTAGAAGTCGTTCGAATTGTAGTGTCTTGTCAGCTAAGGTAACTCCATTTGGATCAGCTACCTGTGCTGTCAAGCTACGGAATAAGGTTGCTAAAGTGATGAGTCTTCGGAACAACATCTTTGTAATGAGTAAGTAATGGGAAAGATTGAATGGTGGTTGTGAGATTGCAAACTATGGTGCGAGGGAGAGGTAGCTTTATACTCAGAGATAGAACTAACAACAGTGTATCTTCTGTTCCCCGCGGCAAGAATAAGTGGCCTGCCTAATGTCACATAATCTTGGAGAAGCAATGGTGAGATATCACAATGCTTTCTCGCGAAGCGTTACATCCGAGCAGAAACAGGTAAGAGACGATTCCAGATTTCGTGATGGCGTTATTACTATTATCTGTACTGGAGCAGTTCGTGGGCCTTTCGTTCAGTTAGTAATCCACACTGAGATCTTGTTGGACCCTTACCTATCCCAAATATGAATACCAGCAGCGGCTATCAGCCGATCTAGAAGTGCCTCACTGCTGCAGGTCCACACGTGTTGCTCAAGCGGCTCGGGTTTCTCAAAGGGTGTATCCACATACCGGGAGGATGTAAAGAAATGGAAAGCAAGCGATTTGCTGGTTTCAGTATTTTGGGGCTTCTTGTACCTGATATGTCAAAGTAACAGCCATGTGGCTACGCGTATAGAGGACGTCTCACCACCATTCGTTCATAGGCTCCCCTGTATTCGATATTGTTAAGGACCAGTTACAAGGGGGCCAAAAGTTACCGGACTAATCACACTAATCTCATTGGTCCTCTATCTGCTAAGATTTCAAGAAAAGAAAGAAAAGCTTATACCGGATCCACGTAATTTTCGGGAGGCTCAAGTAGGCTACTTTTGACTCCTTTGGGAAGAAGGAATTGTGGGCTGTATATAATCAATCGAGTGATTCTAGAAGACTCAACAAGTTTCATTATCTATTGACTAAGCTCTACATTATTTTAATCATGGAAAGTTATGCTCCCTAGTTATATTTAATCAATTCTGGGAGATATAACAATTGATGATAAAGAAAGACTTACTGTAACCTCATGCTTGGGTTTTCAAGCTCAGAGGCTGAGAAAGGTCAAGCATTTGGCAGCATAATTGATAGGAGAATCACATTTCAGTGGCGTCCACCGAAGTGCTAAGCAGCGTTGTAAGCTGAAAATAAGCTTACCACCCTGGTGCCAACTTTCTTAATTTGGCCAGACGACGTTATACTAAGCGATATGTTGCTCGAATGTCCATTGTTTAAACTACTAGATATTAGGAATTTGATAGTATGTTATACTTAAAAACCAAACGAAAGATCGACTTGATTGATTTGCAAATGAGACTTTAGAAGGGTTGAAATAAGTCTGTTCAATCATAGAGATTGTGAAGAATTAGATATTGTTACTATTCCCATAAACAGCCAAAACATCACTAGGGTCCTTAGTCTGTGCCGTGAATCAACATGCGGAGCCGATCCGGGCCCCGGAATCTACCCCATATCCCTGCTCGCTGGTATTCACCGCCATGGTGGGTGGGTGGGGGTAGCAGCACGGGTTACCATCTGAATACCTGGTGCAGTCCCCATACTACCACACAAGGGTGAGCTTAGATGTGGGAACATGCACTTCGGAATTTCTTGGAGGAGGGACAAATGACTAGAAGTAGTTATGGCCATATGCAATTAATAATAAAACTTTGCAAGGGTAACATAACAGCTCTACCGCGAACCAGCGGATGGGGTCTCATTCATAACGCCTTTCTCATCATGAAATTGAGTTGTATTTTGTTCAGCGGATGTGGCCATAGGCTACACAAGTGTGATGCTTCTGCCTCCTACTTTATTTTTGGGTCATCTGGAGTATTAGCCGGAACTTAACAATCATATTTTATAAGTTTGTCCTTTTTGCTAACTTGCCTTCTGCTGCTCGGAATTTGCCAATAAATAAAATATAGCAGGTAGTAATAGAGCCATTCGTTCAAGCGAGTAGAGAGATACCACACGTGCAGGAATCGAAGGCATAATATCTCCCTTCCCAACCTTCCTCACCTTCTCGATTGGAACATTGTGCAATGAGTTGGCCGAGGCTTATAAGCTTTTACGTGGTCGAAATCGCAGGTGATAATCAATGTTAGCCTGTAAATTTCCTTTTATCACCTGCTATAGGATTTGAAAAGAAGCCACGGAGACTAAATTAGATCATCAATAATACGAGAATAAATCTGTCGAAAACCTTTATATACGCAGGCTAGTTCTCGCATTTACGCAATTATGCCTACAAGAAATTTAGGGGGGTTTATTAGGTATGCATTTGATGGGATACAAAAGACTCATTGGAATTACATAAAATTTGTCTCAAATTTTGCAGGTCCGAAGTGTCGAGGAAGAATGCTTAGTGAAACAGATTCATAAATTATCGTATCTCATCTCGTAATTAAGCATGATCCAGTAGTATCCTTCTCCTTGATATATGCTCCGCGCACTCTTATTCTACTTTAGCGAGGAGGTAAAACCAATATATGTCAGGCAATACCTAAATGAAAAGCTTCGATCCATGGTACTTAGGCGCATACAAGGACTTATCTGGCCGACTACTCTCCGAAATGACTTCAAGCTTGGCGGCACGCTTGGGGAAGTCTTCCAGGGAAGCACCATAAGTGGCGACAGAATGTGCAATAAGCTTAGCAAAATTAGTAAAAATAATGGGTGGGCATGGATTGAGACATACCTTGGTATTAATAACCCAGGCGTCCAGAGCTAAATTGTCGACACCATCACACAACTGGTGGTAGCAAGGATCGAACCAAACCCCAGCTTCACCTCCAAACATGGCCTGCTCTGATGTAGTCTTCACGCCTTCAGCTCCAGTTGCAATTCCGCCTCCAGGGATACTATGTTTGATAAAGGCGTCGTAGTCACTTCGTCCGTCGAAAGGAATCATTGTGTAATTGAGACCATTCTTGACATACCAAGCTTTGTAAAGCTCCCGAAGTTCTTCGGATCCTTCTGGGTTGGCCTTGTTGTTAGCATCATAAATTTGGTAGGCATAGTTGGGGGATGCCATCATGTCGTAGTCCATAAAAAGTCGAATTTTCAAGTTCTCTTTGTCAGAAAGCTGAGATACATAGTAGTCCGAGCCAAGAAGACCTTCTTCTTCTCCTGCCCACCAAGCAAATCTAATGCAGTTGTTGACATCGTACTTGGTCAAGTGTGTCGCTACTTCTAGGAGAGACATAGTTCCAGATCCATCATCATTAATACCTGGCCCAGCGGCTACACTGTCGCTGTGAGCACCCACCATAACACAGCTGTCTTGATCTCCTCCCTTTGTTTGTGCAATTATATTGGTAGTTGGAGTATTTTGAACGATTGAATCAATATAAGCCGAAGCTTCAACATTCTTCCCAGACTTCAACTTCTCAATATATGGGGCAGCATCATTTTTGGAAAGGGCAAAAGTGGCAACATGGTCTTTCGAAGGACTTCCGAGAGTTCCTCCAAAAATTCCTCCTTCGTTGTTATACACAACTGCGGCGATAGCTCCTGCCTTCCCAGCTAAAGCAGATTTGTCCCCAAATCCACACACCCCACGCTCAATGAAGGCAATAGACCCATTTATGGACGAAGGATAGTCGGAAGCCTTACATCCCGAGTTCTTGACTAAGACTAGTGGTCCAAATACAGCATCTTTGTTGTCTGTGGGAGGAGTGAGTTGCATTGCGATGGCCGAGAGAGGCTCCTTATCATCAAGGAGGAGCTTTGCTTCGAAGACATGACCCACGACAGCATGGAAACTCTGATTAGAAATAGTATAGTAGTCGCCCAAATCTGCGATAGTCTTGTAGATGTAATCTATTGTGGCAAGATGTCCTGTACGACGTGATACGTTAATAGGGACAATACCAAAATTAGTATTGGGCAAACAATACCTTTGCTTCCGATAACGCGAGTTGGGTGGTTGTACTCATCGATTCCAAGCTCTGCAATCTTGTAAAGTTGGTTGGCACGCTTTAGCAATTTCTCTTCCTTGATATGAGCTTCGAGTGCGGAAGAGTTCACCAAATTCTTTGCCTTGAGGGTAACTTGAGGATTCGATAGAGGATTGGTCGTTCCGATAAGAGGTCGCTGGTCAAGGGCAGTGACAGCAGCAACTGCCGAAAGAGTAAGGAGAGTAGATAGTTGATACATGGCGCTGGAAGAATAGGTAGAAGTATCAGCAAGTGACACTCTACTCGAGTGGCTAAGTTGTCACTGTTGATGCGTTGATGTCCGAGGTGATGAGGCTACTGTAATTTGAGTTCAAGCCTCATTTGAGCTCCGGCGCAGCCTTGTCTTTTGCACGTGACTGTGGCCGTTCCCCAAGTCCCCTTTCATCATTAGGATGAATTTGTTCCTCAGGATTTCAGGTCTAACAATCACAAATATATTGAAAATCCCCCGCTGTGGAACACAGGTTCTAGATGAGTGAAAACCCAAACTGGGAGTCTGGTTTGTAAAGAATATCCACTGGCGAATCCATAGTACGCAATAAACTTAAGGAAGTGAGGCATAAAGGTCATCTTGATGCAGTTGGTTTGAAGCGCACTACATAACACAATCTCCTACACAGAAACATAACATCCCGCTGCCTCCCCTCGCAGTTTATATCTCCAATGTCCCTTCCATAAGTTTTACCGCTGCACCGCTCAACAAAACCTTCTCAATACCAACGCCTCCTCCACCCCTAGTCACTTCGACCATAATATCATTCGTTCTCCCCATTTCCACACCCTGCGTAAATGCGTACAAGAAAGGCCCCCTCCCAGCCTCTGTTGGCTCTTGGCTTGCGAGATAGCAGCCCAAACCACAGCTTGCACTCCCAGTTCCAGGATCCTCCCTAGATGCAAACATTCGAGTTCTGTATCTTTTCCGTCCCGAATTATCGCTTCCCTGTGCTACAACGTACATAGTTCCAACGAGACCGACTTGCCAGCCTTCATCCAAGGAAGAAGCTTCATATGTCCCAGTGGGACCGTACTTGACCACATTCAAATTCTCATTTGCTTTCGCAAGCGTTTCTAGATCAGGAAGAATGCTGTATATAAATGACATGCCTTTTACAATACTGACTGTTTCTGCCGGTTTCGATGACAAGGGAGATGTATATGTCACTCTGTGGATATGAAAGTCTTGTGGAATCACAGCTTTGACTTCGCTAGTCTTGGCATCTTTCACAATTGGGATGCGGCCTGCCTTGGTGATGACAGCCTCTGTATTTTCTCCGAGTTCATTTAACAGATAATGAGATGACCCGATGGTCGGATGACCCTAGAGAAAGTTCAGTTATGTCTTGAATTCAGTGGTGATCTTTTAGACATACAGCGAACGGTACTTCAGCATAGCTGGTGAAGATGTCGATATTCACTTCCTTGAATGAACCTCCTGCGGCTGGAAGATGCAAGAACACGCTTTCCGACAAGTTGAATTCCGCAGCAATCTTTTGCTTTTGTTCTTGCGTGAGGTCTAACAGGCATCAATCACTGTTCAGCTCCGAAGCCTGTTGGCGAACTTACTCTGTTTTTCAGAAGCAGGGACTTTCACAATAGCTAGTGGATTACCATTGTAACGGGTCGTGGTGAATACATCAAAAGTGCTAAATTCGAGCTTCATTTTCGCTTGCTAGTATTGTAGGCGTTGGTGCGTTGTTACTGATGAAAGACTGTGTTCATTAATTATTAATTCCGCTTTCAGCCTGTTTGTTTGATCTGCTTTAGGTTAAAATTTGATGACAATGCTTCATGTAGTGAGTGGGTTAGGTCTCGTTTATAGATACTCTCCCACTTTGAGAGATTTTGTATATGACTCACAATTGACAATTAAGGGCGTGGAGATACAGCCAGCAGCTCCAATTGAAAGTGGATCAAGACAATTCTTCGAACTCGTGTTCGTATTTGTTCTATGATTACCTTTAATCTACTGGTCGTAATCCTCAAGGTAGGAACGTAGCGGGGAGCCGTCAACTGCCCCTAAATCTCGAGTTGTGTGCCAAACGACTCACGTGATCTGCAAATACAATGGGATTAACTATGTGGAACATGGCATGATTGTCGCTAGTCGCTGTCTAGAAGTGAACGTACCTCCTGCATAAAATTATTAGTGGCATATGCTACTGAACCATGACGGTTTGGTACTCTTGATTTAACGTATAGAGCACATCTGTTTAAAGACTGCTTACGTACATATCTGAATATGGAACAATTCTTAAAGCGCTGGTTAATGCTAGTGAGATCCAAGCTAAGATATAAAGTAGTTATGATTGTCTTACAATGGCCTGTGTTTGGTGGGTGTCAACTTTAATACCGACTGAGATATTTCGACCAGAGCAGACAAATGAAATGATAAACAGTTCCATGTCCCCTTTTTGAAGGAAATCGACCCTTTAAGACTTCCAATACGTCCGCTTCTTACGTATATGGAAAGTTCTAATGATTCGATACTATCTCCATCAATATGACTCACTCTGAAATTTTTTACCCCATACCAGTTGTTTGGCATGCTAGCATTTCGATACTTGAACAAGATTTATGACCCTCGAAAATTGAATCAACGCATTATGATTTTGTGGATTATATAAATTACATGAATGAGAGCATTTTGTATTATTACATTGCACCAGGAAACTCTGAGAGTAAACGATTAGTGCTATCCCAATCTCTTTTCTAAACCTCCTTGCTTCTTACCAATGCTGCGCACTTTGAAGCGCTTCTGTTGGTTAAAGCCTCTTTCCAAAACACTCTGGTACTCATTAGCTATGCGTGTTTCCGTTTGTAATGTTTTCTTTTCTATTGCCCTCAAGGATCGTTGTTGAAGATCAGATATGCCAATGATGCTTGTTGATGTACCAGCTCTCATTGCTAGTTGTCTTTCCGTTGATTTGGCAGGTAGCGTTTCAGTCTCGGAATTTTCAGAAGGTGATAAATGTGAACCTGCCGTTATCTCCAAGTCTTTCACCTCTTTAAGATGTTTCTGGCGAAAGCGTCGAGCTTGTGCGCGATGACAGAGAACCTTCCCCGATGGTAATCGAATCTCTTCTTCTCCTATAATCACAGCCCCGTCGCTCTCCATGTCTTGCTCCTCCTCACTGTCTGACATATAGAATTGGTGCAGCTCATGCTCCTCATTCTCAAAGTTCAGTCTACAATGCCCTTTCCCTCGCATATGATCTTGAACAGCAACTTTGGTGGCTTTCACGCTCCCACAAAATAGACATTCCGTAAATTCGGCTATAATCGAAAATAGATAGTTCAGAAAAGTCTCAATGTCGGTGAGAAAGTCTATGTCTGGAATAAAAAAGCTATGGGAATGGGACATGTGCATAAGATTTTCCTCCAAGTCATGGGATTCCAAGTTACAGAACAGGCAATGCGTTGGATCGAATTGGTCCTGCGCTTTTAGTGATACGATGTATTGTTTCTCTGGTGTGTCGGTTGAACTTTCATTTGTTGCGATCGAACTTCCAGGACTTAGACTCCGAAGGTGGTGCTGTGATTTGAGATGTGTTTGCCACGATCTAAAGTCTGTAAAATGTCGCTGACATGTCCCACACGATTTTTGGAAGAACGGAAGCGAAGGCCGACTCCCTTTTGATTTGTCTCGATCTATATTGTCGATTTGCGACTGAAATATTGAGAGAGAAATTGGTGGTAGGTCTGTTATGCGGCGTTTCAAATTGTACACGCTGTTCCTGTTAAATCTTCCAAATCTGGTTACTTTGAATATTAGCTTACTGCCAGTCATTCTTCATATGCTCTCTTCTGAATGTATTGCTCTCGAAATCCGTAAGACATGTTGTGCACCTATATATAGTTGGTTTCGATAGTCCGTCTCCACTATCTGCAGCGGCGCTTCCTGTCGTCCCAGTTGTTGCGTCCATCATCAAGAACACTGCTTGTTGGGTAAAATTTGTGTCTCTCAAGAGTACTACCAATTCAAGGGTTTGAAGTTGTATGTTGAGTATATAATGTTGGTCGAGGACATGTATAAGTAGCTGTTAGCGGGGTCTTATTGTCGATCTTTGTTGTGGCTGAGAACAGTCTTGGCATGGCGGTGGAGGCGGAGGCCGATTTCTCATAATGACTCATGCTGGTTAGACTATTGGACAAACGTTTACAGAACTAAGAACAATAAATGATAAAGCTTTTCTGACATGTGATGTAAAGCTAGCTCGTTAGAAAGCACTCAGTAACACCACAAAGGTGGTGACCAGCACAGCCCTCCTATGACTCAAATTGAACGCCCTAAAGATTCAAATACTCCCAGAAACTGTTCTCTTCTCTAGTAAGAAACTTAATGGATGGAAACTGTTCACAAATAATATTAAGAAAAATTGAAAGGTGGCGCAGTAAACACGTTTAGTTTCAAGCTTTTATTAATTATGTGAGCGACACCACGAATTAATTCTACAATATGAGAACATGAGAAGCTTTAATAAGAAAGTACAGCCCCCATTTTGGAGAAATCACGTTTGCATTCCGAAATTCAATATAGGTCAATTTCACAATTTTTAATTTTTTTTAAAAAAATCATTCATCATAAACGGTCAACATTTTAATGAAGACTAGCTAGTTAGAGGTGAGCGTGAACAGGTTCTTGATATAACGAAGATGATATTCAAAACCAAACTGGGCTTTGGGGTTGTTGTCGAAAAGCCACAAACAGCGGTCCAAGGATAGATGCTATGTTGCTATACATAGTATCCTCTTGTTGCTTTCTGTGCCTCAGTATTGTTAATTTTGAAATGTCAGCGTTTACTCCTTGGTATTGTCCATCTCAAGGAATAACACCGAGACTTGCTCAACAACAACCTTCAAAAGAACGCTATGCTTTAATGTTTCGTTCAACTCAATGTGAGGAAGAACTTCTTTTTTCTGCGTGGAAGCAATGTTTGCTGATTGTTGTACAGAGGACTGAAAAGCGGTCGTAGAAACCGCAGTTGTACCGTCACGGTCCACTATGACATGACCATCTGTTGAGTAGCCATCCTCGCTTGATACTGTTGAATTTTCTGCTACCCCCATTTCCATCGCGGTTTTTTCGTCTGACTTACTTCTTGCGATAGTCAATAGAACAATCACAAATAACTCCTTCAAATATGCGAAGCTGAAGCCGTCTGTCAGCTGCGCGATAACTGGACACAGCTCCTCCGGAAAATCGACCATATCAGCACCTATCAGCTTGTCTCTCCAGAAACGACAATAAGTGGTTCTCTCAGCTTCCCCTGGTAGTTTGTAGTTATATTTTCTATCAAACCTTGAAGGTCGCTTAGAAATGGCTGGGTCAAGTTTGTCTAGATGATTGGTTGAACCAATCATCAGAATACCATCATTGGATTCCAATCCGTCAACTTCGTTCAAAAAGTAGCTCCGAGTCTTTTCTTGGATCAGAGAATCCAAGTCTTCGAAAATAAGTAAACATGGTGCCATCTTGCGAGCCATGTCAAAAATTGTGCGAATTGCATGTTTCTCCCCCGAGCCGGAGTTGAAGCTTTTGACATATAATGAAGGTATTGGGTCCGGTCTTGAATAAAGAGATTTGATTAGGGCTTTGATTGAAATTGTTTTGCCGTTACCGGGAACTCCATGAAGAATTATACCACGTTTCCATGGAACAGAAAGTTTCTTGTACGGTTCTCGGTTGTCGAAGAATCCTTGGAGATCTCGTATAAGATTTTGCTTCATGGCAGGCTCAAGAATAACTTCATCCCATGATGACCCTTGGATGGCCTCCCAAATTTCCTTGTCGTTTCTCCACATGGAATTATCAAAGACGTATATCTCATTGTGAAGGTGGTTACCCCACGCACCAATTGCCATGAGCAATTTGTCAATCTTCAAATTTTCACCCTCTTTTGTAGAGCCAGGGTAGCGAGGTGACAGAATGAAGTCCAATTGAATAGACGAAGATTGGGCTCCACGTATTCCACGGTGTATACTAAGAACTCATGATTGTTCCATTCGTACCGAAGGTGCGCGAATTGCTCCTTATTGACCAAGGACCCTGGGCTTGGGTCCATACGAGCTGATGGTCCCCGATAGGAGCGCGTCATATCACCGATATCATCTTCATCGTTTCGTCTAATATTTGCATGACCTGCCGCCGCGAAGCCACGAAGATCATCTCTCACACGTGTTGTGCAGACGACAAAATATTCTGGGTGCACTTTACGGATCAGCTCCCAAAAGTTTAGCTCGGTTGAAGTGCGATGACCATTGAAATGATCTTTTACACCGTTGTAGACATCTACAAGTGATTGGTTAATTTCTTGCTTAGAAATGGATGCCTTTGGTTCTGCCATAACCACGATTGAGTCGTAGAAAATAAATTGGAACAATTCCGCTGCACTGTCAAGTAGAAATTTAGGTTATGTCTCTATAGCTAAGAGTTATTACAGGGACCTGGAGTCTAGGTTGATATATGTATGATATGGGCGCAGCATAGGCAGCAAACCCTCCCCGCAACACCGTGTAACACCTCGAGTTTGAGAGAATTCGGTGAGGCAAACTCATAGAATACGTGATTAATATAGCACATTGAACTGGACTAAAAATCCCTGAAAGCTCCGGTGGCAGCCAACAAAGATACTCGGAGTGTCGTATCCACAGATCCAATACGATGCACGGATCATTAGTGCAAACCAATTTACGTGCTAACAATGGTAATATTTACACCTCATTGAATGACAAACGGCTACGCTAAATCAAAGGCCGTATCTAAAATGTAGGTTAGACTTGTCTGTTTTATCAGTAAATCCCTCCATGATTCCCTCTGCGTCCGCTCCTTCTGAAGTCCTCAGCCCACTTCCAAGCAACTTGTCTCTTCTTTTATTCTCCAACCACATAAATTGTCTCAATAACAACGCTATCACAACCATCCCACAATAACAAGCTATCAAGCCTGTTAGTGCCGAAAGATATCTTGGTGCCTCTTTTGCGAAGAAGATATTTGCTCCTGCGATATTCCCACCAGCATAGAAACAGAACCACATTGCGTTTGCGCATGAGCGTTTGGTATGGCCTGCGATATTGGTGGTGAGGAGATTCCAGCATAAGATCACAGGAGCACCAATGAGATACTGGAGCCATGTACAGCCTACAAGTGTCCAGCGGTGGTCGAGTGAGGTTAGACGAATACCGAGAAGACCGCCTAGAGGTGGAAGACAGATGATCGCAAGGACGATGCAACGAGAATCTCTGAAATAACCCACCGCAAGTCCACAGAGTGGCACAAGAACAAACTCGAATGCGCCGGTTGGGAGTTGGAGAAGAGTAGTGTTGATGCCAGTAAATCCGAAGCCTTTGATTAAGGACGAAGCGAAGTTACTAACTCCACCATTGATCACTCCACAACCCAGACCGATAAAGGCAATAGATAAGACCTTGATGTCAAGAAGAGCTTCAAGACCCTGGCTCCATTTAAAGGTTGTGGTTTTAACTCCGATCATATTCTCTGATACACGATGAACTGCAATGACCTTTTGTTTGTGCGTCAAGAATCTTGCAGTCATAGGCGAGTCTGGTACGAACCAAAGGAACACGAATGACCAGGCGAAGTTCATCAATCCTATGACCAAGAAAATAAGTTGCCATGCCTTCAGGTGTTTTTCAGAAGCATGACCAAGTCCGTAGCCGAGGAGTGCACCAATCATGGTTGCCATGCCGTTGAACGCGAGGAAAATACACATCCTCGTTGGCTGCTCGGAGCGTTTATAGAACATAGAAACAATAGCCATGATAGAGGGAGAAATACCTGCCTCGAACATTCCCAGGATGAATCGAAGAGTGAGAAGCCCGGCGTAATTTTTAGACCAGATGTGGCAAATAAGAATAATTGACCAGATGAAGATTGTCGCTCCTGTGAGTTTGGCGACTGGAAACTTCTGGATCAGTAGATTTGCTGGAAGAGCCCAGAACAGATATCCAAAATTAAAAACTGTCTCTATTAGTATTTTACAAGGTAATATGAAAACCAGGCTTACTGGCTGCTGTCCATCCATATCGTGCCCTACACATGTATTAGCCTTTATTGTGAGCCGTTGTTATCTGAATATAATGACTGACCCTTGAAGCCCAAGGTCATCTTTCAAACTATAAGCTGATGCGTAGTTCAGCGATAACTTGTCCAAAAACTGGATCATATATGTGATACAGATCTATCTTTAAGTTAGCAGGGCATGTCTATTATGTCTTAACTCTCATGTGCAGCTTACGATGGGCATGATGTGCCAGTCAATCAACCGTCTGACTTTAGCAGATTCCGCTTCCAGCTCCTCTGGACTGTATTCTTGGACTTCTTGGAAAAGAGCAGCCCCTTGATCGTGCGTTGAAATGTCCATTTTTGCTTTGAATGTCTCAGACATATTTACATCTCTGGTTTCTGGACTGATAGAAGTCGGAGATTCTCCTGGCTTTTCCATTTTGTAGGTAAAAGTTTACCTCGTAGGTGCCTGGTGGGAATGATGAGAAACAGCGAAAGGTTGGAATGGTGAGGAACAGAGAAGTGTTACATATTTGATAATTGATATATGATAAGAGTGACAAACTATGACATACTGCGGGTTACTGCCCGGCACGACATTACATTACACGGAAGAGTGTAATCGTGGCCGTAGCGCTGATAAGAGCCTGCAGATCCCGCTTAGCCGCGGCACCTGAATCATAAGTGGGAGTGGGCTTTGTTGATTGTTGATCTACCGTAATCTTGGCATTTATGTTTGAGAAGCTGGACAGTGATGCCAAGGTATCTCGTCCGAACGTCAGTCTGGCATTCTTCAGGTGCATCGACTCTGACAAGCTTGGAGAAGGCCATCAAGAGGATTTGACAAATCATTGAGGTGCACTAAATTTTAGTGTTGTCTATCACCAGATATTCTACTATTTTGTGGTAGTTAAATCGGAAAACTTTCACCCAGTTTCTTCCGCGGTGAGGCAGAGTCCAGAGACTGCTCTGAAAATGCGAAGTACACCTGTATTCACATACAAAATTGAAGCTGGCGATACTTTCTACGATGTAGGAACACGATGCGACTCAAACCAAGATGTCATTCGAATGCTAAATCCCGGTGTTAACCCAACCACACTGCAAATTGGACAAGTAATTGACGTCCCCAGCCCGGTTGTGGTTGCCCCGGTAGGCTCCAACTCTGAGAATCAAATCAACCCCATCATAAGCTCGGCTACTGGAACTATAGGTGCTCTAGTAGGAAGTTATACCGAATATTCCGGTCCGGCAACTGCATTTCCGGACCCAAGTCGATGGGCAATGTATGATAATCTTCGGGCAAAGAACTGTGACTTGCTGAGACATCACAATAGTCCAATGAGATCCGTATTACTGGAGATGCAGTCCAAGCTGCTGCTCGGGAGTCGAATGTTGATGCCAGAGCCATTTTATGTATAATAATGCAAGAGTCTGGGGGAAACGTTAGAGTGAGGAGCACCGCCTCCTGGCAGGGTATTGTGAATACGGGAATAATGCAGGCGCATAACGGTGTGACCTTCGATCCTGACAATCCAGAAGGCTCGATTTGGCAGATGATTAATGATGGAACAATGGGGACAACCAGTAGGGATGGAATGAAGCAGTGTTTGGATCATAGAGGAGGGAACTATTATTTAGCTTTTCGAGAATATAACTCTGGGGCTTCAGGGGTCAATTTACAACATTTGGGGGATGGGATGGGTGCCACTGGGCCCTACGTGGAGAAGATAGCGAATAGATTGATGGGACATGTTTGGGCTGAAATGTGAGAAGTTAATAGCTTAGGGGAGGGCATTGACCGTGAGATTATATATATAACAAGTGACAGGTCAAGAGATGTTTGTCTTAAGGGTTGAGTAATTCCATGCGACATATGAATAGCTAAACACGATTCTCTGAGACAATGAGATTGCAGATCATTTGTCAATCTTGAATCTTCAATTAAGTTGAGCCTGTATATTATTAATTTGCTGAATTTATGGACTGAACTACTACGTAACAAGATGGAATCTCGGGAAGAAATTTGACATGCTCTAAAAAGCTGGGTTGATTTGTGAAATAGAATGAAGGTGTGTTGGAATATTTTCCTACCTAAAATGCCGTTGCCCTTGATTCTTGTCGTCCTTGTTAGTATTATATGGAGCAGGATTGTGTGCTTAACATGGCGCTTTACGTCTAACATTTTGTGTCACACAGTGATCTATTGGAAAAATTATGGTACCGACACGTGACCCATAAGAAACTCCATCTGAGCAGGATAATGATAATTCGTATTTTTTTTGAATCAGAAATTGTCGACTAATTTCACAGCCTCAGCTGAACTAGTGTGTGGTCCAGAGTCAGAACCGTGCTCTGAATTGTAGCCTGTACTAATATCGCAGGACCATCTCATTCTAGTGGACCGGCTTTATTCCGTCAGGTCGTGTGTCTGGCTTCTAATTTATCTTCCGCGCGTCTAGTTTATTTGCCAATGCTCCAATTTTCCGCCGTTGATTGTGTTGTCATCCAGTCAATCCAATCAGATTCATGTCTTGATGAAAATTAAGCGAAGGAGAAAGCCATCCAATGAAAACGCGCTTCGCTTCCCGAACTCATTCGACTTCAAACATCGCTTTGTTAACCGCCAACCACCATTATTTGATGTTGACCACAGAACACCCTCACTATTGGTCCACACTCTCTGGGTTTCTACATTCTTCTTCTTCCCCTGGTTACTCCATAATTTGAATCGGGGTCGTTCCACGAACCGCTGCGATGCGAAACCAGGAAGGAGTCTGAAGAGGTTGGTCTAGACAATGGCTATTAGTAGCCAGAATGCCGTCCCCTTGCCTTGGCGATTGATGTCTGAAACGAAAGGAGAATATGGTACAAGATGGATCCATTCCCGCAGTACTCTGATTCCCGTATCTTCGTTGTCGCTCTTTGCTTCTGCTAACATTCTTTCTTCACTCATTTTGTTAGTTCTATTGTTGAAAATTCAGAGCACTTTCATACTTTCTAGCTATTCTATACTACCTCGTTTCGAACTTCTTGGAAGAGATAGAATCACGAGAGTTTTCCGTCACGTGCCCTCCTGCCTTATCACCTCAACGAGATGAAAGCTATTCAAGTTCTTGCAGTTGCAGTTTCCCTGATAGAATTCTCAGCGGCTGGTCCGCTACGAAAAGATGGCAGATACAACCGGAACCAGTAATACAAAATCCTTAAGTCTGTGGTATATTATACTGATCGGTGGACAGCCTTATGGAACGAGCTAGTTTTACCTTTCCTAACTCTACTACACTAGCAACCAAATCAATAGTGTCGATAGTGCCAATACTTGGTACAGGTCAAATACCAAGTACTACCCAAACCGCTCAAGCACCTGTCATTGGGACGACATCATCAACTACTGTCTCCCCAACAAGCAACTTGTCAGATTTGCCAGATGCGAGGACAGCATCTATAACAACTAGATCTCCCGTACCTGGGACTTTTCAAGTGTCCACTACGGAAAACACGCATCCAGCCCTTGCTACGCTCACCACATCTTCTCAGCGACCTGTTGCGACTACGCTAGATAGTAAAACTTCGACAGCTGCACTCAGCTCGACTACCTCCCTTACGAAAGTTGAGACTTCGAGTAATCTACCTGCTCTACAGCCTTCTGGAAATGCGGCAGCCCTCTCTACCATCACAGCATCGCCAGTACTTGCTACAACAACACGGACCTTTGCAAGTCAGCAGTTCACTGCTGTCAATAGCCTTACTGGTTACATCGAGATCGAACCCGCTCCTGCAGCGTCACGCGAATTACCTAAATCTGTTGAACCTAGTTCTAATAGCGGTACCTCGAACGCAGTTGAGACGACAAAACTACCTAAAGCAAGCCCTGCACCTGTCCAAATATCGCCAACCGAAGCAACAACTTCTGTTCCAAGGTTCACACTCACCAACACAAACCTCTTCCCACCAGCATCTACAGCTACCGATAATACTACACCACCAAATCTCACCACAACAATAGTGATCGACGTCTCTAGCATAACGGCAATCAGACCAAGCCCGACGAAAACTTCTATACTAGTCCCAAGCAACACCCCAATTGCAGCCCCTACCGAGCAATACAAACTAAACCTTGCCGATGCCAAAAAGTACATGAACTTCTTCAAAACGCTTACGGCTGAATCAGCATGTACCTTGCCATTCTCCATATGTATCACTGGAAAAGTAACAACTTGTGATGAAAAAACAAAACAACCTGTCATGCGAACGTGCGAAGCAAACGGTTCTTGTTTCGCTATGCCTAACATTCGTGATCCTGGTGTGACTGTGGATTGTTTTGGCGCAGAGTTCGCAAAAGCCCTGTTAGAGCTAGATCAAACAACCACTTCGACTACACCAGTAGCTATCCCGACGTCAACAGCAAGTGTACTTCCAACAGTCACCGGAGCACAGTCTTCCATAGATCTCGGTCTCATCCCATTACCCACGCCCTCTAAGCAAGTACAGCCGGCTCCGTCCGCCGAACCAATAGCGTCATCGAACGACCCAGTCACGGTAACAACCAATGTGTCAGCGCCGACACCAACTGTATATGTGACCCTTTCAAGAACTACGGTGAAGCCAGGACAGACTCCAACCAAGACTGCTGGAGTCGTGTATACGATTGTTCCAATTCCTGAAACTACAAATTCACCAACTGCACTGGAGAAGAAGAAAGAGACTGTGACTGTAACTGTTACGAAGACCGAAAGAGCATAATTATGGGTGCATACAAAGGAAATTTATTTGCGGCCGCGGAGGACCATGGCGTTGAAAATGTTCTGCCTTACATGGCACAAAGATCTAGATAATATATTAATGCAAAGGCTGTCTTTCTTGTTACTTTATCTTGAGATCTGCTTTCCATTCATTTTGTTTACATTCATAGCTCAAACGTCTCACCAGCTCAGAGTACTAATCTGCAGCTGCAAGAGAATGAAACACTCAATCCAACGATCCTCACTAGTTTCCAAGCTATCGAGATGAAAAGTCTAACGTTACAAGTAGACAATGTCTTTGTTGGTATATTTTGAAAGGGTATATTTATCAGGTCGTTTTTGAGTTTTACATGGCCCGCCGCCCGTTTCCGCTCCAAAAATATACAGCACAACACCACACTTGACAACATAGTACCACGCCACTAAGAGGTTGCGTGGTACGTGGTAGGGTACATTGGCACTCTTCTTCCAACTCCATAATTACTGGGGCTGGCGCAGATGGACTAGCCCATAGTGTACTGATCGTATAAGCTAGAGCGAAGCTGCACATGGGTCTCGGCCGAAATGCGGGACACGCGGCCAAGATCCGCACTAGCAGCTAATCATAATTTATTATTTGTAAGTCTTCTTCATTTCCACCCGGCAATAAAACTGGATTTGTAAGTCTCAGAGTTTCGGAGTTAGACTGCGCCGCTGAAATGCTGATATAAAAACTTGAAAGACATCATCTCCAAGCTTCTTCTCCTCTCTGTTCAAAAGGTTTCCACATTCCTATATTATACAAATCGCAAAAAAAGGAAAACCCTCTTCAATATTATTGAGGAAAATACTTACTATGGCACCAATTCGTGTTGGCTTGATAGGTCTTTCAGGTCAACCCCCCGAACAATATACAGGTGCTTCATGGGCTGCGCATGCTCATCTTCCATACTTGAAAGCATCTCCTGAATATGAGATTGTGGCATTGCTCAATACATCTGTTGAGTCTGCAAAGGCGGCAATTTCAAAATATGAGCTAGCCGCTGACACGAAAGCTTATGGAAACCCTGAAGGTATTTTCTGAATGCGCTCTAGGAAACAGAAGAAGCGACAATTTAACAAGGATTTTGGACTAGATCTGGCTGCGGATGAGAATGTCGACCTCGTGGTTTGCTCCACCCGGGTGGATAGCCACTTCATGCCTGTCAAGCCTAGCATCATAGCTGGCAAGGCTATTTTTGTCGAATGGCCCCTTGAGGCCTCCCTGGCTATTGCTCGTGAAATGACAACATTGGCAAAGAAACACAACGCCCCTACTATCGTGGGTCTACAAGGTTCTTTTGGGCCAGAGGTGAGGAAGTTGAAGGAGGTGATTGATAGTGGTAGGATTGGACCAGTGGTGAGCAGTTCTTGGATTGCGAGTCTTGGAAATGGAGGTGGCGTGGAGAGAAAGAACGTTAGGTATTTTGTGGACAGAAAGGTGGGTGGGAACGTCGTTAGTATTGCGGTTGGGCACTCGTTGGAATTTTTGACCTATGGTAAGACGTACTAGTCGCTGCACTTGACTTGGGAAGCTGATAGGAGATGATAGTGATTGGGGAGTTCAATCAGTGGGAAAGCTTGATGTCAATTGGCCGTCCGACGGTTAACATCGTCGATCCTGCGAAAAATGACGAAGTTATTGAGAAAGACGTTGCAAATACCGTTCCAGACCAGATCAAGATCCTCGGCACCGTGGGTAGCTCAAATGTACCTGTATCACTTCAGTGGCGAGGTGGGACAGCATTTCCTGGCGTTCCAACCGCCGAGTGGCACATCGTGGGTCAGAAAGGCGTTATCAGATTCACATCTTCAACATGGGCTTTAAATGTCATCAGTGCGGATAGAAAAATTGAAGTTTTGGATAGCGCTACCGGAGAAGTGGAGGTCCTAGAGGTAGAGCCTGATGAGTGGGATTCCTTGCCAGTAACGGCGAGAAATATTGCAAAGGTATATGAGGCGTACAGGAAGGGGGAGTGGTGGCCGGACTGGGAATGGGCAATCAAGAGACATGAGCAGCTGGAAGATCTCTGGCGAAGTTTTGACGAAGAAAAAGTTGTTAAATGAGGCTCTCGAAATCACAGGAGGTGATGTTATGTGACTAGCTTGACTTGTTTTCTTATTTGTTTTGATCTGAGAACCATTTAACTTTTGTTTGCATAAAATACATATCTTATATATAAATTAATATTGTGAATCGTGGCACCTTCACCATTTGCGAGTTAGTGTATGCTCCTTGGAAAATGTAGGTTGTGTCGCCAATATTAACCGCCTTCTCTATACAAAAGTTTTAGTGGATCTTGAAAACCAAAGCCAAACTCGATTAGAAATGTCAAAGATGATCCCCAATCTCAATCTGAAGTAATAATATGCCCTCTCCTCGCCACGATTCACACCACGTATAGCACCCTTCTCGACCCTTTTGACAGGTTCGATATGTTTCACCTCTACTCCATTGGGTCTCTCGATGCTTATGGCAATGTGTTCTTCAATTCATCTAAGCTGACAGCATTTGTTCTGTCAAATGGGTAGAGGGGAACATATGGGCTATTGATCGCGAACGTCAAATACGCGGGGACTAAGCGACTCTTAACGTATATCTTGGCGGGGCGGGTCGGTACTTACCCAGAATCAGGGGTCAATAACGGCTGCCGTTTCAGGGTCTTTTTACGCATGGTCAAATTTTGTCGGGTGAGCTGGGGTCTGCTTTGGTCAATAAATTGGAAAATCACCAGATTAATGTACAATAGAAAAAGATTCTGTGTACATGGGACTCTCAGGGCTTAATTTCCGTGTTGGTATGTCGATAGCCTAGTAAGCTGGCCACTCATCCGTTGTAACTGTGCGTGCGGTGACCTTAATTAAGATGAAATAACGTGATATAATCCGACATTACAACCCTGCTTGTCTACGTGATGCGATTTTGTTGAAACTTTCCTACACAGGCTTGCTGAAAAGCAATATACTTCCTTTTCAGTAATTCCCGGCCTCTTCATCCACCGAGTGTGCGGGGTTGTTACTCGGTCGGACATGGCGGAGCTCGTAGCACGTATCCCAATGTCGTGGAAGATAACACAAAATACGAACAACAACAATGCATGGCAACTTTTATCAGCTCCGTCAGAACTCTATTTTACAGGTGGCAAATCATTCGTTATCGTCTGAATAGCAGAGCCACCTTCCTATAAGGGATTACCAGTCTCACCGGCTGGGGTTATCATGGAGCATTTTAGCCAGTGAGCATTTTAAGCGAAACTCTACAATTGGCCCCTGAAGGCGTGCGACCAAACTTTGATGTTTGTGCCAGTAGGTCATTAGATCCAGGTTATATCAGATCCCAGCATCTCTATCACACCATATAAACCCATTCTCCTATCATTCCTGGGATCAACAGACCAAGTCAAGGATTAGAGTTACCTTTACGCCATGCCAGCGAATGAGAAATGCACGCTCAACGTCGTACACCCCGGAGGCACAGTCGTACTTTAGGGAGTAGGAAACCAATCGGCCGAGGGTGCAAGAACCTTAGATATTCCCAATATCACTGCAATGTTCTAGCCTCCTTCCATGCATATAGTAAAGGGCTAGGTAGCCTGGTCGGGTGGTATCTCTCAAACAGTGATATATAAAGAGACGCCTTGGCTGCCCTTCACCACTTCGAGTTTTCTTAGCCTTTCAGCCTTTTCACACAAACAATCGCGTTTCGTTAGTGCCATTGGCATCAACCACACGCCATGGCAGCCGCAGTAGCTCTCGGTGATAAGATGGTCATCGGATCCGTCAATCCAGTTGAGAGTAAAGTTGTTTCTGTACCCACCCATGAGGCAATCAATGAGAAGCTTCATCTCAGCGACTCTCATGAACACGACAACAAACAGAGTGAAAAAGTTGGCACTGTGGGTAGCGAAATCAATGCCGTTCCTGCTACACCTCCCTTCGAGAGCGATGACCCTGGGAAAGACAGCGACAGTGATGATAATATAATCATTGATACAGCGGTATTGGCGGCCCAACATCTGCTGCCGATGCGGGATGACCACCAACCATCTCTGACCTTCCGAAGTCTTTTCTTAGCTTCCGGACTCTCCTGTTTTCAGGCAGTTATGACGCAGATCTATTATGTGAGTCAACAGATCGAAGGGTTCAGCTCCATGATCCAATCTTCCCCTTCCACCTCCCTGCTAGCATTGACTAACACTCTACTTAGTTCAAACCAACGAACGTGACGATTGGTGGAACATTCATAGTCCTCATTGCCTACTTTCTTGGTAATGGATGGGCGACATTTCTCCCTCGGGGTGACAAGTTTGAGGCTCGATGGCGAGCGCGAGGAGGTGTTGGGAAGCCTCCCACGTGGATATCGGTCATTTCCTTCTTCAACCATGGGCCTTGGAATCTGAAGGAGCATGCAATATGCGCCATTACAGCGACCTCTGCTTCTAATGCTGTCGCCAGTATTACGGTATTTGCTGCACAAGACCTGTTTTACGACTTACCACTACGAGCCTCCACCGTTGTCTTGAGTGTTCTCTCAATTGGCTTGTTCGGATATGGAATCGCTGGTATCCTGCGTCCAATCACGGTCTGGCATGTTGATGCAGTTTATTGGAGTACGCTTCCTACAGTTAAAACTCTACAAGGACTTCACTGGCAGGAAGTGAGCAGCTCCAAGCCTATGCGATTCTTTTGGTATGCTTTCGGTAGCATGTTCATTTATGAGTTTTTTCCAGCTTACATTTTCCCCTTTCTCAACTCGGTTTCGATTCCTTGCCTTGCCGCTATGAAAGCAACTGGCACAAAAGCAGCTAATCTTACAAATCTGTTCGGTGGATCTCTTACTAACGAGGGATTGGGGTTGTTTACTTTATCATTTGACTGGCAATATGTACGTTATTATCCCCCAAATGATTTGCAATGAAAAAGCTAACGAGCATGAAATGTTTAGATCACATCTTTCAATACTTCTCTTCCTCTCACTCTTCAGGCTCATGCGGCTGCTGGATATATTGTTTGCTTTGCCGCGATGTTAGGCATTTACTATACCAACGCATGGGGTGCAAAGTCACTACCATTCATGTCCACACGACTGCTCACTGATGAAGGCTCAAGATACCCTAGTGCCAAGGTTTTCAAAGGCGGTGTTCTTGATCGTGCCGCTCTGGCCGAGAATGGAATCCCTAGACTGACTGGCAGTTTTGCATATGCAATGTTCATGGCCAATGCTGCGGTAAGTATCTCTTAATTGTTATCAAATTCCTCAAAGCTGATTCTCAATTTTTTCTTAGATCGGCGCTCTAGTCGCACACTGCATTCTATTTTGGAGTGGTGACATAAGAAAAGCTTACAAGAGCGCCAGAAATGGCAGCTACAGCGATCGCCATCATGCCTACATGGCCAAGACTTACAAAGAGGTCCAGTGGTGGTGGTACGCCTTCATACTCGTGATTAGCTTTGTTCTTGGTCTTGTAGTTGTCATCAAGGAGAATATCACCCTCCCAGCTTGGGCTTACGTAGTTGCATTGCTGTTAGGAATATTCATTGCACCATTTGTGAGTACATGTTGCTCATTCCTAGACCTATCCATCCCTGACTATAGTCCAGAGCACTATCTTGTATTCTCGCTATGGAAATGGCATTGCCACCAACAATCTTTCAAAGATGCTTGCGGGTTTAATCCTTCCCGAGCGACCTGTTGGCAACATGTACTTTGCTGCTTGGTCGCACAATGTTATCACCTGCACCGTGAATTTGAGTAATGACCTTAAAATGGGCGAATATCGTAAGTTTTGATCGTTCCAACTCAGTGATACCAATCACCGAGTTCAGAAGAGTCCCCTGCTGATCATACCCTACAGTCAAAATCCCGCCTCGAGTCATGTTTGGAACTCAGGTTTATGGCACTGTCTTGGGAGGTTTCGTCAACTATGCAGTCATGACTTCCATTGTGAGAAGTAATCGCGAACTTCTTGTTGATGGCGACGGCAACTCGTCTTGGAGTGGAGCCACAATTCAGTCTTACAACACCAATGCAACCTCGTGGGCGTTAGCCAAATACCTCTACAGAGGTGGAACCAGATACGAACTTGTACCATTTGGCCTCCTTATAGGCGCCGGAATTGTTGCATTCCACCGCATTTTTGCCTACGTAAGTCCTCTCTTTCAACATTTGAACTTCAGACCGCTAATATTCATGTCGCAGTTCGTTCCAAGGATTCGTAACTTCTCTACCAGCGAGATAAATTTTCCTCAATTCATTCAGTATGCCGGCTATATCCCCTACAATCAATCGCAGACATGTGTTCTATTTAGCCAAGTTATCTCCGGTTTCTTTACTCAGTTCTACCTCCGTAACTACCGCCCACGCATCTTTAAGAACTACTCGTACTTAATCACAGGTGCTTGGGACGGTGCCAGTCTCATGGCACTATTTATCTTGTCATTTGCGGTATTTGGGGCTGGTGGCCCTTCGGTGCCGTTCCCAAAGTGGTGGGGAAATAACGTTGATGGGAACATGGACTTCTGCCCTATTGCCGAATAGATGGAAACTTCTCTACTATAAACAGGATGTATGTTCGATTGCTATTAATAATTAAATATGGAAAGCTGCTCATGTCGCTCTCCTGAAATCTACTTCGAATTATATCAACTAGGCAAACCTGCCGCAAATCTGATTGGGTGTTTGCCTGCATCTTTCAATCAAAATTGGGAACTTCATAAGTATTGTTGTATTGACGTAGACATGAAACAAACACATCCCAAGTGTAAAGCTAATAGGCCTGACTCAAAATATATAGAGCAATTGTTCAGGATGTAAAGACTTCCAAAAACGAATGGATGCTCACGTGACATATGAATTAGTCAGGGACATTGTCAAGATGCTGATCCAAAAACATGAAAACTTCATGAAATTCGAAAACGATCTGGATCCTAGTGTGAATATAGAACCTTCTCGAAAGACACAAGATACTGAAATGTATCACGTGGAGTCGGCTGAACTATCCTTGGCAAGGTTTCACTTCACCAATCCCCTTGATTCTCAATGCAACTTTTCTATACCACGTCCTAAGCATTTATGGCCCCAGGCCAATATGGCAATAAAATGCCATCTATCACAGACCCGATCGCCCACTTGTATCACCCATTACCCGGCGTAGATACTTTTCGCTTACTCGTTCTTGAGCCAAGTCCACGTAGCTGTGATCCAGTAAGCGTTCGGCTTCTGGTAACAGAGCCTTCTACAGCACCTGAATACGATGCTATATCCTATGTTTGGGGAGATACAGAGAAGAAGATCGATATTAAGTGTGATGGACTGCCGTTTGCTATCACGGCGAACCTGCACTGGGCTTTGGTGCGTATCCGAGACGTCCTGATTCGACGAGTTGTGTGGGCGGATGCTAGTAAGTCCAATCAGTAGGAGAATAGGCTCAACTCAATATCTGGGTAGCCTATGGTAATGGAATCTGACTTGTTATTCTTCTAGTCTGTATCAACCAACTTGATCTCCAAGAACGTAGTTACCAAGTCACCTTTATGGGATCGTTATATTCCCGCGCCCGCAATGTCTATCTATGTATGGGTGATGATATAGATGACAATGCTGCCAAAATCAAATCTGTAGTCAGTGATACAATATTGTGGTTAAGAGACGAAAGATCTCGCACCATTTCCGGCTACAATGCTTTACAGAAAGATCTTAGATGGTATTCTCTAGCACCTTTGACCCACAATCCGTGGTTCGAACGCACATGGGTTGTCCAAGAAGCGGCTTTGGCTCAAAATCCACAAATACTATACGGAACAGAGGAAATCCCGTATCGAGACCTTATTCATGTACGCTACTGGTTGAACACATCGGCATGGGCTGTTCGATATGGCCTATCATCGTTATACATTCACCTTGAGTGGGCTGACTGGCGAAGTCCACCACGGCATTCTGAATACACATTCCTTGACCTTCTCAGTCATGCCTCCTTGTTAACTTGCTCAGATCCACGAGACAAAATTTATGCTTTTCTGGGCCATCCTTTAGCTCGAACACCTAGTGGGGATTTGATAGTGAAACCTGATTACGAGAAGCACCCTAAAGAGATCTACCTCGAGCTATCTAAAAAGCTCATTCAGTACTTTGGACTTCGAGCACTTACAATGGTCGAACATACCCCAGAAACCATCACAGAAAGCCAACCTTCTTGGGTCACACAGTGGGATATTTCGCTAATAATGAATGACATTTACAAGGTGCCGAATGATTCATTTTTTGTGTCGGCAGGCTTTGTGCCTAGCGCACCTACCATAAATTGGGACAACCATTTAATCCTTCGTGGCGTAAAAATAGATCGGGTCATACGATCATTGCGCATAATTGTAGACGAGGATATTGGGGTTACCTTTGAAAATTTCCAGTCAGGTGAAAGAACATCATTTAAAGAAGCTTTGGAGTCCATTCGCACAGATGCTAGCATATCTCCTTATGTTGATAGGCAAGAGGCATTTTGTCAAACACTTTGTGCTGGGATGAGTGAATTATATAAAAAGCTTTGGAGACCCGCGGTCAATCTCGGAAAACACCTCGAGAGTGAGAAAAACAACAGAAACGAGATTCCAGAACCCTCAAACGATGCCATGGTATACTATAGTGAAGTAAGAGCGTACTGTACCAATCGAAGCTTTGTGGTAACGGAACAAGGTCTATATTGCCTCGCACCACTTCTCACTCAATCTGGTGATATCTCATGCGTCCTAATTGGAGCTGATGTACCATTCATACTTCGTCCAATACCCGGGCATCAACAGCTTAGACTCCTTGGTGAGTCGTATATTCACGGAGTCATGTCGGGTCAGATCCATGGAATGGTTCAACGCGGAGAGCTCTACGAAGAAACATTCGTAATACGTTGAAAATTGACATTATTACTCCCCAACTCTTTATCCCTGTGGAAGTACAACTTTCACGTTGTTGTTCCAACAATAGTACTCTTTCAAGACTCCTACTCGGAAAAAGACATTGCACGACGACTTCGCCAAGTCTTACACCTATACTACGTTGGGTGCGTGTCAAATTCCAATTACCAGCTACGCTTTAACTTTTCCCCCAAGCCATTTCCTGCACCCTGACGCATACCAAAACTCACGACGTCCACACTGAGTTAGGAGGCGGTGTGTTCAAGGGTCGCTAGAGAAGATAGGGGCGTGTTTGAAACTTTGCCAATGTAGATGGCGGCCGAAGTTTGTAGCGAATAGTATTTAGCAAAGCAAGGGGTGATGGCTCCAACTCTTTGCCGGTGCTTTTGTTTGATATGAATATCTTAACTTTTATGAAAATTCTCGTTGTAGTGCAACTACAAAATTGCTCGCCCAATTTGAATTATTGGTTATGGTAAGGCAGCAAGCTAGGTGTTGGCGGACTAGAACTGTTCGCAACGTCTACCCACCTTTCTAAATTATTGGCGCTCTTATGTTGATGCACCCAAGCATTTTCGGCTGAAGTTTAAACAGATTGCTTTTTCCAAGCACTTCTGTATTACAACTTTCCACCGCTGAATATTTCTGGTCAATGTAATACTTTCACTCATTGTTCACTGGTAAATTATTTTTCAATAGAAGTTATCAATCTGAAACGCGGGAGTTGAGTGCCGAAGCGAGTTCAATCTATGTTGCAGCACGATTGTACAGAAACTGAATATGACCGCCACCCCAACTACATAGCATAGCACAGGCTAATCAGCAGTATGTCTTTCAATTTGGTCAATGTATGATATGGCGCTTCCTAGTTGGTTCTTGACACTTTATGGACATTGAAATTGGTTCCGGCAGTTGCCTGTAGGAATAGCTGGTGCTCAGATAAAGACTCCCCTCCAACTTAATTCGTGAATTTAGAATACTTAGTTTCCAATAGACCATCTGAATCATGTTTCTATCAGTTTTTCTGACTGCAATTACGCTTGTGACGACTTGTTCTGGCGAATGCAGTCGCGAACTTCTCAAAAGTGTAACGAACCAATATGTCTCGACGCAAGCTAGTGGCCAGAGTTCAAATTTCCTAGCTCTCTCCGATGCAGTTAACTATACCGAAAACGAAAAGTCTGTGAACATTAGAACATCTAGCATCCTTCTTCAGCCATTGAAGATTGATCACAGCAGGAGCATTCACGACACTACATCATGTTTCACGTTCACCGAGCTGATTGCTGCTACCAATCAACACCCGTATGTTATTGGCACTCGCATGCTACTCACCAACAACAGAGTGACGACTATCGAATCTATTGTCACGGATAAAGGTGACTGGGCATTCAATGCCACCGGATATCTCTACTGGAACTCGTTGGAGACATGGGATCCGATCCCGGCTGAGAAACGAGATACCCGGGCTACTATTCAGGCAGCCGGCGATGCCTACTTCGATAGGTTCAATAACGTAAGCGTAGTGGTGCCGTTTGGACCGCTTTGCGCGCGACTAGAGGGCGGTGCCTATACCGGTAATGGGAGATTGGATCAAAACTCCTGTGATATTGGTGGTTTACCTTCGAATATTGTGGTCACAAATCGACGATATGTGATTGACGAAGAGATGGGTGTTGTTGACATCTATCTAGGCTTCCCAGGACTGGACAGAAGTCAGGGCCAGGCACCAATGCCGGATAGCCATGCGTTTAGAGTCGAGGATGGGAAAATTCGATATATCCATACCGTGTCGTCTTGTGTGACTGATGGGTGCGGGATGAATGGAACTGCTCCTAGCTTACGAGCTATGAGGATGAGAAAGCGATTTTCGTTCTAGAATCGGGGCGGAGGAGGGGGAAAGTCTTTTCGGAATCAGATGATGTCTTTCTTCTTTGGCAACAAGCTTGACTGAGCTGGACTTTCGTAGAACGAAACTTTTAACAATTAAGAATGATCCAACAACGGTTCTCCCCAGCTATCTTTACCTAGCTATCAAGCCACGGAGCTCGTCATATACACTATCGTTCTCTAAAACTGGCTTACGGTTAATATAATACTAAGTCCGACGATAGAGAGCGCTATAACTTGCCAAGCTCACTACCTAATGTTAAATGCCAGTCTCTTTCATGAGTTTTGAGTTTACGTTTCTATGATTGGGTTTGGCTCCCGCGTTCAGGTGTGACAAACTCAACGCCATGGTAGCACTTTACTAATAATATAAGACTCAACAACTCAATAATAAAAATTTCCTGCAACCTAAGATATTAAACATAAAGTTTGCTTAGTACTTAATTTAGATATCTTAGGTGAAAAACGTTCAGTCTCTAGGCTACTTCAAAAGCTACATATATTCATCCACTCCTCCATCAAACCCCATTATCTTCCCCTTCTTGGTTTACTCTGACTCAAGCTGAAAAACTACCAAGCAACAATTAATGATCGTAAAGATGCTTATTTCAAAATTGATTAGTACAATTTGTATCATCGCACCTATTATTTCAGCTGCCAACGTTGATCTTGCTATTGATGCCCTGATTGGAACCAGTTTTTTCGGAGAGGATACTTATAGTTATGTTACCAATTTAGAGGCCATCACGGGAATTGCTAAGCAAACCATCACCCAGACCACTGATGCCGCAAAGATTAGATTCTATGCTAAAACAAAAGACCGCCTTGATTTTGCATACTCCAAGCTTCTTTCTGCCTACCTTTTCCTACCTGATCTGAATGAACAAAGTTTGTCCGGGTTTTTGGTAAGTGGCTCCCATCCGTCCGCAACGTCTCACCTATCTAATCGTATTCTTGCTAGACTGTTGTTCAGTGTGACCGGTTTTCAAAAGCTATTCCAGTATAAATCTCAATCGACATGAATATCTTCACCGCTAATTCAAGTATAGAGAGCATCAAAAGCTACAGATCGCCTTTATGAAGCTTTGTTGTGCAAGGAATGGCTGTGTCTTAGTGACGCGGAAGATCAATATCTTCCTGTCTACGCTCCTCAGCTGCGAGACCGAGTTGTGCAGATATTGGGGCTCTGGCAGGTAAGTCATTAACATGATGTGCCAAAACCTTTGCACTATTATCTGACCAGGAGATAGGCGCTGAGTGACAGATTCATACTAAGCTGTCCTATTTCTAACCAGGCGAAAGAAGAAGCATCGCGTCTTTTCACAGTGAATAAAGAGTCAGTTGATAGAAGTCTACTCATCATTAGTCGTGCTTTAGATGACAGACAGAACGCATGTACTTTACTTTTCTAGACAGGTCAGATATGTATGGCCTATACAGAGGAATCGTTCTAGGATTGTCGGCTTCTACAGGAGGGAAACCACCATCTAAATACGTAAACAACGTTTCTATTACTTAGCTTGATAATTTAATGGAGAAGAAAACGCTTCCTGTCCATACTACTTTAATTTCTTATGTTCCGATGGTAACAAGTGGATAGTCTATGAAGAAGAATGGAAAAGACAGAGTTTTGATCAAGTTCTTACATTCTCAAGAACAAGTTCGTCGAGATAGAGTATAGTGACAGTGCCAATCCTAAGACAAAGATCAATATATTGAAAACTCCACATCATTCGAAACATTCGAAACATTGGTGATATATGAGTAATTTAATGAGTAAGACTAGCAATAAAATAATTGACCTGCCGGTAATTGGACAGCGAAAAAGCGGCTTTTACTCAGAGTTCTAGAAGTGATGACATCTCCTACATGTGTCATACGGTTTCAGCTGTTTTTCAGATCCACATACGAAGGCTCTGAATGATTCAGGATTCGACTGACAACGGTTTCTCCTAAGTTACGGTCCACGGTCCTCAAGGTTAATACTCCTTGATGGAACACTCATAAGACATTGAATCCTTATTCGCCGTATGCTTCAGCCTCGGGCGTCAGTGAGGAAATAGCTGTCAAGGACCTCTACTCACGATGGGGACAAAAGGAGAGGTTCCTCTGAGTAAACCTATAATAAGGTTCTTGCAATCTGATAAGTCTAAGGAAGGAAGCTCTCCGAAGGGAGAGATCTAGGTATAGCTAACTACTAGGGAAGTCATGCCTGAGGCTACAACAATAGATGTGCAGAATCTCAATCTCCAGGATACAAGATCCGTAGCTTTAAAATACTGAATGAGAAGATACTGGAGTTGTTTATCTTCTTGACCTGTGTCACAAAATACAAACGTGCCGATGGAATCTGAAGAAATCTCAAATTAAGTAATAAATTGACACAGCTATCACTAAAAAGTCATTTCGGACTGATGTTGCTGTGTGTATTTAAGATGATGAGTAGATGAACCGAGTTTGCAAGAAAATATTACTGATGTCTGGCTTCATACATCTTTCTGGGCGTGGGTATGGTTCTTGACAACAGCAGGTTAAAGAGTGAAGGCGAACAGCTATAATCACAGCTGGAACAGGCAGATTAAAGATGTCATATTCTAATTACAAGTTCGTATTTGCTCATGCTAATGTGGAAGTGCCCGATGTACAAAACATCCCCACCACTCACAGAAAAGACCGACTGAAGACATTCCTAAACCATCTTATCACTTCCTTCCGCGGTCTCGACCACTTTTGTTTCCTCATTACTGGAATTATCGCCTACCAGACGATGTCCAGCCATCACCGGATCGTAGTTCGCGGTGCCAGGTACCTCACCAGCCAACTCCTCGAGCGTCTTTCGCTTGGTTTCAGGGATCAGGAACGAGGTTAGGAGACCGCAAAGCATGAAAAGGGCGAATATCTGCATGATGTGGTTGACCCATGGGTTCGCTGCTTTTCCTGTGGCTCCTTTGGCGGCGCCACGGGTTCGGAGTGGTCCAAATACGCACTGTGCGATAATAGCTCCGACTTTCCCGGATGCGGCTGAGAATCCGTGCGAGGATGAGCGGTAGCGTGTTGGGAAGCATTCGCCGGGCACGACGAAAGTGGTCGAGTTGGGACCGAAATTGAAGAAGAATTGTGCGAGCACATAAAGAGCCAGCAGGGCATGGCCGGAGAGATGGTTGAAGGCGAAACCGATGACGACGAAGAGAATGGTGAGCATACTGAAACCCATGATTTGGATGGGCTTTCGGCCTATGGTGTCGATGGTGGCAACACATACCCAGTAACCAGGAATGGCACCGGCGCAGACCAAAATAAGATTTCCGACAGCGTTGTTGTAGAATACTTCATACATGTTCTTTTCGCCGCCGGAGTAACCAATTGCGGTCAAGATAATAGAGTTGTTGAGACTGAGTCCTGTGAAATTGTTAGCGCTAGCTCTGATTTGATAGGAGATAAAATTAAGGGTAACCATACCATAGTAAGCAACATCGAGGAAAAACCATGATCCAGCTGTGCCGAGAAGGACTTTGCCGTATTTCCATTGCGAGTAGTGGGACCAGAACTCTTTCATGGATGCCTTGGGGACCTCGAGGGTAGTAGCAGACTCTTGAAGGGTGGTGATTCTCTTGATCTCATCTGGTTGTCCAGCTGACTTTCCTTCGAGGTAGGCTCGTGAATCGACACCTGCTTTCTCAATATCACGAGCTACGTCGAATGTGTACCGAGGTGTCTCGGGAATGGTGAGACGGTAATAGAGTGCGATGCACCCAGGAACGGCACCAAAACCACTGTCTTGAATTAGATCATGGCAATTCGCAAGGGGCGTTAAACCTACATGACAACACGCCACATTTTATCGGTGGCAAGCTGGCAAGGACCAGTGCATGTTGATGCTTTGCTACCGAGCATGAGAGATTCTTTGAATCCCGCGGTAACGATTAGTGCGACGATGGCAGCTGTGAACTGACCGATACCTTGCATGGCAAAGACGGCGTTCATCATTGCTCCTCTCCATTTGGTAGTAGCAAACTCGGATGTAATGACAGAAGATAATGGGTAATCACCACCAATTCCGATACCCTGGTATGGTTAGCTTGCTATAGAACAGCACTCCGGGATCCGTACCATAAGAACACGCCAAAAGATAAGAAGTCCGGTGATAGACATGGCATGAGATGAAGAGGTTAAAGCTTGGGCAAGAGTTGCGAAGATGATAATGATCAGCTCGAGTCCATACATCTTCTTACGTCCAACCACATCTGCGAGGTATCCGAAACCGAGCTGTCCAATAACCGTTCCGCCAGACGTAGAGACCTTGATCGCGGTGTCGGAGTGGGGTGGGAGGGTTCCATGTGATTTTGAATCTTGGAAAAAGGATATACCCAGCATTGCCGTAACTAAATTGATCGCGAAGATCTGGATATGTCTGATTAGCACGTACTTGGATGATCTGGATTTTGCCCAATACTCACATCATAGGAATCTGTGAAGAAACCAACACCGGCTACCACACAAGCACGAACATGGTACCATCCAAAGGGAGCTTTATCGATCTCTGCCAAAGCAAGACGACGGCGCTCATTGGGATCTTGAATGTGTGCAAAGTCGTTGTGGAAGTTGTGGAAAGCGTTATTCCCACCGGCAGTCTTAGTGACTGGAGCGGATGGAGCTGCCATTGTACTGGATTGATCAAGTACTGGAAGACGGGCCTATGTGATCAAAGTCCCAAAGTTCGTTTTTGGCGAGGCGAGGGTGACTACTGATACTCTATGGAAGAGTGGCTAGGTGAATAGAGACGCGCTGAAGAGAAAGAAAGAAGAGATGTAGTGCAGCAGGGGAGACATGACTTTTAAAGCTGATCTGGGGGCGACAATCACACATGCGCGGAGGCCACGACTGGCCAGGATGAGAACGCACCGTAGTGGAGTGTTCCGTGGGGTGGGTACGCTTGTTCCATTGCACGCTTAGTCCTTAGTCTGGCAGCAGGATTCAGTGTTTTGGTACGTCTTCAAGGTTTGCAGACGGCCAATCACCAAACTCTCAGCAGAACGTGTTACCGGAGACGGCACACTGACAGAGGCGAACCCGGTGGTTGCTTTTACCAAACTGCTGGTTCGCAATGGGGTTGATTGTGGTCATACATGATATCTGCAGTCTGATATTCCTCGTTGACATGACATTCCAAACCCGTTCCTCCCGGGCCAAGCATCCCCAACACACAAGCATTCTGGATGCCGTTGTCCAAGAGTCTTGGAATATCTTGGGACAATCTTGGCTTTCATTCTGGCTTCACGGTCCCCTGCTGTTGCGGTTGCTGTTGCTGTCGGTGGAATTGCCCATATCGCCGTAGCTGAAGCCGGAGAGAGAAAAAACGAGATTGGAGTGAAGGATGGTTGGTGAGGTTGAATGTCGTGGAAATGCACCAATCATCCGCCATAGATCCAGAACGTGGCCAGAGCATTCGTTCTCCACGATTTTCTGGAGTGGAGAGAGTGGGGCATGGAGAGGCACTTTCACCAATGAAATGACGTGGATGACCAGAGTGGATCCAGTATAGCTTGGCGGTCCTGAGCTGAGTTGATGGACGCGATACGGTAAACTATTACTAGGGTTGGTTAACTCTCGTATCATCACTAACGATTTTTATAGATTCTAGTATGGTTGCTCCTATAATAATAGTATCCCCACGACTGTTATCAATACAGTAAGTAATACTATCCTCACTAATATCCTCACTAGTACTATCACTAGTATCTCCATCTTCGGTCGTTTTACCAGCGCGCTTTTTCTTTTTATGGTCTCGCCTTTGACGGCGTGATGACTACTTACCATGTTCCAACCGCCAGAGTCGCCTCACTTTGTCCCGCCGCCGGCTGGTCCGAGTTTGTAGAAAAGGTGCCTGGGTTATCACCTAGTTGACTGGTTGACTGGTATCCAATGGAACAAGCAGCACATACACGATAGGTGATTGACGCTCATCCAGATGCTACATGCCATGCCACATGAATTGCAAAAGAAGATATCTTGTGATCCTATTAGATGTGCTATGTCAAATCTCATGTGGCAATAATCTGAACATGCAAGCGTCATCGTGCTTCTCTTGATGTTAATACGTTTCAGGTTGTTGGGCTCGGATAGCTATGTTAGAAGTTCGAAGCCCTCCTTTTCTTCATCTTCACCACCATGTTGCCATTCTCAGGTAGGCGAAGCTCTACGCCTCTGCTAATCATCATATTTAGCAACTTCACTATCGTCGCTGCCAAGGAGCAATACCGTTGATGCCCAAGTAGTGGCGCGGACAAGCTTTGCCAATACCAGCCAGCACCGGCAGACAAATTCGAAGAAAGCCAAGAGAGTCAAGACATTAATCTTCCGGCATGGCATTTGCTTGTGTTCTTGGCTGTGTTTTAGCGTCTACAAACGTCAGGAAGCCAGCGACTAAGTCTTTCGTGTGAGGTAGACAGCACTAGGTCGCTAATCCAGAGGAAAAAACCCTCAGTTATTTCTGTGCAATTGATCTGGAAACGTGGTTTTCGCTTGTATCCTGAAGCGTCTCTCGATGCATGTACCAATTATGTTGTAGACATAGCCTTTCCCGAAGCAAAGCCGTTGCCGTTGTGCAGAAAACGTGTCGATGGAGCATTGAATTCTAAATTATAGTAATTACTTCAGCTAGCCAACACCAATCTTAACAGCATGTACCTTTCAGATAAAATTATTACTTAGTTCCCGCGTACATGCATGATGGGTATAAGGGGACGCCGTGGTGTTGATCTCGCTTACATCCCATACTTCACACCATGCACATGTCACCTTACCCTGTGGATCGACTTGCACTACATATTACCCTAATGCGTCCAAATTCTTCCATATCTGGTTGTTTCAACTTCAGGCTTTATCTAAGGCGCATTTTGCCCCGTAGTTTCGTTTTGCAAATCCAAGACTGTATTTAAAGTAGCGTCGGCTGCTTACCTGCTCCCCAGGCAGGATACTTCGTGAGACTTATACACACGGCGTCTTGTACTTGACAGGTCCCCACTAATACACCTTGTCGAATCTGAACCAAATGCCCGGAAAGCGACATGGTCCATGAGTGGGACTAGAAATACTACGGTCCATTACATGATCAGTAATTGAAATATTATGTAGAAAAAGCTCAAGAATAGAGAATAGCAAAAGGTTGTCCCTGGAGCGATCATCATCTAGCTAGATTCCCTATTGCTAAAGATGTTCTAAGCTACCATTATATGCAATTCGACTACATATGGCAGGAGCACCCCCGATATCAAGCTACTAACAGAGCACTATGACTTTACTTCTTCTGCAGCATACCTGTACATCTTTCCAAACGGTACATATTAAAAGGAGATAAAAGGGATCTGCAGAAGTAAGGAAGTTTCAGATGGCTATCAAAGATATACGGAAAAAACGTATATCCAACCCTGCTTCTGAGGGTGCGTTTATTGTCTATTCATCTCTTCTACGAAGGCACCTGGTGAACTAGAAATTCCAGTGCTAGCGCGGTCAAACACACATTGGTGGGCGAGTTATTGGATACTCCACCGTATTTCTTACTTTATATTTCAACTCAAAATATGTTCTGACTAGTAGTTACGTTACAAATATTTTCGTTGACCTATCGTTGGTCTGAGATGTTAGGTTGCGATTCACCAATCAAGGTCTTTTCATAATCATGTTGTGATTTCCCATCCGATTTCCTTATGATGATATATTATCTAGTGTGTATCTATCCTTGGATGACTCTCAATACTAGCAGCTTTTGCTAAGTTTAAGCTCGAAGGCCTGTTATGCTGTTGTGCTGTTGTGCTGTTTGAATGCTTTGGAGCAACCTAAAAGTCCTTCTAGTGAGTCGCAAATCAAGGCTTTTTATCTTATGAGAAGCAGTCTACACCATGTTAAATAACATGCCATAGGCTCGCATCATTACATCAGTTGGTCGAAATAATAAAGCTAAGCCATGAATTCTGATCTGCGTAAGTTTGAAGCACTTATATTAGTATCATAATATTATCTGTAATTACAGATAAAAATACCGATTTCTAACTCTCCGAAGCAGTCATAGTAGTACTTTACCAGCTTACTATGAGCTTATCTGCTCTCATCTATACAATGTAAACTTTAGAATATTTCACAAATACTTGTGCTGGGAGGTGTTGTCTTCGCATATAATACGCTTGGTCGGTCACCAAATTCTGCTGGATGGTTCTCAGAAACTAGTTATTTCGTGATATTTATAAGCTTAAAAACTCACAGCGGTGATAGGGCATTAGCTCATAAGATAAAATGATTTGCTAGATGACTAGTCAAGTGCGAAAAAATGCACTATTCATTTGAGGTTGTTGTGGCCTGAGGCCACACCCTCATTAACTAGTATACTTAGACCTCTCCCGTACGGAGAGCTTTCTTCCCTAGACTTTACCAAACCAAGGACCTTATTTCACGTTTTACGCACAGGAACCTCTCCTCCGCCTTCATCGTGAGTCCAGGTCCTTGACAGAGGTCAATGACTACTGATAAGTGAAATATTTGTCATGGTACCAAGAAACCGACATAATCAGAACATGGCATATGTTTCTGCATCAATGATTGCCGTTGACCTGCTCTTAAAGTTGTGGCCACCTTGCTCGTATGATAGGTATCAAAAATGGGTCAATCTGCATTGCTGACCAACAGCCGAGGTTGTGAAGGAGCCATAAAAAACCAACAACAATCCGACGCAACTCTTGCATAGCCAATTATGATGTGTGGTACGGTGGAAAATTACTGCGTCTTTACTCGCAGCAACCATACTATACAGGTTTTAAAATCCGTTTTCAGTTCTCTATTGAGCTTCCCTTCATCATTCAATGTATTTTGCATCCAGTAGATATCCGCCAGAGGAAGGACCGAATCTGCAGCACTTCGGCGAAGCTGCATGTCGCTTATGTGTCATACCACTTGTTTCATAGGTTTAGTGGCGTGCGATTCGTCATTTCAAGATATATCTTTGCTATTGGCTGAAGAAAATGAATTCACTGGCATCTCGACTTCCAACATTCGCCATGAGAACTAAAGGTCTAGCGGTGCAGACTGATGCTGCATGCATGCATAATATGCCGAGGAATAGAATGACCTTGGACACATAAGTACTCTGGGCATGCACCTCATGCGCCTCGCAATTGGAGGTGCTGCTCAAATTATTGCTATGAGAGAAGTCATTACAATCAACACCGCTACACTTATCCATTGCTAGTAATCGGCTTGTAAGGTTGATCTCCATTTCAATTTGCAAAGATCTTCTCAGATGGCGTTAGATTCAGGAATTCGGTCCCTGGTGGAGCCATATCGTCCGTCTTTGTTCGTTTTGGCTTCGCAAGTGGCAGCCGCCACTTTGAACGCCGCAGCAAAGTTCATTGAGACAATACCTGAGCCGGTACATCCATTCTTCATACTGTATATACGGATGTTGATAACAGGACTTGGATGTACATGGTATCTTTGGCATATTGGATCTTTCAAGTCAGCAGTCTTTATTGGAGAAAGCGATGTGCGGGGTTTTATTCTCCTACGAGCGTTCGGTGGGGTTTGTGGTGCGACGGGATTCTTCTGTATGTTTCTTGCTTAACTCCTAAGTGCTTGTATTGTTTTACAAAGAGTTTAATCATACGAGCGTGGCATTTTCAGTAGGTTAGTGCTCATGCTAACTGAGTACCCTCACACAAGTCTCTATACTATATCTAAGTCTCAGTGAAGCTACAGCTTTGAGCTTCCTAGGCCCTCTAGGGTCGTTGATACTCACAAGATATCTATCCTTCGCTACAGTCCAATGGACTGACTGTATCGGCGCTGTGGGAGCACTCATAGGTGTCGTACTTATAGCGCAACCTGAAGACATATTTGGTTCAAAAATGATTGAGGATCGTGATTGTGAAGCGATACAAGGCTACACGAAAGGCTTAGCATTTGGTGTCCTCGGCTTCTTTGGAGGTGTAGTAAGTGACGGAAAATACTTTGGCATATTTATGGTTTTTCCGGAGCAATTGGAAGGCTGATATAGTTCCAGATTGCACTCACTTCGATACGGCGCGTTGGCACGCGGGCTCATCCTCTTACAAGTGTTAATATGTTCGCTTGGGGTATGGTATTTGTGAGCGGATTCGGACTCTTGTTTATTCCCGGAGCAACATGGCCAAGAAGCCCATTTGTATGGGCATGTCTAATATATATAGGTACCTGCGGCTTTATCATGGTCAGTTTACCAGGTCTTTCTCTTACCCTTTCCAAATAACATGATGCTCAAGACCATTATAGGAGTATTTTCTTACCATTGGAATATCGAACGATACATCCTCAGCCGCTACACTCATGATTTACTCGCAGATAGTCTGGGCACTCATGGTCGACCGTGTTCTATTCCAAGAGACAATTAATATATGGGCCATTCTCGGTGCCGTAACCATTATTAGTAGCCTTTGCCTGGTGACCTTAGTTGGAGGAGGCAACAAACTTAGTGGTACAGCCTACAAAATTCTGAAAGCCGGGGATGACGAATGCGTGGAAAGATTGAGTTTAGAGGAAATACATACTGAGGGGACCAGTCATTAGAGAGCAACTGACACGGCAACATATTGCCACTCTATCCCGCACAAATTAGTTTACTGGGCCTGGCAATCTCTATACGTAGAGAGGATTATGCTTGCGAAGTTTTACCTGCAGAAGTAGAAGTGCCTAATGGATAGCTGGGATACGGAGCCGAAACAACCAACGAAGAATCTACTCAATAAGCATATCATCTAGTGCCATTGATTTCCGGAGTAAAGAAATATAATTAGACAGAGTTATAGAAATTTATTCATCTCCAGATTTTTTGGGTGGAGTAGTTTGATTCGCAAGGCACAAATAGCTTAAACATCACTAGAGCACTAGCATCATCTTTTAGACACTTGCTTAGTACAGAAGCTAAGATCACAACATGAGAACCCTCATATAGGCAATTCTAATTTGCGTCTTAAACATGAATAGTAGCTGCTCTAACCTGAGTCGATCCCTGAGCTGCCGTAGATCACGATGCATGAATGTCATGTTCTAGAAGCGAGACTCAGCCACACGTGTGTTTCGGCCCCAAGGCCCGGCTGTCTTACACAGAGCACAGTGAAAGTTTGCGATTCAGAATGGGGCTATAAAACATAGCACAGATTGAACCATGAAAGTAATAACCGCAGACTAACAAGCGTACGACTCTATCCAAGTTGCTTGAAGATGATAAATACGCCAATGACATTCTTTCCAACACTTGGGACATCGTTGCCTTGTATCTTGCGTGAAAGTAAACTAGGGCGGAGAACTTGCAAGTGTGAGTAATCTTGTTGGCCATTTGTCAGTTCATTTATTTCCAACACTTGGCAACGTTTCTGGCCATTGGTTTAGTCTTTTGCGTTGTTCGAATTAAATACTTCTATTATCTCACTTGCTGTATATGCCGTTGTGGTAGTCTTCATTTAATGACGATCTTTATACGTCTTGTATCACTTCAAGTCTGACACAACACTACCAAGCCGAAAATCACCAATCATCATGTCTAGTAGTACGCCTAAGACTGAGATCAAATCTGCCCTCGTTATTGGGGAATGTGGTTCTCTCGGTCATCGGATTGTCGAGCAGCTCTTGGAGCTCAAGCCCACTCCTCAGGTAGCTGTCTTTGATATCCAGAACAAGACCAACAGGATACAAGGTGTTGAGTACTATAATGTTGATATCACGTGTAAAGACCAGACCTACTCTTCACTTATTAAATCACGCCCAGAGGTGATCTTCCATACAGCTTCGCCACCAGCTGGTCTATCGGATCTTCCACTTTATATGAGAGTCAACGTTGAAGGTACCCGCAATCTACTCGAGTGTGCTAGTGTAAGTTGCGATCTCTTTTGTAGACTTTTCCAAGTACTAGCCTGTATGAATGACACTATGGCATGCATCTTCAACATTTTGGACGATGCTGAAAAGAACATATTACAGGAGCTAGGTGTGAAAGCGTTCGTTTACACGTCTAGTGCATCTGTTGTGCATGATTCGGTCAGTGATCTAACCGAAGGAGATGACTCTCTACCTCTCCTTTACCTGCCACATCAAACAGAAATATACTCGCATTCAAAAGCAGTAGCCGACCAACTTGTCCTTGACGCAAACAGCAACACCTCAGGTGGTTTACTAACAACATGCATTCGACCCACAACGATGTTTGGCGAAGACGATGCAGTTACCAGAGCAATTGTTGAACGTGCCGCAGAAGGGAAACTTAAGTGGCAGGTCGGCAACGGCAACAATCTCTGCGATTGGACTTTTAACGAAAATGTGATTCATGCGCAGTTCCTAGCTGCGGAAGCTTTGCTCAACTCCCCTGCTCAGAATTCAGCATCTGAAGACATGCGTGTTGCCGGTCAGGGTTTCATCATTACGAACGATGAGCATATATCGTTCTGGAAGTTTGCTCGGATGATTGGAAATGCGGCTGGGTATATTACTATGGAAGAGGACGTAAGATCGATGCCAAAGGGAATTGGGCTCATGGTAGCGGCGATCGCTGAGTGGGTGACTTGGATCATCTCCTTTGGAAGGCAGAAGTCGAGGCTGAATAGAGTTGGCATCAAGTTCAGTTGCATGACTAGGACCTTTCGCATTGATAAGGCGAAGAGGGTTTTGGGATACAAGCCAAAGGTCAGCTTGCTGGAGGCTATTGAACGGAGTGGAAAGTCTTTCCGTCGTCATGAATCCAAAAAGAAAGCTTAGATGGCGTGAGAACTCAGAAGCTCTGTTCGTCTCGAAGGCTGGCTTGGACCTGAAGAGGACGAGAAATCTAGTCACGCACGGTCCATTCAGAAATTTATCTTTCCTATAGTAAATAACTCGTGATACATCCGCCATCCTCGTGTTCGGCAATATCGCCTGATAACAATGTTTGTCATCGACTTATCGATCGGGTGAATGGTTGATAATAAATACCACTACTCACCACAGGATATCTATACTGGATTGGCTGAGATTATATACGGCCGCCGAAGTAGACATTTTTCTCAATGAATGACTATAATGTAATCAGCAGCCTCATCCACTGCGCAGTTTGGGTTTTATGACTAAAACAAGACAATCCTTGACTTATCTATTGCTAGATCAGATGTCTCTAGTACGATTGTAAAAACAAAACCTGACTGTGTGAAATTAGAAAATTCTGCTCTCGAGGGATGGCCTAGCATCCAGGATCATCAGGTGATGTCCTATAATGGCGCTTCTATCCCATCGACATTTCCGTCCCAACTAGCGCGCCTTCGTAAAATGCTATTCCAAAAGATCTTTTGTTGTACTCATACAGCAGCCGAGATGGAGAGGGGGGTTCTTTTTTTTTTTTTTTTTTTGTGTTTTTTTTTTTTTTTTTTTTTAATTTTTGTTTTTTTTT
>Ga0247810_10000198_pt1 | contig 94592 bp, 89 predicted proteins | sample UWRJL119311C1_FD_179918 | JGI IMG/M metagenome (GOLD analysis project Ga0247810, IMG submission 179918) | Plant litter microbial communities from Arlington Agricultural Research Station in Wisconsin, United States - UWRJ-L119-311C-1 | ecosystem: Environmental > Terrestrial > Plant litter >...
CAGATAAAACCGCCGGGGTGAGGTTGGGCTTTCTCCAGAAAGTATCGTGCCGTTTATTTGGCACCGTCGGGTCGTTCTCGATGACCCAGTACTCTTGATCATCGTTGACCTTGTTCCAGAGGCCGCAGTGACCGGTCGAAATGATATCCCACCCGTCGCCGTAGGGAGAGTGGTCGGTTTCGCTCGCTCGTTGAATGTATCGTGTCCCTCGCGCGAGCTCCGTCATTTGTGCCTTGAGCATAACATCCCAATCAATATCGTCTTCCATGATCAGTGCCGTCTGCACACGGTCTCGTAACATCCTGAGTAGAAAACTTGTCAGTCTCTTAATCTGGGAACGGCAAAGTGTAAATTACTTTTGATATATGTCTAGATGGCCGCGCCAACATCCGATTGTTCCATCTGGCTCCTCGTAGTTCCAATTCTGTTTTTAGGGTTAGTGGCCACCCCCAAAATTGTTTGGGTATTGTATCTTACATTAGGATACTCCTTGCGAGAGAAGTATGTAACATTCACGCCGTCCACGAATTCCACATCAATGCCAGTTAAATATGCGGAGAGGGTTAGGGTGTCTCGCTTGTCCCTCCGATTTGGCATAGATAGTACATAGATTTTTTGAAACTATGGAATGTTAGTCCATCTCTCTAGAAATTCATTCGGAAGTGGACCGTACACCAAGCGTCGAGTTTTGGATATCTCGCAGGCTGGGAGAATCTGTAATTGGTATTCTCGGTGATGCTTGCTTTACGACCAGCTGCTCTGGCCATAATCGATTTGTATTCTTTCCCTGAACTTTGGTCCCAAGTCCCGATAAACCGATGCCACCACGGCTACTATACGATCCACTCCAGGTCACAATGGCAGCCAGCCATACCAGCGCAATCACTATGACTTTTTTCGATGGGAGTTGAGTGACAGCGAACATGATCCCGAGCGTGAGTAGATGTGCCTTCACCGATGGGAGGAATAGATGGTGAAGATTATGAACAAATGTGTCAAAATAATGGCAGCCCCGATCCAAAAAGTAAAATCCAGTCTAGAGCCATTTCGCATGATCCGGGTCGCAATGATCCACCCAGGGATCCAGCCACATACATGGGCGCCATTTAGACTTTCGGTTTCCCAAGACGCCACTTGGTGAACCAGTGAGGTCTGTCGCATGCTCAGCTATTCGCGGAATGTATCTTCCAAGCAACAAGGTCCGCTCATATCGACAAGTTTATCGACATGTTTTTTATTATCCGTAGAATTCCCTCCCGGGACCTAAAATGAACATGACAATCCAGTCTGGATTCTGTCACACTAGCCCCTTTTTCCGCGAGCATATTGTTTTCTTTTCTTCGCGACGTCCCATCTCAGCCTCAGCAGCTCAGCTCCCACCGATTAAATAGTGGCCTGCCAAGTGCGCCGAATCCTTGCACGGATCCCGGAGTTGCTCCATGCATCATTGATGGACGGGATTCATCACTGGATGGATGCCATATCATTTATGGGGAGATATTGCTTTTTTACCGATCCCGCACGCCTTAGAAAACTGTGACATCCAAACTCGGTTAGGCCACGTCCATGAGTCGGCGCGTTGGGGGTTTGTTTTGGCGAGCCAGCATGAAAATGTCTAATTTCTGATTTCATGAAAAGGGGTACAGTCGAACACCAATGCTCGCTCTTTGTGTTATTAGCAATAGTTGCTTTGTAAAACCGTGGGTGGATGGAATTTTGTGATGTGTGATGGTGATGCAATGCACATCGAGTTAGGATCATCTCCCCTAAGATCATCAATACACTGATTGCCCTTGTCGTTTAATTCTCGCGTCCAGCTGAAAGATGAGTTGGCAAACGAGGGTCTTGAAACGTCTTCGAGAGAGTAAGGAGGTGTTGATCTTCACCATGAATTGTCTAGTGATAATGTTGCTCATCTACCAAAAAAATAGATGACATAATAAAGCTCCGGATCCCGTCTCTCTGGCACCTGTGTTGGGTAAGTGGTCGTGCGACTTCCCCTGGTCCTGATGATAGCACCAGTGTTATTTCTCTGTAGCTCGAAAACCACATATGCCAAAAGCGGGTTCCTGCGCTAATTCCTAAAATATCTTGAATTTTCCAACACTTACCCTACTACCGTTAGGTACAGTATGGGGGGAAATGCTATCGAGGAGCTTGTTAGCCAGCCTTGGCATACTCTTGGTTTAACAATTTCTAAACTCCTGCACCACAAGGACATCTTGATACATGTTCTTATTATTATTGTAAAGAAATGGTGGTCAAAATTCTTGATCCGAACTACTAAGATTATATTGTTGACATACAACTGTTGTTACATAAAAGCGACATTGGAGTCACAACCCCTTTCAATGGATTGATCTCAAAAATGACATACAAGAAATTTCTTTTGTCTAACCACCTCTATCTAGTCGCTCCTCGCAGCCCATTTGGTCTGCTTTTCAAATTCCTCTCTCTCCTTCCCAGACATTTGCTTCAATCCCTCCTCTCCCAGCCCCGCAAACATATCAAGCGCGTCTTTATACATCTCGTGCAAAGTCCAGCCATCACGAGCAACAAAGCCTTCTAATCTCTCCCAGAAAATCGCCTGTTCGTTCCATCCTTCGCCATCTCGCATATGGTTCTGAATATCTTCCTCCGTGAAATGTATAGGGCAAGGTGTCTTGAAACCCATTTCATCCCAATGCCTGGTTCATTCTTCGTTAGTAGAATTTCGCGCCATGAGGGTGGACTAAGCAAACCGTTCTATCCTGATGAGGCATTGTCGGAATGGTAAGATGTCTCCATCCCAAGTATCCTCGCCGAATTCGATCGTTTGTTTTCTTGTTACTCTATGAGGGATATTGTTCATGTCGACAAGCAACATATTCTGTTTCTGAGTTTCTATCTCATACAGATATTGTACAAGGGATCTCTCAACCTGTTCGGCCACCCGATCCTTTTCATCTTTCTCCATATCCTTGTAGTTCTCAGGCAGCCGTAGCATTACCTTGCCATTATAGTCAACGAGCTTCGGATAACGATATTGAAGAAACAAGGGGCCAGCCCAGGTAGATTGCCAATCAATAACGCTAGTTATCCCGTCATCTTTAACAAAGATATTTGGAGCGTGCATATCCCAGTGCCAAAGAGTTGATCGAGACATCCTTTCATCGTCGGGAAGGATGTATGGACATATGCTCAAGTATTTCTTATAAAGTTCAATATGAGCTTCAGGAGAATTCTGAGCACTCGACTTTTGGAACATGGTCGCTGACGGTTCTTGAATTGCATGTTCGCCCAGCCATTTGATCTGGTTGTTGGCTAGAGCTTTGAGATATTCAAGGGCAGTACTCCCTTCTTGTAGTTAGCACTACATAAAATTTATCAGGGGAAATATCTGATTAGATGCTCACAAGGGCCTCGTTCAATTGATGGCATCAGTGCTCGTTCCTTTCTCCAAAACACGTGCTCGACCACTGGACCAATAGCGAACCGCTCTTGAATCTCCTTCTTCAGTTCCAACGGAAGATCGCTAGATACCTCTGCCTTCTCGCACCCAGGGACTGAGTCTTTTGTAAAGTACAGGTTACCATAGCTAACACGGTCAGCAAAAGTTCTGTCGCAGGATTTGTGGAGCTTACTGGGTGAATGTCACTGAGAGCAGCTTCTTCTCAATAGCTACTAAGTCTGCAATGACTTTGTCTTTTGACTTAAGACCCATGTCTTTCCATAAATCTGCCAACGATGTTCCGGATGCTTCCTCCATCACGATGTATTCCGCCTCAACGGGATTATGAGTAACCGCGCTCCAGGCATAGACTTTAGGAACTGGTATGTTCAGAATAGTTCGGGCCTAAATGTATACTCACATTAGATATATTTTCAATTGTTAGCTTTAGGACTAGCTCACAAAGTCCATAGTTGCTACCTCTGAAGCCGTAGTGTGAAAGGCTGGACCAGCGTTCGGACACGGTATGCGTGCAATCACAGACCATTGTCCATCACTAGTCTAAAGACTTTATTGTATCCACCTTCATTCAGCTTGATCATGGATACACATGACTTTGCACCAATACTCTCGGCAGCAATGCGTTTGAGTTCATTAACATTGAATTTCCTATATCTCTCCTGAAGCTCCTTTTCTTCCTCCCATAGCCACCTTCCATTGGTGTAGCGAAAGAAGTCTTCATATTGCTGTAGTTTAGATTTTGAAGAGATCTTTCGCGACAATTTAGATTGAGCAAAGCGTAACATAATGGTAAAATGGAGCAGAGTCTTGATAACCGTTATCATGACAATAATAGACGCCGAGACTGGTTACCGGCGTGTATTTCCTGTCGGTCAAGATTGAGGTTCTTCTTGACATAAAATGCAATAACTGAAGAATAATTTACATAGCTGGGAGGGGCCATTTTACGTAGCCTGAGATGCGCGTGAAAAGTGAGAAGGTAGTAGAGTACTTTGTCGAAATACAGATGACTGTCGGCTAATATATCACGTGGTCCCCTGGACATGATTCGCTCTCAGCCATTGAAGGTGCCGCAACTCACCGATCCACGATGATACAATTACATTAGAACGAATTTGGCATGTGAAAAGCCATGGTACGGACTTGGAAAACCTACTCATTCTATTACTTGGACGAGGCAGCGCTTTTAAGCTACTGGTTTTCGTTTCTGCCTAGAGTCAGATGCGCAACAGTAGGTAGCGCTTGCATTTGTTGATTTGCTCCGGACAGGACTTCACGACTTATATAGCTTCTTTCCCCCGTTACCTCTCTTGTTTCTCCCCATTGTTCCTTCTTGCTCTACCGCTCTCGGATATCTCTACCAGATCAATCTATTTGCCAAGCTCAGTCCCCGATTAACTGCTCTGTCTCTGTCTACTCCCCAGGCTAAAGCAATTGCCTTGCTTCTTCTTTGACAGCGCTTATTTGACCTGTTGATTCCACCAAAAAGTTGGATATATATAGGCCATATTTTTTCTTTATTGCTCCTGCAGGACGGTCCATAGTAACTGAACGAATCAAATTTCAAGAGTTGTCTTAGAAGTTATCAGCAAAACGTATAAGAATATCTAGATGCAGGGAGGTGCGTGAAGAGAGATGAGTTCAAAGTCGAGTGAGAGGATTTCCCGAGTCACGTGGATAACTGGTTAACCATTGAACAACCTCCACTAAACCATCCCACTATTTAACAACCTACTCACATCACCCAGCACGCAATCTACAACCTAAAGCACCCAATTCATCGTCTTGATATTCACTAGCAGCGTTAGGCATAATTCTTCCTCTCAGTTAGAAGTCTTCTCACCAACACAACATTCGAGTAGCACCAACCTGAGGAATTATAAATCCCCCAAAATGGCTGCACCAACCTTAACCGCACCCCCGACTTCCCCGCCTGAGGATGCTTGGAAACACACCGGCGTTCGGGTCATCCCAGCCGATTCTCTGGATAGCGCAACCGCTCAAACCCCGGGTATGTGACATTTTTACCCGACTCCAACTACCCGATCTAACTCTCCATCAGGTATGTCCCGAGCAGCGGCCATCAACTTTGCACGTGTCGGGGCTCAACACATGTGAGTTTCTATATTCTATCATACTACTACTATTTCGATAAGTCCAAACTTGCCATAAGCAATCACATTCCTCTGCACTCTTTGATATCTCCCATTAATATATGTGCATCCCATCACTAACTAACCCCTTTTTACCAGCTGGGCAGGCACCGTTACCATCGATGCCAATGCCAAAACCGGCGCGCACCACCACGGGCATTTAGAATCCGTCATCTACGTCCTCAAAGGGCGCGCGCGGCTGCGCTGGGGCGAGAAGCTTGAGTTCGTGGCCGAGGCCGGGCCGGGCGATTTCATATTCGTGCCGCCGTACGTGCCGCACCAGGAGATCAACGCGCGGGAAGACGAGAAGCTCGAGTGTGTGCTGATGCGGAGCGACGGCGAGGCCATTGCCGTCAACCTGCCGGATTTGGAGGTGGTCGAAAAGCCAGAGGGCGTCAGGTGGGTGGATCCCACGCATAAGTGGCTGCCCGAGGGCTTGAGTATTGTGAGTCCTGGCGAGGAGGGACATACTCATGACCATGATCATAACCATAAACATGACCATGAACACACGCATGAGCATACGCATGATCACACGCATAGCTAGGATAATGTATATAATAAAAACAAAAATTCCTGCCATTCATACCATTAGTTTCAATCCGCATATCCAGCAAAAGACACAGGTGACAGTATATCATTCAAATTCTTCCAACCTACTCTATTTAAAGCAAGCAGCAGCTGTAGTCAAAAGAAGAAAGAGAAGCTATAGCATTCGAATGTATGCACGCTAGAATAATAAGGAACTGCCCAACGACATGACAGGCTTATTGAATGATATGAATGATGTACTGAGCGTTGAACGTTGAACGTATATTTGTACATCTGCCCTTCTCAAATGTATCAACATTTTTCGCACCTCTAGTTTTCTTCTAAGAGTGCTAGTACAATGTCTCTTGAAACCACATATACAACTTTAGGGAGCGACGACTGTATGGTTGGGCTGTGTGCGGTAAGGCTTCATGCTCATGTTTGAATGGGAATATATCAGATCAGAGTGTTGTCTTTCGTGTGGGAAAAGCTTGTCTGGAAGACTCGAATCTTCAAGGCTTGAGACAGTACTCAGGTCAGCTGACAAGTAGGAATGTATAAAAGGTGTTTGGTAGGTATAATCTCCTAAATCTAGAGATATTGCTCATCTAGCCATGAATTAGGCGGTAAAATTGGCAATGGTGTGCCGAAGCATGGGATACGTAGAAGAATGTTTCACTCAGGAGCACCTGATCTTTGGTAGCACTTCGTGACATATGGTGGATTGGGACTGATGCAGATGGGCTTTATTGAACAATGCAGCTTAGCTTTGGGTTGGCAAAGTTGTTCAATAATATAAATCATAGCCATAGGATGTAGATGGAATAATAATAAATAATCAACGAATTCTGATTTGTATTTTTAACTTTGTTGTTCTCATGAGCTCATAAAGCCTCTTTTGATTGTCATACAGTAAATGCGAGTATGACAAATCCAAGTCCCATGCCGCGCCCGCTAACCCATCATTTCATGTTCTCATAATTGTCAAAGCTCCATTTGTCGCAGCTTAATCATTGTAATTTCCCTGTCCGCTCCCGTCCTTGTTCACAGTCGGCAGCCCATACTTCTTTGCCAGCTCTTCTTCCTGACTCGTCGCATCCGGTGCGAGAAATGGTCGCTCAGCCTGGCAGCAGACCCGAACGGCATGTCGCCGATGAGGAGCAAAGCCATAAGATGCCGAATGATTCTGTATCAATTAGTCTTGTGTGCTCGACCGTGGAGCGAAAAGAACTTACCGTGATGCGATTATCCCAAAATGCAACATCGTCTTTGCCCCACTGGAACCTGACATGGAATTCTTGCGTTGTCGCGATAACCTCATTTAGATAGTTGATGATCATATCACTCTCGATCTTCGGCACCCCAACGATCTTGGTCACAAATCCTGGATTGAAGAACAGGCTCTTCCACCCCGTGACCGGGTGGCTTCTGATAAGCGGATGTTCTGTGACGATGGCTTCTCTCCTGACCGTCCTGTTCATGGCTCTCGTATCATTAGCCTGCATGTGCGAGCTGTGTAAAGCACTCAATGATTCGAGATACTTCTGCATTGGTGCGGACAACACATCGTAAGCGGCATACTGGGAGCTCCAGAGCGTGTCTCCACCGCCACCCCTCGGTGGACCGGTGAGTACTTTCAAGCAGGTGTAAGAAGGAGGCTGGACTTCGTAGGTGACGTCCGCATGCCACAAAAACGTCGGCGTAAACATGGCCCGCTGGTCCTTGGACTTCTCATCTGCGTACACCACATGCACGTCGTCCAAGTCTCCCCTCTTCGGCACCGCAGTTGTGGCATGTTTATGTAGACTCCCAAAATACGCACCCAACTCCCTTTGCTTCTCGATTGTCAAGTTGGTCTGGTTACGGAAGAACACGACGCCACGTTGGGAGATTAGAAGGGCGAGATCGTTCTTTGCGGCATCAGTCAGGGTGGAAAGATCAACGCCGTGGATCTCGGTACCGATCTTGGGGTTGTAGTCTTGGATGGAGGTGGCGGTTGATAGCAGATTGGCGAATGAAGGAGAGCCGAGATGGGCTTTGTCGGTATAGGGGAGGGAAGCAATCGCCGGCCAATGTTTATCGGGGAACGAGGGCTTGAGGTCCTCGTAAATATATGAATCGTCGTGCTTCTCAGCTATGGTTCGGCCTGGAATATAAGAGAGGGCGTTTGAAGGGGACTTTGACTTGGAGAGAAGAGTAGCGGTCGAGGAGGACTCCTCCTCGTACCGAACCTCAAGTGAAGGTGCCATAATGTAGAAGAAACACTGAATTCAAGTAGAAGATTCTCTGATATCCCGAAGAGGAAATTTTGGAAATCAAAGAAGAATGAAACGTTTCGAGTTGCTATGCTATAGACAAAGAGGCAACAATAAACAGTAATAAAGTTGTAAAACAGAGACGACCAGATTCGAACTCGACGATATATACTTTAGGTAAGCTAACCCGAATTGCGTGATCCAGCACACCATCGTTGCGAAGTGACGGAGAGATGGCTCACCCGCATTCCACCCCACAACACTTGTCTGATTTAGGCAGTATGATACCTCGACATTAATTACCAATTCATGCTGATTAAACAATGCTGGAAGCCAGGACTGAACACGGTGTGCGTTTGTTGGAAAAAGCAAGGCATGGATTAGCAATCGCCATCGCTCACCACTTGTGTTACCTGGCCAAACCAGTCAGCCCAGATATCACTACGTATTCAATGGAAGACCATAAATCAAGCCAGCATACCGACCACCATCCCATCCCATCCCAGCGTGGATAACATGTCTATTGCGCATCATTCCCCGTCATCTGCTTCCAAATTCCCATGTCGTGATCTTATCGTCCGTCGATAAACCCAGTTAATATCACGACGTTGGTCGGATCTCGCTTAAGACCCCCTTGTGGATTCCCCTGAGCTCAGGGCAGTCGTGTGGTTGGCTGATCCCCCCCGGGTATCCGCATCTAGCTTACAAGTTGCCAATTGCGTGCTTCTGGATCTTACGCAGCATCTTTCTCCGCCTGTGACTTTTCGGCTTTGGTGCTAGCGTCGACACCATGAGGTTTGGCGCTGGAGTGGCGGTCTGTGATAACGTCATGTCACGTGCAAAGGCGAGATTCCGGGGAGGTGTGATGCGTGATGGGTGTTCTTAGTTGTCCCTCAGGTCGCGGTTACAGTAGGTGCAGCATAGGGGTTTCGCTTATTTCTCAGAAGTGGATATTTATACCATACTGGGAGGAGATTAACGTTACACAGCGCTATTAAATATTGAGCCCCTGGAACAAAAAAATAGCATATTTTCACTAGCCATTCCAATCGAGAGAAGTATAAAGTACAATTTATGTCACACTGCGAATAAAAGTAAAAAGTGCAACGTTGACTTGAGTACATTTATATTCTATGTTGACGCACTACTAAGACTTTTCGAAGTAGACATTTATTCCAAAACCATGCGAATGGTTGAAGCCTGTCTCGATTGCCTAATGGCGTCTGGAAATCCCAAGAGTGATCAGGAGAAGCGACAAAGATGCTCTGGCCGCCTCGTCCAAGGCATCTAAGGAAATATGAATAAAAGTTGTGCTCTAGCGCCAGTGCTAGCGCTCCCAATACTATATTCACCTCCTTCAAACGTCGCTCTCACCGACCTTCTCTTTTTATAACCGATACGACTGCCCTACCTGAAAGAGCCTGCGCAAGATACAAATCCATTAATTTCTTAAGACTTACGACTTGTGACTTGCGACTGCTCTACCAATTGAAAAGATCGCTGCCCACGAAGAACTTGTTAAGGTAAGTGTCAGCTCTCTGAAGCGGACCACTTCTTTAATCTCTGGATCTTCCCTTCAATCACCCTCTTAAGCTTCCGCTGCAAAAGCCGCAGCTGAAACATTTATCTCTGTCTATCAAGAGTATATCTGTTTGCTAAGATGACTTACTGATGACACGCGAAAACTACAGCTAAGTTGGCGTATCAAAGATCCAACCGGGGTTCGTCGGAGGGGGTTCGGCTAGGCAACAAAATATTTGCTGAAGGTACTTTTAAGATTGTCTATACGGGTACATACACCAATGGACCCCGGAAGGGCGAGGCTTATGTATGGAAGCAATTTAAAGCAGGTCGTGTATTCGAAGATTACTACTTCGATGAAGAGCTTGCCATTGTCGAGTGTGCACAACGAATTATCGACGACTTCCAAGCAGCTCGCATCATTGACCGAGTCATTTTGCTCAACACTCCTGAAGTATGGGAACAACTACCAGATGGCTCTCTAGGTCTCGTCGAGCCAATGATCGAGAATTTCGAGAAGTTCAACAGCAACACCGGATGGGCACCAAAGTCTGGAAACCTTTGGGGCCAGGCTATGCAAGCTTTGAGTCACTTCTCGTACCACAACTCTCGCGGCACGGTTCTGTTGTGTGACCTCCAAGGTGGTGTCTACATGGATGGATAGTAAGTATCTCTTCACTCGATTTACTAAACATGAAGAGCAAATCGCTAGTTATTTTGGAATTTTAGAAACTGACATACATGCACAGTGTACTCAGTGACCCGGTCATCATGAGCAAAGCGCAAGATTGGGGCCCTGCAGATCTGGGTCAAGAAGGCATCAACTCATTCTTCAACCGACATCGCTGTAATAAATACTGTCGAGCGAACTGGCTCAAGCCTAATAAAACTCACCAGGCAGTATACCCAGAGGGACAAAGAACCACCAGGATTAACACTTCTCATCTCCCGAAACGATTAGACCGCAACCCACTCACAATTAACTCGATGATGTTGCCAGATGCTAAGACATCCGGCGCGCAACCTTGGTAGAACATGCTTCCCGCTCACTAGCGACATGATATGAAAGCATGAACGAGGTGTATCATACACTCCCCCTACAAACAAACCGAATGTGAGCAAGCCTATCACAAGGAAGCCTGCACCAAAGAAACGAAATAGCAAGGATTGATGGGAATAATGTCGAATGTATCTATGATATATGACTAGTGATATGCTGCCAACAGCGAGTAGATGATATGACTGACGAAATAGATCATACCAACCTACGCAAACAATGTGTTGAAGTGGAACATGCTTTTTGTGGAGGTCATTACGACCAGAAACTACTTCACTGGACATATTCGAGTCGAGTTATATCATTCCTTGTTTCATATGCATCAGCTGCCACCCTCCCGTCTTCTTCTCGGTACATATGTTGTCTATTCAAGCTATCACGTGTATCAGATCCCCCCTCTCTCCCCAAATGGACCACTATCTTGCTTTCCTTATAGATTAGACACCCTTAATGCAATGATCGGTGGGATTAATAGAAGTTGGGTCTTACGAAGGTATCATATTGTACTTCTCCACATTCCCCATTCCCTACAGCCACACCTTCCTCTTCGCCTGTTCCGAAATCAACTAGGACACCTACATCATTTCGCTACCCTTAATCACCTGCGAGCAGTGTCTTCGTATCGTTGTAGCCGTTGCGGTCGCCTATGACACTTTAATTTAAGAAATACGGGGTTTTTGGGCTTGGAGGGGTGTTTGATACAACTTCATAGGGAGGTGAGGAGAGAACTGATACAATGAATGACAAGCTGCGAGGGGATCTCTATGCTAACTTCAAGTGCGATATTTCATGTTCAAAGATTTTCATATCGCTCTAAACCCCTGTTGCTTACCGAACAAACACAAGAAAGCAAAACATAACGACGTAATTTTTCGCCTTTGTCATAACTCGTATGCTCGCTAGGATCACTTTCCATCATGGAGTTCCAAGAGCTGTTTCATATATATTACCCCCTTTTTGTCTTTTTTCCCCTCCCTATTCTTTTGATGCGTAGGCCAAGTAGCAGATTAACTTTGTATTTCTCTGCTTCCAATTTATTGGTTTGTGGAAAACCTACCCTGACTCAGCAGGATATAGAATCTAGCGCGAACTCGGTCAAAAAGAAGGCAGAAAGGCTATCCTAGCCTTGAGCAACAATTGTTGATTGCTTTCTCTACCGAGTTGCTGGGGTATAATTTGTCTATCAACGATTAGCAAGAGCTTTACCTATTGCCCAGCCGGTTGAAATATTTTCAGATGGGGATGAGTTAGGAGCTCTTACGTCTGACCATTCCCTCTTCCACAGCCAAAAATATCCAAATCTCAAGTTGTCGTTTCCCCAAGCTCCCATGATACCAAAGGGCGTCATATTTGCCTTCCAGTCCCAGCCGTGGACAATATAACTTTTACGCAGCACTACCACACCGTGTTGATTAATTATCCCCTTGAGGGTAAACCCACCAGCCAAGTCAACTCCTCCGGAGCCGCTCAATTCCAGCGCATTGGGTATTTCAGCATGTGGTGTTGCTTCGAAAAATATACCTTCCATAGGGGGGTCATCAAATCTACCTCTAACAGAGAGCATGCCTTCAGAGTTCGTATAATATCCCACCCACTCTCCCTTTGTCAAAAAGGAAGCAGAGGTCATGCGAGGCAAATACGACTGCGAAAGCTGGGTCATCTCGGAGAATGGGGCGGGGAGGCTTATCAACTCCGCGAAAGGAATTCGAGAAGGCACGGGAGGCAGCGGGTGTCTGTTGGAACGGATCGTGTTGTAACCAATGGTACATCCCACAAAGAGACAATCCAAATCAGAGTCTGTACCCTTCCTGACCATTGTCACTAGCGTGTTCAATCTCCCTCCTACTTCCATGTCGACCCCGCCATTCGTATACTTAAGGTTGAGAACGTCGGGTAGTTGGTGTGTAAGTGCTGCCACGACACAGAACTCAAATACACCCCAATCATCAATAGGCATTTCCTCTAACACTCGCGCGTAAGAGACGTCAGAGATAAGAGGATGACGTAGGGCTATAAGCTGTGCAACCCATTTTAGTATGTTCTCCCTTGAGAGTTGACTATAGTATTCATGGTCCGGCTTGACATTAGCCCAGCATCGAGCTCGTGCATCAGCGATAGCTAAGCGAGCCCAACCAGTTTTGATATGAGACAATGAATCGATATTCCAAGGGGTCGCAGCAGGGTCACCATTCCCATTTCTAATCACAGCCTTGAAAACCAGATCATCGTCGCAAGTGCTGTATAGCTTCCGGTTAACTTTGAGGAGATTCAGGACAGATTCTGCTGTTGAGTAGCCGGCGATTCGCTGGATGACTTCAACTGGAAGAGAATCAAGCGTGAGAGGGGAAGACATGTTACGGCAGGTGTCAAGAGCAAGGCGATTGGGCTCTGGAGACGCACTGTTGAGAAGGAAGAGGGAACAAAAGGCGGCGAAAAAGGGTGCTAACGCGACAGAAGTTGTAGGATTCTAGATAAATACGTATATAAGACTGTTCGTATCCGTCGTATCGGGTAGATGTCGACGAGAAAACGGCGTATTGGCACAAGCAATGAATAGGCAGAACAAGGACCCGCAGTGCCTCAGCTGGTATTCGGTGACCGTAAGCGAGACCCCTTTACTGGCGCATTGCTAACCGTGCATATTCCAGAATCCATAACGGGACAATAACGAGCTAGTATAGGCTATGATTGAGATACCAATAAAGTAGTTGATAGTTTAGAAAATTATAGCTATCTAACTTCCTGCATCAATTGTAATTTTGACAACAATCCCCTGACATTCATGATGGGGATGATAGGGTCACGTGTCCAGTTTGAGCTTCAATTGGTATATCAACACTATCATCACTACCTCTTTATAGTTAATACAGTCAAGAATTACCACCGAATACAGCAAGCTCATACATGGAAAAACACGTAGTGATGATTCCCCGTATTTAAAGTGAATTGATTTTCATAGAGAATTACTATAAGCCAAGAACTACCTTGTTTGATTGGATCCTAGAGAGTCAATTACTACAGTAGAAACTCCGTCAAAATAGATATAAGACATAGCGCTCGTGTGCGGTAAATTCTCGTAAATGGGGAGCCCGAGTTGTTAGATAATTCTTCCGCTTCCCCTTTATATTTGTTGTTTTCGTTGCACCACCGACTCGCGACCGCGCACGCAGCAAAACACCAAGCACCAAGCACCCAAGCAACGCACCGCCGAAGAAAAGCTTATCGCACCGCATCACCACATTCGGGGCCAACACGGAAGTCTCCTTCCTTTGCCACCCAGAAACCACAAATGAAGCTTTTTTCGGCAGCGACGTGATTGGAAACAGCACGTTCACAACCGTTAAGCGATTTGTTGCACGTCGTAGGAACTTGGCTGAATTGGCAGCCCAGTCTTGTTTGCTATTTGTTTGTTTTTTTGTTGGGATGAGCAACTGTGCCTATTTACGCTTCGTGGTACTGACTATACAGCTGATACAGAGCGTAATGATTATCGATTTGGGGGCAATATATACATGTCTTGGCATTCTTAGCCTCCCAAGCAACCAATAAACTACTCAAGTCGGAACCTGGTGGCAATTCGTCCCGGATCAACCATCTATAGCATTCTCTCTCTATCGATCTTTGTCTTGCCAATACCTTTCATTAGGCAATGAACTACATTGCGACGACCAGTGTCATACATCAGCCACAGCTCCCCCGCATTCAAGGTATTTCCGCCACTGTTAACATGTGAGAGTAGTCGTGGTCTTCCTCTACTGTATCACCACATTGTACGCGCGGCTCCAGTAGAGCCTCAGCACCCAACCATTCGGGAAGCTAGTTGTGTTCTATTCGTGCTTTCGAGTCACTTCTTATTAGTTCTATCTATTATCAGTGCTGTTGTGTGGCTGCCTTGCGTATGGACTGTTTCCTAAACCAGTAATGTAGGCAAGTTGCCTTGGTGGATGCACACGTACCCAATATTGCCTGTTTGGAGTAGTAGGGTATATAGTTCTAGACCTGCACTCTCTCCTCTCTGTCTTTTTCACTTTCTTCATTCATACTCATCGCAATCATGGCTTTCAATAACCAACAACAACAACAATTCTGGGACTTCGTGCAAGGTCTAAACAACAACGGTGCAGGTGTTGATCACCCAGCCGAAGGATCATTTCCATTTGGTCACCCAGGCCCATCTGGCACGCATCCCCAACCTCCATATCCACCACCACCTCCTCACCACCCCGGCTTTGGTGGTCCATTTGGCTTTGGGTTCGGAGGCCCAGGGTTTGGCGGCCCGGGCTTCGGTGGCCCTGGTTTCGGCGGCCTAGGTTGTGGTGGCCCAGGTCACAGAGGCGGCCGTCGATGCCGTCGAGGAAGATGTCAGCATCGAGAAAGTTCCCACGAACGAACACCATCAGGGGATGCTGCACATGAGCACTCGGAGAACGAGGCTAGAGAAGGGTCTCCCCACGAAGGTCAACACGACGAAGAAGATGCTCCACATCGATCTGGCCGTCATGGTCCAGGTCGCCATGGTCGTCATGGTCGACGAGGCGGTTGGGGAGGACCACGTCACAACAATAGAGGTCCTCCACCCTTCCCAGGCGCTCCTGCCTTCGACCTCTCGGCTCTCTTGGGATCATTGAGCGCTCATCCGCTCGCTCAAGCATTCCGAAACTTCACAGAGGGTGCTGGCCAGCAGTCTGGGGAAACCGGTGCCACGGAGGATGCTGAGAATACATTCACACCGCCAATCGATGTGTTTACTACCCCATCAGCATATATCCTACATGTTGCAATTCCAGGAGCGAAGAAAGAAGACGTTGGTGTTAATTGGGACGCTGAAAAAGGTGCTTTGAATGTTGCCGGTGTCGTATACAGAAAGGGTGACGAAGAGTTTCTGAAGATGCTCAGTCAGAGTGAAAGGAAAGTTGGAGTGTTCGAAAGAACGATTAAACTCCCTCCTGGAGACGCCGAAAAGGAAGAGGTTGATGGTGATATGATTACCGCTAAGCTGGAGGATGGTGTTCTAGTTGTCACTGTTCCGAAAGTGGAGAAGGAAAAGGAATGGACTGAAGTCAAGAGGGTAGACATTCAGTAGGGAGGTTCTGTAATGCCAGGATGGAGTTTTGAGATGGCATTTTCTGATTTCTTTTTGGATTTTTGCGCTTTAATGGTACAATGATCTGTAAGACTACTACACTTGAATTAAATTACAAAAACATAACAACCGCCTGGCCAAATTGAAAATTGATTTTTGAATAAATGCATGTGAATGTGATGAATACAAACATTAAGAGAAGATTCAGTCAGCCTTGTGAGAAACCGCCACATGTGGCGTTGAGCAGCACTTCCCGCCTGAATCTCTGGGCAACCGATCCACCTCAGTTGCCCTCTCAACCATCAACTCCCCACCTATTTTGATTCTTCTTCACACACAAAGTGGCCTTTACACTTTTGTCAGTGCATTCTTTCACCCACAATTTTCTTACAAGGAAGGTGAAGCTCGATTTGCACAGTGAATGTTTCATACTCAAACTTTAAGGCAACAAAGACGTGTTTACAGGACGTCTCACTGCTACGTCATTCGCGCCGACTAGGTAACAACAACTTGATCGAGCTTCTCTGTCGCCACTACTTGCTAGCATAAGTCGGTTGAAATCGTATTTGCGCCGCCAACGACCCTCATCCTCACTTGTGAGAGCGCAATACTGCTGGTAGTACACGCGACACGACAGATCATCGTCATGTCAGACACTGAAGGAGTTGAGTATCTTCAAGCGGGTTTCGACCCTGCCAGCCTTACTGTTCCACGAATCCGCTCCATCCTCGTCTCGCACAACATTCCCTACCCTTCTGGAGCGAAGAAGCCCCAGCTTATCCAGATCTTTGAGGAGAATGTCGTTCCCCAGGCGCGGAAAATCCTAGCACAACGCGCCCGGGCGAAGCGATCTAGCATGGGCATTGTTGATGCCGAATCATCTCAGGAAAGTACTGTCACGGAGGAATCTGAAGAAGCAATGCCACCACCGCCAACCCCGAGGCAGAGAAGTACGAGGAAGTCTTCTGCGCGCTTGAAGTCGGAGGAAAGCGAGTCAGATATCTCGTCCGCAGCCCCAGTCCGCACTAGGAGTCCAACCAAAAAAACACCAAAGGCTAGCAGCAAGCATGCCAGAACGTCGGACACAGAGAACGGGACAGATGCAGAGGTCAAGAGAACGGTGCGGAAAACGAGGAAAAGCGAGGCACCTACGGCTCCTACTCCGATCAAGGCGTCTAAAATCAAGAGAGAAGATGATGACGATGGATTAGGTGTTTCAAGGAGGGTGAGCAACTTTACCTATGATAATCCATTTCAAAGTGGCAGCTCTCCTCCGACCGATCACTCGAGTGGTGAGCGCTCTAGAAGAAGCTTAGGTGCGGTAAAGGACAAACGGAAGAGTATTGGGGCTTCAACCAGAAGGCGAACCACACAATTGTCGCAAGAGGAACAAGATATCCATCCACCAACTTCAGCGAAATTCGAGATCCCGGTCAAGGATCTTAACTTTGCTGGATATGAGAATACCATTCCAAGTATTGAACCTACCGAGGAGTTTACGCCTGAAGAACAATTGGAATTGGTGAGAGAAAGATCTGCCAAAGGCTTGACGGCCATGCCACCCCGACCTACCCGACCCCAGTCTAAGGGTATTGGAAAGGGCCCAGTATGGGTAGTCTTGCTCACGGTTCTGGGGGGGTACGCTACGTGGTACAGGCAAGAGAAGGTTGCAGTTGGTTACTGTGGTGTTGGCAGAGATGCCAACCAAGTGATACCTGCCAATGTCGAAGTTCCAGACTGGGCGAGACTACTAGTTGAACCTCAGTGCGAGCCGTGTCCTCAACATGCTTACTGCTCCAAGGATTTGGTTACGCAGTGCGAGACCGATTTCATCTTGAAACCGCATCCTCTATCTGTTGGCGGCCTTGTTCCTTTCACACCTACATGTGAGCCTGATGGAGAGAAAGTACGCCGGGTCAAAGCTGTTGCAGATCGGGCTGTTGAGGAATTAAGAGAACGTAGAGCCAAATTTGAATGCGGAGATCTTGTTGATGAGCAGGGTGTTCCTTCGCCGATTGTTGAAATCGACGCTGAGGATTTGAAGAAAGAAGTCAGTAGAAAGCGAAGAAAGGGGATGTCTGAGTCTGAATTTGAGGAACTCTGGGGCGGAGCCATTGGTGAGATTGAAGGTAGAGACGAAGTTGAGAGCCGCGCAGACGGGTGAGTCCAATTCTCCGCTCAAAACACCCAACCCTTTACAGTGTTAAATCATCCTCAATTTCACACACAAATATCTGACGCACAGCACTAACCAGGTTCCTGATTCCCACATTAGACTCCGCACCTTCCTCATCTCCAACTCCCTTGCCCGTCTCCCCCTCACCTGCGCCATCAAACGATCCTTCCGACTCTCTCTGGAACGACATCGACTCCAGATTGTCGGGCTAATCACTCTAGCCGTTGTGGCACTTTATATTCGCTCTTTGTTTCTCGCCCACAAAACTACTCAAGCAGCTATTCCCAATCTCGTCTCTTTAACTCTCGATCGTCTCGCTACCCAAGCCTCGCTACATGCCCAAGACTCTTCCACTTATCCTGAAAACTGGATTGCCATAGGTCAACTCCGTGACGATGTTTTGCGTGATGAGCATTCTATCAAAAAGCGCGAAAAGGTCTGGAAGAGAGTTCGTGACATAGTGGAGATGAATGCAAACATTCGCTCTGCACAACGTGAAAGTCGAAATGGTGAGATCAGTCGAGTCTGGGAGTGGATTGGAGCGCTAGACGATGCGAGTGAGGCACGGGTGAGGCGGAGAAAGAGTGGGAGAGTTAGTTGGGGGGCTTACGATGAGAATTCGAGTCCAGTGAGTGGGATGGACAACGGCCCGCGGTGGGAGGAGAGTAGGCCGATTTACTGATTGTTGTTTTTAAATTTTTCTTTTGTATTATGCTTGGGTCCGATGGGCTAGGAGGAATGGACCTTTCCTTCAGGGTAAAGATGCGTTGTTTGGAGGAAGACTTATTTTCTTGTGTATAGGGTAGGGATTCAGGACACCGGGTCAATAACCCAGGTGTGTGCGAAATGATACTTAATGCTTCTTGCTTACACATTTTATCGGTCTTGTTATATTTGCTGCAACGTCATACAAAGTCTGCAGTCGTGCATTAATGCTCGCCACCTCTAGTTCCATTCCGTGAAGCTCATTGAGTTACTTTGTCATCAGCAATCATGATTAGGTTGGCTAAGAGATCTATGCTCCTTGTCCGTGTTTCTTATCAGATAAATTGCCCGGCTAGTATAGCCAGTTGAAGCGCCGCGTAGGGGTCCTGTAAGTTGGTTGGAATCCTGTGAAGCGAGAGTTTATTCCAACATCTGACAAAGGCACCGCTGCTAGTTTTGGCAGTTATTTAGCTAGAAAGTAGATAGATTGACAAATATATTGATGGTTAACAATAGCTGTTTATTTTAGGGTTGATGCAGGTGAGGCTTTCGGTGCGGTTATGTGTGTGTGTGTGTGAAGATGATCTGGATTTTGAAAGAGGTTTCAGAAAGAGGTTAAGAAGGGAAATCAAAAATCTCTTCTATATCGGTATATGAATTTGAACTTCGTGACGCCATCTATTTATTTATTATTTATTTACTGGAGGTTGGCTTGTGCGTGCAGATGTATAACGTGAGCGCTTCTAGAACTATGGAAAGTGAGTTGCTGGTGGCGTGGGATCTAGTGGTTGCACCCTCCCAAGCAGTATATTCATATATGCATTAACTATCGTACATGTCTGTAGCTTGTGAATGCTCAGACAGGTTGATTTACCGCGCGGAAACTACGCATAAATGTGGTTCTCTATAGCTGGTGTGTTCAATCAGCTAGAGTGTTAAGACTGTAGCGCAAGAGTGCAGATATCATGCATCTTCATGTGAGGATGTTAGTTTCAACCCACTGCCAATTAGCGGCTATTTTTTTCGGTTGCTTTTTTGTGACAATGCGCGTGGAGTTCTTCCACAGAGATAGCAAGAGGTAGGGAGAAGAGACATGGCTACTTTCTTGAGCTTTTAGCTGGTCTTAGGTTCTCAAGGTACTTCGGCGCTGTCAATTATTAACTGCTTGATTAGAGAACTGATTCTCTTGTTGTATTCCCGTGTAGCATCAATGAGTGGATTTGGATTTAGGTCAGGTAATTCCCAAGATTTCCTCATAAGCTTGTTTGGTTCAAAATTAAATCACAGATCTCAACCTAGAACTACTTTAAAATTGTCCTTCAGGTTACATTATGTCACTACTTCGTCGCTGCTTAAGACATTTAACATTACAAATTTATGCTTGCTGAAGTTACGGGGGAAAGCTGAGAGAACGTCAGGGATATTTTTGGGCTAAGGGTTAAGATTTATTGCTTCTAATTAGAATAGACAATGAAAATGTATCTTATTTACATTTTGGCTTATGATCAACACTCATAATACATAAGGCTATGGCTTTGAAGTGTTTAGTAATGACCTATTTGAGTTGAAGTAGTTAGGTTTCTGTGTAGAGCCTAAGATCGATATTATACTAATTTAGTATGAACAAAGGAACATATTATACTGCGGGCAGAATTAATGAGCAATAAAATCGTAGACATAGATGTGGAAGCCTGGTATAAGCAGGAATGTCCCCACGACGACATCTTCTTACACAATCAACTGGGAATTTTTATACAGAAAAGATCACTTTAAGTTAAGTACATTTACCATTACTATTTACACTGAGAGATACGTAGTAGGGGAAATTTATCTGCACAATACGTGCCTCGGAACCCAAGCACTTTCAAATTACCACACGTTATCAAATTAGCTCTCAGCTTGGAATCTCCAAAGTCATCTCAGAGGGCTGAGCTCTTGGTATGCTTAAGTTGCTCATGGTTCCATTCTAGCGCGTGGCCTGTTCGTCGATGTTTAGACTTTCAAACTATCAGACGTAGTTTTAAAAATAGCCTTTAAGCGAAACCATAACTGACATCTTGGTTCACAGATAGACTTGGCGCTCGCCCTCGTAAAAGAAGTAATATTGCTGTGATGGACGTAGTATTGGTCATTTATTTATATGGCAGGTAGAGTCAGAAACCTAGGATCGTGACCGTGGAAAACGCACGTGTATACGAGGTTTATTGGAGATAAGTGCCGAGTAAGCAAAACCGCATGATTCAATATAAGCCAGGCTGACAATCCAGCCACCATAGCTCGTAACCTTTCGCCAACGTGCGATCACGATGCAATTGAGCCAAGACTTCCGAGGAATAGGCTGAAATAGTCAGCGGATGTTCCGCGCCTGTAAATTCCCTCAATTGCAAATGCATAGCATGACCGCCCATCCGCAGCATCCTTTTAACAGATGTGGAGCTACCTAAGGTGTGGTTGACCATACTCTGCTACTTTTTACCGTCACCTACATGGCTTTCGCCAATTTGGCCAATCAGTTTCCAACAATATGCAGCGGATTTATATGTTCTCGGCGAGGTGAATATGAGTCTCAGCCCTACCTACAGTACACTGTTCTCGATCGGATCCGCTTAACGCCATGCGGCTGACGCATTATGTGACAAGATGCTTTGTCAGTTGTGTAACTCTATTCTTCAGCTACACCACATTTCTATACCGTAAAATAGATGTCTTCTTGAATGAGCAACTCTCTGTGCAGTTGGGCTTTGGTAGAAGGAGGTCAACTATATCCATAACCTGCATCTCTCAATCTCAATCTATAACATCGAGAGTAGTGATCCACAAGCAGCTCTTTATGTCTCAAATACTTCTCTAAGCCCCATGTCTCTCACGTAAGCCAGCGGTTTAGCCAGCCTTCAATCGAATAGCCCGTTGAGTTAATGCTGGAAAGAAAGCTTTAACAGTCGGTGAAGTGAAAATGCAGGAAGCCGTGTTTGACTCATACGTTGCCCGTTTTCAGCGCTCCTTGAACAGCTGTTTCAAATCATCTTCTTTTATTCGATTAGTGTCCCAGCAGTCAGCCAGCCAATTGGCTTGGAAAGGAAGCCCAGTCTTGGCCGCCGCGCAAGTTTGATTGTGTAACACTAGTCCGGAATAACGTCCGGATTCACCTGTTTCGTAGCCTGTGCGTTACTTACAGTTACGGACCAGCATATTCATTCTACATAGCACGGTTGGTAGCTACCAAATACTTTAAATGTCTCCTTAACTCTCACTGCTTATTGGTTGCTGCTTGCTGCTTTACAGGCTGGTTCTTTGATATTTCTAGTGTGAAGTTGAGTTCTATAAAATATGACGTTTGACACAGAGTGAGGCAGAGAAAATTCTCAGTAAGTTCAATCCTCCAAGTCCAGGTTGATTCTGAGCCTATAAGATTTATTGTATTTCTAAGTGGGCACTGCTACCTGTCTGAATACGAGTCTCACCCTGAAAAGTCTTGGACTTAGACTTCACGCCTGACTTTCAGCTCAGTAACCACCAGTGAACGTGATACGTGATGGCTATGTAGTGTCAGACCTTTATTGCAGAGTGGCGGTATGATGGCGGTATGATGGCGGTATGATGGCGGTATGATGGCGGCATGCCTCAAGATCAAGAATACTTTTGTGCAAAACTGCTTGATTACATTGGTTGAAGCGTACAAGCTGGCTTTTCCTGCCAAGCGCTTCCCCTCAAGAAGATGATGCCTACGCTATGGCGAGGCTATATAAGCACCTCTCTTCCTAGATATGAGTGACCTATTCACATCTTTTGAACTTCTAAGTAAAACTTACAACTCAGGAGTTAAGCATCAGTCAAGCAAATTTATTCGTTACTTAAATCAATACTCAACACCGGTGTAAAATTTCAAAATGGGAACCCCTCAAGCCCAACTTGATCTTAACAATATTCAGGGTGATATCCTGTAAGTGTTCCAGTTCACTAAAATTTTGCCTAAGTTTTGTACTCATTCTTCATAGGGAAGGATTGCCTAAAAAAGGCCAGATCTTTTTCTTTTTCCAAATTGATCCAAGTAGACGCAAGGATTTTTGCACCCACCTTCTCGAGCTCACTCCCTCGATCACGAGTGCTTCCGATGTCCAAGCCGACCGTGAAAGAATTCGGGTGGAGAAGGAAAAGGCGGCTAAATCTCACACTAGACCAAATATTCTCGATATGTCTGGAGTAAACATCGCTTTTTCTCACAAAGGATTACGAGCAGTGAGTCTCAATAATTCAAAATCTCCAAGTAGTGATGTTTCACTAACAAGTGTCTCACCCATATAGCTTGGAGTCAAGGACGAGCTAAATGACGGACCATTCAATCTAGGTATGGTGGAAGATGCAGCAGATCTCGGTGATGACATCGATAAATGGAAGGATGCATTCATGGAGGAGATTCACGGCGTAATCTTGGTTACTGGAAGCAGCCATCCACTTTTACAGTCGAAATTGGCAGATGTTCTGAAGATATTTAAGGTTGGAAAGCCGGGTACATCTATAGAGCCGGTGTATCAGGTGGAAGGACACGTGCGTCCTGGGGATACTAGCGCCCATGAGCAGTAAGTGTTGCAATCCTTTTTAGTGGCTATTGGACGCAGTACATTAATTCGAATTGAATTCTAGCTTTGGATTTGCCGATGGGATTTCTCAACCTACAATTGCAGGCTTCTCACAAAAAACTTCAGAACCTGTTTCTGAGATCCTTCCACCAGGAAGAGTTCTTGTCGGTGAAGAAGGTGATGTAGACGGAGCTGGACAGAAAGTCACAAGACCAAGATGGGCCAAAGATGGAAGCTTTTTATGCTTCAGGCAACTCAAACAGCGCGTTCCAGAATTTGACAAGTTTCTGGAAGACAGTTCAGCAGCATCTGGAGTAGAAAAAGGTCTACTTGGTGCCCGTCTTGTAGGACGATGGAAGAGTGGTACGTATTTGTGAAAAAAAGATACGGACGATATAACTGACTTTAATTTTCATAGGCGCTCCAGTCGATGTTGCTTCACGTGAGGATGATCCTAAGCTGGCTCTTGACCCTGAGCGCAACAATAACTTCCGCTATGATACAAACAGCCAGTCCCGCTGTCCTTTCGCTGCACATACTCGTAAAACTTATCCGCGATCAGACCTTGACAACTTTGGAAGTTCCGTCAGCCACCGCTTTTTCCGCCGTGGAATTCAGTATGGACCAGAAGTTACCGATTCAGAAGCCTCTCTCCAGAAAAGCTCACCTAGCCCAAAACTTGAGCGTGGCCTTCTATTTGTATCCTATCAGAGCAACATAGAAAATGGATTTCAGTTTGTCCAGAAGAGTAAGTTCCCATCTGCGTATTAACAAGGTTTATGTGCTGATAAAACTTCGAGGTTGGGCAAACAACGTAGGATTCATTTTTGGAAAGCCTGTCCAGCCGGGCTTCGACCCAATCATCGGAGCAAATGTTGGCGGTAGCGGTCCTCGTTCAATGGTCGGTGTTGTTCCTGATCAGGAGGCTTCAACCCTTGAATTGACTAGCGATGTCTTGGTTGTTCCAAGAGGTGGCGAATACTTTTTCTCGCCATCTATTTCAGCCATACAGGATGTATTGGCACAGTCAGCATAGGAGCGCACGATCTTGTCTCACCACTTTATTTCACGCAAGGGGTATGTCTGTGTCTACGGGTAACTATGCTCAGGTGTCTCGATTTGCTTTTAGGTTGATGGTTTGATGACGTTGTGTTATAATACTGAATATGTAAACAGCCTCTATCATTACAACTATCAGTTTCTCTGAGAAATCAGCATGTTAAACGTCCGTGCATTTTCTAGTCTCCCCTGTATGAACCTTTTGAGTCTTTGATCTTGTATTATTTTTAACCTTATATGATATTGAACCCATGTAGACGTGAAGTTTCGGGTGCTTTACATGCTTTCTTTAAAGCATATGCCACAGTGATAAACAACCTCATAACTGTTGCACTACTACTAAGCGAGTATTGAAAGGGGTAGCCCTGGTCAGCGTTTCTCTGAACACCCATTTGAAACTCAATTGCTAATATTCACTTTTATGGGTAATTTCGCAACTGAACGCTGTTTATATAATTTGAAAGTACTATGAATGCCAATATCTGTTATTGGAGAGAAATTCTTAACATTCCTAGAGTGAGTACTTCTGCACGCGTGACAAGCCGCTTGTAAAGTCACCTGACTTCACACAAGCGAAAATTTGTTGAAACAACTTTATCACAATTCATACGTGACTTCAACGATATTATTCTTTATTGGGAATCATAGGACCTTTTGGAGAAAGAGATTATGAGTCAGTACGAGCGTCTTGAACAATCCCGGCGGAAACACGAGCCGTCCAATTCTGGTGCCTCGAGAGCACCACCACCACCACCCAAACAGCGCCCAGACTGGAAGGGCCCAGGATTCTCGAGGAAAGTCGTCAAAAGCAACACCCCCCGTGCTCCAGCGCAGGCTAGTTTACCGAATGTCCAGCCACAGCTACTCCCGGTCGAGCTGCAACAGTTGGTATTGAACATATTCCGGACAACGTTTCCTATATCCCAAGACCCTGATGGGTTGAAGCCTCTACTTCAGAATATTAAAGATGCTTTATTCAAGCGTGACTTTGAGCTTGCTTTTGAAAATGAGGAGAGGTGTGAGGCGTACGCGGTGAGATGGAGTCCAAGTCGGATGCTGGGATATTCCAATCTTCTAGCGTGGGTAGTTGAAGAGTGTAAGGACGAGAAGTGGGTTAGAATGTTTTTAGATAAGAATTCTGATGGAACGATTGAACGAAAACCTTCGAATGTTCTCTGTATAGGCGGAGGAGCGGCGGAGATGGCTGCATTCAGTTCTTTAGTGCGTCACCTTCATCCAAGAAGTCGTGGCAAACCTGCCGGAGAATTAGCAGAGGGCGTGAAACAGCCTGACAGCTTAGAAAGTGACGACGGAAAAGCAATCTTGAAATTACATCTTGTCGATGCAGCGCCTTGGAGTAATGTTATTTCCAAGATCGAATCTGGTTTGACTACTCCGCCTACGCTGTCAAAATACGCCAGCGCTTCAGCCCGCGCAAACAATGCATCGTTTATTCAACCAGGGGCAACTAATATTGAGTTTACCCAAGCTGATATTCTGGGTTTTGATAAAAAGAAACTGGAGGGCCTCCTCGGAAGCGAACCCGCTTTGGTCACCATGTTTTTCACACTGAATGAACTTTATGCAACCAATCTTGCGAAAACCACAAAACTTTTAATGGAGTTATCACTAGCATGTAAGGAAGGAACTTTGTTATGCGTTATCGATAGCGCAGGGAGTTATTCAGAAATCGCTATCCCAAAGTTGGTGGAGAGGCGCGACTCGTCCTCTACAATCAGTGAGAGGGATGCCATTCCTAGTTCTGAAATTGAGGACCCAAGCTCTACAGTCTCCGGGTCTCAGCCAAAGACTGTAACTTTTGCTAAAGAAAAAGAAGTCCCGACGAAATACCCTATGCATTGGTTGATGGACCGCACGCTGCTTGGGAAGGAGACAGGAAAGGTGGCTTTGTGGAAGAAGTTGGTTGTGGATGAGAGTCGATGGTTCAGACTGGATGATTCCTTAAAGTACCCGATCAGCATAGAAAATATGCGCTTTCAGGTTCACATGTTTAAGCGACTTTGACACTCGTACAAATCACAATATAAAGATTTACACAAACATCGTTAAGAAGGTCATACATGAAATTGTCAGCTACAAGAACATAGCTTTATTGACTTCCTCTATTTTGTTCGATGTCGATGTATTCAACAGATGTTAAAGCTTTGAAAAACCAATGAGGGTCATCTCATCCTCTAATATCCCTTCCCACCTAGCATTGTTAAATCAGTTCGTTGCTTTTCGTGTTGAGACTTCATCAACTTAACAAAAAGCAATCTATAGTATCGCACATCATCATCATGACCAATTGCCTGTATTCTACACTACATTATAGAACTGTTGAGCCAGCCGCTAACTACTAACCGCTTTGGAAAAGTGGTTCTGGTCATCTTACACGTGATGCTCTTCGCTTAAATAGGGGCATGGGGCCAAGGCCTATTGTCAATTGCAGGGCGTGAGGGCATACATATATGGAGATATAAAGATACCAGATCCTTTTCCAAAATCAGGCTTTCAAACAACAAGGTATTCCTTCTGTAATTATAATAGAACCCCCGCCCGCCAAAACCCAACTTCCTTCATCGCATTCTCGGCGTAGTCGTTGCAATCTCAGAATCTCTGTTCACTTGACACAGCATTTCATTCACTTCACCAATCATGCAGCCAAAACTCTCCGTACCGACCCTCCTCTCCCGCGTAACCCAGCCATACACACCGCAGCTTGTTGCGACTGTCAATGACGAATACGACATCAAAATCGCACGCACCAGCGGTCCTTTCATTTGGCATGCTCACCCGGACACGGATGAATTTTTCTACATCTTAAGTGGGACGTTAACACTACAATTGGAGCGCGAAGGAGTAATTGAGGATGTCGTGCTGGAGAAAGGAGAGATTTTTGTGGTGCCGATGGGCATGAGACATCGGCCGATGGGGGAGGCGGAGATTATGATGATTGAGAGGTGTGGAGTGGTTAATACGGGGGATGCTGCTGCTTCACATTTGACGAAAGTGGTAGAAGATGCTAGAGGGGCTGCATAGAAGCTGCAAGTTGGAAATAGGTATGCTACTACGTGTAAATAGTAGGGAATCTTTCCCCAGAATGTTAAAAGTCAAAATAGTTTATTAATAGATTGATTGCTTTCTTCTTTCTAACAGATATCTAACTATATATATACAAGAACAAGAAGACCGTTCAGGCTTTAAGCTGAACTATTTACACCCAAAACACCAAGCAGATTCCTGCTTGCATGTGTCGATGAAAATAAACGTATGATTTTATCAACGGAATTTAGCTCTTTTGGACAGCTATCCGGGATTCCGATGTATCGACCTGTGGCCTCGCGATGGACAACAAAAGTTGCAGTTCAATTGGCATGTACGTAGGTCAGTTTGAACGTTGTAGATGGCACCTTGACTGCAAGTTTTTTGGTCCACCAGGACGGCCCTAGGTCGGTGATGTCTGAACATAAACCGATCTCGTCCTCTTATACATTCAGTTGTACTCGAGATGACCGCAACAAGAAGAATGGGCGCTACCCCCGATTTTCAGCACAGATAGGTAAACGTATAGGCTCCTTGTAAGCGTACAGGCTCCCTGTAAATATATAGAACTATTTCAATTAGTCACTCAATTATAATGCTAAGAAATTGCTGTGATCTTACAAATGATTCATCTGAGAACTACGTGCTACATGTTGTAGCTCGGCTGTTGAATGTCCCAAATGTGACTAACGATGAAAATTTCCGATATGACGCCGCAGCAAGTCTGGACGAGCGAAGCTGCTAGGACTGCCACGCTTGGAGCGACACCCTCTGACTGGGCATTCAAATCGGATAGCTTGAGGGTCGTGCGTCTTAGAGTGGCGGCGAAGATCTTTAGGAGCATCAAAGCTCCACGAACAGTTCGAAACATGGCAACTGTATGTACGCTTATATGGATTGATATGACGTCTACGCATAGTTTTAGCTAGTGAAATCGCAATATGGGGTGATAGTCATAACTCACCTTGCCTTGCCACTTTCTACAAACTCTCGAGGACATTTGGGATATATAAAGCCGCCTTTGGTTGAGAGTGTGGGGTCAACGACTCCGGGGACGGGAGTGAGATCCATTTCTTGAGGCGAAATTTCCAACGGCGCATGCGTTCCTGAAGATTCATTTGCTGTCGAAGATGGAGTCGTTGTTTGGGCTATCGTGGACGGGGAATCCGGAATTACGGCCACCCCGTCATTATTAAAAGAAGGAAATGCAAAAGATACAAAGGAAATGGCTCGCACTACACTCTCAGCTGCGACGGATTGGCTTGCTTCGGAGACCGATTCTTCGCGATCATGGCTCGAATCGGTGCTGAATTCGTGTTCATAACGTTGCACGGCAGCTTCTCCCCAAGAGCTCCTAACCAGCTGGTTTTTAACCTCAGGTATAGGAGTCTTGGACACGTCTTTCAGTGAGGGTGGATCTAAAACATATTGAGGGCAGTAAGAAATGATCCGAGGATCCACGGTCGGTTGGGTGTCTGATTGAAGGTAACAGCTTTGGAAGATGTTAGTTAGTTGCAGAAGCCAATGACTATTTTCCGTTTGCATTTTGATGGACCTACTCAAGACAAAATGTGTTTAGAATTAGAAGCCGATGCGCGGTTGACCGCTTGATGGAGCGGTTCACCCCGCGACTTGACTCTAGGCGGTAGCCCTCCAAAGAAGGGGCTCTGTGCCAGACAAGGTAACGGCAACAGCCGAATAAGAGTATGCTCCTCAGAGCAGGATCAACAGGAGGAGTGCCAGACGATGCTATGATGCTACGAAGCAGAGTCGGATATGGAGGACTAACTGGATAGCTACTTATATAACAGGTTCGTAGGGACGTGAGCGGCATCCCACTGAAGATGGGAGGCCACCAATCATAAGCTGGACTCAGCCTCGATTTCTACGATGCAGCTAAACAAGTACTTTTGATCTACCTTATGAGAGGCCGCCAGTAAGAAGAGACAGTTTAACGATAAATGCAAGAATGCAAGCGATATCCTTTCTCAGCACCGCCATTGGCGGCCTCTTATACTTAGTGGCAGGCAGACAACACTATCAATTGACCCCTCCTCCGAAACAACAAATCCTTCTTCTTCGCCCGGCCTTACCAACTAAACTTCAGTAGCAATGAACTTAGCTTAGCTTAGCAAAATTTACAATTCATCTCCCTGTGGAGGTGCATTAAGCCACATGCTATCTATAGAGCCGCCGCTTGGCACACATTGTTCTATTTACCTATTCACAATTTGATGTTCCTCGGTGTTGTGTTGAATGGTCTTTATTGTACTAACTGTTCTTTAGGAGTATATCATGGCATTTGACGTTAGAGGGAATATGGGTTCTTCAGTCTCATGGTAGGAAAAGGTACCTGCCCATGTAGAGATTTGCCATTGGAAACTCGGTGGTACCGTCATACGTCACAAGTTTAGAAAGATCCCCCAACCTATGTAAAAGATAAAATTCTATTGTTCGTACAGTGATTACATATACGTGATGCCTCGCATGCATGATGCACACGCCTATTTGCCTTTGCCTACCCAACCCTCAACCGCATCTCTGCTAGACGTGACCTTGTCATCCACAACATCAACAGCTTGTTTAGTGTGGACTCGTGCCATGTGCCATGCCTTCTCAAAACCGGCTCGTGTTCTCAAGTGCCCATCCGCAACCGCAGGGAATCTTTGCTCGTATTTCCATAAGAGGTCCGATACATTCCTCATCGTGTTAGGGAGCACGATCCAGCCTGCTCCAATTCCAACCGCTAGAGGAACAGCCGCCCTCAAAACGATGTTTCGGTTTCTGGAGACAATGCTTCCGGTCATAGCTGCTACTAAAACGTAAAGAGATCCAGGCATTAGCTTCTCGCCGGTCTGAGGGGCCGGAGCCAGGGATGCAACTGTGCTTGTGAGACTATGTTCGAGGTGGAATGCTGAGTCTATAAGTTCATTGACTTTGTTTTCTGTGGCTGCTACGTGTGCGTGCAAAAATATGCGTGCCTTTCCAATCTGCACAGTGAGCCGGTCTGTAGGGCTCGGCGTTCTGAGTGTAGGAGATGCCTCTTGTGACGGAGAAGGGATTGACCTCGAAGGAGGGCTTGGTAGGCTTTCGTAGTCATCATAGATAGGTTTCTTTGCCTAAATAATATCAGAATAAGTACCGATGCCAAAATGTGCTCACCTTACCTCTGCTTCCTCTGGAGCTTCTGCGAAGAGTGTGGTTTTGGGGTACAATACTACGCCGGCAAAAATCGCTGCAGGGGCGGCACGCTGAGCATTGTTAACATACGCACACTGGAAAACAAGATTACACTAACCTGCCGCATGAACAATCTTGAAGCCATAGGTCAATTGGCGTTGGGATGAGAGCTCAATTGAGTTGTGTAGAGATTCTTTTGATCCGGGTCGTCGCGAAAGCATTCCAACTCTTTATGCATCCTTGCATAAATTTCACAAGTCGCCGCTCAGCCTCGGCAGTACGCATAAATAATTATATTGAGTCCACGATTCAACTATTCAACTACTCCAACACTCCACCAAGTCGATTGAAGAGGGATGCTCAAAAACATTACTTCTCGGCCTTGGGTGTGCTCGAGATGTTTCCAGCGGACGGTGAAGATACGCCGAAGTCTCACAACCGCCGCCTCTCAGTATCATCAACCTCGAACCATACCTATAAACAATGTTGCCCCAGGAGCTCAACACGATGACAGAACCTTGCGGCAGATATTCGATTCGCCGAACTTCTGGAGTGACTTTTCGCAATCGTCCAAATATAGCTATTCTGGTAAAAGTCGTGGACTTTTCCAGAATCGCTATCTCACAGATCCCAAAGGATTCGAAGCATTCGCAAATACAAGTTTATGGAAGGCAAAGAGAATTGTTGAGAAGGTTTTAGCAGCATCGTCCGTGGAAGAATATAAACATGTTGTAAGGGACTTGGATAGGCTTAGTGATCTGCTATGTAGGGTTATTGACCTTTCAGATTTTGTTCGAGCTACCCACCCAGACTATAAAATACAAGCTGCTGCAACAAGGGCGTATTCAGTAATGTATGAGTACATGAATGTGCTCAATACTACACAGGGCCTGGATACACAGTTAAAAGCTGCCATGAATACCCCGGAAGTTGCAGCGAGTTGGAGTGAGGAAGAACAGGTAGTTGTACAAATACTAGCAAAAGACTTTGCAAAGTCAGCAATCGATTTACCCAGATTACAAAGAGAACAGTTTGTCAACCTCTCGCAAGAAATCAGTGAGGTTGGTCCAGATTTCGTCGACAACATGGAAGCAGCAAAATCACAAATCACATTTCAAAGCAGCCGGCTAAAGGGCATGGATCCGATACTTGTTAGGGAATTTACTAGATGGGGTCAAGTAACTTTACCGACCCTCGGCGGTGTCTCCATGGCTGCTCTTCGAACTGTCCAGGACGAAGAGGCTAGGAGAGAGATATTCGAAGCGAGCAGGACTGCGTCGGAATCAACACTTGATAGACTAGACACGATGTTAAGGAAGCGAGCAGAGTTGGCAAAACTATCGAAATTTGATAGTTATGGCCATCTGACCCTCAGTGACAAGATGGCGAAATCACCAGAATCAGTCAACAAATTTTTACAAGCACTATCAGCGGATAACAGGCCTAAAGTAAAACTCGAAGTGGCCGAGCTGTTGAAAGCTAAATTATCAAACAAAAATGCAACATCTCCAAATCTTCAGCCGTGGGATAAGGACTATTACACTAATCAGGTTCTAAGTAGCGTTCGCTCAAGGGCAAGAGAAACGGATTTTATCTCTTCATATTTCTCTTTGGGAACAGTCATGCAAGGTCTCTCTAGGCTCTTTACCAGATTGTACGGGATAAGATTCGTACCTCACGAATCGTCACCCGGCGAAACTTGGAATCCTGATGTTCGGCGACTAGATGTGATATCCGAAACAGACGGTCATGTCGCCGTTCTTTATTGTGATCTCTTTTCACGTCCCGGGAAGTCGCCAAATCCAGCCCATTTCACTCTCAGATGTTCTCGAGAAATCAAGAATCATGAATTAGAAGAGGCAGCACTAGCGCCAAATGCACTTTTTGCATCAGTAGAGGAGTCCGTCAATGATGGAATGTCTACTTCAAAGGCATCCGGTGTCCTGAAACAGCTGCCTACAATTGCTCTCATTTGTGACTTTTCTACCAACTCTAACCCTTCCAAGCCGCCTTCCCTCCTCAGCTTCAATGAAGTAACGACGCTCTTTCATGAAATGGGCCATGCAATCCATTCCATTCTGGGCCGGACTTCCCTACAGAATGTCTCCGGGACTCGTTGCGCCACCGATTTTGCGGAATTGCCATCTGTCCTCATGGAACATTTTGCTTGTGATCCCAGTGTACTGTCATTATTCGCACGCCATTATGAAACTGATCAGGCACTACCATATGAAATGGTTGCCGACCGTTTAGCTTTGGACAAGAAATTCGAAGGCTCAGATATCGAGAATCAAATTCTACTGTCAATGACAGATCAAGCATATCATTCCAGTCTTCCATTGGAACAATCATTCAACACTACTCAGATTTACCACGGAATCCAGCAGAAATATGGAGTATTGCCAAGTGATCCGTCAGGCACCAGCTGGGAAGGCTTTTTCGGACACTTGTTTGGCTATGGTAGTACATACTACAGCTACTTGTTTGACCGTGTTCTCGCGAAGCGGATCTGGCAGGTCGTATTTGCTTCAGGACACGGAGGCATGTCTATCAACAGAGAGAGCGGCGAGAAGATGAAAGAGCAAGTCCTAAAATGGGGTGGGGGCCGGGATCCATGGCGATGTGTCGCTGAAGTGCTTAATGATGGAAGAATGGAGAATGGCGATGAGAAGGCAATGGGAATCGTAGGCAGCTGGGGAATCCAGAGGAGGTAGTTAAGACTGTTCATCAAGGAATATCTCGCTTCTAAACTGGACCTTGGCACGGCCACTAGAATCTAGAACGTATGGGCCACAAACTGCTTAGACAGAGACTGTGCCTCCAACGTGCCAGCGGAGCGCACACTTCAAAGATGTATTACTATCACTAATTTTATACCCAGTGTACATATGTAATAGACACTGTGTTGATCTGTATGATTAAAGAAGGGTCTGTAGATACTGCTTCAATACAGGGAGAACATAAATACATGATTACAAAGCATACTTCTACTAAATTTTTGCTCGTCGAGCATGCTCGCTCCTGAGTGTCAGCACAGTGTCTTAACTGATTTTACAACACTTCTTATTTGAACAGACCAGACCGGACTAATGTGACTATCAGCAGTTCTAACTCAAGATCGGCTTAAATTCCCTATCCAATTCCAGATAAACATTCTAGCCAACCATGCTGTAGCAACCTCATAGAATAACATTAGCCTTATCCTTCTTCATAGCCCTATGGATTTATCCTCTATTACACGAATCTAATGTGCCTTTGACCCATACTTTAATATTCATCACAGCATCTTCCGCACTCTTCTTATGATTAATCAGAAAGCCCTGTATCTCAGCCGGGCTCAGCTTCTTCTGTGGGATATTGCTCGCAAATTCTTTCGCCATCTTCCTTATCCTCACATCCTCCATACTCCCGATCTCATGCCGAGCAACTTTCCCATTAAGCGCCTCCGCGATGTCATCACTTGACTTCAGAGTCTGCTCCGCAACAGAATAAATCTGCATGAATAAGCTTTCGGCATGCGCCTGCGTAGCAAGCTCAAACTGAACCTTGACATCAATCCTCCCTGGTCTTAGTAATGCTTTATCGAGTTTCTCAATGTGGTTCGTCGTCATGATTAGGACCCTTCCCTCTTGAGAAGCAACGCCATCAATTATATTCAATAGCCCAGAAAGGGAGATGTTACCTTCTCCTGGTTGGCGTTTTGGAGATGCTTTTGGTGAGCCTGGATCATTAGTATCAACTGATGGTTTGGGTTTTGGCCGGGCGATGACTCCGGCGGTGTCGATGTCTTCGAGGAGGACGAGACATTTCGTTGGTAATTTATCGAATAATGTGGCCAGATCTTCTTCAGTGATGGTGGGATCTTGAAGGGACATGCAGTAGACGTCTAAACAGAACTTTCCAGCAAGAGCAAAGGAGAGGGATGTTTTCCCGGTGCCTGGCGGCCCATAGAATAGCTATGTATGTGTTAGCAGATGTGTGTAGAAATACTTCGCTTGGGAAAACCTACATAGCCTCTACGATATGGAATCCCACGTTGGGCATGCCTGAATCACGGAGAGTCAGAATTTTTGCAGACGAAAATTGTTCAGGACCTAAGTCAATGTATCACAAGCTCGATTTCATTGTACGTACCACACTTGTGTTTCATCCAAAAGATACTCCTCAACATCTTTCAAGATGCTTTCCTTCTGATCATCTTCAAGCACCACTGTATCCATCGACCTTGATGGTCTTGTGGCTGCCTTCCTCCAAGGATTCACTCCCATGTTTCGCTGTTTTTCAGGCATTGGCCGACGAATAACAGTTTTTACAGCTGTCTTCTTTTCATTGAATTCTAATACTTCCTGTAGTAGCTTCTTTATCGGAGCCGTAGATCTGCCCAAGCAGTAAAGTTTTCCATCCACACTCGTATCTTGAAACATCGGGTTGCTCATTGGTTCTGTTGAGTGTCGAATCCTCCTCCAAATAAACAAACGCCCTTGATGAAAGAAGTAGTGTCTAAGTCCCACTGCTGGGTCATACTTCATTGCTGGTTTCCCATTACGATCAGTCACGGATTTTTCATGGTTTTCCAAGTGGGCAAGGTAGTCCATTATAGTAGGTTTGCCAGTGGCAGATTGCGCTACTAAGCTTCGAGAATTCTCGCCCACTTTTCGATCAGCAAGCCAGTCCATCATCCACCCATAGCAGTCTATGTCGGAAGGTATTGTGACATGACATGTGGCATATCTCGAGATCAGGCTGATGGCTTGGTCTTGCAGGAACTCAACGGATCGAAACAATGCATAGCCAATAAAAGTAATAGATACTGCTTTGGTGATATCGAAACCAAAGGCGTCAAGGAGGAATCTAGAAATATTGCTGTATCCAGGAATGAAGGCTTCTAGGATAGTAGCCGGTACTACTGTGAAGTCTTGGTCTATTTGAGAAGTCGCTAAGGGTAGTGTTCGATGATGACCAAAGCCAAGTGCGGAGAGACCTTGAGACAATGACATTTTAAAAGCTAAAGAAATTTCGTGTCGCAGAGAAAGAATGATTCGAAATGGGAAAGAGTAGGAACATACAAATTATTTCAAACTGCTATATGTGATTCCCTCTAGGCACCAAGCGTTGTCATTAACGCTAGGCTGCACGTGCGGAAACGAGGATTTTGCCAGTAAATAAGGGACGGAAGAGTAACAAATTTAGTCTAATACATTCATATACAGCAGCTGATACTCAAAGCCTCCAAAATTTTTTTAGTTGTTTGGGATATACATAGATGCGGTTGCGGATAATCTATTCCATAAGAAGTCGTACGCACCACGTAAGGCCTGTAACATATTTATTGTAGCCTACCTATAAGGCTACCTACCTACCATCGCGGCTGACGATCCAAGCGTGCCTATATGCTAGATGAGCTAGGCTACACCAACCATGGATGTTATTGCTTCTAGAGATCGGCAACTGTCTCGCTAAGCTTCGCTAGAAGATGGAGGGGGGAGAATGTAGGGGGGAGTGGCCACGCCTCTGTCAACCTATATTCACTTTTCAAAAACCAACATTAACATTAAAACCAGCCTCGTTTTCCGCAGAATTTTTACTATTCCAACAGATGCTATTTCTTGCTCGAATTTTGACTCAATAAGTGGACTTTATACAAATGATTTATTAGAATGTGTAAACATATGAACTTAGTAACCTACAGTTATGTGATTTGGATTATAAATTCGAAAAAATAAAATACAGTAGCTATGGTAAAACTGAATTAGGTAACATCTCAGTAGGAGTTTAATAATTGGTTGTTTAATGGTGATAGAATCAACAAGAAGCGAAGTAGGTGGGCCCGTACTGCCGTGTCGTTCGAGACACTTTTTCGCCTTTGATTCGTTGCCTCTCTTCTCTCCGACGACGAGCGATTCTGCATTTTTGATCCGATTCAGCATACTCAGGTTCCACTAGTAGATTTCTGTGCCAACCCCTGGATCTTAGCGAGATTAAGAGTGACTAAAATTGTCCTCTTAGAAGAGAGCGAAGCTGGAAGACAAAGTATCATCCACCTGAGCCTGATACAGGCAAAATTATCAGATAAATGTGGTGTTAATTGTAGCTTTCATCATTTGATTGAACTTAGTGTAATAGGTAGTTGAGTCACTGTTTATTAGTTGTTATGTGTAAGTGAAATGTTCAGACTGATGACTTCATATCCCCGCCAAGATACCTCTAGACTGCCGAAATGAAAGATCTATATAGATTCAATCAATCTACACAACTCATTCTTGCCAATTCTATGTGCGCTGTGTCTTGTTATCGTTCTTATCATCGTTTTCAGGAATCGAAGCCATCGTCTATTAGAGGCTCATATGCCTCCTTCTCCCTAACCAAAACTATTCCACCCAAAGCCAGAAGTGCTAAGCCACCACCTACCAAGAATGGTAGACCCAACCAAACTCCTCCAAGCTTCATTCCGGCAGAGAAAGTGCCAGAGTACAAAGGCCCAGCCAAAGACCCGCTTAAAACATGCAGTATTGTGAAGACAGAATACACGATACTGATATCGGTTGGTGAGATGCTAGAGGTTATAATGGAACGAAGAACGGATTGCATGCCGGAAGCGGTCGTGAATACGAGGAGACCTAGGCTTGTGTTAGGCATTTGGGACGCTATAGATGGAACTAGGTTAGAATACCTATTATAACCACCCAAATCTGGGAACCGAAGCCTAGAAGAAGCGATCCTACTAAAAATATTGTTGAGCTAGAGATTGCGATAACGTGGTCTTTTGTGTGGGGTGACAAGTTGTAGCGGGAAATCATAATCATGCTCAGAAATGGAAGCACAAGAACGAGAAAGCCAAACTGGACACATTGGCTTAGAGCTGACAGATAATTAACCTATGACAATATATTAGCAGCCAATCTTGCTGTGATATGAAGGAGTCTCACATATGCAAAATCCCATCCGAAAGTCTTCGATGTATATAGCAGGAAGATCACGTTGACAGATGCCTCGCTCAGATCGGACACAAACGAAATCGAGAGAAGCAACAAGAGCTGGAAGTTTGCAAAGATGAGGAAGAAGCCAACTTTTGCCTCTCTGATCGAAGTTTTGAGCCGTACCCAAACACCGTCGCGTTCATCGCTATCTATTTGGTTTGGGTTTGTATCCTGATATGACGTTCTGGTTCCTGAAGATTCCTCCGATAGAAGAGGAGTCAAATCATCCACGCAGTTCTCTCCTGCCTCAACTTTAGTCAACGAATTCAGTATAGTGATTACCAAACCCGTAGCCACAATTAGCATGACAAGACCGACTAACATTGGCGTCCATAAGAAGTTGTACTTCATGAAAGTGGATGCGATGAGTTGCTCAGAAAACACAGCAAGCGCACAGATTGCCTTGATATGAAAGAACACATTGGTACGAAATTCTTCAGTAACGTGCTCAGCACCTATCAGATGAAGCATGGTGCTTATAATCACTGCACCACCCCCCACAAACTGAAAGACAGATGCCAAAAGTATCAGCCTGATGGGAAGGATATTTGAAAACCAACAGATAATGATACTCCAGAGCTCTCCTAAGAAGGTCCCAAAAAGAGCGAGTGATAGTGCGACAGAACGACCATATTTTTCACCAAAGTAACTGTAAGGAATTGCGACAATGGCTGAAAATTATATTAGTTGACGCGAATAATATCTTCTCTTAAAGTAGAGAGTATGACTTACTTGGAACTGCTCCCAACAATCTGTCCATTCCCCTTAAAAACGCCAATTCTTCTTGCACTTCTCTACTCTTGCAGAGGCTATCCTTTCCATCTCCAAATGGTATGTCCCCGTACTGATTTTGACATATGATCAATTCTACCATCTGTGTACGAGGTGCTTCGCCTAGATTTGCACCACAATAACCCAGAAGTACTGTGAAGTATAGAACGGGTAACAAATACTTTTGGCGGCGCGATGATACTCCTTGCTTATACATTGTAATAGAGTCCAGATGCACGTGACTACGAGGATCTTTAGATGGAGATAGGTTCTAGGTCCGACGGGAACATCATCAGTTACTGCGGTACATTGATGATATTGTCCTCTCTCCTCTCGAGACCCCAGCTGTACGCGGTACGTCGTGTAAAGCTTTTGTAGGTTTAAAGGTTGATGCCTGAGATCTGGCCGCGTATGGTTTCAACAACGCAGGGGGCTTAAGCGAGTTTTGCTTACATTCTAAGGTTACAACGGAGAGGAGCATTGAATAGGCTATCGTGGTGAAGAGGTGACATAAGCTGGCGATCACTATTCTCCTTCCTAATAGAGCTTTTGCAACATGAACCACCAGTTGTTTAGATTAGCTATAAATTGATTATTCATCCGTGTTGCCACTCCACAAAACTATAGACCGTCAACACATTGCCGCTCTCTTTCGACGAAGTCAAATAAGGTCAATCTCTTGACCAATAATGCTTTTCATGATCCCCAAACGGTCATTATAAATTACTATACTCCGAATCAATGGCGAAAGACAATAGATTGACCGCCCAAAGAACTTCATACACATAACAGGATTCAACTCTTGGCTATGCTAAGAATGCCAATATCCCATGTAAACAAATATCAGTAAACTTAGTGTGCTGGGAAAGAAGCTCTTCAAACACACATAGCTTGTTTGGTACATTGAGCTTAGGCTACATATTATCGGATTCAGACGCTAGCTCACCAGCTAGAACACGTTTCGAATTGATAGCTAACTAGTTTCTGTAACGCAGTGTTTCAATTGAGATGTTTAAACACGTGGCATATATATAATAGATGTGATATAAGAATTGGGCAGCATACTAGTACGGAAAAGGTCCCATACTAAGAGGTTTTGAGCACCAAGTAGTAGCAAGCAAATTGCCACAATGAAAAGCTACTCGTCTTCTTCAATTGGATTGGCTCCAGCAACCTGTTCTGATCATTCAATTTGAGTGAACAATGTGACGCAAATATACTGCGTTCGACCAAGAGAAGGCATATAATTTATCACGTGATACACCTATGAACTAAAGTGCGGTAGATGCCTCAGCCTTGCTATGGATGCCTCAAAATTTACCCCGCCAAACCACCGGGCTATGACTCAAAATACAATTTATCCTTCTGCTACTCACATTCTCCAGAAAAACCCACCTTATACTTTCACACAGAGGAGGAAATGGCTTCCAAACTAAGCCCTACTGAGTCGATTGCCCTCATTAAAGCAAACCTTGCTGAAGTCCTTAACCCAGAAATTATCGACAATGTCATCCTCAATGAGAAGCGCCCACTCAAAGTCTACTGGGGAACAGCACCGACAGTAAGTAATGTTTTCGACAAAAGTCCTGCACATACGGCTATCGAGGAAACTTTGGGTCTTCGAGACATGTATATCGAAGACATGCTTTTCCTGGGAAGATAGAGCTGCTGAAACTCCATCTCGACTCACATAATTCACAAAATACAGGAACTGACTCAGAAATATGTAGGGTCGCCCTCATTGTGGATATTTTGTGCCAATGATGAAAATCGCAGAGCTTCTCGCTGCTGGATGCCATGTCAAGATTCTTCTCGCGGATCTACACGCCTACCTAGACAATATGAAGTCAACACTTGAGCTGGTTAAATTTCGGGCGAAGTACTACGAATTGCTGGTGAAGGCTACGTTGAGGGCTGTGGGTGTTGATATCAGTCTTCTTGAGTTTGTGTATGGTAGCGATTACCAGCTAACTCCAGAATACACCATGGATAGGTTCAAGCTGGAAGGAGTAACCAGAATAAACGTTGCAAAGAAGGCTGGAGCGGAAGTAGTCAAACAAACCGACGATCCGACACTCGGAGGACTTATTTACCCATTGATGCAGGCACTGGATGAACAATATCTGGACGTTGATGCTCAATTTGGAGGAGTTGATCAGAGGAAAATCTTCACGTTTGCAATGGAGAATCTCCCAACAATTGGTTACAAAGTCAGAGCACACTTGATGAACACAATGGTACGAGGTCTAGGAGAGCAAGATAAAATGAGTGCTAGTGATGCAGATTCAAAGATTGATCTTCTTGACTCACCTGCGGACGTAGAAAAGAAGCTTAGAAAGGCGAAATGTGTGCCAAAGGAGGTAACAGACAACGGAGTTATTGCGTTTGTGGAGCATGTTATATTTAGAGCTATCACTTTGAAAACTGGCGCAGCGCCGAAATTTACAGTTCAGCGGAAAGACGCAGTATGTTCTCGTTTTCGGGTCAAAACTTTTAGCTCTTACTAACATGAAATCAGGAGCCTCTGGTTTATGAAAGTATTCAGAAACTGAAGGATGACTATACCGCTGACATAGTAAGTTACATCGCCACTGATATTGAAGCATTGCTAACCATTCACTCAACAGCTCACGCCTCAGCTAATTAAGGCAGCCCTTACTACGCATCTCAACGAGCTCCTCGCACCTATCCAAGCTGACTTCCAAGCAAGTGAGGAATTTCAAGAAGTACACCGCCAAGCATACCCCGTTGTTGAAGTTAAGAAAGTCGTCAAAGTAAAGAAGGATAAAGGAGACCCAGCCAAACGTGCAGCTGCAGCCGAGAAAAAGAGGCTCGCAGATGCAGCAGCTAAAGAAGCATCGGACGGAGTAGCAAAGATGAGCGTCGACTCTCCAGCAGCGACATAGACTACATTACTTAGTTCATGTAGAAAGATACCCAATAAAAGTCGTACTTCTTCAATTTGACAAAAATATGCTCAGCTTTAGTCTCTTTGGCTAGCAGACTTGAACAATTAATATCTTTCTAAACTATGTGACATTTTAACGACTCAGTATCTTATTCAGTCGTACATTTGCCCCCTTTTTCCGTCCTCTTTGCCAATACTTCACAAACCTAGCACCCTAATTAGCTTCAAATGCGGAATATGGTTATGTTCCAATTTTGTCTAATCTAAGTTATGTATTTCTAGGAGAAAATGTTTTTGGGTTTAACAATTTACTAAGCGAAACCCCTGAGTAAACGCTCCACATTACTCGGCTATCCTTCATCCTTCAACATACGGTGAGCAAAGTGAACCGAAAGTCAGTTTCGGTGTATTCGAGCTGCACTCCCGCCATTCTCTAAGCCGTCATTGTTCTCCAAATAGCGGTTATCATGCCCAGCTTTTCCAAAATAAATCGCTGTGGATTCTTATGCAAGTAGGCAGAAGTACAACATATGGCTGGATATTTCCCTTTCAGAGACCGTCTAGTGTACCTAATTCACATCCTAGGAAGTGATATGATGTTGATAGCAGGTAGTCTATCTTCCAATTTCTGTGAGAAAGGTGTCTCTGGATGACATAATGCTTGGAACATTCGATCTGAATTGCCTTATACGGCTTAGGGCTGGTTGAAGCCTGAGGGTCGACTCCAACCAAAAGACAGCAACATCGAAACCGGTTATGAATACTGAACGAGGTCACAGAACCAAATACGTGACAGTATTTTAGACAAAACTCGTGAAAGATTGATTCAAGCTAGCGCACTTTATATAACCGAGAATTTTTCAGCTGCTCAACTTTTCAACGAGAAAACAGATCTACAAGCCCGATGACAAATCCAATTGTGGAAGCCATCGGTAGTGACTTGCAGATAACGTTGTAGATGGTATGACTGACTCTGGTTGATCGAAACGGGACAGGCTGTCATAGAACTTGGCGGAGCGGTACCGCAATGTTGAATATTATCAAATTAAACCGCTAACGTATAGAATGCTGGTCCAATGCAGGGCAGCATCCTTTTTGGTGAGGAGCAGTTGAGAAACTAAAAGGTTCAGATATGTATGGATGAAATCATAGGTACAGAGTGCCGTCTTCAGGTTCCGGAGACCGGGGAAACTGGGGAATCAACAAGTTATGTATCTACTACGCTGGTCAAATTGCCATGAAACTGGCTCTTGACCTTCAAACGGGAGTCTCTTGGGTACCCAGGGAGATGATACGTGATTTGTTACTTGGGGAGCGGGCTCTGATCCAGTCCAGATACGGTCACAGCACAGCACACCGTGTTTCAACATTTACGAATCAAAACCTCGTTCTCGTCTATTCCATAGAAGGTCTTTGGACGCTGCATGCCACATCGTCTAAGAACCCAGTGACCCAGGCTAGATGTTATCATCGCAAAGCATAACGCCCAAGGAATCAAGGCAAGCATAATGAGATTCGAATGGAGATGCATCCCAATGCCGAATGTGACAGCAAAGGTGGTGACCAGAACGAAAAATGGGGTTTGAAATTGATCATGCTCCTGGCGACGGTATATAAATGAGGATACGGAGCATCCGAGTATAAGGCAGCAGCTCAACATCAGGGCAGGAGATGGGTCGACAATGGATGATTTCAGGTCAAACTCCTCGGAGTGAAAATCTTCAGAGAGTCTTGACAAATTGAAGCCCTGGAAAAAATGGTCAGCCCATGTCCTCCGATTATATTGGAAACTGACCTGATCCTCATGGTTGAGTGTATATGTGCTTGTAATGAGCGACGAAAAACTCGCAAGTAAAATCTCCCAGAATGTCGCCAAGGTATAAGTCGAAGAACAGCACTGCAAAAATCCAGACGTCGAGTGTAATAGAATGGTAGCAGCTGGTTGATCCAATTCAGATTGCGTGTTAGAGCACCAGTTTGTAGGGACTCGCTCCTCGACTTCAATTGTATAAATCAAGGCGTTCATGTTGACTGTGAAGATAGACGAATTTATATTCACCTGGAGATCCAGTCCAGATTTGAATACCGGACCTTGGAAAGGCTCACTCATATCTCTTATATATCCAACATCATGTAAAAGTTCCCTGATGCATCGCCATAACTTACAGCTAGCCCATAACACGGGTGACTTAACAAGGCTACGCCCCGTTTACCGTCGGGCGTCAATACATTAGATGTTTGACAAACTCGAGCCAGGGTCAGCTCAGCCAAAACTGCTCACCGAGTATAAGCAAGTTTAAGACAAATTATTATTAAAAATAACTCTCGGGCTTTCTGAAATAGTTTCAATTCGGTCGAGGCAGACCATTGGGCATCTACTCATCTAGGCACCGCTGCAGGAGCTTCGGTGAGGCTGTTGGCCAACATCTAGCTCACCGAAGTCGTAGCCCAATCAATTGGTAATGGCAGAAAATTGAGTAAATTGTGCAACCAATAACGTTAACCAGGTTCACCCAGGACCATCGCGCACGTCCAAACAATTGCACTGCACGAAAATGGTCGGATACTTATACATATGTATAGTTTACTAGTTTTTTTTGCCTTAGGTCATCAAGGCATCCCATGGGCTACGTGGGGGATTCCTCGCCACAAAAAGTAGCTTTCGGAATTTCTGCATCAAGGCCCAAACAAGGTTGTTTTGAAGGAACAGGAGAAACCGTCCATGAGCTAGACACGTACTTTGACAGCCATCATATTCGTCGATATATGGCCGTGATCCCCAGGACCCGACGATCCCAGAATCGTTCGCTAATCAAATTCTACAACGGAAAAAAAGCATTAGTCCACTGTCGACTCTGAAACCCGAGTCCAGAGTTCGGTATAGTTGTGTTTTTCAATAGAGCCAGCTTCAGTTTCAGTACAACACAGTGTCCTAACAGCAGACCTTGTCGATAATAATGCCTAGTCCGCGTTGGCTCAATGTATTGTCCGTGCCAAACGAGGAGGCAAGAATGCTCCAGAAGATTGTGTCAATTGGTTGTATGATCAGCTCAGCAGTAGCGTCTCCCATTTTCTTTGAGCTTCAAACTACTCGGATTTGGATCATGTAAGTAGTTTCATATCCAACTTCACTTAACATATTAACCTGGCCAGTGATATTTTAATATTCTTTGTGGGTTCAGCCTGCTTTATGTTGCAGAATCAGGAGGAGATAGAACAGTCAGTTATAGACCATCCTCTGAGTATTTATGCAATCAAAACTTAGTAGTGTTTAGGCATGGCCCGTATGCACTTGCAGCCTATACGTGTTTTGGCCTCGGCGCATATTCTTCTACTCGAACGACTCTATCTGAGCTTGTGCCATGGATACCCACTTCCCTTTGTATCATCTTACTTCTTACTGTTTTTTTACCACCTAAAATTCGAGAGCTCCGTGCAAATCCAGATTTTAATGATATCCACATGGAAGAGGGAATGATGCCAGGCATTCTAAGATCTCAAGCCCAACCAGGATCTGTCCAGTCAGATGGCAGTATTCAACAGCGGGAGCAGACGCTGATGACAAGGCTGTGGTTACAGAACCGTGATCACGATGTGGCTTTCACTCTAGGAAGGCCAGCCTCTCGTTATTCTAATCGAAGCGTCCACGATAGCACCATTATTCTTAGTGACTCCGATGACCAACCATCCGGTGAGGAGCACATAATAATACCACAACAACCCGAGACCGACACTAGAGCCAATACTCATGTGTTGCCGAAGACCATTCGCCTCTCCCAACAAGTCGGAGACGCTGAGTCAGAGACCTATCCCAGGTCAATATCCCCGGCGTCTTGGTCGGAGCGATCTGAAGCAAGGTTGTTGTTATAGTTACTCTTCTGCTCCATAAGTCTTGCAACCAGGCAATGGGGCTGTTAATTTGCTGCTCAATCTATCCTTGCCTAAATATAACGCCCATCATGATCTCGAATGTTGGTCACGTTTCAAGAAAGATACCTCCTCAATGGGAGATATACGTTAGAAGACTTACGAAGTCGGACATCCGATGACCCGTCTTTTTTTAAAGCGCTCCCACCGCACTAATAATGAAATCATTCGCATTTTCTCTCAGATTCCATCAAAAATAAAGCTTGCAACACATCTAGTTCAGAACGCAAGTACGGCTTATACACATCCGGATTCTCAATTACATTCCTGTTGGCACGTATGCTGGTGGTACCTACCCAGGTATAGGCCCTAGAGATCTCCTCACTTATGTTATCTAAAACATCCACGACCGCTGTCCTCACCGTGATGCACCACAATAGCACTGCAGCCATCAGTATAGGAGCAATTAACCTTAAAACTCGCAGGGGAGATAGGGGAATATGGGAGTCCTGGGCAGGGTCTAGAACCTAATATCAGAGCCTCTCTATGGAGGCCTAAAATTTATATAGAAAACTGCGCAAGCAAACTTGGGGGGTTGCTTTTGTTTGATTTTATTTCCTTTTTCGGGGGTTGGTACGCTAGTATGGTGCAAAGGACTGAAGGAGTCGCTTGGAACTTAGGAAACGCAGCATTGGTGACTTTTCACCTTTACTCAATTCACTGCATGTCAGTATAGTTTGGGTTGTAAGAGACTTCTCAATCCAGCCTGAAGCCCAATTAACTTGGTTTCCTACAACGTCTTTATCGATTCCATTTCAAAGATGTCAATTATTATCTGAGTTCCAATCTGCTGTACGTCCCCATGATAAGCATTGTTGTGCTGGCATCAAGGAAATTGGGTGAGCTGAGAGGAAGGTAATAGTGAAGGCTTAATGTGTTCAATAACTTTCGGTATCCCAAGATCTAGAATTCAAAGGTTGGCAGCGTTTGCTCTCTCACTAAAAATACGTATTTATACTGGGAATCTATATCAAATTACTGTCGCGTTTGCTAAGAGATATCTTTGATGTAGGATATGTTGAATTTCGCGTCCTTCCGTCATTGAGTCTTGATACCATGTAATAAAGAATGTGTAACTGTACCTGTAGTAGCAAAACATCCTTATATAAGGTGCTACCAATACACCAATGAGTTTTAGCCAAACAAAGAGGCTCTAACTAATCAAATACCAGGTTCTTTCTAAAGACGATACAGGCATACCGGACTTTAGTTTGATATAGTAGTGGTAGTAATACTCCGTAGTAGTTGTTGTTGCGATTGTTACGACAGACTAATCAGACGTCTATCGGGACGTGGCTATCATCACGTGATGCTGACTTTTAGCGTGGTGTTGCCAGACTCGACGCGCAACGAGCTGCCTGAAGCTCCAAGGATAGGATAATATCACAATCACAACCTGCACTGTACCATCATCTATTCTCTTTTCTTCAATTCTCCACAGTCCTTCCAAATACTTCAAGATGGATACTCTCGTCGCACAATACAGCAAGCCTATGTTCGAAAAGGACTATTCGGAGGAAGACCAGCTCGATGTGTACCAACAGCCTCCCAGCCTGTCCCTCAGATTCGCCATGCCTCCTGTAGCTCAAGTATGTTTACTATTTGATTATTCTGCCAATTCTGCAGCTCCTTGAGCTTGCAAAGTGATGATAAAAAGCTTGTGCTAATGATGATTCTAATCAGCCTTCTGCCTGGCTCCGGGCAGCAACCGATGATCACGCCAACCCCAACTGCCCCATCAAGATTGCACACGGTACCACAACCTTAGCATTCCGATTTCAAGGAGGTATTATTGTTGCTACAGATTCGAGAGCTACGGCGGGAAACTGGATTGCAAGTCAGACGGTCAAGAAAGTCATCGAGATCAATAACTGTTTACTGGGCACAATGGCTGGTGGTGCTGCTGTAGGTAGCACACGTCTTCGAAATTGAGCGTCTTTCTAATGTGATAACTGTAGGACTGTCAATATTGGCTCGCATACCTTGGAATGCAGTGTCGACTTCACGAGCTCCGTCATAAACGTCGTATATCTGTCGCAGCTGCCTCCAAAATCCTCGCCAACCTCGTCTATAGCTACAAAGGTATGGGACTATCTATGGGCACGATGTGCGCCGGTGTCACAAAGGAGGAGGGACCTGCTCTATACTACATTGACTCTGATGGAACTCGCCTTGCCGGCAACCTTTTCTGTGTTGGTTCTGGACAGACGTTTGCTTACGGTGTTTTGGATGCGGAGTACTCATATGACTTGAGCGAAGAGGCTGCATTAGAGCTCGGAAGAAGAAGTATTCTGGCGGCTACTCACAGAGATGCCTATTCTGGTGGTTTTATTAACTTGTACCATGTGAAGGAAGAGGGATGGGTGAAGCATGGATTCAATGATACCAACCCAATATTCTGGAAGACGAAGCTGGAGAAAGGCGAATTCTCAAACGTTACTAGCGAACTGGTGTAAGATGGATGGTCGAATAGACGGATACACTTTTTTCTTTGATTGTCTCAATAGCATTGCTGGGAAGGAACTAGGGGCTAATGGCCGTGTACATTTACGAGATATCAACGAAATCGTTGCCTTCCATCTAGTGCTATGTGTTCACCTTGTTTCAAATACAGTGATAACTTCCAATTACAACAAATTAGTTCTTCCACGGCTAGAGTTATGTTTTAAAACATCTTCATCTCTCATATCTCCCAGCTTTACCGCTCATTAAATTCGATATGGCGAAAAACGTTTCGGTCCAGTTCTTTCTATTAGCCATTCCGACACAATACTACACTTAGATCTGTACCACTAATTAGTGTGGTTCAAGGATCCCAATTTTCGATTGTTTCAATTTATATACCATCTAATCGTATCATATACTTTAACTAGGAGCTAAAGGTATTCATATCCCTGAATTTGATTTCTGCCCCTTCCACTAATCACGTTACAAAAATTAGCAAACCTAGTTTCAACATAATCCATAGAGTCCATAATTTAAGACAGTAGACTGGATACCTTTGCAGTACTCGTTTTAACCTTACAGAGCATGCTGAGCTTTTTAACCAACCCCCTTTACTTTCCCACAACTCCGTGGCTAGAACTCATCTGCAAATTTAATTTGTGTTATGGGCAAACGTTCAAGAATGAGGAACGCACTTGCGGTGTAGGTGGTAGTTGCATTGCGACTGCGTGTTACCGAGAACGCAAGAGTCACCAACATACCTTCCATAAAATCGTAACAACATGTTCTTAACTAGATCTACTGGGTTTGCAAGCATACACTCAAGTATCAGTCCAAAGTTTGCCGCAACACGCAACTTCAGTTTTTAAACTTTTTACCAATTTCAGCATGAATATAGAAGTAGCAACAACAGCTAGAGCTCTTCAGTTTCTCGACGATGTTGAGAATGTGATGCTAAGTCACTCCGGGATGGAGCCTTTCTTACGTCCACTTCACAAGAGCTTCTACAAAGTCTCACAGATGGCTGAAATTGGAAGAAAGGCTCGTGAATTGTTCGAGGCTGCGAGAGCAGAAGGCCATGGAAAGGTTGAATATTGCGAGGAGATGCAAAATTGTCCAGAGGCGGTCGATCAGCATCAGCAGGCTGTGAAGGAGCTCGAAATCGAGATTGAGCAACTCATGGATGATATTGTTGAAGAGGCTTATAACAACAATATTCGAACCGATACATACAAGAGAGTCAAGAGAGATATTGCAGCTCTCCTCCGTTTCGAAATAAAAAATACGGAAGGCACTATTGCCCTTAGCAAAGAGGCACGTCTATTGGAGCTTTTCCATGATGGGCTGCTGGGCCAACTTGTCGAGTCGCAGGGTCGAGTCGTTAGAGCTCAAATCAGGCTCTGTGATCTCACAGATAAATTTTTGCTCGTCGTGGCGGAGAAAGAGCTAGATGATTTGGCCGAAGAATTTCTCAATATCGAAGCTCCGACTGGCGGCAATGGAGGAACGCCTAATTTAGAAATCGTCTATGGAAACCCATCAGACCTTGCGAACGTTAAGTTCGAGGATCACCCTATGATAGTGGAATAGAGATGTTGAATTATTCTGTCACTGTATAGAAACTTGGGTGTTTGCGAGGCAGCATAGAAGCTAGACAGACGAAAGACTAATAGTGAATACAGAGACCAGACCATATTTTCATCAGCTCAAAATGTGAAAACGTGTTCATACCATTTCGGTAGATAAGGTTTGCGACTGTGTTTTCATATCTGTAACACATCAACGCGAATGCCCAACTAAGTTATTGAACGGTGTGAAGTCCTCCGTAGTGATGGTAAAGGACTAATATGTCCTATAGCTTTTCTCATGCATAATCAGATATAGCTTTGTCACGGGTTCATTTTGATTCTTGAATGCGTATGTTACTTTTCTCCGCTGATTTCCGAGAGCTTAGATGTAAGTCGAATGAAAAGAATTGTATGGGACAATACGCCTCCTGTTTTTCTTGGTGTTTTCTAGATTGCCTCAAGCACTTTGGAGTTTCGCACTATGAAATCGAGACCTTTTGGACATGACATCGTTATCTGGGATTCTCCTGAAGTTTTAAACTCCCGTGACGGTGGCAGGGGACACACCAATCCTCCATTGCTAGCATGTGTTGAAAAGTACAAATAACAAATTCGGTCTCGAATTATTCAAGATCATCATACCCAACTTCTTCACCATTTCGCTTTAGACGGGCTACTAGGATCAGTAATAAGTCAAAGTGCAAAATGCACATGTACATATACTCAGACGAAGAAGCCGTCTTTAAATTAAGAGGCGGCCAAGACAAAACGGGATATCCCCACGTGCTGAAGCTAAATTCAGGACTACGCCATGCCAAGTCAGATATATAGTACCATCACAGATCTTCCTTTGTCTAGATTCAGGCACTAGCTCAAGAGATGATCAAGTGGTGTACAAGAAGGAGATATCGCAAGCTCTGTCAATATTTGAAATATGCCAGGTTTAAGCGAATTGATCTGTGAGTGGTCAGGTTAGGCGATGCTAACCGAAAAGGGGTGGTAGTTGTGGTTTGGTGTTTTGGGACTACGCTTATTTGGGACTGTATCTTTCAGCCCATCATGCCAAGTAATGCACAAGTTTAGGGCTGTATAGATAGACGAGAAAGCTTAGGAAATGCTTATATACAAGTTGAGACTATTTCCCGGGATATTTTCTATATATCAACTTTAACATATATTCTTGCGGCTTTTCAAGAGAGGATCCCAAGAAATAAATCGAGTTCAGAATATTCACGGAACAGCTTGCTTTCAATATAGATCACATCATATCATCAAAGTTTGCAAGTAGTGAGCTGTTTGATAGAGTCAATATGTTACAATATAGAGCTCCCCCAGTGAATCTTCCTCCAATGAAGCCAGACGTGCCAGCAGGATGGAGATGTGAATGGAGTGATCAACACCATAAGTTGTAAGTCTCACATGGAACAAACCAATTTCCTAGACCTGTAGCTTACAATACACCAGCTATTATATACATGAGAGCACCGGAGATAGTTCCTGGAACCCTCCGATTGCACCTCCACAGCACCTGCAAAGAAAACCAATTCCATCTCCTGCTTCACACCAATCATCGCAGGTCCAGCAAGTCCCTCAATTCCAGCAGCATCAACAGCAGAGTTACTCAGCTCCTCCCCAACAACCAGTTCTACATCAACCAAGTCCCCAGCAACCAGCCCTCAGTCAGCCTTCGCCTCAAGCAGTTCAGTATTTCGCTCCTCCACCACCACCTCCTGGGCAGCCTGTACAATATCAGACTTCTCCAAATCAGCAAATTCAACATCAAGAATCACCCCCGACTCAGTACCACTCACCTCCTCCGCCGCCAGCTCATTTCCAACCTTCACACATAGCACAACAGCAAGGAAGCCCCAATCAATACGCTCCACCGCCAGGGCAAACCTACTCCCCAACTCAGGCTCATCCTCAGAAACAGTTCTCTCCCCCTCCTCCTCCACAACAACCTTATAATCAAAATCAGTATAGGCAATCAACGCCACAATTCTCCACTCCTCCTGGCCAATATCAACAAACTATCCATCAGCCACAAAGACAATCTATGCAAAGATTCCCGTCGCAAGCACCTCCAAACGGCTTTCGACCGAGTCCGCCTGGTCAGCCCCAACAACGATTGAATAAGCCTGAAGGACAAAGTCAGGTGGCACAGAAAGCAACGAAACCCCAAAAGTCAGCATTCAAGAAATGGGGAAAGCGAGCTGCAATCGGCCTGGGTGGTATTGCAGCGGTGGGTGCCGTAGCAGTAGGCATCGATGTGGCAGATGGAGGTCTATTTGACGGAAGTTGGTTTGACAGTTTTGGCGGTGGGGATGCCAGCGGGCTGGAGGGATTTGGAGCTGATGGAGGATCTGGCTTTGAGGATGCAGGGGGGTGGGGGGACGCTGGTGGGTATGAAGATGCAAGTGCAGCAAATGATGCGGTTGCTAGCTCGCAGGCTCAGCTGTTGATGGAGCAACAAGGGCAAGAAAATGCAATGCAGTTATTGGATCCTGTGGGCACGACATACACCCAGGTGCCCGTGACCGGGACTCCAGCAGATCTGATCTAATGCTTTGCTATGTGGTAGACTTTATAGAGTTTAGTGTGTACAGTTTGCGTATCCGGGTTTGGGTGAAGTTGCAAAGGCAATATCATCCATATATTAAGACGATAGAACCAGAATTAGCATCTCATTACATGCCATGTTTAATACAATCTGATCGGATTTTCCCGCCACTTGGTTATAGAAATACACATATCGAGGCTTTCTAAAAGTGACTTCCTGCCTTTGTAGCTCCCTGGTACTGGTCACTATTGTAAGAAATTCATATTAAGTCAAGATTCAATGTTACAATTTCTTTTTTAAAAGAAAGCCTCTCGTATCGTGCTTCTTGATGTCTTCGAGATACTAATAGCGACTATAACTTCATGTATAGATACTCTACTTATCAAGGATCAACCTGAAGCTCATATTCTAAATGCTTCAGTCTTAATGATATAATAAAGAGCTTTGAGGATTTCTTGCATGGAGGAGCCAGTAAGTGAACCAGCAGCTGGTTACACTGCTTTAATAAAGGAACTTCTGGCAAGCTTTCTCAATAACTCAAGAAGTGTAGGAGAATTATGTCCCCAACAAAATTGACATTTTACTTAAATGCACATCCATCTTTACGAGGGTGGACTGCGTCTCAAGCTGAACTGTATAATTAAATTCTACCTGTTCCTTCAGTCTTGTGTAGCTGGTTTTACCTAAATGAGATATTCAAACTGTGCCATATATCTTTAGCTTCCCCTTTATCTTGTTATTCTTACACCACTTGTATCACTTCCAGTGAATCAGATTGCACCATAACATGGAAAGTGCAATAATACATTTCAGACAGTTTATAGATTCTTTGATCTAATCTCTGACACAGAATGATGTATCATATTACAAACTTACCCATATAATCATACAAAGGGGAAAATCTAATCACTCTTACTGTTTGAGACAACCAGAAAGCTTTTAAGAAAGCTGAAATTGACTCTATTCAACTCTTACCACTGTGCCTGGCACATTCAACACCTTGACTTATTTAAAAAAAACCCTTGATCTCCAAACATCCCAATTCCGATTCACTAATTCACCAGAACACTTCATTGATTCATACATAGAAACCCCTTATTCTTCTCGACTTACAGAGCTTTTGAAATTCCCAGTTTATCGTTAACCCACCTCAGTTATACCTACACACGCCTGCTCACCAGCCACCCCCCTTCGGCTAATCTCGTTAATCTAAAAACCTGGGAAAGGTCTCGGTGGGCTTCGCTAACCCCTTTTCAACCATTGTTTACCTGTGCAAAAATAATAATGTTCACCAGCTCAAGGTTATGAGTTTATCTATGATTCAGCATCTAGCAGAAATCCAAGCATATTTTGGGTTCCACTCACAATGCGAAATCAAAGATGTATGTTTCAGTTTTAAAGTACATGATTTTAGCAAAGCAACTAAACTAACCAATGTATACCGAAATAGGACATATCAAATGGCACACGGTAAAACATACTTGCAGTCAAAGATTAAGTTATCATTGAGTGTCACAAATTCTAGAAGCTCTGTTCTAAAAGCGCCAGATATAAACGAACTGATGAAGAAATATGAAATCATTGCAAAATAACTCCGCCACATTAATCCGTATGGCAATATCTTCTATTGGAATCTCGCCTATCGTCAAGATATGAGGCTTAAGCTCGTCCAGTAAAATCGACACCAGGAATGTTCTCAATATCTATTGCGTCGGCGTCTTCATCTTCCGGGAAGGGCTGACCATGCATAATAGCACGCTCACGCTTTGCTACGATCGTTCTATGCTTTGCATATTCTCGAGCCTATTAAATTCATCGATTAGTTCGACTACCAAGGATGTGCTATATTGAAAACAAATTTACATACCTCACGAAGTCCATTTCTACCTTGACTGTCAGAAGCATCCTTCAGCCACTTGTTCATAATTGCGAGAATAGTCTCGAGTCCGTAGACTGTATCATCTCGATGTAAAATGTAAGTTTCGAAGGTGCTCGCATTGAACATGTCCAAATCAACATTGGAAAGGCCAAGGGCAGAGAAAGATGGAAGTCTCCAGAAGCCGTGTGACATTTTTCCCTCCTGATTTCCTTGTCCCACCTGAGCATCACCACTCTTATCGTCAAACTCATGCACCATATCACCTTGCCATACACAATCTAACTCCTCTTGGTACATCATGGCAATCTTGTGAAGTTGGGTGTTGTAAGGGACCAGCTGCTTCAGAATGAAGGCAGAAGATATATCTCGACCACTGGGAAGCTTGACGCCAACAACAAGTTGACGCTCATTTTTGCCTTCGGAAATGGTAGCAATCTCCATTTCAATAAACTGAAACCCATGAGATGTCCAGCAGTTTCTGAGGAGATCTTTATCACCGCACATCTCCTTATAACCGAACGAGACTGTGGTACCACTTGGGCGGATGCTTTCGTGGAACCTGGCATCGAGAGGGCTTTTTGTATGCTTTTCATCTGAGATCACTGGATAGGTATGTAAATCTACAGAAGCTCTATAAGGCTTGACTTGTGCTTCATCTGGAGCTCGAACTGCGAAATGGGTGATTCTGCCACCAGATTTGATCTGTCCAGCCTGGAAATCTGAATGTCAGTAGTGCACTCTCTATTGCTCCTAGATAAGGCCATGCTTAAAAAGAAGTACAGATACTTACACAATTATATGGCCCCGTCTCCCGTCGCTTATCGCGCATCAGTTGACCAATAAAAGACACTAATGGCTCACTTCCATGTGCTCTTGCCTGATCGACATTCCGAAAAATCTCAATTGTATTACCGCCAGCTTTTTTGAATCAGTTTTGGGACCTGAAATGGAAAGTTACAGGATTCTCTATTGTCCAATCCAAATACTTACTCGTGTTAGGATCAATGAGAGCAGATCTTGGAGTATCGCCAAACTTTTCTCCAACCGGACGAGTGTAGATAATGACATACTCTCCAGGAATAAGTTTGTTGTAATACTACTAATTCATTAATCTGCAAGGCTCGGTGTTTTTATCAGACTTTGACTTACACTAGCCTCGTCGAGTATGAAGTAAAACGCATCTTGACTCTTTCCTATGAAATTAGGCTCCTCGATAGCTACTTAGACTTAGTTTACTTGTATCAGACCATAGAGGAATTGTTTAGAAAATGGTTGTGTTGTAACACTAACCTTGTTGACCAGGGGTCCTGAAAGTGCCTCTAACTGCGGAGTGCGTCTCTAAATCTTCACGATTTCGATCACGAATGGATTTGATGAGACTGCGGTGTTGAGCACGACTAGTAGTAGTAGTTGCTACTTCTTTTTGTGTGGCGACTGTCGTCTTCTCATTTTCCTTGCCCTTCTCAATGTTAGCTTTTTCCTGTGCCTTTCGAGCCTTTTCCGCCGCCTCTTTGGCTTGAAATTTGAAGACAGGAGGTCCATTTTTCTTTGCTTGGTCAACGAGGAATTGGCTCATTGCAGTATGAACCAGAACGTAATTTCCATTACTATCCTTGACCATCTGCTTCTGAGCATCACCGACGCGTTCGACCTCGTCCTCCCACTTGGGGTTAGCAATATCAGCCATCTCTCTCTGAATCTGCTCTGGAGTTTTCCACAATGGGTTCTTCTTCGCCCTCTTGATTTTCAAGTTATCACCTCCCATTTTCTGAGACGTAAAGATCGTATTTGAATGTTGTTGTGGTTAATGTGAGTTGGTCTTAGCGCGAGATTGATGACAGTAGTTCCTTCTAAATAAAGAAAAAGCTAAAGTTATTGCAGTCTTTCGTACGGTGTCTCGCAGATAATTGCCTGTCTGAGAAGCAAGCGATGGCTCAGATTGGCCTGTGTCTTAATCGAAGTGGTGTGGTTATTAAGGGTGTCTTGGGTGGAATAAAGAAGAGATTTGCTAGAAAAACTACCAGTGAGGTGAAGGGTCTGGCTAACGTTGACTCCATTGTACTTTCAAAACAATAATATCGGTCTAAATTAACTAGCGTATGCATGAAATGAAGCTAATCAAGATCACAATTTCTTTCACTTGTGGTTTAATTACAATTCAAATGTTGTTTTATATTTGCTTTAGTGCTCTATAGTGGACACCCTGAAGCTTCTGAGGAAAGCTAGGCAATATTCTCTTCTATGAGATCTTTTGAAAATCAGGATCCAGGCTGACCGCTAAGAACTTCAAACACAGGATTGTACCCAATTAAGCTATTTGCACCTTTCTAGAATTTAGCACAACCTAGCTAGAGTCCTCTATAGAAACAGTAGATAAATCCTCGGACTATCAGCGAGCTTGAAACGGACTATGGAAGAACAGCAGTTTTGTTTCTAGAATAGCTAAGATGTCAGACTACTCAAGTCTGTGGAAGGTCTGCAGGTGTGCTGTTATAGTAGCTACATAGTAGCCATCCCGATCTTCAGCGAATCGAACACTTGGTCCTGACGCCTTATTTCTGAACCGCGACAGCAGAAGTTTCAGAAGCAAAAGAAGTAATAATATATGGTCAACGCAATCAGATCATAGCAAGAAGAAGTAGGAGAAAGGAGAAAGTAACAAGACATAATCCCTCAGGAGAAAGTGTATTTCAATCGCTAAAATCCAACAGCCAACAAATCAGAAGCAAAACCTCACAGCAACACCGCCTCACACCTCATCAGAGAGTACTAAACCAGCATCCTGTTAGATAGATCCGCCTCTTCCTTACCGTCTTCATATCCTCGGTCTTCCTGCCCACCCGCCAAGAACTGTACCTCTTCTACAACACTATCCCATCTTCTGTCATCCCCGGAAGGCTCTACGTCGAATAAAACAACCCTCACCATCACCACATCCGAAAAGCGAACAATTTTCCCCATGCTACATTCTCGGTACCTCCCATTCTTCAAACAGCTCCTTTTCCTTCCCTGCCAGGCCCTTCGATACACCCGCACCCTTCTCCTACTCCACCAGCATTGTATGCTATCCACACATCTTGCTATTCCCCAAATCGCAAGCACGAACAACGCCAGTGCAAGGAAGTTAGCAAGGAAGATCAGACAATCGGTAGAAGGGTGAATGCCGATTTCGTATGTGGTCGTGTCGTGGTGGATTTGTGGGGCCAGGGGGCCTAGTGGTGGCATTTCTTCTCTTTGATACGATGCTGTGTCTGTGTGATGGGTTCAAAAGGGCTGGAATACTTAAAGTATATCTTGTTGATTGATGAGATGGCAAGTCTGTGGGTTGGTCATTTAAATCTTTAGCTGATTGACGAGGATCTTGAAGGTGTTCCTGACGCTGTGAAAATGGTAGGGTAGTAGAAGTAACTAGATAAGTGATGGATGAAGCACCACACTCAAGCTAGAGAAAGTCTGTTGCTAAGTCTAGATCTAGAATCGATAACTCTCACATGCTGTATCGGTAAAGAACCACTTGTAGTATATATCTCTCTCTGTCAAATGTTCTCCTAGATCACCAATGAAGATCTCATTTAGCCAGAGATAAACTCTACCAGAGTATGTTCTTTATTCCTCCACTTTTCACTATCGCAGTGCGAGGGTAGAGAATACAGAGATTGGAGTAAATCCATGAAAATGAGGATTTCAGTGAGCACATTATGATACAGTTCCGCTTAGCTCCACTTTCCCATCCTGGCTATCACTATCCAGTGCTATACCTATCGAGTCTATAATCTATCCAGTATCCATCGCCCCTCATCGTTCAGATTTAGTCTGAATTTAGAAGATGGACGCTCTAACACGGTTCATAAAAAGGAAGTATAATAGAATAATGGTCTATGAGCCTTAGAAACAATCACTCGTTGACAACTGATACCAGACCTTACCTTCGAAGCATTCATTTTAAAATCTCACAGCTGTAAAAGTAGGAATATTCAGAGAATTCGTTTTCCAAAAAGAGTCATGAGAGTATGAATTATAGTAAATAAAAAGAATTGGGTATCGTTGCGAACTGAAGCAAAAGCCATTCCCATCCCAACTTAATAATATGCAAAAAAAGGTTTCCCCCCTTCTTTAAGCATCAAGCCTCCCATAGACAATTCGTCTATTCCCCAATAACAAATTCATATCATTCATATCACATGAAAAAAACCCATAAGACTCCTTTAAAACCACCGCAAACTCTTGCCTCTAGCGACCATTGCCGCTTTGGCACACCTTACAATTTCATTTCACCAGAAATTTCTTCTCGAACCTTCTTACACCATTTCCAGATTGCATCTTCAAAGCCTTGCATAGCTATTTTGTCGGTACCAGTAACAACACCCATAACATCGACTTTGAGAATGACCTCCCAGCGCAGCTCGGCGGCTTTGATCCAAAATCTTAAATTTTCGGCACAGCGGTATGGTTTTGCGAAATCGGTATGCCATTTATCAATTGCACCAAACTGACGTTTACTCTTTTTCACAACAGAGTTGTGCAACATGACCAACCTCAATCCTGTTTTCAGATCGCTAACGAAAGCAGTTGGGAGAGAGTTGTCGCTCACGGAAGATGTAGGTGTAAACTCTGGTAGGGTTGAGGAGTCAGGGTCCATAGATTTCATAAACGCGTATTCACGTTCTATTTCTTTACCTTCCCATGAATTATCAAGCCAGGTCCAGCTTGCTCGTTGCTTCTGTTCAGCTTCTTCGATGGCTTCTTCTTGCTTAAGCATGTCATGGACCCCTTCAACCCAATTTTCAATGGTTTCTCGTTCCTCGGTGCGCATTCCATGCGAAAAGTTCCGTGTCGCCATTCGCTTTAGAACTTCCATCACGGAGAGAAGCTCTGCGCGTATCTTCCTCTCTGACTTGATTGATGCAAGACGTGCTGGTTGGTTATGAGCCGTATAATATATTTTAGCAGCTCGAATAGCTAGAGTTATAATGTCTAGAACGTGCATGCCTTGTATCTCATACCAGCCTTGACTCGTAGAGACAGGACTAGCTGCATCGACCTTCGATGCAGGTGAAGGAGGAGGAGACATTGGATTTTGCTTCACTTCTGCAAGAACCTTTTCTGCTTCCCCGAGTGATCTATGAAGCTCCGTTTTGAGATCCTCTAAGGTAGGTGGATGGTGGACGGGTATCTCGCGTTGTTTATAGGTACTAGTCGTAGGTGGAAGCATATGTGGATCATCTTCATCTTCACTAATGTAACCAAAATCCTCTTGGGTAGGACTCTCGACCATCATTCCACCATGTGTTTGTGCAAGAAGCTCGGGGCTGCTTCCCATGGAAGCATATGATGAATCCTCATCCAAGCCCACCACGCGCGGAGCAAGGAACGAAGTATCCAAACCCGACAAATCCAGTGTGCCATTGTTATCCTTCTTTTTCGATAGCCGGCCTCCCTTTCCATCTAGCAGACCCGTACGCGCAAAATAGTATTGCAAATGTGCTATGCTCCCCAGACTCAACACACTTTCCCGGGATTTGGCTGATGTAGCGAAGTTCGTGCCTTGCGGACGTACATAGCCTCGCGGTCCCCTCTTCTCCAAGCCTCCCATTGATTGTCGCGGTGTATAGCCTGCGGAAGAGGATCTTGAAGCCGAGCTCCCAACAGAGCTTCCCAGAGACAACCTCGGGGTTGAGTCCAGGGAACCAGTTGAAGTTGTCGATACACAACGAGACATCTCAGGGCAAGCTCCGATTGCAGGTGTTGGAGAGGTAGATGGAGAAGGGGATCTTCGACGGAAAGAGGGCTGCTCTAGAGACTCTGGTATGCTCGCCATGATTGCAGATGTTGCAGCTATTTTTTCCCTCCAAGTTAAATTAACAACTGAGATGTTGCTCCTTTTGCTTTATGCCCCACCAAACGCGAATTTTAGAGCTGCTTGGTAAAATTCTGTATTTGTTGTACAATCGATTCTAGCAGCTGTTTGTCCGGGTAGTGTTTGTTTTTATGTGTATTGTAGTTGCTGTGGAAGAAGGTGATACACCAACGCAATGTGGTGTATTCGTTCGAAGTGGAGTAGGTGTATGAAATGGGGAAGTTCAGGGGCGTGTTGAAACGGTGCCTCTAATGCAATAGCCCGAGCACCTATTGACATGCATAAGCCTTCTGGAAACCTTCGACGCAATTGCTATTGCTGTAGAACTGAGGTCAGGAGTATGAGTTTGATGAGCTGGGGGAAATGGTGTTGTTTACTTTATAGTGGAGATGTTAGAAGTCTAATGTTTGATGGCTGATACTAGTTCTCTCCATTCCTCGAGCTTGACGTCTCTTGGCGTGACAACACGTTGCTGAGACAAGAGCGTGAAGTTAATCTTAGCTTGAAATTTGACTATGCCAAAAAAGACCTCGAATCTCAAGAAGATCGAGTTCGATTGCCCCATCGCTGATAGAGTTGCAACAGACGTAGATCTGGTGCCTTTAACCCCTCCTGCTCGAAAATCCCAAACAAGGTTCAACCCGAGAATAGCTACTTTTAGGATCTGGGGAAGGGGCTGAGCGACAACAGGGCTGATATCATAGCAGAGGAATTATACGTACCGGACCACAAAGATTGAGTTGCGTACGTGCAGGCAGGTATCTACTCATGACATCAATTTTAAAATATACTTTGAAGAGATTGAATTCCTGTGAGGACTATAGAAGAAGCACTTCTTAGTCGTGATTGTCAAACTCTCGCCGATTGACTTTAGTAAGCAATGAAGATAATTCACTATAGTGGGTTTGAAAGATAGCTTGATACCCTCGAATAGTCTCTCAGCTATGTCGAGTAGTATTCTATGCATTTTTATGACCTAATTTCGCGATGGTATCACTAACAACCATTTATCCTTGTTTAAACCAGAGGATCCTACAGAGCGAGCTTAGCCTCTCACCACTTCCATCAATCTCAGACTCCCCCACATACCAAATAAACAGCATTTCTTTCTTCTCATAATAAGAAGTGAATTACCTCAAATTCAGTTGACGGCCCCTAAACTATAAAACTCTCATCCGAATGTCTACTTCATCAAAGCCACGATTCGTTGAGTGCAGTTTTCGTAGATACTATATTATAGTATTTGTGCTCCGGCACGTATCAGGAGAACGGTATGGAAACGAGACTGGAAACGAGACTGGAACAATCTTTTAAAGTGCAAGCTTTCACTCGTCGTGTAACAACGCCTACCTAAGATCTTTACCACAACAGCTAACCTATTTCTTGAAAACTATAAAGTATTGAGTGGCGTGGGCGCCAGGTCAGCTCTGTAAGCCACTCTCTGCGGTCTCCAATTCTCTAACTTATATCAGTTCTGTCTTGTTTCTCTTTCATCGTCCCATCCAACCTCCATCCACAACAAGCACATGTCCCGAGACATAAGCGCTCGATTTACTAGCCAAAAACACCACGCTACCTTTGAAGTCATCGGCTACACCCCACCTCCCAGCCGGTATTCTTTCGCTTATACTTCTAAGCCGATCTGGGTTTGCCAGAAGGGCAGTATTCATTTCCGTTTCGATATACCCTGGGGCAACTATGTGATAGAAGATCAGTGATCCAGCTCCATAAAAACCAGTGCCACAATTCTCTTCTGGGGAAGTCTCCTCATCTTTTAAATACTTACTTGCATTTACTGTTACACCCTTAGCAGTCCACTCATTCGATAATGCTTTTGTCAATTGTGCCACTGCTCCCTTAGACGCAGCATACGCTGGAACGGTCAGTCCGCCTTGGAAAGATAGTAAACTCGCAAAATTAATCACACTGCCACGACGGCCAGTAATTGGGGATGGCTCAAGGCCAAGCATATGTGCACCTACGTCTCTGCAGAGTGTGAAAACTGTTGTCAAGTTTACTTGCAAGACCTGCACAAATCTTATCAGTGTTGATACTTGTCTGCCAATCCCCATAACTTACCTCATTCCAATCATTATCTGGAAACTGCTCGCTGGGGTGCCGACGCTGGATTCCAGCACAATTAACAAGGATATGGATCTTATGCCCATCTTTCAAGATTGCGGGTGTGAGGGCTGCAACTTCTGCTTGGGAGGATAGGTCTGCGGTGTAAATTGTTGCTTTTCTGCCTGCTTCTTCGATTGCTTTTTGGGTCGTGGTCTGGCTTCGATCACGCTTTCTTTTGTCAGATGCTTTCCAAGAAGATTTACCCATCGTTATCTATGGGTTGTACAACGTCTGACATACTTGGACCAGAATGATATCTGCGCCAGCTTCGGCCAACGCAAGCGCAGCGGCTTGACCTATTCCTCGGGTTCCACCTGTCACCAACGCTGTCTGCCCCTCGAGGGAGAACATCTTCTGTGCCACTGATACTGCTGCCATTGTTTGTGAGCGTGAAAGAAGGGAGGTTGCGCGAGTGAGTTGTTCAGGTTTGGCGAGGTTGGTCACCATTCACAATTCCCATCGTCCACGACAGTTCCTCCTCTTCCGCCGCTGTTAGATAGCCGACATCCCAGCCATGTTACCCGATCTGATCTGCAAAGCGGGCCGGCTGTCAGGGGACCAGTCCAATCATGGCCGTTTTTAGGTTCGGGCCATCTCCGTGCGACCCCAAACACCCCACGTTCGGCGTATGACGGGCGTCAAGCCTTCCGAGGTGAATTTCGAAGGGTTAAGGTGAGTTTTGGTATTTCTGCTGCATCTTTACGTGGTCATAGACATACGTCAATCCATTCAGAAAGGCACACACACAGACACCCGGTCAAACCAAAGATCCATACACCATCTGCAGCAATATGTCTACAGCACCAAACTCCAATCTAGCACAGGTCAAGGCATCTGTTCTTCACGGCGTCAAAGACCTCCGAATAGTCTGTCAGCCTTCCCTTCTCCCTTCTAGAGTTGGACTAAATATAGTAGGAACATCGCGAGCTAGGGTCACCAGAGTCGTCAGAAGTCCAAGTGGCAGTCGAAAGTACCGGTCTCTGCGGCTCTGATCTACACTACTTCAACCATTACCGGAATGGCGACATCATTGTCCGTGAACCTTTGACTCTGGGCCATGAATCCGCTGGGACAATTACCGCAGTAGGCTCAGAAGTCACAAATCTACAAGTTGGTGATAGAGTAGCGCTCGAAGTCGGGTTACCATGTCAAGCTTGTGAATTATGTAAGGCTGGCAGGTACAACATCTGTCCGACCCTGCGCTTCCGCAGTTCTGCGAAATCATTCCCACATTTCCAAGGGACTTTACAAGAGCGAATCAACCACCCGGCAACATACTGTCACAAGTAAGTTCTCCTATTCCCGTACATAGAGGTACATTCTAAAGCAAACACAGGCTTCCGTCATCTGTACCGCAAGCACTCGGCGCGATCCTTGAGCCACTTAGCGTAGCAATTCACGCATCTAGGCGTGCCGCTCTTCCCAAAGGAAGCACAGTTGTAGTTCTTGGAGCCGGTGCAGTTGGTCAGCTATGTGCTGCTATAGCAAAACACAATGGCGCAAAGAGAGTAATTATAGCCGACATCCAAGCAGAGCGAGTATCATTTGCTGTCTCGCACAAATTCGCAGATGCATCTATCCTAGTTCCTATGAAGCGTTTCGAGAAAATTGAGGAGAAGCTTGCTTTTGCAAAGGAAGTTGCAGAGTTAGTTAGGGAGCAAAATGGGGGAGCAGACGTTGATGCAGTGTTCGAGTGCACAGGTGTGGAAAGTTGTTTACAAGCGGCGATCTATTCTACGAGACCTGGTGGACGAATTATGATGGTTGGGATGGGAACACCCATCCAGACACTTCCTATATCAGCTGCAGCTCTCCGTGAGGTTGACCTCGTAGGGGTGTTTCGATATGCATCAACATACCAGGAAGCTATCCAGGTGGTAGAGAAGCTGCCGCAGCTGGCGAGTCTAATTACACAAACATTCAAGGGTTTTGAGAGAATTCCGGAGGCGTTTGCTATGGCGGGTCGGGTTAGCGACGATAAGGGGGAATTGGTGTTGAAGGTTGTGGTTGATTTGACGAGGTAGACTTCGTGTTTGTAGATCCAGGTAGATCATGAAATGCACCACATACTTTGCCAATCTACATATGCATGCCAATTTTGTTATATCCACCAACACCAATTCGTATTGCCGAGTCGTCCGTATTCTCTGATTCACTTTAATTAAGAATTACTGAGTGGCATGGTTGAGGGGTCAAACTTGTTGCGTTGCGTTGCCCGCGAGACCAATGTAACCAGCATCTGCAAAGAAGTATGTATTTTCTTAACTTCCGCAAAAGCAAAGGCGCGGCGGCCCTAATTATCTGTTTTCGTTTTCCATACGTTTTGATTATAGACAAGAGCGCTTAACCGCCGAAAAAACATGTACCGACTGCATACCACCCAACCGACGGGTTCGTTCAATCATCTGGAACATCCAGCACTACGGAGATCCGTCCGGAAAAAGGCTCGTTTATCTGCAAGATCCCCTCATCCCGAGATCTCTGTACCTGAACGCCCCCCCGACTCGTTCTTTGCCGGGCCCTTTCTTTTTTTTCTTCCTTTGGTTGCGAAGAAATAGCAATTTCAATCTTTTTTTCGCCTATTTTGCTTTTTGCCCCCTCTGTTGCTGTTGCTGGTGCTGCTTGCGGAAAACGCAAACCAGCTCACTCCACATATGTGCTCGGTCTGACAAACGTTTCAATTGTTTCTCCCCTGGGATTTGTTCCACCACTTACTTTGTTTCTTGGGTCGCTTGATGCCACGATCCCCCTCAACGCCCGCCCGCCTCCTCGCAAACAAACAAACGAATCCACCACGCCAACCCCCGTTTGAGATATGGACCGAATTGATTGAATCGTGCCCCGCCCGGACTCTGACTTGCCTTTTCCTTTCTTCACCTTAAAAAAAAAAAATACTTCAGCGAAGCGGCTCCGGCTGGAAATGGCAATTCTCGCCTGTGCAGGGGCACGAAAAAGCCGTGGTTTAGAGTTCTCGCCAAACCTGCTAGTTGTCGTGACACCACTTTTGCACCACTTTTCCACCAGGAAAACATTGTACGGAGCTCCAGTTTTCAGGGAAGATGATGGGTGTTGGCGTGTGTGTTGGAACGCAGAATGACTTCTTTTGGGAGGGGAAACATCATCTCTCTGGGGGAGGTGGGTATGTATATGGGTGTTGGTGTGGATGCTAAAGTAGGGGCGAACGGCCTGGATGGAAGGAGGTATATTTAGAAGAGAAGTCCCCATGGTTTTTGTTTTTGAACTGTTGTGATTTTTGCTTTAAATTCTTGAAAACAAAGATCTCATATTTCTTCCTACTTTGCCGTACAACGTTTCTCAAAGAGGGAGGTTTGAGGTAGTACGTCAATCCTGCTCAGTGTTTATATATTTCCATATATCCTCCCAAGGTGTTGAACATCGACGAACACAAGATCCATCTTGCCTCGTATCACATTCCCTTCTCTCATAATGGCACCCTCAGCAACCCTTCCAATGCCCCGAGATGGCCAACATCTCGACCAAATCAGCGACTCCATCGACGCCATCAACCTCCTCAAATCCCAGATGAAGGCTCAAACAAAAGCGTCTGCCCCCAATACATCCACCTCGACCTTCGATGCGTCAAAAGACAAAACCCAGTTCCGACAATACGAATCCGTCACCACCCCCCAGCACGTAATCGACGAATACGCAACCCAACATGCCAACCAAACCGTGGCCTACAACTTGCTGCAACGCTCCAAATTCCACTTCAACAAGAAATCCAGACCTATCATGAGGGTCTGGGAAGCCATGGAGAAGTTGGACAAACTCATCGATCCGTCGGATCCAGACACCAACGAGGGACAGATCATGCATTTGTTGCAAACCGCCGAGGCGATGCGGAGAGACGGAAAGCCCGAATGGATGCAGCTCGTCGGCCTGATCCACGATCTCGGGAAGCTTCTTTTCTTCTACGGAAGCTCTGGCACGTGGGACGTCGTCGGGGATACGTTCCCGGTCGGATGCAGATTCGATGAATCAAATATCCTTCACCATTCCTTCGCCGCGAACCCGGACTTCACCAATCCCATATATAGTACCGAAAACGGGATCTATGAGCCGGGTTGTGGAATCGAGAATCTGATGATGAGCTGGGGACATGACGAGTATCTATATTTGGTCATGAAGGATCAATCAAGCATTCCGAGGGAGGGATTGGCAATGATTCGATACCATAGCTTCTATCCATGGCATAGCAAAGGAGGCTATATGCGATTCATGGCGGACGGCGATGAGACATTACTAGACGCGGTGAGGGCGTTCAACCCCTACGATCTTTATAGTAAGAGCGATGATCCACCGAAGGTCGAGGAGTTGAAGGTATGTTTAACTCTGATAGGAAGCTGAGATCAATGCTAATGATGGAACAGTCTTATTATTTGGGCCTTATTGAGAAATTTTGTCCGGGGCCTATCCAGTGGTAGACAGACCAACTCGATGACAAAAGTAGTTAGGTATGTTGAGCTCTCAACTTTAAGAAACCAACATGCTAATCTCTTCATTATAGCCTTAGTGCAAGACGCTCCTTTTCCTCACCAATCAAACGACATTACGAATTCATTTTTTCATCCTTAGATTCAAAAATTCTTAGGGCAAAAGCAGATCCAATAGATATCCATTGAAATTGTAGCGCTTTTTTTTTCTGTACTCAGACATGTTACTTGACGATATATGCTAGATTTCAAATATTCATAAATGCCACAGGCTGATTTTAGATCTACCTTATTTAATACTGATTGGTTTTTCAGCTTGTCTGTACCGTGACATCCAGAATATAAAGAGTTTACCTGCACCGAAAAAATGCAAATATAATGTTTCTGCCATCATAGTCTCTAGATTATGGAGCTAAGGTCCTCTCCTGGAACCTTTGAGCCATACAGACGGCAGAGCTTAATGGCAGAGCTGATCGCAAGTAGTGCTGACGCCACGTGTTTTGCGATGATCTCATGAGCGCTGCTTTGGCAATCGACGACATTGAGAGATGGTTTGTTGGTATTCTATTTTAATAACAAGATGGTACTAGTGTCGGCCCTCAAGGAACGCAAGGAAAGAATATAGCTTCTCTTGTAGCGGAGATGTCTCCTCTCCACAGCAATCTCTGATTATCCGTGAATCAGATTATATATAAAAGAGGTCGCGTCGAACGGAAAAACTATAATCGCGTCGCGAATGATTCACACGTGATTCGCCCCTAGTTGATAGCGGCTTGAGTTTTCTGATTAGATGGAAGGTCGAAAGTCGATTGATCGCTTTTTGTGCTTTTGGTTAGTTTGTTCGTAATCGTGTTAGATACAGAGCAACGAGGCAGTCAGTAGCCATGCAGGAATTCAAAAGCTAGGCTGCAATGTTTGGCAGAGAGAGAGGCTGGCCGAATCTTGCTCTCCATCTTCAAACGCGTTTCTGCCTGTCCCCCCTCTCTTGTTTCACCGAAACATGTGCGATCCAGTTGTTCTGCAGGAGCGGAGGTGAGGGGACCAGACTGGTTATTGTCTGGCAAGTCATCATCTATCTATCTCATTAATGACGATCGCTGAGCCACCGGTGAGTGCAAAATCTCCCAAAGAACCCCTTGCTACCTCAGCTCTTGGCTTGGGTATTTGGCAACTCGGTCGCGATCCTCCAAGCAGATATTGGGAGTTCACGACGCTTACTATATCTTCTGCATAGCCATCTTCCTTTCACTTGCTCTGCCACAACCCCGTTGATAATGAGAGTTCTTCATTTCATTAAGGTCCCTCCCTCCCTTGAACCTTAAGCCCGGAGGAGCAGATGTGGCGTGCAATCTTCCAAACTTTCAAACTCAAAAGAACCCCCAGGCATCTACCAAAACCCCTGCTGGGCAGCCTTCATCCATTTCTCCGACAGACTGGTGTTTCCTTTCCTTCCTGTGAGACTTCTATCGTCGCTGTTGCAAATAACCATCAATGAATTGTACCTGCCGTTTCCCCAGTGAATTCAGCCGCTGCCTCCTCCAATGACCGGGCTTCGTGATGTGCTCCCTACGCGATCCAACTCATCCACCACGTCCTCGGGACCCTGGTCAAATAATCTCCTGCACGACGAATATCAACAAGAAAATAGTTCTGCAGCATTATCAGTACCATTCCCGTCAGACTCGCAATTCGCAGACCACGAACAACGCAAGCCCCGGCAGCGCAAACCTTCCCCTGGATTAGCTGCTAGGTTCAAGGCCTTGGGCTTTGGGAAGGATTCCTCGTCCAAGTCAACAGGCCCATCTCCCGGTGTCGATCAGATTGGACGTATTCCCGAAGACCACATTCACAAACTTAACCAGATACATCGCGCAAGCTCCACGCATTTTGCCGGCATACATCGTAGAGGACGCGCCTGGAGTGGGGATCGAAGTAACTGTCAGCTTACACCACAACACACTGGCGGAAGCTCTGTAGATTATTTCGCCCCGGGCGACTCACGGGTGGTTGAGGTTAGAACACGTCGCTCTTTGTCAGCTGCGAGCTCCGACCGATCGGGTATGACCATATATGCTGAGCAATCAGATATGGACTCGCAGAAGTACCGGCTGCCGGATCATACAAATGGAAATGGCACGAAAGCTATGTCAGGGACGAAGCAAGCACATATCGAGAGAGAGGTCCCCGATATCGAAATACCTCCTCCTCCTATAGAAAAAGACACGCCTACGAGCGGCACACCTGGCGAATTTACAGGCGATGCCTCCTCATATTTCAACCCCTTTGGTTTGCAGCGAGCAGGTTCGGTCTATACTCTGTCGCGAGTTTCCTTTGCCAATCAGCTTGCCCAATTGACGTCCCTACAACTCCCGGATGCCGAATCTCTGTCCACCAAGGTCTCTGCCATACCGACTTCCAAGTCAGCCTCGAAAGCGTTGATGGGCGCTGCTGAACAAATTCGCAGCTGGATATCCAAGGCTTCTGAAGTAATATCAGGACTAGATGGAGAAGACGATGTGGAATGGGCGGCAGCTGGAGGTAGGGAAGGGCTGGAGGAGGTAGATGCTGCTATAACAAGATTTGAGGAATTGATCAACGTTTACGTCTCGGCGATTGAGTCTCTGCAAGGCAGGTCTGATATTGCAGAGGTACCATCGGACGAGCTCAAGAAAGTTGTTGTACAGGTAGAGACAATCATAACGGAATGGGAGAAAATCCGGAGGACCCTTAAAGGGGTGAAGAACTCTGTGGAGATTGCTATGGAATGGGAAGAGTTGTGGAATATAGTGTTAGGTGATATTGGAAGCGAAATGGATGTTCTGGCTCGACTAGTATTTGAGATGGAAGAGAAGAGGCATAAATCATTAATGGCCGAGGTTGCAGGAGAAGGAGTGGATATCAACGAGCTGGAAACTATAGTAGAAGAGACACCACCAGCAAAGACGAGGCTACAGGCGAACAACCGGTTTAGTATGACAACAAATTTCCCAATGAGTCCAACCTCACCACAAGCTACAACTATGGCACAAGATGACTCGAGCCTACTGGCCTTATTTGCCAGAATGCAGCCATTGCGAGCGTCCTTGGACTTCTTGCCGATGAGATTGTCCACCTTCCACCACAGAGCCGAGAAATCATTCCCTACTGCTTGCGAGGAGCTTGAGACACGTCGGGATGGGCTGGAAGCGAGCTGGAAACAGCTTGAGAAAGATGCGGAGTCTTTACGTAGAGAATTGGGTGAGGATCGATGGGTATTGGTCTTCCGAGGAGCTGGACGACAAGCGCAGAAAATGTACGAATCGGTTGAGCGTAGTCTCACCAAGTTGACAGAGGCACTTGATTCCGGTGTTCATCTCAACAATCCTGCTACCATGGGCAAGAAAATCGAGAGTTATGAGGCGAAGAAGATGCACTATGGCCCTGCGATTGAGCGAGTTTTGTCTATCATCGAGAGGGGAGTTAAGGATCGACTAACGGTCAACGGGGAAATCCTGCGATTGCATTCAGACATGCAGCGTAAATGGGAGACCTTGAAAGAACGTATGAAAGAGCTAGATTTCAGTCTGGAGGAGATCCAAGCCGACAAGAGGAATCAGCAGCTTAGAGACTCCATCTCCAGTATGGTATCCAATGATCGATCGACGCTTGGAAGTCTGAACGACACACCCGGAAGCTCGCCAGCATCCTCAGTTGTGATGACTGGCCTTAGCAGAGAATTGGATCCCTCCACCCCCTTGAAGAATGGCAAAGTTCGATTTAATACCAATTTACAGCAGCCTGGTCGAAACCGAAATGTTAGCGCACCCACCAGTCTACCACGAAAAGGTCTCACAAACCGGTTGTCAAGCTACGGCGGTACGTCGCCATCACCATCGAGACAGAGCTCTGCTACCCCAACAGGAAATAGGCTACCAAGGCCATCATTGTCCGGACCTGTTGACGGGAGACCAAGATGGAATTCTAGTGTCAACACTCAGGACATCATCGTCGGACATAATTTCAAACCGTTGAGTCTGACGACTCCAAGCCCTCATGCTAAGAGCAAGCCTCCACTCACCCACACCAATCGATCGACTGGAACGTCATCTATGATACCACTTCGGTCTCCTCTAAGCCGTGACAATACCTTTGAGAACAGTCCACCTCCTACTATCAACACCCCTCCCGCTCGGCCATCCTCTAATTCTCGACTCTCATTCCGCGACCGAGTGTCTAGTCCAGGACCCTACTCTCAACAAGTCCTTTCTCAATCCTCCCCTTCTATTCGTCCACGCAATCTTACCACCCAGTCCTCAATGAGTACCCTCTCCCAAAATAGCCGCCGCACCTCCCTCCAACCTCACTCAAGTGATCCGAACGCAGTCCGACCGGCTAGCTCTTTAGCAACCAGCAGTCGCCGAGTTAGTCTCCAACCCAGCGCTAGCGATCCTACGACTCTCTCACCTCCTTCCCGGCCTAATAGACCTGCTAGCTCTCTCGCTGCAAACACTAGAAGAACAAGTCTCCTACCCACACCTAGAGGAAGACAAAATTCCAGCGTCACTGGACGGGAAAGTCCACAGGCTGTAGCTGGTGCAGCGAGCGCGATGAAAAGAGGAGTAAGCCAAGCTAGCAATGGAAGCGCTGGTGGTAAAAAGCCTTTCCGACTATAAGACAACATATTGTCTTAGCCTATGACACTTCTTTATCGATACGTGTATGATGACGGTAGTGTCATCTTCAATTGCATTGACGGAGTTTTTTTTTTGGGAATATCTTCGATTCTACCCATAGCAGATGGTTCATACTGCATTCATTTTCATTCATTGCCTACATTGGGGTGGATGAAAGGCTCTGTGAGTCGTGTAGCGACATTGGAAAATCTTGACATTTTGGTCAATCAGGAAATAGGCGAGAGAATGTGAATACACCGCCGTGGCTCAATGGATACATGAGTCTGTTAGGATAAATTGGTGAAAAAATAGGGACCAGGGACATGGGATTTAGTAAAGGATGAGGATGATTTGAGACCATCAAGAATAGAAAATTCTCTTGTGTAAGATAATAGTTTGATAGGCACAGCGCACGGCCTTTACATCAGAATAAGATACCCTTTTCAAACGCGCTAATCATCGTTCGGCTTGATGTCTCATCTCTACTACTGCTCTGTTCTGTCGAGTATTCGTATTGCAAGGCGGTAATATCCCTTGTCCATTATCACAGTCTCCCTGTGATAGAACGTAAAATCTAGAATTCTCGCTACTTAGGTTGCTTCTTCTTGCTAGCAAAGAAAAGACGGTAACTATTCAGCAGGAGGCGGAAGCAAGAGAGCGTTCAAGAAACGACGGTCTACTCTCTACTCAAAGATACAGAGTGGTTCATCACTATAACTAACTCTGCGCTTTGCGCTTCAGCTTTAGCTTTAGCATCTTGAAAGCACATCTCAGTATACCTAAAGCTCAGACACCGGCGTTTGTGCGTTCAATGAATGTTGCGTGTATTTATTCACCTAGTAGTATCAAGCAAGCCTGGACGGAAAATATCAAATTGGTATATTGATAGGACTAAGTTTGAATAAGGAAAGAAAAAAAAAGAGCAAGTTATGTAGGAGTACTCCCAAAGGCATCTCTTTATACAGTCGCATCGAGGTATCACGCACCCATCCTAACGCCATGTTTTTCGAATCGAGTGAAAAAAAAAACCCTCGCTCTCGTATCATATATACACCCGAATCCTTACTTCATCTTTCTTTCTCCTTGCATAACCTCCCCTTCTACCGTCCGGAGATAGGATCCTTCCATACCCCGGAGATCTCGACCGCAAGATTGATCACCGTGCTGATGCTCCAGAGAGTAATGAGTCCCCATCCAATCCTACGGCTCATGATCCAGTTATTCCATGGCACAGCTATTAACAAGCCGACGAGGGTGACCAGAAGGGTGATGCCGCTCACCACCAACGTTCCGCTTACTTCAATCTGATAGGGCTTGTATTTAAAATGCTTGTGCGGATGTTTGTCATGGCGATGGTTTGCGTCTCTGATCGTCATGTAGGCACCGCTGATCCCAATACCTAAAAGTATATTCAACATCGGCCCACCGAAACAAGCAGAGAGTGCCATAACTGGGTAACCGAGGCGGGCGCAGGTGATGTCGGCGACGAGATCACCGAGAGAATTTCCAACTGCGAAAATAGTGAGACCAAGAATCGCATCTGATATCCCAAGGATGACGCCGAAGGCTTTGAGGACACCGACAACTTCATTGGCAATGGTAGATATCCAGGCAATAGCGACAATAAATCCCAGGAAGCAGAAAAGGAAACGGTACTTGGGAGGTCGATCATGGGATGTGGTTAATATGAGGATGCCGAATACCACCAGAGATGCTAAGAGGGAGTAGAGAATCAGTTTTACGAGAAAGCGTGGGTTGCGGTCATCGGTGTTGGCCCATATTATAATAGCCACAAAGAGGGGGGAAGTAAATATCTGGAGGGAGACAAGCCAGCGGCTCCATTCGCGAGGTTCTATGACTGGACCTTTGGCCGGTGAAAGGTGGTCTATTAAGGGTTGTTCCATTGGATCTGGTTTCTGATAAACTGTAGCATTGGTGACCTCATGTAGGTGATGATGAGAATGCTCGGCCGATACAGCGACACCTGCAGAGTTCTGACCACCGGCTAAACCTCCAAGAGACGGTGAACGATCGCGAGATATAGTTGATCGTCTATATCTTTGCCATTCAGGTTCCTCTTGTTCGTCGGTAGGGCTTTCGGAGGCCAGCTGTGGAACTAGTGTACCACTTCTTGTTCTTGACCTAGAATCTGGCAGAGGTTGAGGGTGTACTTCGCACTCTGCATCAAGCTCCTGTTCCTCGGGTTCTACGACTGGTAGCGTCACAGCTAGCAAGAAAATACTTGGTGCTGATGCCACACTGATAAACTTGTCCCATATACTCTTGTCCCGAAGAGTACAAAGGGTAGGAAATAGAGCCTTGCAAATTATCTGGGGACTTGGTAATAATTGATACGGCCACCATGATATTCGGCGATCTTGCTCTTCTGAGAGATGTGTGTAGATAGATTCAGAGTTCTGGGCTGGGTCGAATAACATCACACTTGGGGGCCTGGAGGCGTGGCTAGATAGCGGTAATGGAGAATCCGTATAGGCAGGAAAATTAGCCAAGGGGGATTGTGAGCGTCCTGAACGGGAGCTTCCCCTGGATGAGAGATTAGGTATCTGTAGCCGGGGACGTATCATAGACCTCGAAGTTCTTGGTGACTCCATTGGCGACTCTACCACTCCTTTGCCAGCACTGAAAAGATCCACTTGAAGATGTTTTGCCCCCGGAAATGAGTTTCTTGACGGGACTAATGTACTATGTGATGGTGCTGGGCTAGGGTCTCTAGAACCACCATTTGATGGAGGAGGGGTGATAGATAGATTAGGAGCTGGCCCACTTGCTTGAAAGTCTGGTGATGCTTCACCAGGTACCTGTAGGTGTTGTGGGAAGGTAGGTGTCGCAGCTAGAAGACCGATATCTGGAGCCGCGGCCACGCTGTATGCAGCCGAATCTATTGGCTTGTGTCCAGCAGCGTCATTCATCGATACAGCTCTGACACGAGTTATGCTCCCTTTTGATGGACTATCCTGCGCGCTTTGCGGGCTGGTAATTATGACACCTGAGTCCGAGTAATTATGAGCATGTTCAGGCGAGACAGCTGAATGAGATCTTGAATGTCCTCGGCGCCTTGAACTTCCTTGACCATCAAATTGATCAATTTCGGCTGTTGGATCATCAGAATACCGTCGGAGATGTATCGGTCTTTGTGACCCTCGGGATTTCTGAAGCGAGTTCAGTACAGATCGAAACTCTAAGGCTCCTACAAGACTGGGACGTATGGGTGTCAAGGTATTTCTCCGAGTTCCCCTGGGCCTCAAAACTCGCATACTGGCAGCCATTTCCGAAGCGACATATGCAGCCTGATCTCCGTCTTCCTCCTCACTCTCTTCATCTTTGTACGGTGCTAGTCCAGGAGTAGATGCTCGTTCTAACGCTTCAAAATCTTCTTCATCCCTGTATCGCCCCCGGCCAGTCGGAGCGTCTTCGTCATCGTCTCCATTTTCTTCAACGACTTCTATTTCTTGATCACTATTGACCGAGAAGTGACCCGGAGCTGATGCCTCTCTTTCGCGCCGATGCCGCCTCTGTCCCAGATACCAATGCCACACTACGACTACAGCCACGTAGAACACATAAAACGCAATCATCACGCAACACTCCCAAAGATGCAATGCTCCATCCGCAAGGAACACCATGCTGAAGCTTGCCGCAACGATAAAGAATCCAACGTCCCGGACGAAGGTCTTCTTTCCAACCTTAAATTCGCGCACCAAAGCCATAGAGCCTGCAACCACTGCTGTGATGAACCCGGCAGCACCCATCAACTCCCCAATGGCCAAGCTCCCACTATGCGAACTCATAGCCGCAAAGGTTGAAAAGACGTCCGGGCTACCATTGCCAAATGCGAGGAAGGTTACACCTGCCATGCTTTCGCTCATCCCCAATATAGCCGAAATCGTCGAGAGGTTGACACAAAAGAAATCACTTGCTGCTATGCCAATCGTAGAGAAGAGAAGGGCAAGCCATACTCCCAATATTATGAAAGCAACAGGCTTGGCATTGCTGAGGGTACAGAAGTACAAGGAGAGGTAGGAGAAGAGGCCGGCCTCCTCGTCAGGGCAATTGGCTTGAACGAAGGCGCATTTATCTTCGGCTTCGTGAACGAGGCGGCACTATGTTGACATTTAATTAGTATCACATAGCAAAGAGCGAGTTTAAGCCAGATTATTCCATACCTCTTCGTCTCTTTTCACCTTTCGCAGAGGATCTAGTTCGGCCAATGCACGCCTCTGTGCCACACCATATTCTACGCCATGGCGGTATCTCGCCGCCTGATCAGCAACCAGACTGAAGATCGCGAGGGCCGAAATAATCAGGATCGTGATATAAAAGGCACGGAAGCTTCTATAGGGGGGCCGGCGTGGACGACGGGGCCTCGAGCTCGAGCTGATTGTGTTCATCTTCAAGTTGCATGGCACGATGTCACGGCTGAACACAAGAATAAATGAGAATGCCAAAATAAGCTAGCATGTATTACGGTGTCTCCAAGCAATCTGGGCAGGAGAACATCACTGCTGGGCGACGCACGAGGTGCTGGTGTAATGGAGTTGAAGTAGCTTAAGTCTAACCAAGCTTTTGGTCACCACACGAGCAATGACGTTCGGTTGCGTGGTTTGCCTCGCAGCTCCCAGGGGCGGGACGACGAATCTTGCAAGATAAGGATGTTTCGCAAATGCAAACGCGTAAATAAGAGCTGTGAAAAAGGACACTAGACAATAGAAGGAGGAGACCGGTAAAGTGAAATTTACTCGGAGAGTAGGATCAATATAATATATAAGAAGGGGGAAATAAGAGTCAATTGCACCTGTGTGAATGCCAGTATGATGAATCGGTCTGGCCACGCGTCTCCATAATTAAATACCAAGACCTCGGACCACTCGCCACAGCTTCACCTCAGCCACACTTCCGGTCGTTAGGGAGCCTCAGGCACTTGTTTACATTCAAACACGCGGATCGCGCTTCATGTTGATTGTAGCAGACATTGAAGAATTCCACGACAAACTCTCGATAGACGCTCTTTTTTACGCAGTTCTCATCCCAAAATGCCTCGAGTTGCGCAGGGCCCCCGTGGCAGCAGCAGCCGGGTCCCTTCTGGATCTATGGCTGCCTCGCCCTTCAAATCCCCAGTGAAGTAAGTTTGGCAGCAACGGATGCTCTATTTGGGGCGACCAGGAACACTGAGGGGGATTCATTCGGAGTGTTATGGTTCCTGGAACAGGTGGAAATCTCTGCGACCAGAAAATTTTACTGACTTTTTGGGCCAGAATCCCCCTAAACGACGATGCACAAGAAAAAGCCAAGAGATTGCAGTCAAGACATGCCCTCCAGGATGTCAAAATCAACCAGATCAAACTCGCAGCCACTCCGATCCGACATGCCAGCTTCGACGGTGTCGAAAACTCTTCCCCTTCTTCCAATCCCAAAACGCCTCGCCGCGGAGGCAGCAAAGGAGTTGAGCTGGACGGAGGTGTCATGATGGTTGGAGGAACCGCAGTTACGCCCATGAAGCGTGTGCCTATACTCGCAAACTTTGAGGAATGGATGAAGATGGCGACGGACAACAAGATCAATGCGGCCAATTCGTGGAATTTTGCGCTGATTGATTATTTTCACGACATGTCGCTCCTGAAGGAGGGCGATGGGGTTAACTTCCAGAAGGCGAGTTGTACTTTGGATGGATGCGTCAAGATTTATACGAGTAGAGTCGACAGTGTTGCGACAGAGACAGGCAAGCTGTTGAGTGGACTTGCAGATAGCGGAAACAACAAGAAGAAGCGGGGGGAGAATGAGGAAGGAGAAGAAAGTGAGGAGGAGGTGGAAGACGAAAACGGTGTTATACAGAAGAAGCCTAAGAAGAGGGTACGTACCATTCTTTGTGTTTTTGTTGTATTTTTTTTTCCTGGAATATTTGGAAGCTTGGCGGAAAAGACTGCATTCTAGTGATTTCACGGGTCAGAGAACCAGTGTTCTTCGAAGACGCAATGAATTTGCTCTTTCATTGCGTGTTCCCTCTTGAGCATTTTGATTTATGCGTGTGCGTCGCTTGTTTTGGTTTTGTGGCAGCAATTCGCCAATTGCTGGCCGTCTCGCAACCACTGTTCTCGAAGAGGATCTGGAGGAAGAAGAGTATGTTTGAGCATGAATGAAGGCCCATCATGTGGTATTATCATATCATGAAAGCACGATTCTTGAATGCCTGGGTACTGGAGAAGAGCGTACGCACGATGAGCTTGCGAATTACCACCTAAGAATGCCAATTTCCACATTGCCAAGGAACACGCGATAGTACGAGAAACGAAGAATAAGGGACATGGTTTAGTGGTATAATGTTCCCTTACACTGAGAGAGAGGTCGCGAGTTCGATTCTGGGTGGGGACTACACCAATCATGGGCCGCCTGGACGTTGGTCGGAACTGACCAACCAAGAATGGGGCTTGGCACCCGCCTCGCACTCACATATAAACGAGAACCGAAAACGACAAACATCAAAAGTCACAACTGGCTCAATGGTAACATTGAATTAGAAGTGCTCCAGCGTTTGTGGTTTAGTGGTAAAATCGATCCTTGCCATTAGTGATTACCCACAACAGTATGGATTGGCCCCGGGTTCGATTCCCGGCGAACGCAATTCTTATTTTTTTGCCATTTTAGAGAGATATTCTTTGGCTAGTTCCAATTGAGCAGATACGCTGGAGAAGCTCAAGATAGACAGGATGAGAGTCGATGCTATTATCTTTTTCTTTTTGTCTTTCTTTTTGCCAAACTCCACTGGGCGGGGCGAAATATCACACCCCTGCCCGCCAAGTATCTGTCACCTTTGATGGGCTTGACGTTCACAAGTTCGTGGACTGATGGAAAAAAGATCATTTTTCCAATTGAGAGAATATTTCTTTTTGCACAGCATTGAATCTCAGGATTTGGCACTCGCTACGTCTTTATTTTACTCTTTGCCTTTTAACTTGGTTGCTTGGGCATGTTGATGCCGATCTGAGACTTGTTGTATGGGACATCTCATACGCTGCAGTTTATGTTTGCTGCAAAAGTTACACATCACACAACTAACACTTATCTCACAGGCGCAACGGTCTTCAGAAATTACATTAGCACCATCATTTGCATCGCTTCAACTCAAGAAATTCGAACTCGAATTTTCGGTAGATCCACTATTTAAAAAAGCATCAGCTGATTTCGATGAGGGAGGAGCGAAGGGCTTACTGCTGAATCACCTAGCAATTGATTCGCAAGGACGCATTGTCTTCGACAGCAGTGACGATGCTGGGGACGCGTCTGGAGAAGGGCTGGCAACACGTCGAAAGAATGGAACAATCCAGGAAGAGGAGGAGGAAATCGAGCCCGATTCTATGGTAGATTCGATTATTGAAGCTGACGACGAGGAAGAAGACCTAGAGGTGGATGTCGGAGCCTTGGGACTTAAGTTCTTCCCGAACCTCGATAAGCTGGAGGAGCAAGATATCTGCCCGTCGCTCAAGAACTTCGATCTAGGAGATCCATCTGGTTCTATGGACATTCCATTCTTGAAAGCTCCTGAAGACTGGAGACAAGACAAGGAAAAGCCAGAAGAGTCGCGTGCAGGTGGAGATGTATCAGGCATTTTTCTTGATGATGATAATCCAGCTGGGTTCGACGATGATGACGATGGACTGCTTGGAAACTTTGATATTCCTGCTGACACCGGCTTCGGTGAAGGTGGAGAGGCATGGGCTCGTGATGCTGCTATTGATACCCGGATGCGTGTTCACGATGCTGGCCTTGATAATGATGGCATGGGTGGCGGAGAGGGTGAAGACGGTGATGGAATGGGCGCAGGAGTATTTGATCCTGAGACTGGAGAGTATGTCGTCTCGATGGAATGCCAGGGTAAAACTCAAGGTGGCCATGACGATATTTTAAGCTACTTCGATGAGGCTTTGCAGAAAAATTGGGCAGGTCCTGAGCACTGGAGGATCCGAAAGATCAAAGATATTAATAAGCCAACCACAGCAGCCAAGGCGAGAAAGGAGAAAGAAGTATTTGAGATAGATTTCTTATCGCCCCTGAACAACAGTTTAGCCGAGACCATCTACACTCAAGCATCCTCCAACGCTATCATTTCAATGCCCAAAAAGGACTGGAAATCAAAAACCCGGAATCTTCTACCCGATGATAAGCATTTCAACTCGAAACAGCTTCTCCGCCTATTCTTAAAGCCAAAGGCACGTATGGGCAGCCGTCGGTCGGGCTTTGGCTTGAAATCCAGCAACTTTGGCCAATTAAAGGAAGAAGCAGCTCCAACAGGGGAGATGGATGAAGCATATTGGGCCAACAAAGAAGGACCCATTGCGGCAGATGAAGATGCCCCTCCTCAAGGCGACTACGACGCAAACTTCTTTCAAGATGATGGTCTCCCAATGCCCGGTGGAATCGATGATGACGATGACATGGAATTCGCCGACGCACGCGATCATTTCTCACCCGGTGCTGAAGATGGCGGTGCAGCCAATGGTATCAGTAATTTGTTAAACGGCGGTCTACCACAAGCTACGGAGGGCGACGGAGCCTTTGGTGCTCAACTCGTAACCCAAAGTCGACGACTAAGACCTGAATATGTACAATATGCGCGTATAGCTAAGAAGGTTGACGTCCGGCGTCTCAAGGAAGAATTATGGAAGGGAATGGGTATTGATGCTCTAGAATCTGTAGGTTTACTCCCGTCTCCCTCGTATCTCACATTTATTAATACCGTCTACGTAGCAACTACCCTCAGCACCCAGCCGACTCCCCACCCCCGGGCCCGAGGTCAAGAAATCCGAAGATGGAAGCCTTCAATTCACATCCGTAATGCAGAACTTACAGGCTGTATACCCCAAGCAAGCGATGAATGATATCTCAACGAGTTTCTGTTTCATATGTCTGTTGCACTTGGCAAACGAGAAGGGATTGGTAATTGAGAAGCAAGAGGGATTGGTAGAGCTGAATATCAGAAAGGATCCTACGGCCGAGATTACGGTTGGAGGATGATCGGGGGGAGAAAGTGCTTTTGTGATGATACATGACATATGATATCGGCGTTTGGGATAGGGTATGGGAATAATGAGATGTCATAACAAATCAATTTTCACCATATGAATAACCATGAATATATATATCTTCTGTTACTTACATGACCCAGACGCGTCTTCCAGTTATTTGGATTCCTTTGTAAAGCATGACACAAGACAATGTGCCATGTCAAATCCCTTGATGGACAATGTCAAGCGAAGTCAGTATTATGCTTCATTAACTTGCTTCATTAACATGAATTTTCCATAGCGTTTCCCTGGGCTTATTCCTTTGTTGGTAGACGGGAGTTTCAAGAATAAGGGGGGCTAATATGTTATCTAGCCAGGGCTGCTTTATGGGCGTAGGTTTCAGTGGTTGTTACAGTTGTCTCTTGAATGAGGATATAACTACCGGGGTTGGTATTAATCCCAAGGAAGTCAAATTCACTTTTCATCGTTACTACAATATATTCTGTGGTCTAACACGCATGGGAAGCATCGGGTGAAGGGAAATTGTGAATCTGCTTTCTCAAGATTTGAGTTGGGCTGTCTTCGCAACAGAGGCTCAGTCATCCCAAGGCTGAGGGAAGGGACTAGATATAGATAGTTTAAAAAACAAATTTCAAAATGCTAGTTATGTTTATCTCCAGCCCTGTTAATCTCTTCGTCATCGCTACCTTTTTTTCTTGCCCAATCAGTTGGGGAAATCGACCGGCCAATACTAGTTAATACGCGTATTTCAGACGGTGTATACCAACGAACGTTGGTTGCATGGGCAAAGGATCAGAGTAGCTTCTCGTCGTTTGTATAGCTGTGCCAACGCGCATTGTTTTGTTCAAGGGAGAGCCGAAAATGTGGTGTAATCTCCGTGCTGCATGTTGCATGTTGCATGTTGCATGTTGGTGCCGGCAGGTGTTGAAATGAGGCACATGGCTTGTATTTTTATGTCAAGAATGTCAGCGCTCGTTTAGTGCTTTCGGGGTCGTCGAAGCGGGAATGATTTTGAAACATTGACAGAGGGATACGCGCAGGGATGGGCTTTGACGTCAGGGAGATCTTTTTGAACGGTCATTGGAATTTGGAAATGATTGAAGATGTGGTGATCGCGAGATTGCGGAATTTCTTGAGCGTTGGCTTGGGTTGGGTGAGGTGGTACAAAATTGTACTGTGCAACCAGAGGTTATTCAGCTGCAGGAAAGATGCTTCCGTCCGTGTAAGACGCCGCGATCATATGGACTTTTCTTTTATTTTACAAAACAGATGCGATAGTTTAGTTCAGTATCTCGTAGAAGAGATATCGTGTTGCTCATTCCGTCATAACTCACTGCCACTACTTACGCTTGCAAATCGTGGGGAGATGTAGTATAAATAACCTTTGAAACACAATTCACGTATTCCGCTCTCTCCCCAACCGCGAGATCCCAGAAGATCGTCTCTCTTACAGTACACGGTACAACACTATGCGATACCAACAGCACCAACTACAACAACAACTGTTGGTCTCGTGGTACCTCGGAATCTAATATTCACAGCCTCACGATCCTCCGCTTTCCCTTTCTCAACAGTCAGCACGCGAACCTAAATGATCACCAACCGAGAAATCCCTCCATGCCACGCTGCCTCTCCGCTACTAACAGGAACGGTACGGTACAGTCAGTCAAATTGATGCCTGAGTGAGTAAGTGAGCAGATCTTCTCCCCACCTGCCTGAGATCTACCAAATCAGCATTGAATCCGGACTCTCGTCACCAATGACGGTGCAATGGTCGGGTGCTGGAAACATTGTGTCTCGTCAGCGCCCCAATACACATTCTCACCAGTTGGTAAACCAGCCTCAATCTGCAATATTAATAACTCTTTGCCTTACGCGATACGTCCTAGTGTTGCTCACTCACCCTGACGGCCAGCAGCCACTTTGCCAATCACATCCCATAAATCGGTGCAATATACCGTGCCATCCCCTACCTGGGACGTGCCGCAGGAAGAAGCCCCGTCTACCCATCCAAGATCTACGCTTCAGGGTCAATTCACTGGTGCTTAGGCGAGAGGGATGGCTTGTTTTGTGGATAAATCATTTCTCCTCCCTTGTTGGCTTGACTGGCCATCACCAACTCAGCCGCCCTGTCAAAAGAAGTACGAAAGAACAATGGCACAGGCCCCTCCCAATCCTTCGCGCAGCCCCGGTCTTTGGAGTGCCCTCCGCCTATGAGAGGAGCTGGATCAACGTCTCCTGGTGTTTGTTGGTTGGTGTATCACCAACACTGACTGGTGGACAGATGTACTTTGGTGTGCAATCTGTTTCCGCATTCAAGAAAGCGCCGAAATGCATGCGGAGGCGCAGCCTGGTAAATCTGACTGCAAGGGTCCGTAGACGGAAGGATGTACGTTAGTTGATAATTGTCAATACTTCTGGATAATGTGAGGCCATCGTGAACTTCTTCCTACAACCATACTTTTCTCTTGTTGTCGCCGGAACTCGGTTTACCTGCGCTACTGCTTTACGAGCTTTGGATAATTCATCCGAGGATTACACTCACGATCTGATGCTTCTTGGGGCTTGAACACCGGCCGTGATCACTTTCTACGTATCGGTTGGAGTTTGTTGGTGTGCGGAGGAAGCGGATAGCGCGGTAAAGGAGAAGCAGAAGAAATGCTCTTTTCACGGAGAAACATATGGGCGGTCGCGAATATAATATGTTGGGGAACGCAAGTAGATGCATCGTCAAATCGGAGGAGGAGAGATGAGGCACCACCACCTAAGAGACAGGATAACGAATACTTCAAGACGAACTGGGAGCTGCCTTTGAACAACAAATGGCCATTAGATGTGAATCAGACTATTAATTACACGGTGATAGATGGAATGAATGCAGAACGAATAGAAGTGTTGCCGTTAATATTGCTCTGGACGAATGGGTCTGATTCACTGACTACGGATAACACTTGGGTAGTATTTGAACCGCCGCCATGTAAGTGAATTCGCAGTCCTGAACCTAGGCGAAGCTAACACAGTTTTCAGATTCTTGTAGTAACTCAACACCAGACAAACAATGTATATGGAGACCTGGGACCGACGGCGCCGTGAACTTCGGCATTAGTCTAAATCCTTACGAAGAAAAAGATATATGGCAAACCGGCGCCTACTTTCTGTGTTTCGGGGTTCGTCCAGTGAACACCAGAGACCAACGCTGTATTTCTTTCAGTGGATTCTTCACTCTCGAGCCTAATGCACAAGCGCTACCAGCTCTTAAGCCTAGACAAGGAGCGAGTATCGCGGTCCCTACAACCGCACTTCAAGTTACCCAAACAAAAAGTATCGTTCTCCCAAAAGGAGCTACACCCATTCCAAGTGCTACAAATGGTCCTGTGTTTGCTCCATCTGTCTCACTAGTCACAAACACCATTCCCACTATCGATGTCACCGTTACAACGGTCGCACCAACCCCAACTGGCGAGTTGTCCAGCGCCTCGCCATCAAAAGCCAAATCCGGCCTCCCTATGGGCGCTATCATAGGTATTGCCGTTGGTGGAGCGGCCATCCTAATCGCCATTCTTATCCTCGCTTTCCTCTGCTACCGACGGCGACGCCGCACTCAGACACCTTCAGAGCAAGTCCTCCTAGCCGACAACATGACCCACCACCCCCATTCCCTCGAAAAGTTAGAAGTCGATCTAGATACCTCAGATCACGGTGCGAGCGGTGGAATGCTGGGGTCGATCTTAGAAACGAGACCGAGCAGCGGGCCGTATGATCATGTGCAATCCAGCGCACCCTATTCTGGAACCATAGGTCCGAACCGAAAGACGGCCTCGACCCAGCTGTCGGTTTCCGCGATACCGACGCCGCTGGCAAGGGGGGTGAGCGATGCTAGCGCGCACACACCTGTCAGTCCAAGGAGCACGATACCTGGCAACGACGCAAGGAGTTTGAACAGAAGGAGTGTAGATGCAAGGAGTATCAGTATATACGACGAGCCGTATCAAGACGTCCCTCTCTATGGCGACGCAAGACACGTGCCGCAGATGTACAGCGGCCGAGACATGCAGTTCGCGAGCCAGAGCCCGACGCCGTTTTTGAGCGAGCCGGGCATGTCGCAAGAGGAGATTGAAAGACTAGAGGAGGAGGAAAGAAGAATCGATGCCGCTATCGCCGAGGCGGAGAGGAGGCGGTAGTCTTCGGGGGCACCCCGTTTTTGGGGCTTCCCTGAACGCGGTAATCATATCGCCAAAAGGAAAGATGAAATCATTAGGTGCTGTGTCTTGTATATTTAGCGTTTCATAAAGTCACATTTATTATTATCATCTGCATCGGTACGCTTATCTTTGCATGGAGCTTGAGGGGCTGGGGAGGCATATGTGTCTATCTATCAATGAATCAAAACGTATATAGTAAATTGAAAAACATACTCAAATTCAATTCAAACCTAGGCATATCGGACGTTGGCCATCCAGATATTTCCAAATTGCTCATGGTGATAATATGATTCAACATGCTAAAGCCAATGTTAATTCCCCTATTACTTTCTTCAATGGCTCTAGGGATAGATGACATATGTTCAGAAACCGTCCGTCCACCGTGCATTGAAGACTCTCAGACCAGACTCTCCTCTTGTTCCTCGCTTAGTCGAGAAAGGGAATATCTAGGTTCACAATTCTTTCACCAAGCTCATCTTCAGCTTCTATTTATTATATGAAGAATTCTTTAAAGCCTAGGTATAATTAACATATATTTACTGCTGCTATGAACGTTTTTTTCCGTCCCAATTTGTACATTGTATATCGCTAAAGCCACCCGTAAAGAAGACGACGAAAAAGATCCCGAAACACCGTTCTCATGCGCAATGCCATGCCTGTGAAGGGGGGGAAATAATACCGTGCCGTTGATGCGTAATGATGCAAAACAATATATCACCCCCTTCTTCCCATCTATTACTAACATTTACCCAAATTTTCCACATGCTCCCCTCCCCATCTTCTGGTTTCGCGCTCATCTCCCTCTGAAATCTCAGAGGGCACTCCCCAGATCCATAGTCCAATTGGTTTACGCAAAAGTCATCTCGATCTCCTTCTCAACCCCAAAGTCCTCATCCTCATCCGCCCACGCATTATGCTGCGATTCCAGACCCATACCTCCCATCGCTATTGTCGGTACCGTTTTGCTACTTTTCAATCCAGGTCTCTGCGACTGTGGCTCCGGCGTTGGTACTTGCGGTATTTGAGGCAAGGAATTGGAAGGTGCGATGATTGACGAACGTGATGAACGGGGTGGAGATTTATAGGACGTGTCGAATGTCATTTCCACTTCCTCTTCATCGTAGTTATAATCATTGTTATGTGCGTTTCTGCTTGTAGGTCGAGGGAGGTATGTACCAAATGGCGGTTGCAAATCGTTGTCTTCGGTTGTCCACTTTGGTTTTGGACTTTCTTTCGCTGGCCACCCTGCTGGTGAAGTGGTTGAGGGACGTGGTGATACCGATGGTGAACGATGGAATCCATTTGTAGCTTGCATCGTCGTGGATTGATCATAGCTTTGCGAAACCCTCAGCCCAGCTCGCGGACTGGTAAGAGACGGTGATGATAGATCTAATTTCATGGGCGGTAATGTAGATTGCAACTCCCGGACCTCCATCTGTTCGCTGGCTAGCTCCGCACGGATTGCATCGATATCAAACAATACTCCATCATTTAAACTTCCCTTTCTGTGACTTTCGGCATTTGTATCATCTTTGCTTTCTTCGTAAGTCTCCCATTCCTTCTTCGAGACACCCTTCTTCTTTCGTCCAAAGAATCCGAACTTGCCTTTTGCTTTCTTCTCCGATTTTTCGAAATCCTTACGCGCTTCTTCGATCTCGTTGATAAGTTCGCGTTGACGTTTCTGATGGTCTTCTGGATCCGGATCTTCGATTTCTGTGAATTCATCGCTTTCGACTATCCAGCCAACTTCGCGCAGCAGCCGGGGCATGGCTGTCCGGTAGGCCATGTGACCTGGAACAAATTCCGTGACGTTTACGTTCTCGAGACCTGGGATATCTTCTACAGGTGCTAGACCTGCTACACGGCTTATGCCACCGCTTGTTAAGCGGAACAGGTATCCTAGAATCCAATCATTGGTTGCGTAGCCATTCACAAATCTGCCGGCAACGACAGATCTAGCTTTGAGATATTCGTCTTTCTTAGCCACAACAGGCGATCCGAACAAATATACGTTCTGGACAAGGCCAAAAGCGCCTTTGCGGGCCAGCTCTTGGAGACAAGAAAAGATGACCCTTGAACCAAGTGAATATCCAACAAAGGTGATGGGCCGTGTTCCTAGATTACGTTCAATGATCGAATCTGCTAGAATTAAACCAGCGGAGTTCGCTCGATCAAGCGAGACAGTCCAAGGGTTATCAATTAGGTAGGCAAGTTTAGTCAAGACAACCGGTAATTGCAGTGCAGACATGAGAACCGTTAAGATCGTACTCGCTAAGACTTGTTGTAGTCCTTGGGTTAATGCCTAATGATCATTAGTATGGTTGATGGTAGCTTGTTTAGTAGTAGACCTACCTCAGTTGCAAGAATGTTGATAGTATCTCCCATACTCTGGAGCATTTCTGGCTCCCACAAAATCGAGTATATATCACCCATAATTGGATCAACGGTACTGTATGGCAATCGCACATCATCGACTTTACCTGTCATCCAGCCCGATACAGTGATGATGAGGTTGACTCGCTTGTTATTGTGCAGAGGTCTGTACTCGAACGTCTTGACAGCACCTGTTCTCCGATCTGCAGCTCGAATCGCTATTATACCACCAGAAGTCGCAGCCGCACTTGTGATGATAGCAGCTCCACCAGCACCGGCGAGAAAACCTCCAGTACCCGCAACACCGATCGTAGTAAATCCAGCAGCAAGACCTGCTCCAATGAGGGGCGCAAGTAAACCTGCAGAAAGCCCAATAACCAATGTTCCTCCTACAGTTGCTAGACCCATCATCATGTATCGCTTCTTGAGCGCCTGTTTTCGTCGACTTTCTTTATGCTCATCTTCATTCCAATTTTCTTTCTCAGCGGCCTGTTGCATCTCCAAAGCATCCGTTACCCGCTTCTCAAATCTACATATTTCAAGCCAGTCAACGCTGAGATCACTCCCAACTTTTTCAAGCAAGACCCTGGACCGAGCGTCGTATACCGAATCAGCTATGAGGGTCAAAAACAAATCGCAGAGCACGGTCCATCGCAAATCGATATCGATATTTTTAGTCGTTGGGAGCTGAGAAGGTGTCTGCACCTCGGGTAAATCATCTCCTTCATGCTCTTCATAAGGGGGCGGAGGTGGTGCTGAATCTTCCTCTGCCAGGTCAGAGGACTTTGATATCGATGTCCGCGAACTCGACATCGAGTCTTTGTGCAGAGATAGTGAATCTTTACGCGAAGAGGATTCCTCGGCCATTGGATTCTTGACTCGAGCATTCTGCATGAGATTTGGCGCAAAGTCCTTAGCCAGAACACCATGCTCCGCCAATTGCTCAATCATGATCTGCTCCGCCGAGGTGATGTCCATGTGCGCATACAATCGAACCATCATCTTTTGGCTCCACATTTTCATAGCTTCGGCCGCCACTTGTAACTCTTTCTTGCTCCCTTTCGACACAATCATAGCTTCTGCATCACTGACCATGGTAGAGAGAATCAACCGGGTCATGCCAACATAAGCTATCCTTTGCGTCTCGGTGAGGAGATCCTTCGTTGCTTGCATCTGTGACACTGCGTCCCGCTGTTCTTCATCTTCCATTTCACCAGCCCCGGTGCCGTTGACATCCTTAAACAGGTATTGCGTATTATCATCGAGACTGGTAGCAGATTGTGCATCCTCATCTAGCATCACCCTCGTATATCCCTTTCCTGCACCCCCCAATCCCGCATAAACATCCGCCCCATCTTCAGATGTAAGCTCTTCTCGCGCAATCAACCTATTATCATCATCATAGATATCGTATGGTGCATATGCGGGCATGGTTTGCCACTCGTCCTCCTCAGGCTCCGCCGGCTTGACTTCTTGCGGTGCCATGCTTTGATGGGACCATTCTGAAATCCCCAGCCCTGCTCCTGTGCTGGTGTTTCTCGTATGATTACTCGAGTCTGGAACTGGCACATCTTTCTTAGTATCCCTTTCTCCCTGTTCCTCTAGCTTGGGCGACTTGGATTTCGACTGCGCCTCTGCCTCTGCCGGCTTCTCCTCAAGCTTCGGGGTGTCTTTAGATCCCTCATCTGGCGGGGTTGCAACTACTTCTGTGGCTTTAGGACTATCAGCTTTAGCTTCTGGCACGGGTGACGATTGAGGAGTAGGTGTCTTTGGTATTTGCTCGGCCGGTGTTTCCGCAACGACAGGCGTTGATATCGCATCTTTAAACTCATCATCACTCTCCTCCTCGTCTGCCTTCTCGGCCTCCTCCTTCTTTAAATCCTGTGCCGAGCCCAGCACCACTGTGATATCCTTCTTCCCCGCTTTCTGCGTATCTTCGGAGCCCTTCTCGGTCGTCGAAGCCTCAGCCGTAGGGTGAGAGCGAGGTGTCGCAGCATCAGCCTTTCTCACCAACAATCCCCATTCATCCAGTACCCACAGCTCTCCTGTCTCGCCCCTTATGGGGGAGAAGTGTGCCGGTGTCACCTTGTCATCTTTGGAGTTGGTGGGCGGTGGCAGGTCGATTTGCTGGGGCATATTGGTCTGTCCACCGGTGATGACAATGTCGAGCTCATCAAACTGCGAAGGTACCTATGTAACAGGAGTGGGTTTGGATTAGGAGTTGAAAGTGAAGGGGCTTTTTATCGGTGGAAAAAAGGCGGTCGTAACTGAAAGTATACAAAGGATTATAGCGCCAGTATACAAAGGATTATAGCGCCAACATGCCGAATTGCTCCAACGAAGCCAAAAGGTGAGATTTTATGGGATTGGACGGCCGCGATGACCGAGAGTGAGGCTCATCTCAGTTTCTTGTGTTTGTCACAGGGGTCTGCAGTTGATTATTGCTTTTAAGTGGGGGAAATCATGGGGGAGTTACACGGTCCGTAGGCACGTTGCGTGTCAATGCGCGCCAGAGCGAGCGGTTGATTCGAACCGTTGGTGGCTGAACCAGGAATCGCCCACGAACATGGCAAAGCTGAAAGACGATGGAAATAAGCGATCTACTGTTCAGTGTAACTCCAATCCGCTCTCGATGCAGTGCAGTGCGTGAATCCCCTCCTTCTGATCGGGATTGGCAGTGATTTCCCCCCTCGAGGCAGGCTATGCCATGAACTCAATGGGTTGACGTTCCAATGACTCGTCACATCGGCCAAATGAGTAGGTTATCTGAGATCTGGCCGCTAATAAACTATAATTGACAATGCTCGGCCACATGGACCATATAGATCCTATATGGCATAGAGCTACATCCCTCTGCTGCTTGTTCAACACGCATAGAAAGGAAGATATGCTTCATATAAGGACTAAGACAACTGACTAGCAAACCCCCACGGTAGCGTTACGCCGTGGCACCGCCATGTTATTTAGCGATCCCACACACATGCTGCTAGCTCGCATTTGAACCTCTTGCTAAACATCTATCCGAACGCTTTTGCGATATAGCAGAGAACGCATGTGACTGGTTGGAATCTTAAAAGTTTGTTTGGTTTTCGTATATACACAATCTCTACCTGCCTAACCATTATGCAAAGATAATAGATATTGCTTGCTCATTCATCGGTAACAGAGAACTACATAAATCCAATTGCAGCTGAGCATCAAAAGCTAGCGTATAACTAGCTTGGTCTACAGTCTCTAGCTATTCCCGATTAACTGGCAGCTCTGATAACTCTAGTTTCAAATTTCGGAAGTCACGTATCCAAAGTACCGTACTGGATCCTTGTCTTCTTCACCTCCTATAGCAATTGAATACCTAGCATCTACACACAGAAAGACTTCTTCTTCCTCTGTCCCTGTTCAATACTCGCTATACAGCAAACCCCCCATTTTGCACTGTGCTAGCCTGGGTTATAGAAGGATTACAGTATTGAAGTCCTCGAGCCGGAATTACTGCTTGGTTCTAACTCCATAATTATCACAATGCGCACAAATTACTTTTCAAATGCAAGAGGAACCATTACTGTACTGTTCAAGAACAGGACTCGGAATAAGAACACACAGTAAGGCAATAAGTAATGAGAATCACGGCAAAAATCAGGCTCTTAGTATGGCCATCGGTACCTGACACCAAGAGCTACTATTACTTCATCTCGAATGATTAGTGTGGCGCAACTACTATGATAAGGGTAATAATCTTATTAGCACCAATGTAAAAAAAGCACGCTAAGGAAAAGATCTTGGACTGTTCGTCTTCTGATCTCAAATTTTCATCGCTAAAACTGCTCATCGCAACAAGAAAAGTATTAACCTGAGGCATATTTAGCCCTATGTGTGAATGCCAAGCCCATATGCACCCATCCTTTCGTCATTTCCCTCCCAGTCTTTCCTCGGAACTCCATTCCATGTTCTTATCTTGGTTCTAATAATGTCCCCGGTAGCCTTGATTACCTTTTCCCTGTCCACCCTGAGGACGGTTATGTTGTTGGTTTGGCTGTTGTTGAAAGTACTGGGATGGTGGAGAGAACGGCATCCCAGGAATTCCTGGTGGCGTCTGAAATGTGGGATCGGGCGAGCCTTGGTATAACGACGGTGACGGCGCTGAAAATCCACCTCCCTGTGCATAAACATTGGCGGCTGAAGACATGTATGGAGAGTGACCTTGCACTTGACCTGCATATTGTGCTTGGGGGTATTGACCATATTGAGCTTGAGACATGCGATGAGCATTAACCTGCTCAGGTGGGTATTGTTGATACATCCCATGGCTGCTATGACGCTGTGCAATGGCATTTTGGACCGCCTGGCTATTGATGCCTTGTTTCATCTGCTGTTTCTCAATCTCACGATTTTCTATCGCACCAACGAGCCCAGCCCCGGCAGACTTTCGAGTCCCTGCAACGGCAATCAATGGCTGACCAGTTACCCGAGCAACGTGTTCTTGTTCGCGGGCAGATAAAGTCGTGGGCATGTCACCATTCCCTGCTGGTCCTCCAAGAGTAGCCGATGGGCCTCGGGAGCTTGGACGCTGGAGAAGATCTCCTGAACTATGACGAGAATGACCTCCCATCTGAGTGAGGCGATCATTGGAATGATTCCTCACAAGAGGCGGCGTCGCCCCGCGGGGATTTGAGCTTTGGCGCTGGTGGGCATAAAGAGGTGTGACATTTGCCCGCTGCTGGACAAACTGTTCTGCTGTGATACTTTGTTGAGCCGCAGGAGAACCCATCGCGCTCATCCCAGGCTGCCATGGCAATGTTCTACTTTCAGAGGAATCATTTCGGTAATGCGCACCTTCGTTGGGAAGCACGTTGCGGTTAGGTGATCTAGAGTGCCCAGAACTTTTAGGTCGTGCTGCCAAAGGAAGATCGGGAGTTCGTCTGAAGGCAGTTGAAGAACTATTTGCTGGGGCGGCTCCATATACTTGGCCAGTACCAGAGCTAACTGCCCTTGTATGTCGATCTGAGGTGAGGTTCATCGTTGGGCCAAAGTTAACCTCTGGGATTGAGGGATCAGGACCATTAGGGTACTGAACATCTTGTAAAGTTCCAACAGTTCTCATAACACCTGTACGAGGGCCCCCTCGTCGTTCAACATACTCAACAGATGGCCTAGACGTACTCGCATAGTCCGGCTCAGAATCACCATAACGACTATCTTCATAAACACTTGACATGGTTTCTGATCTATCTCTAGCAAATTTCTCATGAGGACCAGCCACCGTTTGGGTCCGATCGATTGGTGCCTTGACCATATCAAACGCTCCCTCATCAAAGGCGAGTTGGTCTAGGGTACTGGTACTAGAAGCAGTTTCTGCAGATATCGGTGAGCGCAAGTCAGTACTCGCCTGGGGAAGGGGCTTGCGACTGATTGTCCCCCCGGTCACTAGACGTGAAGGTTGAGACCCTGCGCTATGTGTGGAATCTTTTAATGGATGGGAAGGATGACCGGACAATTGTGTGCCGGGGTTTGGAGAAGAGAATGATTGGGGTTGATCATATGTATGGCTTGGTGCTGTATTTTGGGTGGAGAATAGTGGCGGTGGTGCAGAAAGATTGGCTCGCGAATCTACATTGGTAGGATGCATTGGCGATGATCCATTCAGGGAAATTCGAGGATTTATTACAGCTGCTTGGCCTTTATGGGGACCATTCCGATTAGCAGAATATTCGTTGTTGTTGGTATCTGACAGTACCGCGTTCTGGCCCATTTCCTCCCCATGATGTCCTATTATTTGCATCCCCTGACTTTCGCTTGTTCCTACACTCTCATTACTTGCGTGATAAGCTGCTGCTGCGGCGCTGCCAGCGGCACCTCCAGCTCCAGCTAGTTGGGATAGTGTTGTAGTGGACATTCGGCTCTTGGCCCTACGCAGGTCTGGTGAATGATAAGGTTTAGTAGCAGGCAAGGATCCAGGCATATGAGCAAATGCCGGAGGTGCTGCGACAGGCTCCGGAGATGTTGTCGTTGTTAGATTTTGCAATTCAGGAACTGGGTTTTCTCGGTAAGTATCATCTTCCGAGCTAATCCGATTACCTGTGGCATTCTGATTATACTTCAAATTGGAGCTCTCCCTTGGTGCCGCAACAGGGATCTCGTGAATGGGAGGGGTGGGGGCGCGATCATAGCCTCCGTCGTAGTTGGACATTGCGCCACCATAGCGATTAATTCCCTGCGTGTCTGAAACTGACCGGTTATGATGGGGATTGTTAGAAGTAGCCGGTCTGCGCATGTCACTTGCGGGAGGTGCTGAGTCGGTTCGCGGAATCCCACCGAACGGTACATCTACTGGTGGCCCTTGTTGCCATCCGATAGATGGCGACGACCTGGTCGATGCTGCGTCATCGAAAGTGAGACGACTTCGTGAAGGGCCAAAACTATTTCGAGTGCTCCTCCGGCTGCTATATCTGCTGTCCCGCCTGCTTCCATCTTCGATAGCAGTCATTCGCTTCAGTGTAAGCTCCTTCATCCTTCTTCTCCACTCCGACTCTCGCCATGTCGAGCTTCCCGTTTCTAGAATAAGACCTGACACATCTAGAATCTCTAGATATCCATATCTACGGTGTTTAGGCATAGCGAACATTAGACTTTGTGGATCTTTTGTCTCAGCAGCCAGCCGAGCCGGTCGGCCGTAAAGAGCAAACGTATCGAAGACGGGAAATAACCAGCGAAGCATCATTTCAAATCCAGTAACCGCAGGGTGGACCTCAGGCATCACGAATACAAATCCTTCTGTAGTTGAGGGTGGACTTGAATGAATGGTAATGAGCCCTTCCACTTTAACGAGTGTCGAGGCATCAATTAGTGGTTTTGCTTGGGGGTAAATAGCGAATGCAGTATATGCCTCGGTGATCGTGGCAATTGGGTTCACTTTCTTGGTTTTCTTTGTGTCATAAAATTTGACAGATCCCTTCAAGACAGGTGGACGAGATCTATCGTATGCGGATTTCTTCTTGTTCACTTCCTTCCTCAACTTCTGAACCTCCTTCTCGTCAGGGGGTGTGATAACACACCAACACCGCCTCCATGGCGTGCCGGCTCCGAATCTGACTCGGGCCCAGTCTTCCGTCTTGATCTTCGTGCGTTCCATGATTAAACCAATATTGTTAAGGGCTTTGCCTTTTCCGGCAATGAGAGCACCCGTATACGCTTCTTGTAGCGTAGCATGCTCGAACATAGCAAGTCGAATTCCGGCTGTCCATTGTATTAAAGAATGATGAGAGTTAAAATGCAGTAAATAGCGATTCTTTCCAGCCGTAGAGATACTGAGCACATTTTGCAAAGGAGGTTCGCTGTCAGATCGTGTTGGAAGCGATTCGATCTAAAGTTGTCAGAAGTGCCAGAGAATAGAAAAAGAAAGAGAGAGAGAAATCAAATTACCATTTTTATGGATGAATCGGTCAAATTGATAAATTTAGGGAGAACCTCGCCTTCCTGGCCAGCACTATCGAGTTCCGCAGCATCCCATAATGATAGTACGGTGCCCACCAACTGAGCAAAGCATTCTGTCCAAGTCCGGTCTGGATTTGGTCTTCCGTCTGTATGATATTAGAACTGCGTCAGGCTTGTGCAACCTTTTTAACGTACATGTATCTTGATCATCTAGCTTCAAAAAGTATCCCTCTTGGTACAGTTTATTACCGTGGCTATTGAGAAATGTAAAGATTGGTTGAAGCTCTGGCAGCGTGTCCTTGGCTACATCCATCAAGGGCGGCTGATAAGTTTGCACCATTGACATAGGTCTTGAAGACGCCCGCTCGCGCTGCTGTACTTGAGGTCCTGGGGAATCTCTGCCATTGTAACCGTATGTAACTGGCGAGTCTGTAAAAGCCGTTTCGTGTATTGGGTTGAACTTTGGAAATGCTTCCTGTTTGGTTTGGATCGGTGCAGGAGGCTGGGGCGCAGGTGCAACAGCGGAGGATGGAGTTACTGGACTGCTTGTTGAATCACCTCTGCTTCGTGTGAGGTTTGACATGAACGTCGAAACTTAAAACTGTTAGCCCAAGCATCTACCACCACAGTTCCCCC